>Ga0179593_1696257_pt1 | contig 11352 bp, 12 predicted proteins | sample CZODoug2_1_08_16_FD_185931 | JGI IMG/M metagenome (GOLD analysis project Ga0179593, IMG submission 185931) | Vadose zone soil fungal communities from Angelo Coast Range Reserve, California, USA - CZODoug2_1_08_16fungal (PacBio error correction) | ecosystem: Environmental > Terrestrial > Soil >... | reverse complement strand
TCTCTTCCCCAGCCTAGCGGTAAGGGGCCTTTGCTTGTCGAGGCCGCGTGCTTTTACTTTTCGGCCGTTTCTGAGTGGGGTTCTATTCCAGTCCTATCCCCCGTCTCACCTTCTCCCAACTAGTAATGGTACGTTATCCCCCCGGAATCACAAGGCAGAAACGCTTCACCTTCATTCCTGACAACCTTCTCCCCCTTCCCGAGACGGCATTCCTTTTTTCTTTTCTTTTTTATCAAGGGAAATGTCCACGCCCCAGGCCAGCCCCCCCTTTTCGTGTTTGATGATTTCTCTTTACAGACCCCCTCCTTCGGCCTCCCCTTCAAGAGTTCACTCTTTCCATGGACACTTTCTGCCAGCAGTCTTGTTTCCCTGCAACCCAGCGCCGTCAGAAATTTTTTTTTGAGAAAGAGGAGTTCTATCTTTCCAGAAAGCGTCATCCGGGTCAGGGCCCCCTGACCAGGAAGGCCTGTTCCGCTTTACCGCCGAACTCCTGACTTGTCCTTTTTCTTTTTTCCTTTTGAGTAGGAAGGACCATTCTGGACGGGGGGTCACCGGCGGAATCAAACGTTTTGCCCGTGTTCCCTCCCCCCTTGGCGTGAAGCCTTTCCCTTCATGGGCGATCGGGATCACAGGGCTTTTTCGTTATGTTCTTGCCGCGCTAGTCCTTCTGTTACCCCGCGATAGTCGGCGTGGGTTCTTTGCTTCTTGTTCGATGCTCGCCCTCTCCTATCGCAAGGAAGGAGAGCCTGCGTCCCGCGGGGTGTTTTCGCCCGGATTACTAGGCGCTTTTCGGACTCTTCTTCCCTCTTTCTACGCCCACATTGCTTCTTCCCCGGTTACCCCCCCTTTCTTTGTCAGCACGAGCAAGCAGCCCCGCGTCCCCCCCCGAGAATGAGAAGTCTCTTTTCTGGGCCGCTTAGCTATAAAAGGGTTTTTACGTTGTGTTGGGATCCTTTCTTTTCGGAGTCTATTACTATTCACGGTTTCCCAGACAACTGGTGCGGCTCCGCCTCCAGAAAAGGCGAACTCCTGTTCAAGTCTTCTGTTAGGGAACTCCCCCCCCCCCTCCTGGTGGAAGAAGTGTCCCTTTAGTGCATCTTCCCCTTCCGAACAATCTTCTTATCTTCACCTGGACCCTTCAACTTTTTCTTACCCTTTCCATTGCCGCCGACCCCTTTTCCCGGATCCGGGCTGCCGCCTACGTGCTTTTTTTCGGTCAGACCTTCTTAGGTTTTCTCTGCGAAGGCGTGAACCTCCTCCTTCTTGGGCGGCGTGTTTCAAACCAAAAGCGAACCTGCACGTCCCCTTCCCTCTTGCGTGTCCCCCCGAAGCTCACTGCAGATTCGACTCGGGCTTTCCTAGCTACCCACCCTCCCGTCCGGCGGAATTTTGATTTCCGTCCCTCTCGGCGTCCCCTTTTGGCCACATCTCTTGTTGGGTTTTGGATACTAACTCTTTTCTCCGCGGGATGCTGAAACCGTGCGTGGACTTGTAGCCCCCCGCTCCTTTGAAGGAGCTCCCACCACGGCACAGGTCATTCTCCTTTACGATATTACGTTGTGCCCAGCTCCCTTCCCCGGCATCCCCTCTCTTTCTTTTCTGGGGTGTTCTTCCCATAGAACCCGTATCACCTCTTCCCCCGCCGGTCTTATTCAAACTTCCCCTTTTCTCCCTCCTCCGTCACTCCTCTTTTGGGTTTCTGGAATAGCAGGCCCATTTCTTTCTTTTTCGGATTACCCTTCTCTCTTTTTTTTCCGCTTATTGCTTGGTTGGCACGCCGCCCGCTTTCATACTCTCTCTTTACCTTCCTCCGTTTCGTGGTTGTATTCCCTCCTGACGGGCGGCGCGTCTCCATTGGCGCTAGTGTGGTGACTTTCCTGATATTTGCGTTTTCCCTCAATTCGCGAGGATTACGAGGAGGCTCCAGGGCAGCCCCCTTTTTTGGTCTCCCTGGTCGGGGTCTGCTTATGCGGCTTGCTTGTTCGGTGACAGGAAGACTTTTCCTTTAGTCACTGAGGCTTACCTTCCCTCTTCAAGATCGCTCTATGCCTGTGCCTGGTGTTCGAAGCCTGCTGCTCTTTTTTTGTGGGGGTTTGGGGGTCCCCCAAAGTTCATCCTAGACTTCTTTTTCCGCCACCCTGGCTCTACTGTTCCGTCGCCCCCCCTCCCTTTTCACGGAAGCCGAGGGATTTGACCCTGGCCAGGGACGGCAGGATTTTCTTTTTTGGGGTCAGAGCTTCTCTTCGGATAGCAGTGGCCTTTTTCCTGTTTACACCACTCCCGAGTTCTTTTTTGCCTGTGCGGATTTGTTCGACGCAGACCCAGTGATAGCTCCCCTCCTTGCGTGCCCCCAAGAAACCCTTTTCCTTTATGAGGCCCCTCTGCTTAGGCGAGCAAGCCCGTTTTTCTGAAGGGACTTTTCAGTACCAACTTCCTTTTTTCCCCGGAGATTGGAAGCTGTTCGGACTTTCCTGCACTACGGGTGGCGGACGGCTCTTTCCACCCTGGTTTTCTGGAGTCCAGTCAGGGATCTTTTTCTTCCTCCTTTTTCCAGTAAGGTTCAACGAACTCGTCATCTCGATCCAATTCTAGCTCGATCCCCCCCTTTCCGTCTTACGCGGGGATACTCCTGTTTCTCATTCCTTTTTTTTTTTTTTGGACGGCGTCCTGCTTTTGTTTTCCCAAGCCCGGCACGCTTTTGTCGTAGCTTTTTTGCTTGTTGAAGAGTCCATGATCTTTTTTTTAAGAATGCTCCTCCCCCCTTTCCTCTCATTCATGGCGATCATCCTTTGGATTCTTTTTTTCGGCTTTAGTCTCTTCCCCTTTTACGAACCGGCAGACTATCTGCTTCCCGAGTTCGAGTCGCCCCCTACCGTACAAAAATCATTCCAACTCGCCCCTTCCCTCTCCAAAGCTTCAGCTCCCCTAGCCCGACGCCTTGCTTCCTCCTGGCCAGTTCCATACCTCAAGCTATCCACCTCCCCGGAAGCCGTCATTTTTTTACCTTCTTTGCAGGTCCGGTCCCTTTTCTGAACCGGCAAACGTTCCCTTCCGGGTCTGTTCGGGCATTTTCCTCTTTATCGAACTTTTCACGACACGACCTTTTTTTCCCCATGTACCTGCTTGAAGCTGTTCTTCTTCTCTCTGGTGGACGGACTCGGGGGAGTTCGGAGTTTACTTCTCTTCATCACACGGCTTTGAATTGACTGTTTGACGTCGGCATTAGTTACCATGCCTGGTCCCGGCTCGCCATCACGCTGGTCCTTTTCTTTTCATTGGAGCCTGGAAGGTCCTCCGGCGTTTTCCCGCTATCTACCCCCTTCTCATAATTACGAGTTTTCCCAGTCTGTTCTTGACAGAAGACCCTTGATTCCTCCTAACGCCAATCGCACGTTCTGAACGCCGGCTTTTCCCCTTTGAGACGCTTATCGACCCGAAAGGCGGACTTTTCAGGCACGACTGACTTTCCTCGATTCTTCCTCCTTTGTTTGTTAGATCTCTCTTCTCTTGAAGAAAGTCTGATCGGTTCGTTTCCTCACTTCTTCCCGTTAACAAGTTTTTTCTCCCCCCTTTTCTCCGCTTCTCCCCGGTTCTTTTTTTCACTTTTTCAGTTTTTGGTGAGAATCCCTTTTCCGTCCAAGGACTTGTTTCTTTTTCAGCCTTCTAACTCCCCCAAATAGTAATTGCCGCTGACTTGGTCGGAATACCCTCGTTTCCCCCCGGGTATTGAGTTTTGGAAGCGCCCCTTCTCTCGGCCGCCACGCGTGATGGCTCCCGTTTTTTACCAGTCCCTCGATAAAGGAAAACCCCCAGGGCCATTCCCCCCCCCCCTTTCGTGTTGTCGGCCCCACCGCCCAACCTTTCCTTAACCCGCTTTGAAGGCTTACCCTGCAGCAGCAGAGGCCCTCTTCCTTTCCATTTTCCCCGCAGTTCTTGAAAACATGAGCCGAAAGTTTCTTCTTGATAATTGAGTTCTCCCTCTAACGCACGGCGGTTGCGGGTCCAGGCCCTCCTTCCCAGTCAACCAAGATCCTCCTTTTTTTTCCAGAATACACAAACCCCCCCCTTCTCTTAGTTTGCCTCTTATCCTCCCCGGCCCTGGATGGCAGGGGCTACTTTCAGGCCTCCAATTCCTTTAACGTGTACTTCGACCACCTTGCCTTTGACCTTCCTTTGCGATGTTTGAAATACGCTTCTCTTTTTTCTTGGGCCGCCTTCTTACCTAGTCGGAAGGGTTAGTTGTTTCCCGAACGCAAGGTTCGCGTTATAAGCCCTTCTCCTCCCTGCAGCCCTTCCATCGTATCCGCGGGGGACGTATTTTTATCCGATTCTCTGATAGACCCCATCTACGACCACTCTGTCCGTCTTTTTTTGCCTGTACCCCCTCCTGACTACGGAAAGCCCTACGAGAAACGCCCAGAGAATTTTCTTTTTTTTCTTTTCTCTCTGGTGTAAGAGGACGGCGGTGTTGGTTGGGATCGAGATCTTCCTTTCTTTCTGCTTATCCTGTCCTTTTCTTTTTTTCCAACGGAGAACTTTTTCTCCCGCCGAAAAGCTCTCCCCTCCAGTAGTAGTTCGGGAACTCCTCGTCCGCACATGGTGGAACCGTGCCGCCCGTCAGCCCTGGTGCACATTCTTTTTTACAATCTCCCCCCCTCCCAACGCGTTTATTCCTTTCTTAATTGAAGTCGGCCCCATGTAGATCCGGGCCTAAAGTTTCCCATTTTCCTAGGTATTTTTTTTGACGGGGGCTTGCGCTCCCCTCCTCTTTCCCTTTTCGGACCAAAAGACGTCACCTTCGGCACCCGCCTCGGGCGTTTTGTTTTCCCAAGAAATTCTCTTTTTCTTCTTCGAATCTCTCCTGCAGGGCAGCCCCTAACCCCCTTCCAGTACCTGTGGTTTCACCCGTTGGAAAAACAGCTCGGCGTTTTTTTTTTCCTCCGAAACGGAGACCTTTTTTGCCCGGACCCTTCTCCTCGTTCTGCTGCCGTCAGAGCGTCCCCCCCCCAGGAATAGAGCGAGCATTAATCGCATGTACTTCTTTCTTTCTCCATCTTCATGACGGACGTCCGAGGTCCATCCCCTCCAGCGCATAAGATAGACCCTCCCGCTTTTCACTGGGTCCTTTGCTCATCGTAATCCTCGCGGGATTGTGAACTCCTCGGCCACACTCTCTTCCCAGGAGTCTCCTAAAGCCTTCTTCCCTCTTTCTTTGGCACGCCCTCCCCCTTTTTAGTTCCTATTTTTCCTCCTCGCCTCTTACGGGCGGCGTGCCCCCTTGAAGAAGCGGTCTCCATTTTTCCTTTGTGATACTAGCCCCCCTTGGCGCTTCTTTTTTTTGTTCAACAGCGACAATTCCGCGATTTGTGGTGTTTTTTTGGGAAGCCCAGTTGACAGACCGGCGGGGCGCGATGGCGGATTTTGCTCTGCTTCTCTTGCTGGAAGCTTGGCTGACTTCTCTTCAGATCGGCCAGATGGATTTCCATTTAGATTCCCGCTCGCTCATGTGTTAGATCGGCACCGGCCGGGCGCGACCTTTTCTCCTCCTTCCTGTTTCAGAATTTCCTGTTCTCTTTTTTACCTTTCCCCACAACGGACGCCGCTGGCTTGCGGCCTTTTTTTTCACTTTTGTGTTTCATTTGTCGCCCTTTGGATTCACGGCGATTTCGAGTTGGCTACGAATTGCTGTCGGTTCCCCACGCCCATTCCGGGGACTTTTTTTCGGCCCTTCCCCTTTTTCGGGGTTCCCCCCCTTTCCCCCCTTTCCCCGCTGCTTTCCTCTCTTAGCACGTCTGCCGCCTTGCGGAAACGGTCGGCGCCAGCTACCTTTTTTCCTGTGCCTGCAAGGAATCCCGTTCTTTTTTTCTTTTTTCCCCGAAAGGGGAGATGGGTGAATGGGTTACTGTGGCCCGCGCTTCGATGGGATCAATTTGGGTGATTCTTCTTTACTTTGTTTTGTTTGTTTTTTTTGTTTTTTTTTGTTTTTTTTTTTTTTTGTTTTTTTTTTTTTTTTTTTGTGCTTTTATGTTTTTCTTTGCTGCCGTTGTTTTTTTTTTTTGTTTTTGTTTTTTTTTGTTGTGTTTTTTTTTGTTTTTGTTTTTTTTTGTGTTAACCCCCCCCCCCAAAACTTTCTTTTTTTCCTTTGTTTTTTTTTGGGTTTGGTGACCACCCCGGTTTTTTCTTTTTTTTGTGGGGGGGGGGTTGGGGTTGGTTGGAGGGGGGGGGTCCCCTGTTGGGGGGTTTTTTTTTTTTTTGGGGGGTCCCCCTGAAAAAACCCAGGTGCAATTTTTTTTCCAAAAAGAACAAAAACTCTCGGTGAGGAGAGGGTAGGGGGATAGGAGTCAGAAGGGACGAAGAGTCACATCCACCAGACGATTCGCCCTGCCAATACGAAGTTGCGAGAGAATGAGATCAGGAAAGAGAATCCAATCAGCCTAGACGGGTTACATCATCGACCCCTCTAGGGGCCCGACGTATTACGGAAGAAAGCTAGAGGGAATTAGTGTCGCTGAAAGTGACAGATTATCGGGGTATGCAAAAGAAGGGAGGAGTGATTTAGGGGATAAAAGAGCAGAAGCATGCCACAAGCCAGTTCGATGCAATTCTTACCTATCCCCCCTACATAGACTCTGTCCTCTCGGCCACTAACTTAACCTCCCCTACCCCCCCCCCCCCCCCCCCCCCCCCCCCCCCCCCCCCCCCCCCCCCCCCCCCCCCCCCCCCCCCCCACAACAAAACCACCCCAAACCCCCCCCCCCCCCCCCCTTTCACCCCCTTTTTGCTTTTTTTGGGGGTGTTTTTTTTGGCTGTGTCACTTTTTCTAAAACGTGGTCTATTTATTCCCAAGACGACCAAGCTGATTGAGAATGTTCTGTTCCCCTCTATCTTCCCCGGTTCTGGTTCACTCCAACGATCACCTCCTTTTCCCCCCAATTTTGCAGGGGATACTCCCGAAAGAGAGCCTTCGCATTTCCCCCCAGGGTTCGCTAGTTTTTCCTTTGTAAGATGTTGTCTCCTTGGTCCCCACCGAAACGCTTCTCTTGGTCGCTGGCGGCGATTGTTGGTCTTTCTCCAAATAATGACCTCATAAGGAGCCCTCTTCGGCCTATCCGGCATTGCTTTCTTCTCTTTTATGTCGAGGCCTGTTCCGACCCCCTTGCGGTCTTTCACGAACCCGTCCGGCCTTTATTCCCGCCGGTTAGGTTTCCGACGTCCCCACAAGCCCTTTTTCTGGTTTCCAATCCTTCGGTGAACCGGTTCAGCGACCCGTTTTCGTAACTTCGGTGTTTTCTTTATTTCACTATCCTGTCCTAATAAAGATATTTTTCCAAACGACAAGGACGCCTTTTTGTTGGGATTCTATCGTGATTTCCTTTCAGGCGTTTCTGAAAAGGAAAAATGCCTCCCATTGAGGCTCTTCTTCCTACTTTTTTTTCCCTCTTTAGGGATATGTTTTTCCCCTCCTGATCTGGACTTGCTCTCTTCCTATGATGGGTGGCGGCCGCTGCACCGCCGGGCCGCAGGATGGGGGCTGTCGTCTCCTCTGCCCTTTTTTTTTATAATCACTCCTGGCCTTTTTTTTTTTTCTTCATTGGATCCAGGCCTGGTTCTGCACGCTTTTTTGGCCTTTCCGACGGTGCGAAATCCCGCGTTTCGGCAGTTTCTACCCCCCCAATTCTACGTCACCCCCATTTGGCAGTTCTTCTCCACTTTTGATCCGGGAAGTTTTCCCCCGGCACCCCCCATGAGAACGGCCTCCACGCAAGGGAGTCCCAATATTTTTACTAGATAGCCCCTCCTGGCGACTTTTTTCCCTTTTCCTTAAGACCCGCTCGACCTTATCTTTTCTCATACTCCTTTTCTCGAGAATAGAGAAATTCGCGGGGTCGTTAAGAAGTTCCTTTCCCAAGTTAGAACTTCTCTCCGCCACAAGTTTTTGTCTCTGGCCGTTGACTCTTTTGCAGTAGGGGTGAGAACCCGTGCCTTCACGTCCTTCCCGGGTACAGACTCGTACCTTTTTTTGAATTGGCGTGACCTACCTTTTAAAAACGCGGTAGTTTTCGACCGAAACTCTTTTTTGTATTTCCTTTCCCTCCCAATTGACAAAACGGCTACAGGGTTTGGGACAAGGAATGGATCAGAACCCCGACGATCAAGAAACACTCCATTCACACCCCTCGGGTTTTCCCTTCTTTCTTTTTCTTGAAGAAGAACCTCCCTCCTTTGCGAGTTTGAGCTGGCCTCCTCCGGCGGAGATAAGAAGGTCTTTCAGCAAGAAGAAAGAAGTCTTTTCCCATCCCCTCCGTGTTGTGCATCTCATTTTTTAGTGAAGCGAGCCAGTTCCCCGGCCACCCTCTTTTGGAAAGGACCCCATCCCCTCTCTAATCCCGCTTGACCGCAATTCCAAGAAGATTTCCACACCGCCATGGACTTTCCTTTTCTTTGACTCTATTGAGTACTGTTGGTCTGCAGGTTCTTTTCGGAATCCAAGCTTTCTTCCCCAGCAAAGTGCTCTTCTTTAACAAAGTGAATGGGGCTTCCTGTTGGACACTGTTTCTTGTTTCCTTTCGCTTCCCCTTCTTTGATTCGATGATCGGCCGGCGTTTTCTTGTGACCACGCAAAGGTTCGCGTAGAGGGAACAGCCGTAGAAGCCGACGATCCTTCTTCTCTCCGCATTAAGGAAGTTCTTCCTTGAGTTTTCTCTTTGATTGAGGAATATTCACCTCCCGCCCCCCACATCTTTCTGTATTTTGAAAGAAGACAAAACACTTTCCCGGCGAGCAGAACGATCCCCTTCCTTGGGCCAAAAACCGCCCCCCCAAAAGAAGGCTTTTTTTGGAGTATAAAAGGAGTAAGCTTTTCTCTTTTTTTTTGCTTGGGTCCGAGCGATAATTTATAAATCGCGAAGATTCCCGTGAAGTACAAATTTCCTCTATTTTTTTCAGAAAGGCTACCTGTATACGTTTAGTTTCTACGAAAATGTGGACACGCGTTCCCGTCCTCCCACCCTTAGTTGGTGTCTAAAGCTTCAATCTCCCTTCCTTCGAGAACTTTCTTCTTGTCCTTAGGTCGATAGGGCTGCGCCGAAACCGCAGTTAGGGCCGGAAGTGCTTCTTTTTTACCTCCCCGGGTGAAGCTTTTTCCCACCGTCTTCACTTTTTTTAGGCGTTTTGTAGAACCCCCCAAAATCCGGCCACTGCAGCCTCTGCGGTGGGTTTTCCTACCTCGTAGTAGCCCACGCTCCTTCGTGCCTCTGGCAAGATAGAACAAACCAGCCCATCCTGCCGTCCGGCGGCATCCTCCCCCCGGCTTCACCGTTTGGCCTCCTCCAGAAAAGGCTCCCCCTCTTTTTTTTGTGAACTGAAGTTCTTGATTTTTCGTTTTCCCGGGCCCTGTCGAACACCACTGGCCACAGCATAGAGCGAGCTTTCTCTTCATTTCCTGTCCTCCTCTCTCATGAGGCTTCCTTCCGATTTTTTCCGCCTGTTTTCCCGGAATACAAGACACTCCGCCGTATATTAAAATGGGGCTCTTGATCCTTCCTCGTACTACTCTTTTCCTTTTTCCCGCTGTTGTTAAAGCAGTATAGCTTTTTCTCTTTCTACGGCAGAGCGACCCCTTCTCCCGCTCTTCTTGGTTCCCCTTTCCATTTAATACATACATCCGTTGTGAAGAGATGAAAGACTGACGGGCGTTTTTTCCCACCAATTAAAGACTCTTACGTGTGGATTCCCCCTCCTTTTTTTTTCCTTCTTTATGCGATGGTCCGGCGCACCCTTTCCTTTGAGGAGAGGAGGCTCTTTCTTGAAGAAGAAAGCGTGGGCGGTGATACTTGTGCTATGCTTTTTTTTACGACAATGATGACCTCTCGTAATTTCTAGAGGAGGGCACTCCCCTTCAATCTGCGCTTTTGTTCGATAAGGAAAGGCCCGTTCGCGAACACTTTCCCTTCGGTGCCTCGGGTACAGGTTTCTCCCTTCCCTTTTCCCCAAGGACGCCGAGGGCTTGCGTTGACCCTCCCCTGATGCTTTAACCCTGGTGGGTTTGTTATCACGGCGATTTCGAGATAGCCGTGTGGTAAATTGCTGGCGGTCGGCGACCCTCCCTCTCCCTTGGCCCGGCGTTCTCCTTACACTCCCCTCCCCCCTTTCTTTGTGACACGCCTTGCTCCCACCCAAACCCTGAGGAGCCTCTCTTCGTCGGAACGAACGGCGACCTTCGGCGCAGCCCGGATCCTCCCCTTTTTTCTGAAGGAAAGAATCAGGTCCCAACGTTTTCTAAGGGGAGATTGAAGATTGTTCTTTTTTTTTCTTCTAGGCCTCCGGGTGTTCGGCCGGAGTTAAACCAGGTTCTTATTTCTTTCCCTACCTCCCTTCCCTTATGCGTGTGTTGTTTTTTTCTTGTTTCTGCCTTTCCCCTTATCTTGGTTTCAGTCAGGGCACCTTCCCGAAGAAAATTTCGCCCCAACCAAACCTTTCCCCCCCTCGCGTAGACGGTTGCCTTCGCGCCTCCCTTTTGAATTTCATTCTAGGGGTTTTTTTTTCCAGGATGTCGTGCTCTGTCAGGAGTTTCTTTTGGCAAAAGAAAGGACATCTTTGTCTTTGTGGGACTCTTATGATCGACTCGACTATTTCTTCGGGAGTCCTCATTTCCTGGCGATCTTTGGTTCTACGGATGTTAGATATACGAGAACACCTGCAGTTCCCGAACCCGGCCGCTATCTCCCTCCCTTGTCTTTCGCAGGAAAGCACTCCCCTCACGGGAGTTTTCCAGTAATGGTGCGGGCACCCTTTTCGTTTCCTCGGTCCATTTCGTGGATGAAGCACGTTCCCTGCCTCCTGAGTACCCCATCTCTCCCTACCACGACCCCTTGGTGACCCTCTCCTCTTATGATAAGTACCTTCTTTTTTGAAACTTGGAATCCTCTTTTTCTATAATGGCTCGCCTTTCGCACTCCCTTTATCGGCACCTTGTTCCCTTTCGATCTTTTTTAATCCTGGCTTTCTCTTTTCTTGATGATCGCCGGACTCTGCTTTTTTTCTTATGGTGACGTCCGCCGTTTTTGAGGCCCTCTGAGCTATTCAACCCGATGGTTTCCCCGGCATGGTTTCCTTTCTTCTTCGGAAGCCAGCTTTTCTCCCCGCTGTCCCGGACTTCGCCCCATTGACGGGCGCCACGCGTTTTCGGCCTGTTTCCCCTACCATCCTAATTCAATTACGTTTCTTGCATTTTCCTTTTTTCTTTTTCAGGAAAGTGACGGTTATCCCCCGCCCTCAACTCAGGCAGGAGTACACCATATCGAAGTACCTCGACAAGAAGGGCGACTGTTCTCGTGCGTCTGAACCGGTCCT
>Ga0179593_1571538_pt1 | contig 11352 bp, 18 predicted proteins | sample CZODoug2_1_08_16_FD_185931 | JGI IMG/M metagenome (GOLD analysis project Ga0179593, IMG submission 185931) | Vadose zone soil fungal communities from Angelo Coast Range Reserve, California, USA - CZODoug2_1_08_16fungal (PacBio error correction) | ecosystem: Environmental > Terrestrial > Soil >... | reverse complement strand
TCAGTGAGCCCTTTTTCTCAGTAGTACGGCTTCCCAATGTTTCTCTTTGTCTTACTGACATTTCGTTACCCCCCGTGTATCAATACGACATTCGAGAGGAGAATAGAGGGCGCATTCCCCTATTGAAAACTTATTCCGAGAGAGGATTTTCCTCTTAGGCAACGTCCTGTTCCTTCCTTTTTACTACGCCGTTTTTCCCCCCCCCCCCCCCCAAATGGCGCTCGAGGAGGCTCCCCCTCGCCGCAAGCATGAGGGTAAGAAGTTTCTCTTTTCCCATGCCTAGTCGCCATTTTTCCCCTCGATCCATTTGGTTTTGTTTGGTGTTTATTTCTGCGCGCATGTCTTTTCTTTCACATCTACGCGTGGAAACCCCCCGATTGGTTAGATTAATTGATAGAATGCCCTCTCATAATAATGCCCCCCCCATAGCCAGCGCTGTGTTTTCTATTCGCTCCCCCTTTTTTTTTCGAGATCTTTTGGTTCCCGAGCACGTTCCTCGTCGACATACCTCCTTTCATTTTAAGCCGAGATGCGGGCCCCCCGGCTGCTTTTCCCCCTTCTCTTTTAACACCCTTTCCTGTGACCATTCGAACTCTTTTTTGACCACATTCCTGGGTCCCAACGGCCGCCCTTAATTTTACCGGACTCTCCACGCCCCCGACTTTCTCTTTTAGTATTTTTTCTTCCGGGCCCACCTTCTCGGCAACGTCTGAAACTTTGCTGGACAACTATCCTCTAGAAAGCCTTTGGGACCAGAGTATCTCCTCCGCCCGGTTATCCTTTGCCTCTACTTCGATTCGATCAGATCAAGCTGATTGGCTGAAACACTTGTCTCTGGAGCACTCGTTTTTGTAAGCCCCTTCTTTGAGGAGGCGTGGAAGTCCTTCCTCCGAGGGGGGGGGTATTTCTTTATGCGCGGCGGCATCTGATCAAGACGAACTAATGGTAGCGAACTTCCTTCCTTTCTCGTTCATCTCCCCGGCCAAGCGGAGCAGCCTTTCCATCTATGGACTCTTTTTTAACATACACCCCCTATGCCTTTAAGATCAGTTCCCCCCCTTTAAAGATAAACCGGATAACTTTTTCAAGAAGACAGACGATTTTCTTTCGTCCTGAAAGGTAATGGGATATAACGCGGATTCGGCCCTTTCCATTCTTTTTTACACTTCTCCGGGAGAGATCCGTCAGACTCACTACGGTGATCGTTCGCTGTTGATGCGATGGTGTCCCTCCCTGTCAATTACTCCAGCCAAGCCCACCCCTTTCGGACCAATTGTCTGTAGCTCTTGATCGCCCCTAGGGGATGCGGCAGACTTTCCAATTCTGGCACACCCCCTCCCACCTGAGTTCTCCCTTTCCAACGTTCTTTTTTCAGCTTGATCAGGATGCCGGTAGATATACATACAGGTCATGAACACCCTCCGTTAGTCGGGATTTTGTCCTTTTTCCCTTGTTAAGGTCCTCTAAGGACTGCAATCCCTGATGAGAACTACATGAATGGTTGCCTCCAACTCCCCATTCCCTGGTAGGGCACCTTTCGATACGCTCCTCTATCAGGTTCAGACAAAAGTCCTTGTTTCTTGTAGTTGACTCTTCCTCACCAGTGGATTCTAGAGTGTCCCTTGTTGTTACCCTGCGACCTCAAGAACGCCTAGGGACACCCAAAGTTATTTTCTCGAGGAAGGTTTTCTTGAATTTCCTATCTCTCTTTCAGTCCTTCACCATTATCCTTAGGACACTGTTTCCCCTTTCAAAATGATCTCCTGGTGCCAGTCTCTCTCGTTGTTGAGAGATTGATTTGCTCCCCCTTTCTATTTTTCTCATTGTGGCCTTGGTCCCCGCTGTTTTCCTCTTGTTATGCAAGAGAATGAGAAGAGTATATCAAACTGAAACGTTTTCCTACCTTGTGCCCTCTTTTTCTTGTCGCTTTTTTCTCCCGGTAGTTCCACCAACTTCTGTCACTCTCCCTCCCGGGGTTCTCGAAAATCCGCCTTTTCCCGTACTTTTTCTTTATGCCTGACATCTCCGTGTGATATATCGATACTTCCCTCTCCGGTCCACTCTCCCAGGCGATGGCCCTTTTTTTTTTTTTTTTTTTCTTCTCGCAGCAGTCCCCTATTGAAGATTAACGTGCTCTTCAAAGTCAAAAATGAGGCCCTCCACCCCACCCCCACTTCTGCGCGCTGTATTTCCTCCTTTTTTTGATATCTTTAACTCGCAACGCTGAACCTCCTCCCAAAACATCCTCCTTCCCCGTTGGCAAGGACAGCCCAGTTGTGTTTGACATATGTTTGTCACAAAGCACCTTCATGAGAGGAATGGTCTCTTCCTAGCTCTCCAGCTCAGAAAATTGATTTCTTTTTTTTGCGGAAATATTCCTTTCCCTTCCCTGAGGGCCCCCTTCCTTTTTCAGCGAACGGCTTCCTGCGATGATGTTGACGGAAGTATACCGTCTTCCAGGACCCCTCCTTTTCTCCCGACAGGATTCTTTCTCCTTCTCTTCTATCGGCCGTCCTCCAGACAAATTGTCGGCGGCTCCTTTTCTCACTCTCGACCCCCCCCCAGATGTTGACTGATCTTTCCTTTCTTACCCTTTTCTCCTTCTATACTTCGGCCCCCCGAATGCTTCCGGCACACTTGCTTTGAATGTGAATTCTGACAGTGACACGAGAACTTCTTTTTCACATTTGATTAGTTCCGGATTCGCGACTCCCTCTCATTATTCTTTTTTAGAATGTTTGCCAATCATCACCTTTCCCGAATTGATCATCAGCCCTCCTCTTCAACGCTGATTTTTCCCCCCTCCCCTTCAACCCTTTTTTGTGAAAACCCTTTTCTCGACACCTTCACCCTATCTTTTCTCGGATTGATTTCCCATGTAGGAGGAATGGAGTTAACCCCGGATCCTTTCTTATACACTTTTTCCCCAACAAGATTTTTTTTCTGCTGGCCTTCTCCATCTTATGACGCTCAGCGATTTGCCAGAGGTGTACCAGATCCGCCTCCGTAACCCATGCGTCCACACACCAACATCAGTCTTCTTCTTTCCTGGCCTTTTTTCTTTTCCAGGAGAATCGTTTCCTCTGAGGGGAAACGTGACTCAAAGTGAGATAAGACTTTTTTTTCGTATCTTTGACCCATCCGCCATTCGACGTATATCAGTTTCCTCGGATGAAATCTTTCAGATGTTTCCTCTTTCTCACGTATCTTCATTAAGTGTAGATGGTCTCAGGCAAAATCGCCGTGCCTCCTCTCACTGTTGCTTTCCCCACCAAAGTGAGTCCCGATATCTTCCCCTCCTCAGACCCCTCGGGGTCGAGGTTATTTCCCCCTGGAAATGAGAGGCAGATCCGGGATCGCGAGAGACGATGCTGTTTTTTTTCAACCTGTCCGTCCTTACCAGCATTTTGCGGTCGTTTTCTCCTCTTGGTTTAGGTCATTTTTCCCGAGGATAGGCGGCTCCTCAGAAGCAGGACGCTATCCAGTGCTACCTGCGCAGGAGTTCGAGTGCAATCTTACGTAGTCGCCTCCCAGTCCCCTCCTCCCGCGATTTCCTCCCCCCCCTCTTCGTATTTGAGCCCTTTTTTTCCCAAGACAACTTTTTTGGTCGTCTGAAGTATCGCTTTCATCCTGTAGGCAATAAGGATGAAAATTACGACGGCTCGAGATTCGTTAAGGCCATACTCGATTTTTCCTATTTACCTTTTTTCTGAGAGATCGTTTCTTCCCTGAGTCCGTCGTACGTCCCTTTTACAGGGATCCAAGTTCGATATTTTCCTGCTTCGCGAGGTGTCTTGGACTTCACTGCGAAAAAGGTCTACACTTGAAACCGGCGAGAGGCGCAAGCGGGTTTATGTAGATTCAAAGTCTCTTTTCCCTTGCGACCCGTTCCCCTACCTCGTCTTACTTTTTTCTCCAAGTGCAATGGTCTCGCGTAACCTGCATTCGGAAGAGAGGCTTTCGCCTTTTTTGCAAACAAGACACCCATTGGCGTCCACAGTTTTCCCCCACGACGCAAGAGTCTTCTTTTCTTCATGCACGTCCCCCTTTCCTCCTTTCTCCCATGTCTTTTTTTTTTCTTTCGTGGAAAGAAACCTCCCTGAAAAAAAAACAACAAATGGCATCCCTCTTTTTTTGTATCCTTTGATGCTCCCCTTGTATGACCCTCTCCTATTTTTTGAGTTCTTCTTTTTTCCTGCAGACAAGGACTGTCTAAGTGGTACAGAGCCGGAGCCAGAGTATAACTTCCTCCTTTCTCTTTTTTTCCATCATTTTCTCATGCCCCCCGTAGAGGAGCTTTTTTTTCCCTTACTCCTCCTGATCTTTTTCCCAATCCGTTTACAAGCCTTCCTACGATTATAAGCCAAATTGCCCCACGCAAAGGCCGCCTCCCTGCCTAATTTTACATTCCGTCCCCCCTCCTGACTTTTTTTTTGTACCTCTTTTTCTTTTACCCCCCTCATCGCGGCAACGGCGTCATCCTTGAGTGATGATTCCAGCAGACAGAACTCTTAGTTTGGCCGTTTCTTTACTCATCAATTCTTTTGTTTGGTAGCACCCATCTAAATGCATTGGTTCCCTCGATCGAGAAAACGGTTTTCTGATTGGATGAACCTTCGATAGGTTTGTCGCGATTTTTTTCTTTCCCCTCCTTACTCTCTTATGATCCTATCAGTCGAAGCAAATGTTATGCGGATCGATAACTAATGGCGGCGGCAGATGCTTTTCCTCTCTACCACTAATTTTTCCGAAAGTCCTCCCTTGCATTCTTTCTTCAAAGGCATTTTTTTACGGTAAGCATTTTTTTAGAGATGGCCGAATTAAGATTTTGTGAAAAGAAAAGTTTTACATCCATCCACGCGCTGCTTTTTTCTTCCCTTTCCAAAGATTTTCAAACGTAACAGGTGCTGCCGGCTTTTTTTATTGTCTTCCTTTGACGATTTCTTCCCCTTCTCGAAAGCCTTAAATTCTGTCGTGAAGCAAAATAGGTGTCGACTCTTTCTCCTTCCCCAATACCGTTTGCAGCGTTCGCTGTGTTTTTTTTTCCCCTTTTCCCCCTCCCAAGTCCCCCCCCCCGCTGTACGGCTGGCAAGTTTTGAAATACAGGTTGAGGCTTGATAGACATTTCCCTTCAGGCTTTATTCGTCCGACGTTCTCCGACCTTTCCTTTTTTCTTTGAACCTTTTCTTAGGATGTTTGATTTTAGGTTAAGAGTTGCCCTTGGCGCAGATCAGTTTCCAATTGTCTCCCCTCTACCCACCCCGACTCCTTTTCTTCCTTTTTTGTTGCTGCCCCTCCTGTGACGTCCATGGAAAAAGAGTCCCTTCAGCTTCAATCTTCTCCTGCGAATGGTTCTACCCCTTGCGTTGCCCTTTCGGACCGTATCGATTTATCACCGCGAATCGTCCTTCTACGCCAAAGTACGGGCAACCTTTCTCACTTGGCTTTTTTCTTGGACAGAAGTGTCTTCCCTTAGTAAAAAGAGACCCCACGGAACGAGATGGTCCCAAACCCTTAGTGCGATGTCCCGTTTTCTTTACTTTCCTTTTCCTCCGGAGTTCAGTCCCAATCGCATTGGTTTACGGTGGCGCTCACCCTTGGCCACTGATAGCCATTCTCCCTGCCCTCTTCTCTCCCTTGTTGTTTTTCTGAGCTGAGAGATGCTTTGCGACCCTGTCCCTAGAATTGAAGATCTAATTGAGCGCCAACTTCCCACAAAGTTTCGCTGTTGAATCCCTCCCGCTTCCGCATGAGAATCGTTCTCTCATAAAACCCTGAAAACACTTTTCTCTCTACCTGGTGCCTCGCGTTATCTTTTTTTCCCTTTTGACTTCCTCAGCTTCTTCCACCCCCCTTATGAGGCCGAGTAGCGAAATCTCAACTACTCACGTGAGCCCCTACTTTTGGATTTCTGCCTGACGACGATATATCGATTCGGTACGAGAAGGGAGCCCGTCCCTTTTCGAGGGATTGATATACCTTCCACTTTTGTCTCAGTCCGGATTTTCCTTTCGTCACACGTCGGCCCTACAACAAACTATGTGATAAATATTCTCCTCGGCGTTCATGCTGGCTCTATATCAGCCCTTGAGCCCCCCTCCCAGCCCCCCCCCCCCCCCCCCTCCGATACACCTTTTTAAGCCGGAGCATCAGGGTTTTTTCTTCCATTGGGCCTGATACCGTCGACCATAATTCTCATTTTCTATTCGCCCTAACGAGCAGAAACTTGAGGCACTACGTAACTTGGGGCTTGTGGAAATAGTACGGGGCAGTTATGTTTGGCACCAATCTTCCACGGATTTTTTCCCTATTACGTCTTTTTTATCTTCTTGCTGACACCTAGTGGCGTCTCTTCTTTCCCTAAGTAATTGGATGGCTTTAAGACCGCGTGATATCGAACTTCTCCATTCAGATAGTATCTGCTTCCGTTACCCCTCCCAGATGTGTTTTCTCTCTAAAGAAGGCTCAGGATGTTCACATTTGGCGGTCCCCCCCTTTATTATTCTTGCTTACTTTCTTGCTTCTGCCCATGCGCTAAGATCTTTATTTCCCCTTTTCCCTTGACTTACTTTCCGCCTCCATTTTTTCGCGACGAGCGCCTCTTTCGCGACATTAGTTCAGCATCCGCACAATTTGTTCGGACTGAAAAATCATCAAAGTATGGACTCCGCCCCGCCATCTTTTCCCCTGACTCCCGCGGACCCTCCCCCCTCCCCTCGACAAGTGTTTCACCCCCGCTCCCGTTTTATAGGACGACAAGGCATATTTTAGGTGCAACTTTCCCCCCGGACTCCATGCTCCAGCTTTCCAACGAAGATTTTATGCGGTTTGATCAGCACGATTCATGGACGGCCTTTGCCGCTCTTGCCTTCAGACCCTCCTTTTCTCCTTTTCCCCCCAAAAAAAGTTTCTTTTTCTCAGTCTGTAATGATGGAAGGAGGAAGTGTTGGCATGAAGGTTGCCTGTAGATAGTTTTCTCCCTGCCCCGGATTTCTTCGTTTTCATTTCCCTCGCCTCACTCCCCGGGTTTTTTTTTTTTTTTTTTTCCCGAATATCGGATGTCTCAAAATCGATGGATCTTTGTCTTCCCTCTTTCTCCCCCTTGGAACACCGTCTTTTTCTACGTGTCGCTGGAATCTTTAACGCAGGACTACTCCTCACAAGAGCGTCGATTAAAATTTCTGATCCTTCTCTCTCTCTCGATACCACCCGAGGTTCATCTCTTCCCCCCGCTGTTCGAGGGAAGATAAGAGCAATTTCCGCGAGATCGGATGCTTGCGGAGGGATTTCGTGGTCCGCGTTGAAAATCTTATGATGAGTTTCGTTGCTAATTCCCTTTCTGGATGTTCCCCTTCCTTTTTCCTCTCTTATACTTTTTCTCCAGTGCACTTTTGCCCCTCCCTCTCTCTTTCGAGGGACTATAGCGTTTTTCTCGCATTTTCCAGAATATTGAAAGCGCCCCTCTTTGATGCGCCCTCGTCTGCGCGTTAGTATTGCACACGTTTTCGACTCGTCAATGACCACTCTCCTTCTCTTCTTATAACTAGGCATTTCCCCTTCACTATTGAGATGGTTCCTCTCACTTCCTTTCCTCTCCCAGTTGTTTGTTTTTTCCTCTATCGAATTTCAAGTGAGGGCCTCCTCTTCTCGAGCCTTCTTTTTTCATGCCTATTTCCAAGCTTCCTTCTTCTCCCCTCCTGACAGAAGTTTCTGCGTACTTTCTCCAAGGAGAGCGGGCGGCCCTCTCTTTTTCGTTAAAAAGATTCTGGACACTTTTCCGGCGAGATGGAAATAGGCTCCTCCGGCGGTAGGCCCAAGTGCACTGGCCGTCCTGCTTTAAGGGGCGCCTCCCTTTTTTGCCCAAAGCCCCCTTTCCCTTCCTTTTTTTTTTTTTTCCCTTCTTTTAAGAATTGAAGAGACGCTCCTAAGTAAGCATCCGGATCTCTCCGATACTTGCGATCGACTTCTTACTTTTTTTTTCCCCTCTCGTGGAACCTTTGATCTCTTTTCTACTCCTATGCCGCACTTTTTCCCCTTCGTTGATATTCGCTCCTTCCCCAGATTGCGATGCAAGCGAAAAGTCCTCCTCTACTTGTCAGAGCACTGAGCCAGAGTTCCCACTTTGACTTTTTCCTCCTCTCTTCTTGACCCGGAGAGCTACGTACGCCCCCTGTGGCAATCCTTTTCCCCCCTTCCGCAGAACGATTATATCCCCCTCAATTAATGGAAAATCCACTCGCCTGCCTTTTCCTTGATTTCCAGAGGATAACTGCCCGAATTTTTTGGTTCCCGTCTTTTAGGATCCCTCTTGCTTCCTTCCTTCCTTCCAGTGATGAAACTATAAGCTAGAAAAGAATTAGTTGGCCCATTATTCCTACTCCGCTCATCCATTGACCTACCCCCCCCTTGGCGATAGATCAGTTTTTCTCAAGGGAGCTGATTGGTTTCCCCCTGTCTATCAGGTGAGTTTTCCGTTTCGTTTTCCTCCCTTGGTATTTTTTCTTCAATTTCTTTTATTATTTTTGAAAGAAATGTTCCGATATCCATAATGCGCGGCGGCATTCCCCCCTCTGTTTCCTGCGAAAGCGAACTCTGGGTTTCGCACCTTTCACTGCATCCTTTCACTCCAGCAGGTCTCCTCCCTCTTGAAGCATTTCGCGAGATGGACGAATTAACCTCTTGTGGTGAAACACCAAAGGAACTCTACAAGAGATTCCTCTTTCAGTCCCCACTGTCGACCGCCTCTCTTGGCATGACGGGTCTTTTCAGATATCAACGCGCTTCCCCTTGACCCTGACATATTATCTGTCTCGTCTATGTTCCGACGGGAGACTTCCTTATCATCCCCTTCTTTAGACGTTACGATGTTTTCTTCTTGGTGCATAAATTTAAACCTGTCCCAGTGATTTAGCCCTCTCGTTCTCAAGTTTGCTGCCTCGATATTGTCTATGCTAAAGCCCTTCGCGAATTCAGGTTGACTTTCCTCCCGGATCACCATATGTGATCCAACTTAGGCTCTCTGATTTTTTTTTCGTTGATCTTGGCTCTCTTTCCCTGGACCATGGTCTCTACATATACAGGTAATTCATCACCGCGTCGCCCGAGGGAGCCCGGTTTGTTGTGATGAATTCTTGTACCCACGGAAGCTCCCCTTCACCTTGCCTGCTTCTCTGGTGAAATCACATCTCCTTGCGGCTGATAACTTTCTTCCCGTATCCCCCCCGATAGATACCAGGCTCCCTAGAACGCCCCAGCTTTCCGTCGATTCGCTACAGGAGGAATAGAGATTCCGAAGTGTGGAAATACCTCGTCCACAGCTCAACTATCGCGTTCTTTTCCCCACGTTAGTTCTGTGTTTCAGCTGCTTCTCCTCTCTCATATCCTGGCTGTGAATTAAAAAATAGACTTTCACCGTTGGAAGACATCCCCCCCCCCTGCGAGCGCCTGGCTAGAAAGGGCGAAAAGCATCTCATTTCCTATTTTCTCTCCTCACCCTTGCGAGCCTTCCCCTCTGGAGCTCCAACGTTTGGCACCAAGGCTTTTTCCTCTGAACCTATAGTCGAGAATGAGCTCTTCCCCATCAATCTTTTTCTCACACGTTGGGTTTTTCGAGGTCGTGATATTGTATTTACTTATTAAGGTTTTTCCCAAAAAATTACTTTCTCACAGGTTGGGGCATACATGTCCTCATCACGATGGCCGTCCCTTCCTTTTTTTTTTTCGCTTTTCCTGTTGATCTCTCTCCCCGATCCGGGTCCGCAATGGCGATTTGCTCCCACAGGAAAAGTTCTCCGCAGTGACTGGATTGTACTTTCGGTAACGTCACCCTTTTTTTTCCGCTACCCCCCCCCTTCCCTCGCGCCGCTCTAATGACTGGCTCTGATATCGGACCATGGTAATCCTTCCTTCATAACGCGAACCGAAAATCCACATCTTCCGCCTTTTTTTGCACGCAGGAGTCTTTTTTTTTTTCTTTTCAGAAATGGCTTGATACCGCGTTTTAGCACACTGCATGCTTCCTCATTGCAGAGCTCCTTTCTGCAGAAACTGATCAAGTAACGATAGGGCTTGGCTTAAAGATTCGTTTGACATTTGTCAACTGGATTTTCTTTCTCAACCCCCTTTTTTTTTCCATCAACTTGTTTCTGACGGACGTCTCCCGCTAGGAGTACCTCTCTTCCATTCAGGAATGTAATCGATGATCTCTATCCTTTCGGCCCTTTCCCCCCCCGCCTCTCAAATAGGAGGTGTTCGGCTCTCTGTATCGTTTCTCTCTTGATCTCAGTAAAGTCGAGCTTTTTTTGTCACTGCCTTATTAATTCGGCACCTCTCTTCCGTCTGACGGAACATGGTTGCTCCCGCTGTGACAGTACACTTGAGAAATCGGTGGACTGTCTGATTCCTCCGCCGATCCTCCCTCTCCGCATCGAACTCCACTCTTTCGATGCCCCCCTTCCTCACAGGCATGGATAATCCTCCCCCTCCCCAACGCTGTCTTACCACCGTCACGCGTCTTTCTACAAGTGTCCCCTCCCCCCCTTTGTGATCGATTCTCCCATCCGGAGGCAAATGGATTTTCCTGGAGCGAATGGCGATTCGGTTTCCTCTCTTTTTCCCCACTAAGCTTTGGTCAGTGATAAGCCCTAGTTCATTGAGTGTCCTTTGTTTCCTTCCTCCTCCTCCTTCGGGCACAAAAAAGTCGTCGTGATCCCTCTGTCATGATTTCCCTTCGGCCGTTGATTGGAAAGGTTGCATTGAGAACATAGTTCTTCATTGTCCCTCTTGCACTTTATTGATCCAGCCGCTGTTTGTTCTGAAAAGCGCCGCGCGCCGCCTTTTTCACACGAAATATACTGGAATTATGTCTCTGGGACACTTTCCCTCCCCCCGCTGGATCGTCTTCCGGAGAGAAGATCCCAGCTTTCTAAAAAGTGAGTCCTCCTTTTCTTCTCTCCAATTAGATCCCCCTCTCCCAACGAGGTTTTAGTTAAACGCGGGAGTTGCCACCTCCCTCAATTGCTTCCTCCCTTTGCGGTCTTCATTTTCGTACTCTTTCCCCCGCATGCGTGCAGGGTCGTTTTTTTTCTCTTAGAGAGAGCCATGTTTAGGGAGGGTTCCAAAAAATGCGTATTTCGGCGGAGCAAATAGTCCTCTTTCCAAATGTCCTACGTCTCTTCTTTCTTTTTTTTCAGCCTGCTGTATCATTTCTTGAAGCGACATGAGCCAGAGATTCCCCTCCCTGCGCGCCGTTTTGTATGGAGACACTGCCTCCCCCAACTTAGAAGCGCTGTATCATTTAGCCATTATCCTTTCCCCCCCCTTACGGACGTCGCTCTATGAATGAAATGTACG
>Ga0179593_1525444_pt1 | contig 11352 bp, 24 predicted proteins | sample CZODoug2_1_08_16_FD_185931 | JGI IMG/M metagenome (GOLD analysis project Ga0179593, IMG submission 185931) | Vadose zone soil fungal communities from Angelo Coast Range Reserve, California, USA - CZODoug2_1_08_16fungal (PacBio error correction) | ecosystem: Environmental > Terrestrial > Soil >... | reverse complement strand
TCCTTTTCTTTTCTTGCTGCGACTTCGGTGTCGGTTTCATTTTTCCCAACGTGTTTGGGTCCTTCTTTTCCCCTTGTGTGCATCCCAGGTTTTCGTGGTCGGACGTATTTTGTTTTTTTTCGTACTCTTCGCGCTGTCCTCTTTTTTTGGACCGAAGCTCTTCCCCCCGTGACGTATCCATCTTTTTTTTCACGTTTTTCTTTTGAAGAAGCTTCACAGTTTCGGTTTCCCCCCCTTTTTCTTCCGGGCGGTCCCTTTTTTTCAGACTCCCCCTTTTTTGGGAGGTGGAGATACCACCTTTTCTCTTTTCCCCGATTATTCTTACGGTTTTTCCTCCTCTCTTCGGAATTTAGCGTTTTTCAAGGGCCTTTTTTTTTTCCTCCTGATGATTGTAATTTTTTCCCATTTTAAAACTTTTAGCCTCCCCCCCACATTCCTTTCTCGTTTTTAGTGCCTTGTGTTTTCCCTCCTTTTATTGTCATTTTCCTTGGGCTTTTTGTTCTTTCCAGGATCCCCCTCCGTCCTCTCCACCAGAATTTTCGATCCCCTTTTCTTCCTCTCCCGAACAAACTTGTCGGGTTTTTTCTTTTCGCGTGTCTTTCTATTCCTGGAGTTACTGAGAACCTTTCTTTGATTCTGGTTCTTTTTTTTTTCCCCCTTTTGATCGACGGATTTTTTCCCCTGTCTTCTTCTCGGTACGATACGATCCCCTTTTTTTTGTTGGCGTTCCTTTTTGGGTCCAAGTTGGTTCCCCTTTTCCGTTGATTCTCTTTTTTTTTTTTTTGCACTGCACGGTCTTTTTCCCCCGAACCCTGAAATCTTCTTGTCTTTCTTGTTAATAGTCTCCTTTTTCTCCCAGGTGCCCCTTCGCATTCGGCGCGATAGCCCTTCTCTCTTCAGCTGCCATTTGTATTTTTTTGTCATAGGTCCTTTCTGGGAGAGAACTTGGCGTTTTCCCTCCCTTGGCGGCTTTTGGGCATTCCTTAAAGAGTCCCTCCCCCCTTTCTGGTCTTGTACCCCCTTTGTTCTGAGCGAGCCAATCCTTCTTCTCCGTTTTTTTAAGTTTGAGGGCCCCTTTTTTTTTTTCACTTCTTTGATATTGTACCATATCACAGTGTCCCTCTTTCGTTTTTCCTCGTAGTTATTCGTCTCTTCCTTTTTTTCCCTTTTTTTTTTCCCAATGGTTTGAGTCTCTTTTTCTCCCGGCGTTTGTTGTCTTTTTCTTCGTGTCCTCTTTGTTTGCTTTGATTACTTTTTTAAGGCCGTCCCCTGTCTGTGGGACGAGGGCACCCCCACGGACTGTCCCCGTTGAAGCCGTTCCCCCATGGACCTTCCCTCATTTTCCTTTGTTGTTCGAGAGATCCTTTTCCCCCTTCTTCAAACAATTTTTTTGACCCCCCCCTCAGAGCTTTTTGTTTCCCTTCAGTTCTTTATTCCCCACTCAGGGACGTCCCCCCCTCCCGAACGCCCCCGTTCAACCTTAAGCCGCGCTGGTCCCCCCTTTTTTTCCGGGACCCTTTCCCTAACTTCCCCTCCCGGCAGAAAAATATTTATGTCGATGTTTCCCCCTTTTTTCGTTTTTGTCCATCCATATCTTTTCTTTCCCCGTGCCCAAATACCTTCTGTTCCTTCTCCTTTTAGCGCGCACTTCCCTTGCTGCCCCCCTCTCTTTTCGTTATGCGCGGAGGAGACTTGCGATACGAGCGCACCTCCCCAAATGTCCTTTCTTTCACAACCATCAGCCTTTTTTTCTTGAAAAAAGCCTTTTTTTTTTTTTTTTTTTTTGCTCCCGCGCCCACTTGAGGCAGCGACATCTCGATACCCCCCCTCCACCCTCCCAAGAAATCAGTTTTCTCCGTATGTTTTCTTGCGTTGGGCGGTGTTTTTCTATCGCCCCGAGAACCCTCCGGCGGTCCACTTTTTTACACTGCACATGACCGTTTCGCCCCCCCACGGTCTCGAATCGCCTTCACGCGGCTGGCTTTCCCCCGTCGGCGACTTTCTTTTTTTACCCCCCTAGTTTTTCCCCGTGATCAAAAGCTTTTTTTGTCTATTGTTTTTCCCCTCGACCAAGCTGGACCGCTTTCCTCCCCCCCCCCTGGTTGACTCTTCCTTCATTTTCCGAGAAAGAGGGGGGCCGTTTTTTCCCTTTTTTTTTGGCTTCGCGCTTTTCCCTCCCGCCTCCTCCTTCTGGCAGGGCCCCCCAACCTTCTTTCCCTTTTTTTCCCCACGTGCACGGACATCTGTTCTTGAAGTCCTTTTATCTTGGCAGACCCCCGATTGTTTTTTTGCTTCTTCCTCGGTGAAGACTTCTCTTTCTTCGCGTCCCCCGCCCTTCATCCAAATTTTTTTTTATCGGTTTGAGATCGACACCGCCGAGAAGCATTCTCCCTTCCCACTGTATCGCTCATTCACCTCCTCAGTCTTTTGTATATGTATTTTTTTGCACAACCTGATGGTAAAATCCGTTCACTGTTCCCTTTTCGGGATGTCCCTTCCTTTTTCCCCAACGGGGCTCCCTCCGACTTACCCCTGCATCTTTCCCCCACCCCCCGTTTTTTTTGTCAGGTTTCCTTTATAACCCAACACGTTCGTCCACCCCCCCCCCACCCCGCCTTATTGGGGCTCCTTCTCCCCCTCCCTTCCTCGACAGCATTTTTTCTCTCGCGTTTTTTTCTGGTCCCCCCTCGTTTCTTGGTGAAAGCGAACCCCCCCCCTAACCCGTCTCCCGGCCTTGTTTTTGAAATTCCGCTTTTCCTTTTGGCCATCCCATCCTCTCTGTGTGGTTTGCCAGTCTTTTCTTTTTTCTTCCCCACTGCACTCCCTTCCTTTTGGGCCGTTCTTTTTTTCCTCTTTCCCTGAACTTTTTCCTTCGTCCCTAACCCGACCTTTTTTCTGTCCTCCCCTAACTGTCCTCCTCACCTGAACGCAATTTTTTTCTCCTGGTCCCTGCGACACTTGACCCCCTTGGATAGTCTTTTTTCTTTTCTCGCAGGGTTTTTCCCCCACTGTGTAACCCCTACGGGGCCTTCCCCTTCCACTTTCTTTTTTGCTTCTTTTCGCAATATATCGGCGGCTCGCCCTGACTTTAGATACCCTTCCACTTTTTTCTCTCCAGGAAGATTATTTAAACGCGCCCTCCCTTTTTACCCCGGGTCCCCCCTTTGTTTCTTTTTTTTTTTCCATACAGTTCGAAGGGCATTGTTCCCTTTTCATTGTTTTTTTTGGGGAGAAACCTAAAGAAGGCTTTTCCCTTGACGAAAGACTAGTCCCTTTGAGGGGAAGGATGCTCTTCTCCCCTTACATTTTTTTTTGCCTTTTCTTCGCATACGGGGAACCGGATACTCGCTAAGTCGCCCTTTCACACGGTCTCCCCTCCATCCCATCCCCTTTTTGCCTTTATTTCCCGCCGATGTTTCCCTTCGCTGCTTGCTGGCAGGGATTTTCCCCCGCACCTTTTCTGGATGCTCGGAGCTGGTTGAAGGCTCCCCGCGTTTTTTTCCTCCTCTTTCCTCCTTCCTTCTGGGTCTCTCCATCCCTGGACCCACACATCGCCAACGTTTTTTTTGGACTTGATTTTTTTTCTGCCCCTCCGTTTCCTTTGTCTTTTTGGTCCCCCCCCCTTCTCGTCGACAAGTTTTTTTTTTGCGGCATCGTCCTCACACGGGTCTTTTCCCCTCGTGGGAATTTCGCAATGCCCCCCTTTCCCCTTTTTTTTTAGCCCCCCTCCACTATGGGGTGTCAAATGTCTTTTCGCTTTTCTGCCGCATCTTGCTGAGTTTTTTTTTTGGCAGGTAATAGGGGCAAGGCCGGTTTTCTCCTTCAAAGCATCTTCTTTGTTTTTTAATTTGCGATGTTTATAATCAGCCCGGCTGCCCCCTTCCTCACTTTTCCACCCCCTCCACTACTCAGACTCCTACCTGGTTCCCCCCCTCCCCCTCTTCCCTTTATGGCGGACGACATCATTGAACCCTTTTCTTTTTGGCTGAATTCTTAGCCCTTCCCTTGGGCGAATTCCCGATATGGCGACTTTCTTTTCTTCCAACTCTGCTCCTCCCCCCTTGTTTCTCTCCTCTCCCCCCCTTCGGGCCTTGCGACAAGGTTTTTTTTCCGAAACTCCTCGGTCCTCCCCCCTTGGCTTGTTAGGGATTTCATTCACAGTGCCCCCTCCCTCCCTGCGCAACGCTTTTTTTTCTTTGCGCCCTGCAACCGCCCCTCCCCCTCTCCAGATCAAGTTCGCTTTTTTTTTTCTTTGGGGATTCTGTACCCAGCTTTTGCGACATCGGCTCCCCCATATCTTGGTCCTTTGTTTTTTTCCCTTTTTTTTTTGAGGATTTCCTTTTCCCCCCTCTTCTAGGCTCTTTCTTCCACTTTCCTTCTCCCTTTTTTCTTATAGTAGCGCGGGCGGCCCCCTTTTTTTCTTGACTTTTTCCCTTTTCCCCTCCCGTTCGTGGCCTTCTGATAGTTTTTTCCACCCATTGGCGCTTTTTTCTCGCGAACTTGTTTATGGCGGATGTCCTTTTTGGGCCCTTTTTTTTCTTTTTTAAAAGAAGGCGTTCTTTTTCTCGTTCATTTTGACTCGCCCCCCTCTTACGCCGACGGATACTCTCCCCTTGATCAATAAAGTTCCTTGGTCCCCCTTTCCTTTTTCCCACAGGGGTCGGTGTTTTTTCCTCCCGCGTTTTCTATGGTTTTCTTGTCCATAGTTGTCTCTAGTTGCCTTGCCGACCGTTTTTTTTTTTCACTCTTTCTTTGTCGGGATGGGGTGATCTTTTTCCTTTTTCCCGTTGTCTGTCTTCTCCTCGTTCCCAGTTTCAGGGCAGGTTTCCGCGTCCCTTTTTTCCCCCCCCCCACGTCGCCTTGGTTTATGTCTTTTTTTTCGGGCCCCAAACCAAATAGCGTGCTTGGTTTTTTCCTCGATGCCAACAGTTTTCCCCTTCCTCTTTCGCCCCCCCTTTGCCGCGGATTTCGCTTTCCCCCTTCTTTTGTCCACTTACCTTTTTTTTTTTTTTTCGTCCTTCCCTTTTTTCAGTGCGGCGAATGATTTGATTTTTGTTTTCGTGGTTGTCGTTTTTTTTGGTCCTTTCCCCCCCTTCCGGGGACCACCGGCACTTTTCTCCTTATTGTTTTTCTTGAGCTGGTACTGGCTTTTTTTTTTTCGCCTCTTTTTCCCCAGTGGGGCAGTATTCCATCCCCCCCCCTCATTTTTTTCCCTCCTTTCCTTAGGTAGAAATTTTTTGACCTCCGCGTCTTTCTAGACCCTGTCTTTTGGAGGTGTCGCTTTTCCCCTGCTTCTGAAGATGCGTTTTTTTTTCTTTCTCTTTCCCTCGATTTCCTCCCCTCTTCTGTCTCTGATCTTAGCTTTGGCCGTCCTATTAGTCGTAGGGCCAGCCCTCCTCCCTTCAATTTGACCCAATGTGTATTCCCCTTGTGTTTTTCCCTGTTAGAGGGGAGTCGTTTCTCTCCTTACAGCTTTTTTCCCATCTGCACCCCATTTTGAGGACCTCGGCTTTTCTCTTTTTTTCCAGTTGTTTCACTTCCTCCTTGTTCGGGCCGCCTCTTGTTCGAGCCCCCTCTACTGCGAATAGTCCATTGAAAACACCCACTTTTTTTCCCTTTTTCTCGTCCCCTCCTGGCGGACGGTTTCCTTTCCCCCCCCCAGGCAGAGGTTTCTATCACCTTTGGTTGGGCAGAGCACTTTCTGTTTCGACCTTACCGTTTTGACCTTTGGCTTTTTTCCTGCTCGATCCCCCCCACGCCTTCCCACCCTGAAAATCTTCTTTTCTGTTGTAACTTCCCTGTTTTTTTTTCTTTCCCCTCCGCGTTTGATCCAGTGTTCGCTTCCCTGTGGCTTCCGCTGCTTTTTCATTCTTTGAGATGTTGTCATAGGTCCTTCTTTTCCTTTCTGACCTTTTTTTTCGTTTCCCTAAAGGAGAACCCTTTCCAAGCTTTCATCCCTTTTTCCCCCTTGGGCGCTTTTTCGCTTTCCCCAACTCCCCCCGCTTTTGATGAGTGTTAGTTGCGACAGTTTCCGATATTTTTATTTGTTTTTAGTTTCCCAAAATCTCCCCTTTCCCCCCCCATATTTCTTGTTAGGTTTTCGTGATTTTTTTCCCTCTCTGGAATTTTCATTGGCTTTCAGCGCGGTTTTTTTCGCTTTTTTTACCTCCTTCTTTTTAGGGTCCTTTTTTTTGATTTTTTTCGTGTTTTGAACTCCCCCCCCTGCGGACTAGGCCCCCCCAAGCGGGTTTTTTGTCCCCCCGTCGTTGAAAGGCCCTCTTGATCTCTCTCTTTTCTTTGTTTTTTTTCTCTGAGACCATTTTGATCCCCCCCCTTTGCCGCCAGGCCGCTTTTGTTTTCCCCTTTTCAGCGCGTTCCCCCGGTCTCCCCCTTATCCAAAAAAGCCCTCCCTCCTTTCCATCCTCCCTTAAACCCCACTCTGAGAAAAACGAAGGTTAGATTTTTCAAAGAAAGTGGCTTTTCTTTTCTTTTTTGACTCTTTTTCTCCATTTTTTTTTTTCCCCTCGACCCCCCCCGTCCCTCATTATGTAAGGGCCTCTTTCCCATATTCCTTCCATATTTTGGCATTTTCCTTTTTTTCCCAAAAAAAGACGTGTTTTTTTTCATGCTCTACGTGGTTTCAAACCTTTCTGCAATTCTGGTTCTTCCCCCTTTCCCCCCTTCCCCTAGGGAGGGCCTTCCCTCGCGATCTTTAAGGTTGAAGTTCTTTTTCTTTTCCAACCCTGGAAATATTTTCCCCCCCCCCCTTCTCCGATTTTTTTCATTCTCTTCGGTTTTGCCTTGGATAAGACTTAGCCTTTCTTTTTTCCCCTTTTTCCCCTTCGCCTTATCCCCTCCTTTCAGATTTTCTGTATTTTATGGATTCTTGTGTTTGATTGTTTTTTTCTAGCGTTCTTCCTTAATTCGAGAACAGGTTCCACCCCCCCCAGGTTTCCCCCTCCATTCAAGTTTTTCCTCCCCGGTTTCTCTTTTAATTCCCCTCTGGGCTTTTCGCCCCCACTTCTTTTTTTTCGAGTTTGTTGCTCGGATTGTATGAACCCCTTTTTTTCTAATCATCACACCCCCTTCTTTCTTCAGGACTTCTTGACTCTTCTGGAAAGATGGCAATCCCCAACGGTTGGCCTTCTGGCACTCTCTTCCTTTTCTTTTTTCAGGATTACCCGTTTTTTTTTTAGGGGTGGGATGTTGCAGCTTTCCGATGGCTTTTCTCCCCCACGACCTTTTCTTCGAAAACCTAGCAGATTCCTTTCCCCACCACCTCACCCCGCTTGGTCTCTTTGCAGTCCTAATTTTCCGGATTGTCTCTTCGAGGTTTGATTCTTTGTTTTTGAAGGATTCTTTGAAGAAAATTCCCCTTTCTCGCTCGCGGTCTTTTTTTGGGGTCCACCTCTCTTCCCCCCGCAGAATCCCAGTGGCTAGAAACGCCGATCACTTGGGTTTTTTTCCCCCCCACCGTTCCTTCCTTTGGGAAGCTTTCCCTCCCTTTTTCCCCTGACCCGTACCTTGCTTTTTTTCCTGGTTTGTCGCCAAACTTTTCTTTATTGTGCAATAAGGTCTTCCTTCTTCCGTTCTTCTTGCGCATAGAACATTCTTCCCTCCCTTGGAATTCCATCCCTCCTTCGGAAAAAAACGTGCCGTTTCTTTCCCCCCTTCTTCCCCCGTTCGTCATAACCGGACCTTTCTACGGCGATTTTCCTTCTTCCTTCCCGACGGCACACCCTTCGGACTCCTTTTTTCAAGTCTTGACTTTGTCCTTTGGCAATTTTCACTCCCCTTTCGGCCAAAAAAAACGTTGGTTCCTTTTTTTACTCCTGCCTTTCATATCGCCCTCCCCCAGTTATTTGGAGGTTTTTGTCCCGATCCCCCGACCTACTTGGTGACGTGTTTTTCCCTACCTCGGGCACATGTTTTTTTTTTTCTGCCCGATTTCTGGTCACTTTCGACAGGACCCGTGTTCCCCCCCCCGTCCCACTTTTGGTCCTTACCCGTTCTTCCAAATGCCCGCCATGTTTTTCCTTTTTTTTTCTTGCACATGTCGCGTGCCCCTTTAAGATGGGACACATTTCTTTCCCTCCTGGTATTTTCCAGCCCTCCCGAGGCCTTTTTCCCCACTGTATCCCTCCAGAAGGATGATGACTTTTTCCCATCCCTTTGCCCCCATCGCATTTGATCTACCCCCACTCCTCTCTTTCCACGTTTCAATGGGGCCACGGTCCCCCTTTTAGCCATGGAGGACCGTTCTTTTCCCCCGCCCCGGTTCTCCTTGCTGTTTGTTTTTTAGACTTTTTCTCCGCCCTTTTTCTTTTACTTTTTGGCACGAGGTCCCTCAACAAAAACTTCCTTCCTTTACACAATGGGCCGCCCCTCCCTTTCCTGGCTTGCCTCGGACGTCATCGTATTTTTTTTTTCTGGTCCCTGCAACTAGATTGTCCGGCCAAAGCGCAACACTTTTTTTTGACGGCCCTTCTCAGAACTTTTTCCCCGAACCCTCTTTGGTTTTTTGGTGGGATTTTTTTTTTTCTTTTTGGTAGATTGTTTTTTCTGGATCCCCCCCCTCCTTGCGACTTTCCTTGACTCTCTGTGCCGGTCGCTTGGTTCCCCCTTTCCTTTTCGTTGCCGTTCTTTTTGGTTGAATGGAAATCGTTTTCTTCTGCCGCACCCGAGCGGCCGTTTTATCCCGGCCACTTTTGCTCCCCTTGTGTCTCCCGGACGACCACCTGGCTCCTCCCAATTTTGTCGGGCGGCATCTGGTCCTCTCCAAACTTTCAAAAGTTTTTTTTTTGGACCCCCCCCGTCTCGTTTTTATTGCCAAGTGCATTCTGTTTTTTTATTTCCCCAAACCTGGCCCCGGGGAACTCGCCTGGTTCCCTCCGTTGTTCGTTTGTTCGGCCCATTTTGATTTTTCCTTGCGGGAGGATTGCTTCCCAGCCCCCTTTTTGATTCCTGGAGTCTATATCTTTTACATCTCTTTTTTTTTCTGGATAGATGATTCCTCCCCCTCCCTGCCAGCACTTTCCCTTTCCTCTAGGGAATTTAATGGGCGCTTTTCCTCTTTTCCCCCCCTTCTTATGAGGACTCCTTCCCCTTGACCTTTTGAGGCGGGAGTGGCTGGGACCGTTCCCTTTCCAGAACCCTCCGACAATGTCTTTAATTTCCCCAGTCCACTGGGAGAGGGCAGACCTTTTTCCTTTCATCGATCCTTCCCCGCCCCGCGGGAAACGCCTTTTTCTTTTGCATTGCTTTCCTTTTTTCGGGTTCCCCCCCTCCACCTAAAAGGCCGCGCCTTTCTTTGTCGATTAGTCTTTTTTCACCCCCTGCCTCGAGATGCACAGAACTCCCTCCCTTTCCCCCGCACACGTTTCCCAGTGAATCATCCCTCCGGGAGGGGAATTTTTTTACCCCGCTTTGCGACAAATCGGCGCCCCCCTCTTCTCTCTGTTTGTCGGGTCCTTTCGCTTCGATTCCTCCCTAGAATCGGGCCGATTGCGGGTACCCCTTCGATTTTTTGGCCCTTTGGATTGGAAGGTTTTCCTTCGTTTTTTTCTGGCGTCCTTTTTCTTTCCCAACCGTCGGCCTTATGGAATCCTTTCACAAACATTCTCCAGTCCCCCCTTCGAATGCCCCTCCATTGGGACTCTTCTTCACTTGGTTTCAAGTTCCAGGCGGTTTAGAAGCAAATGGTTTTCTTTTTGCGTGCTCCCCCGCCCCTTCTTATTTTGTCTAACGGCATCATTTCCGTTTTCCTGGGCGTGTCTTGCCCTGGTGTTTCCTTTGGTCCGGTGCCTCCCCCTCATACACAGGGACCCCCAGTCCTTCCCTTTGTCGGTCTCTCTTTTGGCAATTGACGACGCATTTTCCTTTTTTTGACCGTGCTCATTTCCCTTTTTTTTTTTGGTCTTTTTTCCCATGTTTCGGAATCTTAGGGCACGCATTTCCGCTTTTAACCGGCCCACGTTCGTTTTTTTGCAGTGTCTTTCCCCCCCCCCCCCAATCGTGGGCGCGAGATTGGCCCCCCACAGTCCCTTTTTTTAAGTTTCCCCCTTCCTTGCGGACCACGGGTTTTTCTTGGCTTTCCCTCCTGTCCTTTTTCTTCCGTTTGGCATGCTCGATTCTTCCTTTCTTCAAAAAGCGTTTCCTTTTTCCCTTCCCATCGCCCGTTCCTTTTTGTTTCGGTTGATGACTTTCTCTCCGGGTTTTTTTTTTCCTTTTCAAGGGCAGGAACACCCTTCTTTGAGGGCCTTCTCCCCCCGATGGGGTCCTTGCCTTCGCGGGATTTTTCCTTTCCCACCCGTGGCCTTTTCATCAGCACGAATTTTTTCCCATAGCTTTTTTGGGCTCCTTCTGGATCAGCGGTTTCACGGTGTAGAGGACTTTTCTGCTTTGTCGATCAACCCCCTGTTTTCCTCGGTTCCTTTCTCCCCGGTGAACTCCGCTCTTTTCCGAGGGACCTTCTGGGGTTCCTCAGGAGGATGGTTTCTTTTCCGCTTTTTCTTTTCCTTTTGTTCCGAACAGGCGTGTCGTTTGTTTCTTCCTGACTTCGTTTCCCCTTCTTTTTTTTTAGGCAGTTTTACCCTTGCGCAGTCTCCCTGGGCCCTTCTTTTTTTTTTTTTTATGAATTCCAGTTGCGCTGTCCCCCCCCCTGTTCGTCCTTCTTTCTCTTTCGTCAGAGTCTGAGAATAGCGGGTGAATCTTGAACTTTTTTCTCGGCGCTTTTTTTTTCTTCCTTCCGACGGAGTCTCCCAAAGCGGCCGTCGATTTTTTTTTGTCGAGACCTCCCCCGTGTCCTCATTCAATTCGAGCTGTATCGTCTGCGGGCCCCCCAGCCCAGCCCTCCCCAGGAACTTTTTCTGCTGTAATAGGCGGTTCCTTTCGCTCTTAGTTTCCTTCCCGTAGAATCCTGATTAGTTCTTTTTCCTTTTTTTTTCATCGCCCTTGCCTGCTGTTTCAGGTCCAGGGCCTTGGGGCGAGTCCTTTTTCGCTGCGTTCTCCTCTTTTTTCTCCCGTTTTCCCCTTGTGTGCAGCACGTTTTTCCTTTCCCCTTCATGAAAGTTTTTTTCTTGGCCAAGTCCGCGGAGTTCTTTTGGCGGGGGTACCCTTTTTGATGCGCACCTTTCCCCCTTTTTTGCATATTCCATGGAAATTAATATTTTTTTTTCGTTTGGGTTCCTTTTTCCCGAGGTGTGGATTCCTTTTTCGTCCCAATGTTTTTTTTTCCAGTTTCCCGTTTTTTGCTAGCGTAGGAGGTAATTCTTTTTCTGTACCTCCGAGCGGTCTTTTTACTCGGAGCGCAAACCTTTGCTGAGTTTTTCAAAGGGTTGTCCGGCGGTCCCT
>Ga0179593_1688508_pt1 | contig 11353 bp, 10 predicted proteins | sample CZODoug2_1_08_16_FD_185931 | JGI IMG/M metagenome (GOLD analysis project Ga0179593, IMG submission 185931) | Vadose zone soil fungal communities from Angelo Coast Range Reserve, California, USA - CZODoug2_1_08_16fungal (PacBio error correction) | ecosystem: Environmental > Terrestrial > Soil >... | reverse complement strand
ATGCGGCTGCTTTCGTGCGACCCCCCCGCTGATTCCCAAGGACTGGGACTCCCGTCATACCAGCTCGAAGGCTTTCGGCGTGACGGCTAGGGGCGGGCCTTTGCAGGCCTTTCGAAGAAGGAAGCCAGATAGCCCGACGTAGGTTTTTAATCGCGGTGTCATACGCTCGGTTCCCGAGGCCAGGGCGACTTAGATGTGCGGCCCTTGCAGTCTCAGCTTCCGGAGTCAGGTCGAGGGTCCCTTAGCGACCGCCTCGCGCTTTTTTGACGAAGCCTTAGGAACTTTGAAGCGAGTCCGATTTCCGACAAAGCCCCTTCTCACTTTCTACGGATACGTACATTCCGCATTGTGACCAGTTCGTGAGTTCGTCTCGACCAATATAGAGTGGGTCAACTCAGTGCGGCGCTGGGAACTGTTCACTTCCTCTTTCCCCCCGACTTTAAGACTTTCCGTCACCGAAACGCTCCTTGAGGATTTACGTGCTGGAGTTCTCCTCCTGCCGCTTGTCAGGCACTGGACCGACCCTCGACTTCTTGTGAACCTGGACGAAAAAACCTCCCGTCCGCGCCCTTGCATACATGAAGCTAGGAAGGGTAGAGGTTTCTTTTTTGGATATGTTTTGCTTGACGCACCTCCTCTTTTTCTTCCCTGATTGAGCGGCGAGTTCCTTTGTCAGGAACCCGATAGCCTCCTTTTCTACTCATAAATACTTCCTCCCCCTTGTCAGGGTCCAAAACCAATAATGGAAGCAGATATAGTTTGGCGTCCCCCCTTTCCGAGAGCCCTTGGTCTCACCTGACTTACTCAAGAGAATGCCGGTGTTCCCACTTACTCCTCCCTCTGGCTGCTCCGTAAGCACGTAAGTATCTACTCATGATGTGAGCCTGTTTGCGCCCGTCCAAGGAGAACAACGGGTTCGCTCTCTATCGAAATCCTTCCTCTCTGCTCTTCCTTAGAAGTCTGCTACGCTTGGATAGCTTCTCCCCAAACCATTTTCATACGGGCCTGTCTCTCATCTATATCCCCTCCTTCCTTTTTTTTTTTTTTTGCGATGCTGATTCTCATTTCAAGATGACGCTGTTGGTTGAGAGATATCGGCCATTTTGTCATCTCTCCCACCTCTGGTCACCTGATGTCTTTTCCTCCCGAAGTTCCTAGCGTAAGAAAACGTGGTCCGCGGCCGCCCCTTGGATCACTAATTTATTTACGAAGCCGCGTTAGGGAGGTAAACGGATGTGCGTCCTTTTTTTCCTGAATCTCTGATTAGCACTTCTTCCTTCTCGGGGCCAGCGTCCTAAGGTCCGCGGCCGGCCTTTGGGTGTCGCCAGGGCTAAGAACAAGCTATTGCAGTTTTTCCCCTTTCTTTCGTCCCTTAATCCTGTATCTGGTATGAAGGATCTAACCGACCCGCTTCTTTCTAGCTTTGGCTCCGGGCATTCTTTTTGCATCGGCAGCTGCGTAAGTCGGAAGAGAAAAACCCCAACCTGGTGTGAGCGAGGGAGGGGGTTTTGGTCCCCCGACCAAAAAATTCCGAGGCTTTTTTCCCCGTCACCCCCTTGCGAACATGAGTTTGAAGGTAGCGAACTTGCTCCCCGTCCTGTCTTTGGGGGTAGCCCGCTTCGTGAAACAAACTGAAGCCTCATTTTCTTCCCTTCCAGAGTCCATATCCCTATATCAGCCTAGATGGGGTCCTGCAGGAACCTTATCACGGGAAACTTTTAGGGGGGGTTACAGGGGGGGGATCTCTAACCCTTTTTTCCCCTCCTGCACTCTTCCTCTTCGAGGACTCCCTCCCGAATGGTAGACGACGTTTTAGAGTGCCACCGAGCATTGGATGGCTGAAGGCATTAAGTTAGGAACGCTACACCTTGGACCGTCTTTCCCCCGTGTAGGCTTTTCTTGAGGCTGAACCGCTGTCTTCGGCTGTGTAGGCGCTCGTCTCAGAATGCGTCCTTCCAGCACCCTTTGGGGATGTCAAGCCTCATCGACTCGACCACTTATTCTGTCGGAAGTATCTAGGTACATGATGGACTGCGGGGATGCCCCCCCACTTTCTTCCTCAGCGTAGGAGTGGTACGATTCGCCCGGGGCCTTGGGTGGACTGTGAGAGCGTTGGTTCATGAGCCTGAACATCTCCAGCCTTAATCTTTAGAGGGTCCTCGAACCCCCACTTTAGAGAGATGCGCTGGCGGAGATTTGTTCAATCTTAACCCCACGCTCGCAGGACCTTTTAAGAGATCCTACCAACGACGCAGACTAAAGCCTGTGAAACTGACAGGGGGCGCACTCATGCACCAGGATCTCTCTCTATGAAGCGAAGTAGGCGATGTGCTGGGGCTCTTCGTTTTCAACTAGGTCTTTCGTAGTGTGTGCCCCGAAGCTATCTTCGTTTCGCCCCGGTAGCTTTTAAACGTCACTCCGAGAAACCGCCATTTTCTCGCGGACGACTTTTCTTGCCCTCCGAGTTTAAGCTAGACACCTCCCATTCGCCGCGCCCTGAGCTTTTTAAGGATAGTCAGTTCAGGAGTCGAACTCTTCGTGACGTTTGTTCCAGCCCCCTTTTTTCTATTTTTGTCTGCGATTGGTCCCAATTCGTTCTTCTCCCCCCTGACCTCCTTGGACGTGATACCTTTATTCTGCCCTAAGTCAGCAATCCCCGCTGGGTGATGTAATTTTCTGTGTTAATACTACATGTAAGCATCCACTTTCCTAGCGGCGGCCAACATGCCTTTGTCCCGCCGCTTCCGACCACACATCCCCAGGGCCGGCGGACAAGATGACATACATGCCTGCTCTCCTGGGTTTTAGCTTTTTAGATTGGTTTTGACTTCTCCTCATGCACGTTTATACGTCTCTTCAGCCCCGGCGATGTGAATAATGCCATAAGGCCAGCTCCTTCTCTCTCCCCACCTCTCCTCCCAAATCTTCCGGAAGACATCAGAAGCGTTACCTCCATCCTTTCTCTTCCCGATAGTTGGTTATTAGCGTCTCCCGTCCGTTCCTCCTCTCCCGTACTCCCTTCCTCTACCTGAGAAGTGAAGGCCTCCCTAACAGTTGAATGTCAGTGGTCCTGCGGAACCCTTCCCCCCTTGATAGTTAAGCCTTCCCTCCGGGATTTCCAGATATGCTTTTCAGGCCTTGTTCCTTCTTCTCCGAACCAGATAGACATCGTGAGCCTTTGCTCTCGATGAGCACTTTTCCAGTTTCCTCGCTCCAGCTGTCCGTATCTAAACAACACCATGTGGTGTTCCACCCCGGCCCCTATCCCCCCGGTGGTTGGTGAGTGCGATTGGTCCCGTTCCCCATGTTTCTTGGAGAGATAGAAGGCCTGAGTCTTCCTCCCCTTTTTCGATGCCCTGCCTGAGACTCTAGCCTATGTTCTGATCTCTTTAGAGAACCAGTTTTTGGCGGCGGCTTCCCCCCCCCCACCACAGGCAAACTCTTATATTCCCCTCCGGAGTCCCCCTTTTCAGGTGCCGTTGAGGCCAGGAACTGCCTTTTTGACTGTCTTACCCAAGGCTTTTTTAGTTTGAGAAAGGTTCTTCTTTGGCCTTGTGCAACCAGACAAAGATATAGGCTTACATTCCGCAACTGGATTTCGATACGGGGGTTCGCTTGAGGGTTTCTTTTTTAGACGCGAGAGGGCGAGCTTGGACAGGCATTTGGTCTCAACTCGGAAGGCCGCACCAACCTTGTGAGTTCAGCCATCCCCGCGAGTCCAGAATAGAAGGTGAAGGTTGAACGCTGCCTTGGACGGTACGCCGGATTCCCAACAATAGGTTTCCCTAGAAGGACTTCAATGCTCCCTCTTCCCCTCTTTCACCCCCCAGAGCTCGTTTTCCTTTTTATCACGGGAAAGTAGGTAGAGGGTTGCTCGCGCACCAGGTCCATCTGCACGTGCGGTGACCTTTCTCTTTTCTCGACCGCACTTCCCTCCACGAACTGGTCGTCCCGATGAAGTAGAAGTAGGACACCGCTGTGATTCTCTTCTCCTTCTTTTTGGACTCGCCCTTTTTTTCAGGCTTTTTTTTTCGAGGATGAAAAGATGTTAACCCCTCTCGGCGAGCGCTCTCCAGACTGCAGGCTGGCTCTTCGCGACCGGGGACTCCTCTTTGAAAGAGCGGGATGCCCATCGACGGACGTCGGGCGGCACCTTCCTGGGTCGGCCGTTCCTTTCCGGTCCCTTTTCGGGCCGGTCACGGGCGAGTAGGCCCGGCTGTTATCGATCTCTTCCCAGGCCCCTTTGCTTGGACTAGCCGGCGTGGTCATGAGCAACATAGGCCCCTCTCTCTTTCCTTCCCCCCTTATGATCTCCCTCTTTTTGATGCGATGTTAGTGAGAATGCAACCCGTTCACCTCCACCCATTCCCGGGTCCTCTCCGATACCCTACCCAAGAACCGCCGCCCACGCCCTTTCCTGGTGGGTCCACCGAAGGTCCGGTACCCGTCTCCCACGGCCCCCCGATAACTTTCACCGACGTCCTCTAGCTGATTTTTCATCCCCCTTCTTTTTCCCCCCCGGCGATCCAGTTCCCGTAGACTGAGACGGACCAAGTGGTCCCCGCCTCTCCGACTTTGAACTCCTTTTTAAGAAATGGTTAGCGATCCGCGTTCGACAAGCTCGCCCTCTCGGGTGGCCTCCTCCCGTAGTAGACTTTTTTGAGGTTTAAGACAAGAGAGTGTCCGTGCAGGCTCTTACCTTTGGTTCTCGAATCTCCCCCCTCCTCTGGCCCTTTTTTCTTCCCTTGATTAATGCATTACCGAACGCCAGATGAGGATCTGCCTTCTACTTCTACGGCCCTCTTTCTGGGACTTCAGTCCAAAAGAGTGGGTTCGCCAGTCCCAGGCCGCGGTGAGTGTCAAGTGCATCACCTGCTCGGCAGTTTTGGGCTGGATATGGGTGGACAATCACGTATCTGTCCACCTGGCCCTGACTTTTCTCTTCTCTCTTCCTTTTCATGAACCTGAAAAGATCAGAAAGAGCAGACTTACCGGGAACCTCCCGGGGGACTACACCCAAGTCAATTGCCGCCGACATGAAGGGAGGACGACGCTTGGCGACCAGCCTTTTTCCCTACGCAGCACTGCTCAACCTGAATTCCCCGCGCCTTGCCGGGCAGCCGTCACATTCTAAGCAGTTCCTGCCCTTGCTTTAAGTTCCCTCCAAGTCTAATGAGTGCGCTGGTTCCAGCGGCCCCACGGGGGCGCTAACGACGACTTTCGACATGTTCTGAAGGGCGAAAGGCGGGGGTTGAATTCAGGTTCAACCTTCTTTTGCTTCTCCGCTCTCATCCCATAAGGGAAAGGGAGTTCTTTTTTCTTTTCCTCTTCCTTCTTCCTTGGTTTTGAGCTAGCTCTCTAATGTTTTTTATGAAACGTGTTCTCTTTCTGGAATTCGGAATTCTGGAGGACCTTAGCCCCCCTGATCTGACAATCCTCGTTTTGGTCGATCTCCCCCTCTTTGTGAGCGCTGTTTAACGGTTTGTCTTACGGAAACCCCTTTTCAGAAGGAAAGGAAGTGCCCCCGAACTTGTCCGCGCAGGCCCCTCCCTTCCTCTCATTGTTGGGTCCTTCCCTTCCATTGGAGGGTGTTAGGCAGGTGATCCACGGCTTACTTTGCCCGGCTCCCCCCTTGCATCCGGCCGTAATGTCTGGATGTTTGTGTCATGAGCAGCTTGTTTTCTTCTGTCTGTTCATACTTATCCCCCTCCTGAGAGGTTATGCTGGACTGAAGTATCAGACTACGAAGCGCGCTCAGTCCTTCCCCTCGGCGTAGACCCCATGCGTCATTTGACCCTTTCGTGACAAACCAGTGTCTGGACCACCCTTTAGATCGGCAACCGAGATGTCAGCGGTCATTTCCTTCTTTCCTCACCACTTTCTCTTCATTCGCTCTACCCCTTTTCCTTTTTCCATGCTGCTTCTCGCTACCTTCATTCTCTTGTCCACTACCCCCCCCCCTCACCTGACGTTTTCACTCAGTCCTGTCTTATCCGTTCCCCTCTCTCTCCCCTATCCTAAAAATCAATCCTCTTTGCGCCCTATTGAAGACTCTAAGCTTATTCTGATTCACAACAACATTCCCCACGCCTTCTCGCGTTTCTCCTCTCTCCTATCTATCCTCGCCCAACTTCCCCCTATCTTTCCCTTCACCTTTTCTTCATCCCCCCTCTTACCCCTCACTCCTTCCCCCGCCTCTCCTCGGTTCTATCCTTCCTACTCACGTATAGTTCCTGCCAGCTCTTCTCCGCCTTCACCCTTTCACTCCCCCTCCGTCCCCATTTGTTCACCGTCTTTCCCTTCGATCTCCCCACCCACCTCCCTCCTCTCTCTGCTTTCCTACCCAACTTTCCACTCTTCTCGCCCTTCCGTTTACCCCCCCTCTCTTCTTTCTTCCTTCTGCCTTTTCTTTCGCTTCCCTCCCGTCTTTTGTAGGGCAGCAAAAATCAATGCAAAGCTCCTCAGATCCTTTTCCTTTAGTGAACCTCCTCTTAATGGGCAGGTGTTAGTACGGCTCTTGGACAACCATTTTTTTTAATAGATCCTTCAAGTTATATAACTTGTCTTATTCCCATAGAAGCTCTTCCGTCTGAGTGGAGGACAGTATAATCCAGTTATAAAGGAACTCGTAGAGGTGGAATTCCTGCATTTTTTGGTCTCTCCTGCCCGCTGTTTCCTCGCCCTTTTTTTCCTTCACGAATAGTCTGTTCTGATGAAGTAGACGCAACCTCGCCGGTGCGGCGTCTACTTCGTCCCTCACCTCGTTGAAATCGATCCTTCCTCGGACAGGAGTCCACCGAGAGGAGCGTTAGAGGGCGCTTGATTTTTCCTTCCCACGGAGATGTTCGACCCAGCAGAACTGACGAATCGTTTACCTTCCATTCAGAATTTTCCTTGTATCTGGCACGATTTATTTTTCGGAATCAGAAGGGTAACTGGGGATGCTTTGCACCTGGAGCGTTCCTGAGTATTTCTAGAGCCCCTTAGTGGTCTGGGTTGAGGTGACCGACACCTCCTTTTTTTTGGTTTGTAATGAGAGCCTTAGCAGAGGCCTGATCTCTTTCTCAGACTAAGTTTGTTGTTTCTCGAGTCTTCTTCCCCTGGGGAGTCACCCGGATTTTAGTAACCCCACCTCCTGGCCTTCTATTTGTGTTTTTTTGATAGCCCCGAACGACCAAGAATAAGAAGTGACAGCCGGGTCTCCGAAGGCATTTAGAGATGCTTAGCACAGTGGCGATTCCTTTTGTCCTTTCATCTTCTTCAGGGACCTCTCTGACTTGGTTGCAATCAGTATGATCTACGATAAAAGCGTTCTCCCACGCCCATAGAGTCTTGAAGGCTTTTTTGATCGACCCTCCCCAACGCCGTAGCCGTTATGCACCTGAGCCTACGGCTAGCGACCAGTTCTTGAGTGAAGTTGCGGTCTCCCTTAGTCTTTTTCTAGGAATTTTCCTCCTGGTCCAGTTCCCAATCGACGATTTCCCAGTTGATACGGTATCCGAAGTTCGCCAGCCGCTGAGGAATCGGGTCCTATGAGGCAATACAGCCCGGGGCTAAGTTGTTCCTTTGCGAACCACCTGGCGTTGTCCCTCCCGCCGAAACCCACCCCCCGCCTTCCTCCCCCCCCGAGTGACGTTTCCTAAATGAAACTGCTCGGCCGGGTTTTTTTTATTTTTCGCGATGTTGCTGACTCGGTAGACACTGAAGGATTGTTCCTTTGTCATGCCTCTTCCCCCACCCCTCGGTTGTAATAACTGGAGAACCTCTATAAAACCTCCCTTGGACAGAATCTCCACCCTGGCGCCCAGATGATCTTTCCCCCCGCAATTCCGAGAGACCTATCACTAGCAATTCATCATTCCGCGGCACTCGTTCCCCCCCAGGAGAATCCTTTCATGGCTGCGGCCTCCGTGATAGGGGACGAAGTAATGTCCGACTGATAATGTATTTGCGGCTTTGCACTCCAGGGGTCGTTTCCTTCGAAATCTCTCGAGAGCCCGTCGTTTGTGTCCTAGCGCCCAGGTTCATCCCCAATCGGGCGCGATCATCTTGGGCCTTCGAGATCAACCACAAATGGCGCATACGGGCCATCCCATCTCTTCTTTTTCACGCGAGATAATTCTTCCTGGCCCTGGCCCAGCCATTTTTTTTTTGAGAGATCTCCATCTTGAGCTCACCATCGGGAGGAACTATTTTTCGTTTCAGGTCTATGTCGAGATCTTTTTCTCTTTTGGCTCCTCTTGGAAGGCCACACAGGCTACCCATTCCATTAGAAGCCGGGACTTCTTCCAGATAATTTTCCCTTTTCCAGGCCCTGTCTTCAGGCCCTCGGGGAAGGCCTGAAGGAAGTTACATGGTTCTTGTTATTGAGCCGTTTTTTTCCCTCTCTCTCAATCCATATGTGAGGACTCTTGTATGGATGTTGTAGCTGATGTAGTTTTATTCTTTTTCGGTCTTCCTCGAGTTTGATTGAATTTTCGAGAATCGCTCTCCTCTTACAACGGTAGGCCGTCAGACTCCCCAGAGGAAAAGCAGTCAGTTTCCCTTTCCGGCCGAATCTGGAGGTTGGTAGTAGCGCGGCGGACCCCACTCGTTTTCCCCTCTCGGCACCTTGAATGATACCCGTCTTTATCCCACTTCCTTAGAGTTCTTTCTCTCATGCAGGCACGTTATTCACTTCACTTTACTCTCGGAGCTTCCTGCGCACCACAATCAAGGTCTGTTCCCCCAATTTTTTCCACAAATTCCTTTCTGGTGAGGACTTCTCCTGACGCAGTAGCCCCCGCTGCTTGACGTTTTCTCGTCTCACTCGGAACTTCCCTTCCCCTCATTATGCCGCAATCTCTCTTCGGTTCGCTTCTTTCCAGCTGTCAGGGGCTCCGGCGGCTCAGATCCATACTTCTTTTCCAACAGGCTTTTTTCAGACTCTTCCCCTGAGCGTGACAAAGACCGTTCTTACTCCCTTCTGGTCGCTCCTCCCTGGTTTTCCTTTTAATGAGGGGCCCTCTGGAGCGGGACTCCCTCTTCAGTCTTCTTAGGTCTTCTTTAGAGTCTTTTTCCCGGTGGACGAGCCGGGTTGGTCCTGACGTAACATCGCCTCCCATTCCGCTTTTAATCCTCTCTTTGTGAGAGAGATTAGGGGAGTGTTCGTGTACACCACCCCCTTTCGAACCCCATCTCTCCTCTACTCCAAGAAAAGCCTTATATCCTTTGCCTTTCTCCAGGTTGCTTTCCCCCACGTCAGGCCACACCCCGGAAGCATGACTTCCTACCCTGTGCAAAGCCCCTCCTTTTCTCATTTCCGCTCGTTTACACAAGAGGAGGCCTTGGGTCTCCCGGTCCTCCTTAGTCTATCCTCCCCTCGTCCAGTTTTACGGACAGTTCGTAAGCGCCGCGAAACGCCTCTCTGTTTTCCGCCTTTCATTTGGCCAATGTTCCTCCGCCTTTTCGCCGAGTAGCAAATGGATCTTTTATACGTCCCTTTCATCTCTCAATTTTCGACAATCTTTTTCCCTTGCCTTGTTCTCACGCAATCCATTTTTCTTCAAAAAGTGTCTTCTTGGAAATGGTGAGAAGAAGCTCCCCTCCATAATTGCCGTTTATCCTTCTGAGCTCCTTTGAGGATAGGCATACGAAAAGGACGTTGTGGCATTCATGAACTATCTCTCAACGAGTGGGTTTTCTGAATGAGGACGACACCTGCCAGTCCCCGCGTGCAAGTTCTTTATTCGAGATGTCGATGTTACCCCGCAAATGCTTTGTAGGACCCTCCCTTTTCGAGAGGATAGGTCCTAATGAAATGCAGGCAACTCCTAGCCTTTTATTTCCCCAGAAAGAACTACCTCCCCAGACGGCAAGGCCTCCATTCATTGAGATGAACTCCGGTTTGAGAACGGACCCAAGCCCTTAGAGAAATTCTTCCGTGCCCGTTGGCATCGGTCAAAAGGAGTACAGACATTCCTTTCCCTCTTCAGAACTTCTTCGGGAAGCCCCTTCCTTCTTTTCTCAGTATCGGTGAGCTGGTTAAGGCCAAGATTCTCGGCGCCAACGCAGCGACATTTTCCCGTCGAAGTCACGGCGGGCTTTTCTCTGCGAACTCATCATAAAGCTTTGGGAGATTTTTTTTTAAGCTGGAGGAGCTAAACATGGAATAACTGAAAGGAGATAATACTCTTCCTCCTCCCTTTGTTGAGATCTCTTTCTTTTCCCTTAACGTATTTCTCCCTTTTTTGTGGTCAGATATAAGGCCAGCCTCGTCCCCATCTGAAACATTCCGACGCCCGAATTATGAGACTTATCTGATGTTCATTTCTTCTTTAGGCCCCCCCTTGGGCGTCACGATGGAAGGCCCAAAAGCTAAACTCATTATCTTCCGTTTGAGGACGGAGTCCACCTGCCTTCTGCCCCTAGGACCCTTCCCTTTGCTGAGAATTGTGTCTATGCACGGTCGCTTGGGACCGTGAATTTGATCAGTCGCTGCGGCGCCTTTTCGTGTCTTCACGGATCAACCCCCTCTACTTGGGCATCGATGGGTCAATGTCTCTAGCTGAGACAGCGTTAGGTTTCTGCTTTTTCCCTGATCGGGGACCCGAGATTGGAAGCAGAACGGTCGCCGGCGTCGACTCCTTTTACACCTGTCCCGGCCAAATGAACAGTTTTGTCCTTCGACAACCGTTGATCGTAACCACAACCCTCCCCTTTCAAACCCTACTCCCTCCCCATCCGTCTCTTACTGGGTTCCATCCACTCCCCATTCTCCTCCCCGGAAGAGCAGAATTTAGTGCCAGGACGAGATCCGGTTTGGTAGTAAAGTATCACCTCTTTTTCCGGAATATTTTCCTCCCCTTTGACCCTAGAAGCGTTCTGTCGGAAATAGACGTACCAGTCTCTGTCTTGTCTGGACTTCATTTTCTTACCTCCTTCTTTACTGCCTGCACGGCTTTGAAAAAATCGCCTAGGTGGAGCCCTCCCGTCATTCCTCCCCTTTCTCCTGTTAGGAGTATCTCCCCCCCCCCCCCCCCCCCATAGTCTTTGTTTCGCGGCTCCTACCTTTGAATCTAGAAACATGCTTCATTGACCCGGAATCTTCGGCGGTTTTTCCCCCCCCCTACCGATTTGCCTTCCCTTCTCTAGATAGGCGATAGACTGCAGGCTGGATCAATATCTCCGAACTCTTCCAGTTGCCTTTGAATAAGTAGGGGCAACGTAGCTTGCTTTGCTTTTATGGGGCTGAGGGTTTTCCAGACCCCAGGGAGCAGTCACTGTAGTTTTCGTCCTTAGGTTATCCCAAGTTCCTGGTTTCTCTTGACTTCCGGGTGTGCCCTGTAGCACCACCTTTTCTTCCTCCAAGGAG
>Ga0179593_1599961_pt1 | contig 11353 bp, 14 predicted proteins | sample CZODoug2_1_08_16_FD_185931 | JGI IMG/M metagenome (GOLD analysis project Ga0179593, IMG submission 185931) | Vadose zone soil fungal communities from Angelo Coast Range Reserve, California, USA - CZODoug2_1_08_16fungal (PacBio error correction) | ecosystem: Environmental > Terrestrial > Soil >... | reverse complement strand
TTTGGAATAGCTTCTTTTGCGTGCTCCCTTTTTCCCCTCCTCTCTCCAAACCGAAAAGAGGCATTTCCTCCCCCTTGAAATTATCCGGCGGCCTTTTCTTTTTAACCTGGTTCTCCCTTGCGGCGGCTATTGGAGGAACGGGACTTTTCTCCCTCTTCGCTTGTTGGTATTTTTTTCTCCGGTTTTCAGCATGAAGAAGTTCGTTTCCCTTTTTACTCGTGGGCTCCGCTCTTCTTGAGGGTTTCGGTGCTGTCCTGATCTTTCTGTGAACTTTGAGTTTCTTGTCTTCTTTCACAGTTAGTCTTCCCTTCCTAAGGATTGCTCCTTCTCTCTGATCCCTTTGCCTCCTTTTTGTGTTGCGCGGCGGTCTGGATGATTTTACCTTTTTTTTCCGGAAGAAGATTTCTTTTCCTTTCTTGGAGGAGAGGAGAGAGGAGTAGTCATTCTCTTCCCCCTCTGAAATTGCAGATGGGCAGGCTGGTGTGTCCTTCTTGGGCTTTTTCTTTCTTTCCTGTGGAATTTTTGTTTTTTTTGTTTCCCCCCCCCGCCTTCCCCTGTCTGTTTGTTACACTGTTCTTCCTCCTTTTTTGAGTTTTCAAGGTAAAAGCAGGTCTCCTTTTCTTTCGAGCTTCGAGGTGTCGACTGTTTCTCCCCTTTGACTTTCGTCTGCTTTCAGCCTTGGTGGAATCGTTCTTTCCCCCCCAAAAGGAAGCGAAGAGAGGGGGATCCCCTCGCCGCGGTGCAAACCGTGCCCTCCCCTCTTTCAGCGAGCTCCCCTCTGTGGGTTGGTTTTGCCTCTTTTTTTTTTTTTCCTGGTCGAAAATTTCTGTCGTTAAAAAAAGCGGCCATCCCTTTTTCCGCTTCCGCCGGCCGCGTGCAGCCCATTTTTCCCCGCGTCTTTTCGGGCCAGCCCCCTCTCTTTCCCCTGCTGAGTTCTTCCCTCTGGTAAGTATTGTGGAGAGTTCATTCAGCAAAAGTATGGAAGTTCCCGACAGCACTAATGCGGTCCCTTAAGATAATTGAGGAACGCCTTCTTTTTCCCTTCTCCGCCGTCGAATGAGAATTTTTTCTCACTTTTGGGAAGAGAGGAAGGAGTCCTTTTCTTCTGGGGAGGGAGGATAGGGTTTCTTTTCTCCTTCGTTTTGTATTCCTTCGGCGATGAAGCGCATGTACGCCGTCCCCTTTTTTTTTTGCGTAAAGTTCGTTGTTTCCAGGTATGGAAGTGGGCACTCTCTTTTTTTTTCTTCTATTTGTATGGATGGTGCGGACCAGACCTTCCATGATTTTGCATTTTTCTCCTTCTCCCGCGGGGGGAGTAGGACTTCTTAGGCCCCAGGGCGGTGTTTCCTAGTCGTTTTTTGCCTCCTCTGGTGACGCTGGTCTCGGGTCTTTCCTTTCTGCCTGCTATCTGTTTTTTTCTTTTCGATTGACGGAAAACTTTTCCCGAAGGATTTGGCGGCCCTCTTTTTGTAGTCCTCGATTTTAGAGTGATTTTCTCTTTTCTGTTGATGTAGACGCGTCTGCCCCTTCTGCTGAAGATGAGGGCGTAGCGCTTTTTTTCTCTCTCTATTTCTCCCTCCTTCGTTTTTTTTTGTTTTTTTTGAAATCTGATCCCTCCCGCTACGCCTCATCCTGCCGCCTTCCTTCATTGCTCCATCACCAAACCTCCCCCTCTCCCCCCTTAAAAATCGAGGGAAGGCTTTCCCCCATTTCCGCTGGCGGTCCCCCCCTTTCCCCCCCCCCCGCTTTTCCGGCAATCGCAACGGCTTCCCTTCTCTTTTTTTGTGGTGCAAAAACCACCCCTTTCTTTTTCCCTTCAAGAAAATAGCCTTTCCCCCCATCTGCATGGAATCCTCAACAGTCCTCCCCCCCACGAACTCCTTGGGCCTCAAGTCGTCCCTTCCCCTTCCCCCCCTCTTCCTCTCCTCTTCTCCCTTCTACCCCCCCCCCATGGGAAGGCGATCTGGTCCGCCCCCCCCCCCCTCCTGGATTGCCCACTTCAATACCGTGCGCGCCAGAACTTGCCCTCCCCCATTTCCCTTCAATGGGAAGTCAATGAGCGGCATCGCCGCCATTTCACCTTTCCGTCTCCACCTCCTCGACCCCTTAACCTCCCCTCCCTCGACTCGGAGCCCTCTTCAGCGCTACACAGGCCCCTCTCTTGCAGGCGACGGCGCGACTTCCCGATTCTTTCCTGCCCAGATCAAGTGCCGCTTCATTTCCTAGCTTCTGATGCCTTTTTTTCCTTCCATAATTGTTTTCCCAACGACTTACCACTTAAACCCCATACCCTCCATTTCACGCGCTAATCATGTTGTCCCTCTGCGCCCTCTCTTGGGGACAAATGTTTTTAAAGCGGCTTTGTCCAGACGAACCCACTTCAAAAAGGTGATCGCCGCGGCTCCTTTTGCCTTTGACCCCTTTTCCCCTAGGCAAACCAACCACTCCCTCCCCGGATTGCCCTTTCTCTTCCCTTCGCTCGTTTTTTCCCCGAGCTACAGCGCCGGTGGGACCTTTCTTCGCCGACTCACGAGAATGATTGCGCGCAGCCTTTCCCCTTTTTTTCCCTCGCGAACCCACACATCTACCGCGAAGGAGCGGACATTGACTGTCTCTTTTTTACCTTGAAAATAAATTATTGGGGGGCGCGTGGATGACCTTCCTCCAGCCGAGCAGGCGTGAGTTTTTTCTTCCGACAAGAAGGCTCCCCAAAATAGGCGGCGGCGCAGCTTTCTTCCCACCAGTCAATATGAAAGTTCTTTCCTTTCCAGCAGAATGAATAACGCTACCTTCCCAGCACGAGGACGCTTGTTCTCCAGAGGCAGCTCCCGCCGCTCACGTTTTTTTTTATCCTTCCCCCCTTCCAAGAATCCCCCATGTTGCTACCCACAAAGACAATGGCGGGATCTTCTTCTTTCATGAGCGTCTTCTCCTCCCTACAGGCTTGCACTCCACCCCTTTTTTCAGAGAAATACCGAACCCTTTTCTATATTTTCCCTGAGAAGCCCCCCAGATCACGTTGCAGGCCAGGCTCTTCCGAACCACTCCCGGAAAAAGTTTTTTTCTCCAAAAAAAATTCCTTGAACTCATAGCCGCGCATTTTCCGCGGATTTTCCCGGCCGGATAATTTCCATTTGCGCTCTTCTTCCCTTTCCGTTTGCTGAAAAGCTCTATCTTCTTTTTCTCGCTTGATCTTTTCCCCCCCTCTCTTTTGTTTGGCTCTGTCTGAAACGTCGTGGTGCCTCCTTCTTCTTTTCCACCCGGAAAAGATTCCCCTTTTTCTCCCCCAAATGGAAAATTATCCGCGAACAGTTCTTTCTTTTTTTCCTTGCGCCATGCGGCGGCTCTTTTTTCTTTCCCGTCAATCCAGACTTCGCTTTCCCACCTTTTTAAGGGCGGTTTTCAGCATGTCACTTCTTCCCTTTCTTCCTTTATAGGAATAGTTTTCTTATTCTCCTAGGGTTTCAGTGAGTCATTGATATTCCTACGGCTCTTTTTCGTCTTCAGAGATAAGACTACGGCTTGCCCCTTTCGGGCAGAAGTTCTCCATCCCTTTCCCCGGAGGTATGGGAGGATAAAACTTTCCCTTCCTTCAATCGTGAAGTGTAGGATCCCGAGTCTGTTTTCTCTTTGGAGGATAGGTTGCGTAATTCTGGGCGCCGCCGCCTCCCCCACCTCTCGATGTGTTTTCCGCGAAGAAGCGATTGGTCCTTCTTCGGTCACGCTCATCTTCCTTGCTAGATTGGGGTCCCCAGCCACGCGCCCCCAATCACCTCTCTTCCCTGTAACTCCTTTTTTCGGCAGTCACCCCCGGCTCTCTTCGCGCTTTTTCTTCTCGTTTTCTTTCGCCGTCTGCGGCGCGCAAATCGCTCTTTTCCGGTTTTCCTCTTCTTTCCTTCGACGGTTCCCACTTTTTTGTAAGCCCATTTTACGTCCTCCTCCCCTTCTGCACGTTTGTGATTCTTCCTTTAAAACATCTCGTGGTTGGGTTTTTTTTTCCTTTCCCTTCTCCAGGCGAACTCGTTCTCTTTCTTTTTCACAAAAGCGGAAGCGGTGTTTCTTCCCGCTTGCAGCCCATTTGTCCCCCTCCCTTGCGTTTCATGATTAGCGCGGTTCCTGCTTCCCTTTTTTTCATGTCCAAACGATCTTTCCTTTTTTTCTTCGAAGAGCCAAGTAGGGAAGGTCTCAGAACAGAGGCGGTCCTTCGATACGCCCCCGCGCGGTCCAGTCGCCTCCAGCTCTAGACCTGCCTGGTAGCGCGGAAGGAGTCAGACTTTTTTTCGGCTGATGCCTTTGGTCGCGGGGGGTGCCCCTCTCCTTGGGCTCCCTCTTTCTGGAGGAGATGAAGCGAATCCTTCCTCTCATGGGTGGTTTTGCAGGTCCACTCCTTAATCAAGTCGATATTTTCTTTATTTTTGCCCAGATCTTCTTTGCATGTGGTAGATGTAGAATTTTTTTTGGGAGTCTCTTACGTCTTCCCCAGGCGCTTCTCACATGTGATTTTTTTTTTTCCCCCTTTGATGTGAGGAGTTCCATCCCTTTCTTGTCGTAGGCGATTTTCCTTGACTCCCCCCCTTTTCGTGTTTCGCAAATATTTCGCGATGCCGGAAAACGTGACCTTTTTTTTTTACGAAGGATTTTTCTCCCTCCCCCTGTGAGGACTTTAGCGTGATTTATATACGTTTTTCATCTTCTTCCCGCCCCCTTTCTTAGTACCCTCTTCTTTAGGAAGTTAGCGCCCCCATTATATTATCTCCTTTTCTCCTTGTGTTGTTGAGTCCCTCCTGAATGGGACGCAGTAAGCCCTCCTTTTCAGGGTAAGACGCCCTCCCCCCAACCAGTTCACTACAATCACGCTACCCCTCCTTCCTTTTTCCGACCCAAATACATCCGTCTGTCCAGCGTTTTTTTTCCTCACGGGTTTCCGGTCCCCTGTCCCTTTCGTACGACGCCTCTTTCAAAAACATCGCTTCCCCCTTTCCCCAGAACCATCCCCCCCTCTCCCAGGTATAACATCTGCATGGAATCTCCCCTTTCACATTCCGAACCCCCCCCCCTCCTTTCCCCCTTTTCGAAAAAACTTTTTCCCAAAGTCGTAAAGGCCGTCGACCCCCCCATATTCCCTCCTGCAAAATCATTTTTCTCTTGGTACTCCCCCCCCCCCCCCCCCTTATAGAATGGATGACACTTCCCCGGAAGCCACTCCCCCTCCCACACCCGGGACGGCTTCCTTTTTCGTCTCACTTCTCCCTCAACAAGGAGAGGGATATGAATTAGTCCCAGCGCCACCCCCTACAATAAGACACTCCTCTACTTTCGTCTGAACCTCTCTCCCAAGAAAAGGCCTCCAGGCGCCCCACGCTCCCGGCGTCCGACATATTTCCCGCTCTGACCTCTCTTGCTGACTTCGGTCGCTTTCCCTCCTTTCCTTCCCCCTTTCAACAAGGACTTTCATTATTAAAAGGAGAGTTTCCTCCGAACCCCCTCGACTAATAATGCTTTCTCTTTTTTCTTCGCAAGCACTTTTTTGATTCCCCTTTCTTTCGAGGGCCTTGTCAGAACCCCCCCCTTCCTTCCAGATTTGTGAAAAAGTTTTTTCCGGGCCGAGTTCGCATGGATCATTTTTTCTATGAAAAGCAATTTTTCTTAAAGGCACGTGACTCCGGATCCCTCTTTTCACCTTGCAAAGTTTTCTTCGTAAAATGGAGCTTCCCCCTCTTCCTTTCCCCTTCGAGAACGCTCGCCGTCTTCCCGTTATCGCTTTCTCGCACGCATTTCCAAACTGGCCCTTCTTTTACAAGACAAAAGGGCTCCCCCTTCTTTCCCCTCTCCTTTCTTTCAGAGTGATTTATCCCCGGCTTACGTGAAACCACCTCTCTTTTCCTTTTCTCTTTTCTGAACCTTCTTCCCCCCCCCCAGCGAGCCAGGCGTGAGGGGGATTTCCTTTCCACGGATACCCGGAAAAATCCCCCCCACCCGGGCGGCGCAGGATCCAAACAGCAGGCCAATTCTTCATCGAGAGTTCCTGGCGGCTCATTTATGACTCTCTTGCTAAGCTGACGCCTCCTGGGACGCCTCGGGGTATCTCTTCCGGACACCCACCTTTTCAATTCTTTCCCCCTCAGGAGGAAACCCGGTACTTTTCTTGTAACCAATTCCCACCGGAAGTATGAGCGGCCCCCGAACTGCAGGATTTCTCCCCCCCCTCCGAGATATCAATGACAGAACCCTCGACGAGATATGTTTCACCTTCCCACGAGTCCAGATCTTTTGCAGGACATTTTTTTTTCCCCCCTTTGAAAAACCGGCCCGGAAAAGTGGCCGCCTCCTCCGTATGCTGACGTTGCCGGTCCTCCCTCTCCGCGCAGGCCCCTCGACCATGGCAGCAGCCCCCTCTTTTTTTTCATAATTACATGTGCGCTCTTTTTCTTTTTTCGGTTTAGAAAGAGAGTTCTCACACGACCGTTGCCATTCCCCTTTTCGATCAACCCCCCCCCCTCCCCGTTGTGGGTTGAGAGAGATTGTCCTTTTTCACGGTAGTTGTTTCTTTTTTCCGCTCATTCTAAAACCGGAAATTTTTTGGCAAATGGAATTATCCTTGCGACCTTCTTTTATTTGTGTTCGCCATGCGGCGGCATGGAGGACGGACCTTTTTCCGGGCGCGCGTGTTTTGCTTTTTTCCCGGGACGGTTTCAGCATGGAGCATCTCTTTTGCCCCCTTGCTTTGTTTTCTCAAGTAACCATTTTTTTTTTTTTTTTTCATTGATATACTTTTCTTTCTTTAGCAAGAAGGAAGTTCTTCCTTCCTTGATCTCCTCCATTTTGCGTTCTTTAGCTTTTGTGCGCCGGCGGTCTTTGTTCTTTTGCACTCCTTTTCTGTAAGGAAGAAGTTTACCGAGGCTTCCTTTCTTGGCGTCTGCGGCGTCTCTTCCTTCTGCTGCTCCCTCTAGGCTTATCTATTATGGGCAGGCTGGTGTTTCCCTAGCCTCCTCGTTTCTTTCTTTTTCCGGCGCGTGTTTCCCCCCCCTCAGCTCCACACTCAACGCCTGGCCCTTTGTTAAAATGACAGCCACGCTCCCCCCCTTTCTCCGTAAAGCAGGCTGCTCGGCAGTCACCTTTCCTTCCCCGGTCTCCCTCGCTTTTCCCCAGTTTGAAATGACGCGCGCACCCTCCTGTTTTCCTCTTCTTATACAGTTTCCCCTCCCGTCTTCCCAACGGCAGCTGTAGAGAGGGGGAAGCTCCTTTTTTGCAAAGTTGCAAAGCGGACTTCGCGTTATTTTTCTTGCCTAGTTCATCCTCGGAGCCCTTCTTCTGGAGCGAGCTCCCCCCCCCCAGGCGGAAAAGGCGGTGGGTTTTCTGCCCTTTCCCCCATGTGTCCCGCAAAAAGCCGAGTGCTTGCGTCTTTTTTTTCCTGATTCTTGGTATTTCTGAAACGCTCCTGGTAAGTCGTGTGGCGAGTCTTCCTCGCCAATCTTTCCTTTCTTTTTCTCTTTGCAGCAAGAACAGAGGCGGGAAAAGGTTCTCTTTAAAGAAGGCGTGGTTTATTTCCAGCCCTTCGCCTTCAAATTTTTTGAGAGAGGAAGGAGTCGCTCCTTAGTTCGAAGGCTTGGCGGCTTGCTGGGGGTCGAGGGTGGGGAAGAATTCTTTTTTCCTTGATGGAGGCGATGCCGCTTTTTTCCCGTCACTGGATTTTTTCAAGTCGGGGCGGCAGGTCTCCTGACGGTTTCTTTTTTTTTTTCTTTTTCTTTACGTCGTATTTTTATGATGTTCTCCATGATTTTGCATGTTTTGGTTTTTCCTAGGGATCTGGGACGCCTTTTTCCTCCTTGGAGACCCAGGCGGTTTTTTTTGTTGGTTTACTTTCCTTTTCTTTAATGAAGATGGGGGTTTTCTGCGATTTATTTGACGCGATTTCTTTTTTTTTTTGTGACCATACGTTGCGATTGCCGGACCGTGGGGAAGAGGCTTTGGCTTTTCTTTTATTTGAGGAAGCCCCCTTATAAGGTTAATTGACGGTGTCTCCGGCGTCCCATTGCCTCTCTTGGGGAAATCCCCTTCTATTTTCCTCCCCCTCTCCCTTTTTTCGAGATAACTCCCCTTTCCCAAAGCCTACTATTCTGCCCCAGTTTCCGGACGGCGGCCGAACCTCATACCCCTTTCCCTCTAAAATCGAGGAAGCTTTCCTTCCCTCCCGCCGCCCCCCACGTCATCAGTTTCTTCCCCTCTCCAACTTGAATTCCTCCCTCCTGGTTGCCACAAAAAACACTTTTCCAAGAAAATCGCGATTCCCTTCGCCACTGTCACCCCAGCAAAGTCGACCCCTCCCCTTTCGCAACCCCTTTTTTCTCCCCCCTTCCAGGGACGTGAATAAACCCCTCCTCTACCAACATGCAAATATGGACCTCCCTTCCTCGAACCTCCCAGAAATCTTTCCAATTCCCGGCTCTTTTTCCCGGCCTTCCCCCTTTGACGCCACACAGGAAGTCCTTCGCGGAATCGCCGCATCACACCTTTCTCCACCGATTCCCCCCCTAAACCTTCACTCCGCCAACCGCCTCTTTCCCGTCTTTTCTTCTCTCCGGAAGGTATATTGAGAAGGCTCCTTTTCCTTCGAACAAGTCCTTTTCATGATAGTTTCTTTTCCCGCCTCTGTTCTTGCTGCCCCCTTTCTCTTAGGAACCCTCCTTTCCCCAGGAGCGGTCATGAAAAAATTTTTAATCATGCTGCCCTCCTCTCTCGGGCTGGTGCTCTGCAAGCTGCCTTCCTGTCCCCGAAAACACCATTTTTTCCCCCAGGTTGATAGCCGCGGCTCCTCCTTCCTCCGAGGATGAAATAGCAAAACCCACCCTTTCTTTTTAACTTTGACTTTCCCCCTGATTGCACACGCGGCGCGGCCCCCTTCAGTTCCCCCCCGCATATAAAGTTTTTTTCTTCGAAACCTCACCGAGGCCACCCTCTTTCATTGCGCGCCGCATTTCCCCCACACTGTTTTCAAGACCGATCTCTGAGCGGGACATGGACTGCCGAAGCCTTTCCTTCTTACCTTGTGAAACTCCCTTTTTTTTTTTTTTTTTGAAAATTTTAAAAAACACCTTCCATCTTTTTCATTCGCGTGACCGACACTTCTCCAATTTTTCCAATTTGGCTTTTTGACCCCACCAGCCTGCACATCTGCAAGTTTCTCCTCTCCTTTTCCTTCCAGCAGAATGACTCCGGCCTTTCCTTTTTTCACGCCTCGGGAGATACAGCGGCCCACCATGCGTGAAAGGTTATCCTTTCCCCTCTTGGATTTTGCAACAAGTTTAATCTTGCGAAATTTCCCCTCCCCCAAGAAAAATTTCCGTCTCCCTTTTTAGTATGAGAGGCTTATCCATTGCACGCCATCCGAGGATATAAATTCCCTTTCGACCCCCCTTCGATATGGCCTCAAGCCCCCACTTTGATCGTTTTCCATTGACTCTGTCATGCTGAAAACCTTTTCTCCCAAAAGTGGCCGCAAGCGAACCCCCTTCTTTTCTTGCTTCGTTTCCCCCCATAGCCGCCGCATGGATCCCTCCCCCCTCCCTTTTCAGAATCCCTCCGTCTCTTTTTTCCCATTGCGAGATAGTCGTTTCTTGTTTCGAAAAGAGCGTCCGGCAGTCCTTGCCATGCGCTGATCTATTCCCCCCCTTTTTTCCTCTCTCCGTTGTTTATTTTCTCTTTCTGGAATAGGATCAAGAGAATGGGCAACTTCCCCTTCTTCTTACGCTATTTTCTTAAACGGAAAACGATCCGCTAGAGATTCGACAGTTAGGGGATGCTGCCTTTTTTTGCAGTGAGCCCTTCCTTCTTCCCTTTCCTGGGACCTGCAACGTCATCATTTTTTTTGTCGCGGCTTCCCCTTTTCCGGCCTTTTACCCTTGCCTTGCAACGTGATCTGGACTCGTGGTTCTTCTTTTCACCCCTTTTTTGGTGCTGTCATGATATATCGTTTCCAGTAGAAAGGCCTGTAACTTTTCTTTCCTCCTCCATTACTCTCCTGGGCTTCGTTTTGGCGGAGCATTTCCGCAAGCTTTTTTTTGCTTGGTTGCTCCGCTTCTTCTCCTTGCACGCAGTTTGGGTGTCCGGTTTCCTGTAGGACAGAGGCTTTGAGGTATTCTTCGCTGCGCAGCAGCAGGCTCTCGTCTTCATCCTTTTTTTTGGTCATTTACTGCGCCCCTCCCTTTTGGGCACCCGGAGAGTGTCGGTCCTTCTCCCCCCTGCTCGCTGGAAGGTTTCCCCTTAAGCCACTCTCCCCCAAAGAGGTTTCCCTTTCTGCTTAGTAAATGTCCAGCTTTTTTCTCCTCGGAAAGCCCCCTTTCCCGTTTTTCCCCTCCAGTTTTCCCCCTCCCCTGCTTTCAATCTTGCTTCTCGTATAACCCGGGTTTTTTTTCCTTCTCGCGTTATCGACTTTTCCCCTTCTTTAGAAGCGGGGAAGCTCCATTTTTTTTTTTTGTGCAAAGTGCAAGCGGACATGGCCTTTCCTCGTGCTTTTTTTTTTTCCTAGTTCATCCTCGGAGCCCTTCCTCTCTTTCTTAGGGAGTTTTCTCCCTTTTCCCCCCCCAAAGCGGAAAGCGGTGGGTTTTTTCCGCTTGCAGCCCATTTGTCCCCTCACCCCTCCTCGTCCCCGCAGCAGTGGTCCTGATGAGTTCTTTTTCATTCCCCCCTCTAATGTAAGTATTTTTCCTTTCTTTTCTTTTCCAAGTATGGAAGGACGACCGTACCTTTTTTGAAAAGGTAAATGAGCGGCACTTCCCCCCCCCTCGGCGTGTCTCCAGGCCTTCCCTTTCTTCCCTCTTTTGCATGTTTCTTTTCCTAGGATGTCAGGACAGTCGCCGGGCTTTTCTTCTTCTTTATTTGTACGAATTAGTTTTTTTTTCCCTCCCTTACGTTGATGGCTTCTCTTTTTCGCATTACGCAGTCCATTTTTTTTAAAGTTCGTGGCGGCCGTCTTCGGCTTGGATTTTTTCAATCCAGTCGATATTTTTCTGGTCCAGATAGATTCCCCCCCATTTCTTTTTTTGGTTAGATGTAGAAGAGGAGCTCCCTCTTTGGGACGTAGAAGTTCCTCTTGGATTCATGAGGTGTTTTCCCAGGTAGTAGGGGTTTTGACTTCTGGAGTTAATGCAGATGGGGCGATTTTAGTGACCCTTTTTCTGCTTTTTCCCACATATTCGTTCTTCCCTTTCCCCAGTTTCTCTCCTAAAAGTGAATGACGTTTTTGCCAGGAGGAATGTATTTTCGCCCCTCGTGGTATTCTCTTTTCTAATTTTTTTACGGTTTCTGCCGACCGTCGGTTTCCCCAATGATGCAAGTTTTTTTTTTTTTCAGGCCT
>Ga0179593_1300630_pt1 | contig 11353 bp, 16 predicted proteins | sample CZODoug2_1_08_16_FD_185931 | JGI IMG/M metagenome (GOLD analysis project Ga0179593, IMG submission 185931) | Vadose zone soil fungal communities from Angelo Coast Range Reserve, California, USA - CZODoug2_1_08_16fungal (PacBio error correction) | ecosystem: Environmental > Terrestrial > Soil >... | reverse complement strand
CCCCCCCCGTGTCGGTGTGTCTTTCCAGGGTTTGTTTTCCTTTTTCCTACCTCTTGTAGGTGGGCCCAGTTTCTCCCCGCATCGCGTCTCCTGTGGCCTCCTTCCTCCCCCCCCTTCTTGATGCGACGCCAGCTTAGCTTAGGAAGGACTCGGACCCCTCTTCCCCTTTCTTCCGGTCCATGTCCTCTCCAGTTTTATTGGGAGTTTCGACCTTTTCTTATTGTGGCTTGTCTCTTTTCTTCATGGTCAGGTTTGCCAACGTTACTTCCCTCTCCCAGATCTCGATGTCTTTCCCGAAAGCACCCCCGCTCTCCCTAAGCCGTTCCCCGCTGCCGACAGAACGTCGTCCCCCCTTTCCTTTTGGAGCAAAGCCCTTGTATTAGCCCTCCCTTCGCTCCCCTATTGATTCGCTCCTTTTTTCCTCAAATTCGACTTGGCGCGGGCGATATGCGGGATTGAGGCCCTGATCCACTCATGTACCCTCTGAATGGCTTTTTGCGACCCCTTTAGTTCTTTTGGCCCCGAGCTCTCTGCCCCAGCTCACTCGCGTGTATGGCCCCTTCTCGTTTTATCTTCTTTTTTGATTGCAAGGAGATGTCTTTTTCGTCTTGCAGGCTTCGTGGACCCCTCTAGACCCCCCCTTCGGCGCAACTTGGTTGCCATTTTTTTTTGTTTTCTTTCTTTTTTTATCACAACCTGATCTCCCCTTGACTGATTTTTTCAGCAAACATTAACCCCGACCCCTCGTTAACGAGCCAATCCCGGCTTTTTGAGGCCCATAGCTCACCCCCCGGGATGTGACCCAAATCCCCCCCCCTTCCCCCCAATTCTGTTTTTCAACCCTTTCATTAATCCTTCGCGCCTTCCCCTCGATAGATCCTCCCCCTCCCTTTTAGTCCCCAGGAAAGCCGTCCTGATTCTTTTTCCTCCAGTCCCCGCCTTTTTTACCGCCAATTACGCGCCGTTCCTCTCTCCGCTTGTTCCTTTTTTCATTTCCCGTCAGAGCTCGAGACTTATTCCTAACCCGATCCAGCTTCCTCCCGCACTCACTCCTTCTTCGGACCCTTTTCTGCTTTTCTTTCTAGCCTCGCCCCCTCCCCGTCGTTTCAAAAGAGGTCCGGTCTCCCACGTCCGATTTTTTGGTGGCTCCCCGGTTGTTGTTTTCTTGGGCGTTTTCAAATCGCAAGCTGTCGGTTTTCCCCTCCCTTCAGAAGGTCCTCCCCCACCCCTTTAAACCTTCCCCCTGTCTACACAAGACTTTCTTAGTGACCAGTCCCCTTCTCTTCCCTCTAAGCGGGCTTTTTGGCTTTCGCAGGTCCTTCAGAGTGATTGCTTTCTAAGCGCTCCGTTTTTGCGGTTGTTTCCCTTTTATGACCGGGGCGTAATACCACGCTCATTCTTTCTTGCCTTTGAGCAGATTTTAACCGCGGCTGAACACCTCTTCGGGTTTTTCACAAGCATTGATCCCCCCCGCCCCCCTTTTTTAGGCTCCTCTCCAACTTTAGACTTCGATTATTTTCGAAATCCCCATGAATTTTTCCCTCTCCCCCCCTGACCCAAGGTTTTCCCGCGCGTCCCCCTTTTTTGTAACTATTTCTTTTTTTTTTAAAGCGTCTTCCTTTTTATGTTCGGGCAGATGGTCTGTAGATCCCTTCCTGAATGGCCGTTTTCATGTCATTCGTGTTTTCTTCTTCTGCCTTGGACCCTACTCCTTTGGCATTTTTTATGAGGTTTTTTTGTCTGCAGTTCCCCTTTTCTCTCCCCTCACACCGCCTCTCATCATAGCCCCCCCATCCTGCACTCATCTGCTACCTATCGCACTCTTCTTTTCCTCCTTTTTGGTTTTGTTCTCTATATTCCGAGTCTTGTCGGCGATCGATTTCCCCCTGGTTTGATCGCTTTTTCCACTTTGATGGAACCACCGGCCTGTCGAACACACCCAAGCATCCCCATCGGCCAAGCCGACCGTTTTTTCCTCGAACTGGGTCCTCTTCCAACGCAACCCCCCCCTTCTTGCACCTGAGAACGGCCTTACTTCTCCCTTCCCTACCAGACAGATTACAACAGCCACCACTTTTCCCATTCACTGACCCGAATGCTCGGCCGACCGCTCGTTTTTCCTCGTCCGGGGTGAGGGTGAGGAGGGGTCTGGTTTCAATTTCCGAATGATTGCTTTCAGCACCCGAATTTCATTAGTTCTTTTTTTATCCCCTTCCCCTAGAATTTTCAAGGCTTTTTCCGGTCGCGTCCTCTTGTGACCTCCGCAAAGCCTGGCACACAACCATTTTTCCGTTCGGTAATGACCCCGGTTATTCATGTCATCTCAACCTTCGCCCTATCAGGCGACGCTTCTCAGTCCTTTTTCCCCAACCTTCTTTCTGCATTTTTCCCCCAGCCAAACCAGGCACCGCTGAAGCGTCTCTTTCTTCCTCCTTTGGTTTTAAAGACAACTGTATCAGGCTTTTCTTTTTTTTTTGGATTTGAAGTTGTTCCTTTTCTTTATTGCGCCTTCTGGCTGTTGTCCCCCCCCCCTTTTCTCTATGCAGTTTTTTGTCATTTCTCCAGCCCGCCCCCCCCCATGCCAACAGAGGCACCCCTTTCATGATCTCCAACCCCCCCCTCCACTCCGTTAAACGACTTGTCTGACTCCTGTTTCGATCGGGGGTCCCTTAAAATTCCGTTTCTGTCATAGATCGCCTTGTTTGTTGTCTTGCGAAACTTCTCCCCTCACACGCCAACGGCTTTCTATTCCAGCTCGGTAAAACTATCGCCCCAAAGTTTTTCCTTCGTCGCTTTTTTCTCCTTTTCTTCGGTCTTCTTTCCCGAATCCTCTGCTCCCCTTCTTAGGAAACTTCCATATGTGCGGCTTTTGCGCCGATTAGCCCTTCGCCGAAGGCTCCTTCTCCCCAAACGCCTTTTTTTTTTCCCTCTTGGTCTTTGGTCTCGCCACCGTTTTTTGCTAGCAATGCAAAACCAACACAAATCCCCCCCCCCTTCCGATTTCCCTTTGTTCGAGAGTGTTTGAATTTAATGTTTTCCTGAGCCCAAATCAATTGGCATTGCCCCCCTTCCCATTTTTTTATTTAAACCCCTCCCCCGAACCTTTCCCCCCCCCCCCCACCCCCAAACCTTTTCCTCCCAGGTGCCCTTCCTGGAGAGTGTCCCCTTTTCTTCCCTTATCGCCTGCCTGGCCCTTGCGGCCCCCCTTCACGTGAACGACCCCTTCAGATTTGATCTTGCCTGCGCCCCCCCCCCCAACGTGCCATAGACTCTTGGCCCAAATTTGCTCCTCGGGAAGCAATTGCCCTTTTGATTCCCCGCCCTGGAGATTCGCCCCCCCCCCCTGCCTGACATGTGCTCCCCTCCTTTTTTCTTCTTCCGCGAGTGCTGAGACTCGCTGCTTCCTTTTTGGGCGGCCACGATCTCCCCTTTCTGGTCTTCCCCATCCGGCGCCGGTTTTCTTTCTCCCCTTTTCTTTCTTAACCGCTCAATCGGCCCTTTTTCTGGTAGTTGATGCCCGGCCTCTCTGCCCCTTTCCCCCTTCCCCGTATACAATCCTTTACCCCCCTTCTTCCCCTTCGCCGACCCTACACCGGGTGTGTCGTGTCGTAATTCTCCGTGACGGGCCTGTAGATCGTACCCAGGTTCGCGAATTCTGGTTGCGCAATCGTATCTTTGTTCGTTTAATGAGCCCTGAAACTTCTCTGCTTTTTCAGCCCGAGGCTACCCTTCCCCCCCCATCAAATAATGTCGCCACACCGGCACACTCCCTCCACCCCTATACGGTAGGCCATCTTCTTTTACCATAATAATAACGTGGTTGGTTTTTTCTGTTTTCCAGGAATCCGGTGGAGACCACGATTTGTGCCGGTGATCGACAGATTCGTCTTTAAGTATCCCCTCTGAGGTGAGGCCCCAAACGACTCGCCCCTTCCTTTTCTTTCCTTTTTACGACCCGTTTGCCTAACCTCGCGCGGCCTTCTAGAGAAGGAAATTTTCAGTGGTCCCGCCCCTCCCCTTTTCTAGCAGTGGTAGTTTCCCGACCGTATCCCCTTGTCCCTTTCCCTTGAGTTTCGAATGCTTTTCAGCGATTTGTCCCCAACCCTCCCCATAACCGCCCCTTTGCCCCCTCTCGCGGATTGTCCTCACGCAGTACGCTGAACCAGTTTCCGTAAGTAACGGACATAATCTTCGTCCCCCATGATCATTATGGCTCCAGCCCAACTCTTCCCTCCGTTTCATATTTAAGCAAAGGGTCCTCAGACCCACTTTGTCATCCCCCAATGTAGATTGAAGTGCGGGACGATATGATGCTTTTTTTTTCTTTGTTTTTTTTGACCTTTATTTACTTGTGACCTCTCCTTCTTTTCTCTTTCTCTATGGCCACGGTTTTTCTTAGTGAACTACAATTCCTTCCCTTGGTTTCCAGTGTTTGGCCCTTTTCTTTTTTTTCCCGGGGCGGACGAGGAGGTTTTCTTGCGTTTGAACCTCTCGCCCGAATGGGATTCCCGTTTTTTTGCTTATTATGGTTTGTCTCCCCCCCCCCGTGATATGTTCCTGGCCTTCTTCAGCCCCAATGTAAACCTTTAACCCCCCCTTTTTTCTCTACCAAGGTCCCATCCGGACGGGGATGAGATCCACCCCCTCTCTTTTCTCAGCAAAACTGGACCAGACACTTCGGACTCCTTTCCGAACTACCTGCGGCCGTACCCTCCTGTCGATCCAGTCCCCCTCCCTCCTTTTGAAGTTCTCCCTCCCCAGGTTGCTCCTTTTTTTTCATCCCCTCCCCGAGTACGCCCATCCCGCTTCTTCTTCATGGGTAGGAGAATTCGAGTCTTTAGGTCAACTCCTTTTTTGATTTTTCTTTCTAACGCAGTTTACGGTCTAGATGGCCCCCCCCCCCCGCCGTCTAATTTTCATATACTTTTCCCTTTTTCTAGCGGGGCCCTAGCGCTGGCCAAGTCGTTCCTGATTTTTGTCCCCCTTACGACCATGTCGTTCGAGAGGAGTTGTTGATCCCGGTCCCTACCCTCCTTACCCTCGATATCCACCGCTGTTTTTCCCCTGGTGCGTCCCCGTACTCCCCCATCCACCCTAGAAAAGGTTCCACACCTCTGTTAGGTTAGTTGCCCCGTTTTTAGATGCAAGAATTAAATGCGGGAACTTTTCGGGTTCATCCCCCCACCAGTTGTTCCCCCCTCCTTTTCCTCCCTCGCGAAGGCGCGTGGTGATCTGCTAGGTTGTACATGCAAACAGCCCCTCCCCTTTTGTTTTTTCCTTATTTTGGATCCAGCCTTCCAAGCTGACCGTGGCCCCCGCATGGTCTGACAATGCGAGTACGCAGTAAAGCCTAGCAATCCCCAGCTTCCTTTTTTCTCCCCAATCCCCTAATGACAGTATTTCCCCCCCACCTCCTCCTTTTCGGGACCCGCCCGGCGCTGTCCTAGATCCTCTTCCCAGAGATGCTCTTTTCCCATTCCCTCTTCCGTTGGGCGGGACCTCTTTTCTGCTGTTAGGCGGCGAAGGGCTATTCTCATTTTTCCTTGTTTCTGCTGTAGCGGATCCTTGAAGGCCGCCCCCCTTCCCGTTTTTGTGCGTATTGGGCTTTCTGTGTTTTTCGCATTCCGGGATTGACCCGTCCCGCAAACTTGTCTCCCGCGAATAAGCAATGGCCTGAACAATGTGTGTGGATACTATTTATTTTACTCCTAGTTGTTGTTGTTTGGTTCTTAGCTGACGATGAGATTTCTGATTGACTCCTGTAGTGAGTGCTTTCCCCAAACGCCTGCTCAAACAAAACGAACCCCCCGATAAACCCTTTTCCCCCCCCGCCGATCGGTTCTTCCGCTGGTGGAATTGCCCCCCCGCCCCCTCCCCCTTGATCCCCCCTTTTCTCCTTCTCCTTCGACCCGCAACACCCCTCCCTTTGCATCACAAAGTTCCAGCGCCCCTTACCGCCCGACCTTTTTTTCTTTCCCCTGGAACTGCTCTGCTTAGAAGGGAGGTCCTGACTGAGACTTTCTGGCCCAAGAACGGTAATTCTTTACCTTTTTCCCCCTTCCATCGTCAGGTCTAGCCTTTCCGCGATAGAGACTTTCGAGTTTTTCCCTGTCGAGTGGCCTTTTGGTCTTAAAGAAGGATACAGCGTGGGAACAAATAACCCAACATTGGGGGTAATGTTTTTGGACCCGTATCCCCCGCCTACTCACTCTTTCTTCCCCCCGCGTCATTAATAAGGGAAGAATTTTTTGCTTTTTTCCTGCCAAAAAAGGTCCCACGCGTGAAAGCGGTCGTACTTCACTCACCCCAATTGAAATCCCTTTTTCCCCTGCTTGGTGTAGTCTTTCTACCCTTGGCTTTCCTTCCTTTTCTTTATTTGTCCCCCAGGAACGAGTCTGCCCCTCTTATCGATGAGTAGATTTTCCGTCCCTTTCTTCAAAGGCCCCCCCTTCTCTCCTCTGGTCCTGCTCACCATGTCCTTTTTATTTTTTTCCCACGAATTCCGTTCCACTTTCCCGGACGCTCCCTCGAGCGGCAGAATCACTCTTTCTGAATGATGCCCTTTTTCTTGTCTGGCTTCATCTTGGCGCCCGAGCCACGAACCGCCAACTTCCCCCCTTTCCCTGAGCTTTCCCTTTCCGCCCACCAGCTTTAATTCACGGCGGCGTTGGCGTGCGTCGTGTCCCCCCCATTCCTCGCGCGGCTCGGGAACTTTCCTTCTGTTGAGGGCTCTTGTGAAGTCTCCTTTCTTGGCGAGAGGCTTCTGGCTTTCCCCACTCATTGGGTTCAGTTTTTCCTGTATCTTCATCCTCGTTTTTGAGCTCCTCTCAACCTTTTTCTGTGCCGGCGTTGCTTTTTCCCCTTTTTAATGGTGCATGGGCAAAATTTCCTTGCCTTTCCCCATTTTCTTCCCGAATTGATCAAAACAATCCTGCTCCCCTTACCCCAAAATGTTTTCCCTCCAGTTTTCCTGGCGAGAGGTTACCCTCCCGTTTAAGCCCTCATTGCCTGCCAGTCTTCCCCCCCCTCTTATTTCCTTCGCCGGACCGCTGAATTCTTGGCGGATAATCCTTTTTGACACCCGGTCCTTCGTGCAGTCTCCCCCCAAAGCATCTTGAGCGACAGGGTGTGTTCTCAAGCCCTCAGTCCTCTCATTCTTCCTCCTCCCCAACGGGCATCGACATTGACGGACATTTTTCTTCTGACGCCGGTCCTTGATGAGATGGACTGCGGCTTCCCTGGCCAACTTCTCCCCCAGGTTTCTCCCGCTTCTGCGGAAAACTTACTGGTCCGGGTTTTGCGTTCTCTTTTTCTCCCCTTCCCTCCCTTCAATTGGGTAGGGGGCCCCTGTTGGTGTCAAGTCCAAAGCCTTACCCGACTTTCCGCTTTGAAATGAAGATCCCGGTCGCCCCTCCCCCCCATCTGAGGAGCTGGAGACGTGACCTGGACGGGAGACGCTATCGGCATAGCTTGCGCCTCTTTTCCGGAATCCTTCTACGGGCTGCATTGGGGACACCATCGCGATTTTTACTCCTAGGCTCGTTCCCCCCTTCACCTCCTTTTAGCCAAAGGAAACACGACCCCTGTCCGCCCCTCCTGATGAGGGCAATATATCCTTTCTTTTCTCCTCCCTCCCCCGGTTTTTTTTTTTTTCTCTTTGTAGCTGGAATAAGGACTTGTCCTTAGTTTTTGTTGACGGGTGACATTGATTTGGAGTGTGCGGGCAACTTCTTCCCCCCATCTTCTTTCCCCTGGCAATCTCCTCACCATCTTCTCCCACCAGGAGTATGCACGTCCCGGTCCATTCTTTCAGGTCAAGATTTTCCGCCATGTTCGGTTTGCAGTTTTTATTTTTGCGGCGACCGGGATCTATTTTCATGCTTCGCCGTTTCTTCCCTCCTTCAGGCGCTCCACCTTCATAATACCCGCCTCCCAGAGTCGCGATTGTCAACGAATGCGCGAACCCATTCTCTCATTTTGCCTGAAAGCCTTTCGTAGTCCAAGGCTATCTTGGGAGCCCCCCACTTCTCCCTTTTTTTCTCCCTTCGGATTTACTCCTCTTTTCGCCACCATGTTTTCCCCTTTCCCCCCCCCGATGCCTGGCTGGGCGTTTCTGCGTATTTTCTGTTCTGGATACCCCTTTCCTTTTACTGCTCCCCTCTCTCCTTTGTGCTAAGGGAATTTGTCTTTTTTTTTCTTTCGCTCTGATCAGAAGAAATCATCGCGTGTTCGGTCGGTTAGGTTGCTCTCTGTTTTGTGTCCCGTTCGTGTCTTCGGGGCGAGTTGAACTCTTCATCCGGCCCCTTCTTTTCTTTTGGTAGACTTATATGTTTTTATCACACCCCCCCTCATCTCCCGGCCCCCCTTTACATTCACCAATTTCCCCCTTTTCCCCTTCAAGGGCCACCTCCCGACGGTTCGCCCATAGCTCAAAACCCTCTATGTCCCTTTTTTTCAAGACACTGAAACGTTTTTTTCCCTTCGTCCAATTCTTTACCACAGTCGCGTTCACTCTCCTAATCTTAAGTTCCCGACCGCGAGAGTTTTTTTGAGGCAGCAATTGCCTTCCCCTTCCCCCATTTCGGGCACTCTGACGCCCTTTCCGGGTGCTTTGTTTCTTGACAAGGTTCACGTGAATCGCTCCCCCCGACTTTTTTTGTTGGATACGATTCCCCCTTACAGCCTCCCACCCCAAGGCTATCTCTTCAACCTTAAGTTTTCTCCAGGCATCGACAGGCTGTCCCGCCCTTTCTTTTAACGTGGTGGTGTTGATCCAGTCGACATTGTTCTCGCGTGCGGTGACTTCCTGTAGATTGGCCTTTCACCTCTCCCCTCATCATCTAGGGAAATGACTGTTGTGTCGGCCTCTCACCTTACACTCCACCTTCCCCGCGGTCCCCACCCCCTTTTTAACTCATGATAGTTTCGGGGTTTCCAAGAGTTTTGCTCCCCCCTTCTTTCCCCCTCCTTTTTCTTTTGGGAGGGCCCTGTCCCCCATGCCCGGTCTAACGGGCTAGCAACGAGCTCCTTTGCGTTCGGGGTACTTGGACACGAAAAGCCATTTTTTCGGGTCTTTGCGGAGCAGCGTTGAATTTTCCTGACCTGGCAACTCCTTTCACCCCCCTTCTTCGTAGCGCGCTAACGATCTACCTCGCATGTAATTTTGTCCTTTTTTCGAAGCCCTCATTCACCTAATCTTTAGACCCGAACTTCCCTCTTCCGAGAGCGGCCGAGTCTGCTGGTCAAGGCCTGCCACGTGGGGCTTTACTTTTTATGTTCTCGGCTCTCCTGTGTGTTGCTTCCTCAAGGTACCTTTCTCTGCTTCTCGGCCTTCGTGTTTCCCAAGCCGCAACCGCGTGGGGTGTTTGGCCGATTTTGTCTCGGTTTTTTCTTTTTTCTAAGGAAGTGGGTCTGCCTTTTCCCCGTCCCCCAACCGCTATTTTTCCAGCATCTGCCTCTCCGGGGACCAGAGCCCGGATATCGATTGTTACTCGTTTGTTGTTGATGAATCCTCTCGTCGAGATGACGATGCGCTGGGTGATGGAGCGAGGTACTCCCCGTGTTCCTTTTGGATCCGGACAATCCCAAACCTTTGAAAAAAAACTCCCACAACCGCATTAAACACCCTCCCCAATCCTCCCTTTTGTTGGCTCTCCTCTTACTCTACCCCCGAAGAACCAGGCATTTTTGAGCCCTCAATCGACTTTTTAAGAGAGAAGGCCCGCAGCTTCCCCCCCCCTCCCCCCCCCCTGGCAAGAGACCTTTTCGCCGTTCAGTTTTCTCCCTCGCGCTCCCGGCCGGGCGACTGTTAGGTTTTTGGTGCCCTAACTGAATTTCCAATTGTATTTGTCTTTTCGAACCACCCTCCCTTCCTTCTTTAGCGCGATAATGATCTGGCCCTGCGGTGTTTTTCCCTTGTTTTCGCAGTGTGTGTTTTGCTAAGAACAAAGCCGGTGACCATCAAAATGGGTGCTTGGTCATGCCAAGATCATTACCCTCCCTTCCTTTCTTCCAGCGTCTGGCAGCCGGACCTCCTCCCGTTTCTGCCGGGTCTTGCCTGTCCAACAAAACTGGCCCGAGTGACTGAAAAAGTTGACTGAACGTGAATTGCCCCATTCCCCTTCCACCAGTCAGGTGGTTCTTTGTTTTGTTCTCCCCTGCCACTCACGTTTTGGCGGTTTTGCTCCTTCCCCCGGTAAAGAGATTGCGGATCTTCTTTGGGATTTCTCCCCCGGACATCACATCGCCGCCCAGAATCCACCCGTCGACCTTGGATCTCCCACGTCCTTCGTACTTCTTCGGATTTATGCCTTTCCCTCTTCCCGTTTCCTTAAATTCCTTCCCTGATAGATGTGGTATTTGCGGCTGATCTTTTTGACCCTTTTTCTTCCGAACGCAACGCGTTTTCTCCTATCCTGCTTTTGTCACCTTTTCTTTTCCCGAACAATTTCTTTATTGGTTTTGACGGCGGTCTTTTTCCCCCCAATAGCGCTTCCGGAACTTTATATTTTCTTTTGACCCTCCTTTTTTTTCTTTTCCCTTTCTTCCCTTACCGTGTATAAAAAGATTTTTTCCTTAGTCTCTCCCCAATCCCCGTTTTTAGATATTTTCTTTCCCCCCGCGCGAGAGTTTTCTGTTCCCTTTTAACTGTTTCATGGCCCCTTTTTTCAATGTTTTTCAATACACTAGTCAACATCCCTTTTCCCCTTCCCCAAAAAATGCCTACATTTCTGGCATTTGTCCTATAGTCAACCTTTCCCTCTCCGATGCACAACATCTGGTTCCCCCTGGAAGTCCCAAACCTTCTCTTCCTTTTTCGAGGATAGCGCACGCACCGTCCCCGTCACAGTTTAAAAGCCCCCCGGATTCTAGACGCTGGTATAAAGCCTCAGCGCAGATAGCCGCGCCCCAAACCGGCGAATTTCCCTTTTCCCCCCTTCCGCGACGCGGGTCGGCTTTTCTGTCTTCCCCTTTTGTGCTGGTGCGCCCCCAGCTTATCCAGTGGACGACTTGCCACCTACGGGTCTCCATGGTTTCAGATTTGGTTTTTTTTCACATCCTTACCATCCTTTCCTTCTTTGGTAGATGAACTTGGCCCGCGCCTTCACGTTCTAAAATGCTTCAACCTCCGGACTATCCCTTTCTCCCCCCCTTGACCCACAAGCTTGCCGCGCCATGTGGTTAACGCGTGACGATTCTCCTTTTCTTTCTCAAGTTTCGCATATGTGTCTGACGATGTTGCGTCATGATTGCCCAGGAATCCTCCTTTCTGTTCCCCCCCTAGGCACAGTTCCACCACAACCGTTCGTCTGCACACCCCTGACAACTTCTCCCCCCTTTCCGCCGGAGGGCC
>Ga0179593_1667656_pt1 | contig 11354 bp, 13 predicted proteins | sample CZODoug2_1_08_16_FD_185931 | JGI IMG/M metagenome (GOLD analysis project Ga0179593, IMG submission 185931) | Vadose zone soil fungal communities from Angelo Coast Range Reserve, California, USA - CZODoug2_1_08_16fungal (PacBio error correction) | ecosystem: Environmental > Terrestrial > Soil >... | reverse complement strand
CTTTCCATGTGCTAGTGGAGGGCCCATCCCAACGTGAATGATCGATGCGCAGTGCCCTCGTTACCCAATTGTAGTGTTATTTTGGGCGCGCTGGAACACCTTGTTCCGGCGACGCTTTATATTGTTTCTCCTCTCAAATAGTTTTTATTCCTTCAGATCGTCTGGTTCCCTAAATCCTCTTCTCCGCTGGTTTATCATGGCGCTGCCCCGTCGACGCGCCCCCACCACTTCCCCGCCGAAGGTAGGGGCGTTGCACTCCAATTCTTTTCTATCCCCAGCCTTCTTCCTCGCCGCTGAATCACCTGCCCCCTTTGCCCCTCCTGGGTTTTCTGAAAGTGGAAGTCCAAAATTCTTTCTCGCTACCACCCCTTCTCCCTCCACCCAAGGGATTGTTGCGTGACTTCTTTTCTTCTGATCTTGGGAAAGGCTTTCTTTTCCCAACTTGTCTCAGCCCCCCCCCCTCTTCCTCTTCCTAGTACACACCTTCCCCTCCCCTAAAGCCCATCCCCCTCCCCCCCCTTTTCTTGAGGTTTAGGTGGCCGCCCTCCCTACGGTTCTGCCCATGCGTAGCCTTTTGTTTTTTTTGATTCTTTTTTCATTCTCTCTTTTCTCCTCCCCGTTTTTTTTCTCTCCCAACTATCCCATCCCGTTCTCTTTTGGTCTTTGTCGGCTTTCCCCGTACTTTCTTCCCCCATTCTGAAGACCAAAGACCTCCGCGTTCCCGTTGGCTTAGTCATCCCTTAGTTGTAATGAGTCAAGGCACCCTCTCTTTGTTGCCGTGATTGGAGTTGTCATTCGTGACACAAAGATCCCAGTTTTCCCCCTTTCCGCCATCACGCCGGGTGTTCTCTCTACAAGTTGGGCCTAAGCCCTCGTCTCTGCCCTTCAGCGCCACCATCCCTGCCTCCCCTAGGCGCGTCCTTGGTTCCCGTCGTGCTCCCCATACTCCGGCGAACCTCCTTTTGTCTGGCTTTTGTCCCCGCTCCCTTTGCGCAACCGGTTGAAAGTGGTTTGTTTCTTCCAAGAGGGCAGCTCATTACCCCTCCCGGAGATATTATATTGATTCTTAAAGGTTCCTTGCATTTATTGTTAGCTGGACCTTCCCTTTTTTTTGCAAAGCTTGAAATGCTATTTCTCCAGATACCCCCCGACCATTTGGAACTTTTTGTCATACGCCGCGCTCTTATCCTTACTTTTTCCACACTTAATGTCCCGGACACGATTTGTTGATGGCTCTCTTCCCCCCCTTTTCGGATCGTAGTAAACGTTCTTTTCTCTTTGTTTCATTCATCCTGCCTTCGTCTGGGTTCGGACCACCGTTCCATGGGGTTCCGCCAAGTTCGTGAGTCCCTTCAGCTCCTCTCTAGTTTCCTGCGCCTGCACAGTTGGCATTTTTTTTTTTCGGACCCGCCACCAAACCCCTGCCACGGCTCCCCAACGCGCAGCGCCTTTCTCTGATTATCTTCTCGGTAATGGAACACTCCCCCATATCTGAATGCTTCCTCAGGCCCTCCTTCTTACTTGCCCCGTAGTTCTTTTTCCTGGCACCTTACCCGTAGCTTCCCACCCCCTCTGGCGCTGATTCCACAAAATTCTTTCTCGGACCCCTTTTTTTAGGGGGGTTTTTTTCGATGTCGGCAGTCGCCTTATCCCTCTTTTCCCTGAGGAGAAAGGACGTCCCAACTCCTTCGGACCCCCCCCTTGCGCCAGCCCTTTTTCTCTGTCCGTGTTTGCGATTCGTTGCGTGTTCCGATTCCCCTCCTCCTAACACTTGGACTAAAGCGGTTTCAGTTCGCAACCAGCCCGCCCACGCCCTTTCCCACTTCCCGCGACGAGATTGATCCCTTCCTGACAACCCCCAACCACGAACCTAAGCCCCATTCCTTGACAGGATGTTCTTAGAACGTATTCTATTTTTGACCCGTCCTCCTTTCTTTTCCTACGACTCGACCCATTCCCTTTTCTTCTTTTCTTCGGGCATCTGCCTTTGCCCTTCAATGCTGGGTAGGTAAGTAAGGCTATTCTCCGCCAGTCCATCGCGTATTCGTTCCCCCCCCTTTTGGCGTTTTCCTTTTTTTTCCACCCTCCCAATCAGAATGAGCTTCTGCTGAAAATCCCGCCCAGAATTTTTGATTTTCGCTTGTTCATTCTGACCAGGCAGAACTCGTATCCTTTCCGGTACGGATATCCCCGATCCCCCGCTGCCTTTCCCCGCTTCCCTGACGCATATCTTTTACGTTTTCACTTTCCCCTTTCGCCCAGAACTTTCTTTTTCCACGTTGATGAAGCATTCTCGCCGTCGCAAACGTTTTTCTGGCGGCCGACCCACTCCCTGTGGATACCAATCATTCGCCGCAGTGACCTGGTGTTTCCCTTCACCAGATTTCATTCCTGCCCGTCACTTTAAGTGAAACATCCCCCGGCGCTCCATTTTTTTTCTCTTACTATACCTCCTTTTTCCCCCAAGCTATTGCGACGAGTTTCCTTCTGTTCAGACACCAGCCTTTTCGACTTAACTTTCTATGGTTCGACCATTCCTCCTATTCCAGTCGTGTCGTTCCCTATAACCTGTCCGAACCTAGCTGGTGATTAGCTTCTCGGTTCTTTTGAGTGACGGATGCCCGATCCCTTCAGCTCTTCCTCCTGCCATTTGAGAGCATTCTTCTCTGCGCTGGTGGCCCCAGCATTTGGCCCCTCTTCACAGACAAAACCTTACCTCTTTGCTCCAACTGAATCTCCTCCCCTTTCCTGCGTACGTGATTTTTTCGCGTGATTTTTTTGACTGGATCTGGAGGGTAAAATCCCTTCCCCTCTTTTTTTTGCGTGTATTCCCCTTGTTCCGTGCGTCCGCTCCCCGTTCGTCACCACCTTCACCGTAGACCCCTGAAACTGGCCTCGATAGCTACCTTTTTTTTTCCATCCGCGGGGTCTTTTAGTGTTTCCCTTCTTCGCCTTAGCTTCCTTTTGTTTCCCACCGAGGAGGTCAAGTACCCGCGGTTTAGGCTTCCGCATTAAATCCTTTTTAACAACCATGACAGGTAACTTTAAACTTTAAACTTTTCCCCGGTATCTCATGGTATATAGGCCTCCCTTTGGTTGGAGGTTTTTTATCTACCCCCTGTTCACCAATTTCCCGTTTGTTTTAAGACTACCCCCCTTCTTGTCCCTTCTGTTTTGCACTTTTCTCCGACTAACAAGTCAGTTCTCCCGCCCCCCCTCCCCCCCCCATATCCCTCTCCTCCTGTGGGGTGAGTCTTTAGCTATTGGATGGGCGGTGCCGCGTGCGCCTACTGGTTTCTCTCCTTCACATGTGCAACGGCAAAGTGCGTCAGTTCGCGGGCTGTTCTCGCCAAAACCCCAAAAACGGTGGACCTTTTTTTTCACTTTGGACTAGAACCTCACAACCCGCTATTAAGTATTCCGTGTACTTCGGTCCACTGTTTAGCATTTACCCTTTTTCTTTTATTTTTCCTGAACGGCGTCCCCCTCTCTCCCCCCCTCGCTTCCGGCGCAGTGTGGTCCCCCCAGGTTTAGTACTTCTTGCTCCACCTCCCCCTTTCCTCCCCCGAGATGGATGCTTTGACGTTCTCCGCTAGAGTCCATTTTCGCGGTCGCTGGGTACCTTTTTTTGTGCTTTCGACTGAACGACGACTGCACTTGTTCCGGGTCCACCTATTGGTTTATTCCTGTCTAATTTATTGTCTACCCTGTCTCCCCTTCGAAACCAAATAAGAAGTAGATTCTTCTCGTTGCGCAATCATTTCGATCCTCTGAGCCCAAGCGCACTCTTTGCTTGGCCACCAGCGGCTCCATTTTTTTCTTGTCCGCCGCTCCTTCCTTTGGCCCTGGCAGTTATCAGCGACGTTAATCCAGCTCTCTTTCTTGTTTCGGCTTTACGACGTATTCTTGCATTCTTCTGCGCGGCAGCCCTTTCCTTCCCAGTCGATTAACTAAAGCGGCTTGGTTTGACCCCCGCCTTTTTCTGCGATCGTCCTCCGTGATTTATCGTCAGGATGATCCAAACCTTTCGTTTTTTTTCTCTTTTCTTATTGTTAGTTTCGTTTCTTGAAATCCCCGCTCTGTTGGGATTTTTTCCCATTTCCAGTCCCCCCCTGAATTGGAACAATTAAACCCAGATGACGTTTGTTCGCCTCTAACCCCCCTTTCCTTTGCGCGGGATGTCTTTTTTAGTCCCGTTCCGTGTCTCAATATTTCGACTCGCTGAGATAGACCGGTCCCTTTTTTCTGCGGCCGTCCCGTTGACATCCCCTCCTCTCGTTCCCCTCAGAGGCCGGACCTTGGCATTTGCTCGATTTGAATCTCCGCCCAATGAACACTCTCTCAGCCCCCCAACGATGTATTTTTTTTTTTTTTTATGAATCACGTTTTTTTTTTCTGCTTGATGGCCCCATTTTTTTTTCCCTCTTCAGCGCAAAAACTGTTCTTCCCGCCTCCGCCCGCCATTCCTTTCCAGGAAAGGATATCTACCAGCAGACCATGGAGTTTTGTTTCCCTATGGCCGGGTCCCCCCTCCCCCTTGTGTTATTTTCTATTTCTCCTTACATTTCCTCTTTCTCCCCCCTTTTCCAACTACGGTACCTCCATCGTTTTTTCCGGACTCGGTTTGGCTTTCGTTGGTTATCAGTCAATCACCCGTTTTTTTAGTGGATGATCCTCTTCGCGTTTTTGAATCGTGTCTACTGTCGTTTCGTTTTGTTGTTGCGGTGCTTCCACGCGTTTTTTCTTTCCCCGACGCGGATCCATCGAACAAGCAGTCTTTCCGTCCCACTGATTTCGAAACGTTTGCTTTTTTTTCCTTTTTTTGATTTGCCTTTGCGTCCTCCGTCCGCAAACGTCCTTTCTGGGTGCAAAATACTTCGCTGTACCCGCCCTCAATTCATAATCAAACGAGTTGGTCCTTTTCTGTTCTTCTTTCCAGGTCGCGCTTCAGTTCCAGAGTGGCCTCCGTTTCCTCTCACTTCCCCTACACTTCCCCCCACTTTTCTTCCTTACGGCCTTTTCTTTTTCCACCCCTGAGAAAATTCTCTCTAGAGGCGACCATCTTTTCTTTTGCGTCTTTTTTTTCGTGTCCCAACTTTTTGTTCTCTTCTGGCTCCACTTCAGGCGCCACTTTTGCATTTTCCTCTTGAATAGGGTCCTCCTTCCCTTCAAGTACTGCCCTTAACCCGTTTGACGTGGTCGTATCTCCCCTTCATTGCACGAGGAGACCCGCTTATCTAAACTTTTTCTGCTCGGTTCGATCACGCTGGTTACCGGTTTTATGTTTTCCTTTGACACTGAATTTCCCCCCCCTTGACTGTATCGATGCGCCGTTCCCCCCCGTTCTCTCTAGAATTCGAAAGGCTTTTTCTTCGTTCTTTTTTGAAAGCCGGACTTTTACTGCATGATCCGTTTTGAATTTCCGTTTCTCTTGGGGATCATTGCCCCATCGTTTCAGAGGTCACAACACCTTTCTCCCCTGGCTAAGGGCAAAAGTTTTGTGCTTGGACCCCCCCTCCCAGCCTTCCTTTTTCGTCTTTTTCGACTCCGGTGATTGAATCACCTCTCCCCTCTTTGAGGCCGGATTGGGCTGAATCAGTGACCCCCTTAGATGCATGTCCACAAATTGTTCTCCTCTGAGCCAAAAGTGAGGAGTTTGCTTTCACTGCTCTTGCAAGACTTAGGATTTGTGAGGCCTTTAGGTTCAACTCCTTGTATCCTGACACCCCAAAAAATCTTTCCTTTTTTTCTTCCCCCTTCCCTGGGCCTAACATGCCCGAACCTTGGTATGGGTCGTTCAGCAGGGGCCTTTTCACAACGGCCTATACAAAGGCCCCCTTTGAGAACGGGTGGTCTACTCCTCTTTTCCTCCTCAGCCCTTTGTGTTTTTTTCCCCCCCCTTCCATTCTTTAGCATTTGCATTTGTAATCGGGCCGTACTACTTTTTTTTCCTGAACCGCCACCTTTTTTTTACTGTTTGTTACAATTAGATTTGTAATACGAGGAGGAACTGATCTTTGTTGCGTTTCCTTTCTTTTTGACCTTCATTCTTCCCTCCCAGATCTAAGGTGCTGGTCTCCAGTTCCGACTCCCTTGTTCTTATTTACAAGTTTGGCTTCCGCTCACCCCCCTTTTGTCCTGACACTTTCCCTCCCCCCCGGCGCTCCAGAGCTTTTTCTGGGGCGGATTCAAGCCCTAATGGCATAGACAAGAATTGTCTTCTTTTCTGTGCCCCCCGCCCTGGCGCAGGTTCGCCCTTGTGTTTTTGCTGCTCCCTGAGTGCATTTCTTTCATTCCTTCCCCATTGCCAATTCCCATTTTCATGCTTCGCCAGACTGATACTTCCTTCTTGTGTATTTTCGCTCTCCTGGAACGATCAAATAGGGAGCCCCCTCTCTTCCCCCCTCGCCACAGAAAATTGCCCTGCTGTGGAACGAGTGGGTCCCTCATCTCTTTCCTCACGTTTTGACTCCCTTTCATTTCCCTCACGTCGATCTTCCCTTCTCTTCCATCGAAACTGTTAAAAGTGACCCGATCGGGGCTTTTCTTTTCCATCTCTTCGCGGGATACGGAAAAAACCCTTTTCCGGTTTTTCGCCAGAGCCTTTGACCAGTACCCCTTAAAGCTTTACTTCCCTGCAAGCTGAACAGTTCTTCTTCTTGATCTAGCCCTGCCACCCACCCACTTTTGTTCTTTCCAAAAGTCCACGCGCCGCGTCGTCTTGCCCTTTTCTTCCTTTTTCTATAGGGCACTTCCAAGCCCTTGCTGAAGTCCTAACGGGTTCCTTGGATTGTCTGCCCCGAGGTCCCCTCACTAGGGCCCCTTCCCCGTTTTGACACCCTCCCCCCCCTCTTGGAAAAATAAGCATTCTTCTTGCGACTTTTCCCCGGCGTTTTTCGCGATCTCGTTTTAAGAAGTTGTCTCTTTTTCCTTTGCCCAGAAAACTCTTTTCTGGTGACGCTGCTGCTCAAACGCCACTTTCCCTTCGAAAAAGTTGCCTAATGCCTTCTGTCAGTTTGCGGATTGTTTGGCGTGTTTTCCCCTTTGCGTGATCCCTCCCCATGGGACTAAAGCCGAGTTCCATGTGTTCCCGCCCTGATTCCACCTCCCCTCTCCCTCCTTCGGACGAGTATTCCGTTCCTTTCGTTTTTCTTTACCCCCACTACCAGCCACACCGCGATTCCGCAGAAACTTAAATATTTCCCCCAGGTGAGTCCCGTTGGGTCCTTATCCACTTTCGAAATCTTTTTCTTTCGTAGGCTGAGGCCTCTTTACACCCTTCGGTGTGTAGAGTACCTTCCTCTTTCCGTGTACCCCTCCCCTGATCGCTTGAAATTTATTATTTTTTTGTGCGTTACCTCTCCGGTACCACATGTGACCTTTCTTCTGACCCCTCTCTCCTGTAACTTTGGTTTCGTCAGTGGGGCGAAGAGGCCTAACTGCCCCCCGGTCCGGGCTTGCTTTTTTTTTTGCTTTGATGCACCGCTTCCGCCGCCTCCGTCTATCGCGTCCGATCGACCAACGCGTTTCGGTTTGATTACCGCCTGCGCACATGTGCACCCCGGTCCTTGTCGATTGGCGCCCGTCCGTTTTTTTAACCCTCATTCCTCACTTGTTTCCATACGCTGCCTTTTTTCTCCCTCTTCCGAATTAAGAAACATTCCCCGTGGCCCGATCTTTTTTCCCCCCTTTTCCTAAATGTTTTTTTTGCGATCTCGCAGGAAATTCTTGGTCTACCCTGCTTTTGCGACATTTTTCGATGGAGCGCAATATCCTCCGTCTCCCCTCCGTGATTGCAGCCCCTGTCTCGCGCCTGGTTTCTTTCATCGTCTCGAGCTTTTTGCGCGCCTTACTTTCTTTCGTCTTTTGATCGAAATGGTGAAAGGCCTGTTGTGTCTTTGGGTCTTAGAGCACCGCACCTCGAATTTCCCAAAGGAGTTTGATTTTTTTTTCGATTTCTCGCTGTATATGTTGAGGGCACAATAAATTTTTTACCTCCGCTGCACCGGAATGCGTTATTCATAGGCGTTTTTGAGGGCGGTAATTTCGCTGGCAAACCTTTTGTCCCCCAGTGTGACCCCAGGATTCTCTAGCCGTCTGAAATTTGGGGCTTGGATTCCATCGCGATTGTCTGATGCTTTTAGATTTAGCGCGGGCGGCTGCTTTCGGCCTTTGGGCAACACTGCGCGGAAACTTCTTTGAGTTTTTCCTGAAGTCCCCCCTAAACGGTTCCGTGTAACCCCCTGGGTCTTAGCTCAAGGTTTTTTTTTCTTGTCTTAATCAGCGGGTTGTGAGGTTTTCCCCCCTTTTTCCCCCTTTTGTTTTTTTTTTCAGATAACTACCTCCTGTCGTCTCCTTTGCCGGTTGCAGTGCTTTGATGGACGTCTTCCCGGTATCGAGAACCAGCCCTCGTTTTTTTTCCCTCCTTCCGTTGTTGGGTTTTTTCTATCGCTGGATGGTGCGGTTGCGTGTGGTCCTTGCTTTTTCTTCAACACCTTTCAACCTGCAAAGTGCTCCCCTTGACGCCTGTGCGTATTTCACACCCCCCCCTCCGGTGAATGAGGACTAGAACAAGCCACCCCTCCTTTCTCTCCACTTGATACTTCTTACCTTCTTTTCCACGAGGAAGTCATTGTCGACCCTTTAGGTAACCTCGACAAAACCAGCGTACCTTCGTCCCTGTTTCCACTTACTCTGTTCTCTAGGCGCCCGCGCTAATTCTAACGCCCCCTCTCTTCCCCTCCCCACTCGCGTATTTGATTTTTCCGCCATTTTTTCCTAGCAGGCTTTTCTCCTGCCTGTTACACGGGTTTGTGCCGTGACCTTTTCGCCCGAAGAACTTTACTCTTCGGTTTCAGCATTTTCCCTATTGTATGCCCTCCAGATTTAGATCAGTTTCCTTTTAACTTTCTCGCTTCGTCGCGCAAATTTCCCCGTCTCTTTTTCTTTCCTTTCTCCCACAGACCTTCTCCGGCCCCAGCGGAAGCTGAACCCTTCGCTTTCCTTTTTCTCCCCAGCTCTTCCTATTTTGCTTTTTTTTTTCGCCTTTTCCAGTTTCAATCACGCGCGAGTTGCGGTCGCCCCCTTTCGCCATCCCGGTGCCTTGATCCCCTTCTCCGGTCTGCCCAGATAATGGTCGCCCCGCTCTTAATTCCCCCCTTCTTGTTTGTTCGCTCTTTTCGCTTTGTCGCCCTTCCTTTTCTGTGCCTTCTGATACAACCCATGTGCCGGTCTGTCTTAATTGCCCCTGTTAGAATGCCCGCTCGGTTGGTCCCCCCCCTTTGGCGCCTGGCAAACCCCCACGATGCCGTTTTCGTCGCCCCCCTTTTAAACTGTTGCTCGAAGCGATGGCCCTCCCAAGACGAACTTCCTCTTTATGTTCCTTTCGTTCTCTAGCTTCTCAAAGAGAGCGGCGGTTCCTTCTTTCACCGCAGAGATCGATTTAAGCGCTCCTTCCTTGTCATCTTTTTTTTTCATATTAGCTCCCCCTGCCCATTTTTTCCCGCCGAAGCAAAAAACCAACTTCTTTCGGCTCGGGATTGTCAAGGAACTTCCGTTTCCCTGGAAATTTAGGAGTTGCCTCTTTTCTCCGTAATTACCTCCTCCCCCGATTTATGACTGAAGACCGTACTTACCCCCCCCTCTCCAGGATTTGTGTTGCCTTCTTGCAGACCGAAGCCCCTTCCGAATTTAGATTTCGGCTTCATTCCCTGCTTGCAGCCTTTTGTAATCTCCCTTTCGCCATTATTAGAGTCTCTCTGTGGATTGCGTGTTTTGCCATCAATCCCCCTTTCCCCTTTTACTGCTTCCCATCTCGTCGGAGGTCCCAATTTTTTTTGTTTTGGCTGTCATGCTTGGTCTCGCTGGATGAATTCCTCCCCTCTTTCTCCCCACCTTACAGAACCCCTTCTTTCGGGCAACGAGCGTTTTTTTCTGCTCTTCGATTTGCGCGCGCGTTCCTTTTGCTTCAACCCCCGTGACTTTCTGGCCTACCTTCTTTTGCAATATGTTCCAATTTTTATCTCTCATTTACGAGTTTGGTCCTTCTTCCTCTCAAGTTTTTTTCTTTCCTGTTTTCGTGTTTTTTCCCTCTTGGTAAGGTTCCAAGCCTTTTTGCCTCCCTTGTTTTAACGGTTGAACTACCTCCACATTGCTTGTCTTTGTGAGTGGCACGAGTGAGTGGCCAGATTCTCCCTCTTCTAGCGTTCGTTTTTTGCCTTCGTCGCAAAATTTTTTGTGGCGGGATTCCTTCTCTCCTTTCCCTCTCTGTTGCAGCGTAGGAAGTTGCAGGAATTTCAAGCTTTACTTACTACTTTGCCTTAACCCCCCCCCCCTCTACTTTCCGTGTTTTGTACGAGTCCAGCGCAGTGAAGGCTTGTCGATTCTCCCTCGTAGCGTTTTCAACTTTTTCTTTTTCCTCCGCTGTAGACTCGGTGCTCATATCTTTTTTTCTTTATGCTGTCTGGGTAAAAAAAGGGACGCATACGATGCGCGCTTTATTAAACTCTTTTTGGCGGAGTTTACGATAGAGTTTCCTGAAAGAAGTCTTTTCCATTGGCGCTCCACCCCAGCGGAATGATAATTATGAATCCTTCATGCCATTGATCTCTTTTATCTTAATTCTCTTCCATCGTCGAAGCTCCCTGGCGCCATTGGGATTTTGTCTCCAAAGGTTTTTCTTGGGGCAACACCCCCTCCCTCTTTTTTTTGGAACGGTCTTATCTCCCGCTCCCGGGTTGACCCCCCTCCACGTTACTCCGTCCCCTTAGCGTCTCTGTCGATTTTCCAAAATAGAGTGTACTTTCTTTCCCCTTTTCATAGAGCCCCCGTTCTGAGGAAGGACGCGCCTCAGGGATCATTTTGGATCTTTTCATTGTTTTCCCCTTCCTTTTCCCCCCCAATATCAAGCGGTCCCCCCCCCCTTCGGGTACAACCAGCCTTCCTGCTTTCTTTTGTCGTTCAGCTTTTTGCTCCCCCCCTTTTTTTTGGCCTCTCAAGGCAAATGCGAAGAAAAGGCGGTGGTCATCTCTATTTTCTCCTCCTTTTTTTTTTCTTTGATATGCAACTAATCCATCCCTTCTATTTCTTTTGCCGTACTTGAGGCAACCTTCTCTCCCCCCTTCCTCCTTCTAGCGGGGGTTTTTTGGTTGACTAAGAGGTAACCACTGTCCTTTTTTCTTTTACTCCCTCCCTTCCTTGCGGCCACCTCGGTTTTCTCCTCCGTCGCCGTTCGCCACTCCCTTTTCTCCTTCTACCCAAGTTTGGTCCCATTTCCCTCCCCAGTTATTTTGTAATGAACTTAATCATCTGGCCGCCTAAGGCCAATAATTTTCCAGAAAGGACGTCGGCTAAAT
>Ga0179593_1409663_pt1 | contig 11354 bp, 10 predicted proteins | sample CZODoug2_1_08_16_FD_185931 | JGI IMG/M metagenome (GOLD analysis project Ga0179593, IMG submission 185931) | Vadose zone soil fungal communities from Angelo Coast Range Reserve, California, USA - CZODoug2_1_08_16fungal (PacBio error correction) | ecosystem: Environmental > Terrestrial > Soil >... | reverse complement strand
TCCTGTCTTTTTTAGCGTATTCTTCCGAACAGGGGTCCGTCCCACTTCTTTTCCGTCTCCTTACGATTTCTTCCCGCAGATCCGGCGTGGCAACTGAAACCCTTCTCCCTTCCTGTCTTCCACAGCGTGCCTTGCCAGTTTGGACTTTTCCAGACCAGTAAACCCCGTCTTGGACCCCTTTTTTTCACTCCATATCGCTTGCTGATCTGTTCCTTTTTCTAGTTCTGTCCGCAGCAATTGGTTTTTTCCACCCCAACTCGATCCACTTTTTCTTGCTTCGTTCAACCCTTTTTTCCTTGCCGTCTTGGTCCCCTAGGGCGGTCTTTTTTTTTTTAAGTTCGTTTATGCGTGCCGGGCGTGAGCCTGGCCCCCACACCTTTTTCCCCGTCTGTGCAATGTTCACTGGGAGTGATGTTTTTGCAAGCCTTGCAGCGTCTCTCTTTTTTCCCCTTTTGAAGTTCCTTTTTTACCTGGTTTTTTCACCACCTCCAGGGAAGTTGTCATTCTTTCTTTTGCGGACTTTCGCCGATATGTCAGTTTGTGTCCCATCTCGTTTCTCACAAGTTGCCCTGTCGTCCCACCATCGATCATCACGAGTGTGATGTACCCCTAAGCAAAACAAAGCTGGCCTTTTTTTTTTCCCCGGGAAACAGGACTTTTCAGCAGCCTGTTCTTTTTACGGCAAGCAAACGTTGACGTGCCCGTGTGGCGGTATCCTTAAATCTTTTGCTTCCGCTCCCCCCTTTTCCTTCCATGAAGGTCGCACAATTGCTCGTGTATTTTCCCTGGATAAGGCGCATTGTTTTTGCGTCTGATTCTCTCCCCTTGTTTGGTGTGGTCCGCCCTGTGATTCGGGGTTTCGCACTCTTTGTTTTACGTGGTTCCTCCTCCGTTTTGGATGTATGATTTTCGGTCTTTTTGCACCCAATTTAATTCCTTTTGTACCCCCCCCCTTTTTGGCCGCACCAGGAAGATCTCTTCTCCTCCCTCTTTGTTTTGGTTTTTTAGGAGATGACTGATGATTTTCGTGGTCGTTTTTTTCCTGTCAGTGTATTTCCTTCCAGAGACCCTTTACCGTCCCCCCCGTCGATACCGTATCACTTTTTTAGGATACCCTTTGCGAATCCCTTCGACCTCCCACATTTTCTTTCGATTATCAAGCAGCCCAAACGGGCCGCCGTCCGTTGATTTTTTGTTTACACCCCCCTAGCCTTTGCCTTTGGGCCAGCGGTTGATACCACGACTGCTAGGATTTAAAGCCATTCTGATCTTCTTCTTTCTTCCTTTACTTTGTTTTTTTTTACCCCAGGGATTATTTCGTCGCTTTTGCCCCTTGCAAGGGAATTTTGTTTTTTTTTTTTATTGACCCCCGGGAAATAACATCCTTTTCTCTTTGGATGTGTTCCGCCTGGCACTTCCCCGCGATGGCACTCCCACCTCTTCGGCTTTTGCAAATCCGCCCCCCCCCCCAAGCCTCCTGTTTCCCTACCGATGGCTGCCCGACTTCCCTTTTCCTTCGCTCGGTCCACTTTCCAACGAGTGCGACGCTTTAATTTTTTTTTTGCTCCCCCTCCCAGGAAAAACCCTTTTTCCTCTACTGTGACCAACCCCGTCTTTCCGGGTTTTCCTATGTTCCAGAATGCGACCTTCACCGCCCCCCCCCCCCCCGCCCCTATTTTCGGCCGACACTCACCCGCTTTCCGGGGGTCGTTTTTATTGCAAGCAGCACTTTTTCTTCGACTTGGGTCCCCCTGATGCAGTTTCTTCTTGCAACAGATCCTCCCATCGTTATTTGATGTTTACGTTTCCCTTGTTTTCCTTTTTTTGAGGCGTTTCAAACGTCCTTTCAGCGTTTTTTTAGGCTTTGTTTTTCACTTCTGACACCTGGTCTTGCACCGCCCCCCTCTTCTTTTTTTTGTTCAGAAAAACTTCCCCTGTCAGGATTTCCTTGCCACCAACCAACCCTCTGAATCCGTGGCCCTGTTTAGTAACCCACGCTGTTTATGCTTCTCCCCCTTTTTCTCATCTGTTCGTGGCAACCCCCTCAATTCTGCCCGTTCTTCTTCTTCCGTTGGAAGAAAAACTGCTTTTGTGCGCTTTCCACCCGTCTCCTGCTTCCCTTTTTTTTTTCTTTTGCTGTTTTAGTTTGTTGAAACTGACGTTCCGGTTTTTGGTTTCATTGGCCCTCCTCCTCCTTTTCCCTCCTCTCTTTCCTCATTCTGAGTCTCTGCTGCCCCCCCCCTTTCCGCGCGTTCCCCGTTCAGTGGAAGATGCCCTTTGGTTTTTTTTTTTTCCCTCCACGTTCCCTTTCAGGAAGGCGGGGGGAGCGTAAAATTCGTCACTGGTCTGGTGCCCCCCCGGGTTGTTCCCACTGCGCAACACGGGTCTTTGCCAATTTTCCACTCACCCCCCCCACCGGCGACTTGGCTCCAACCCCCTTTGCTTCATAGGTCCCCTTTTTTTTGCGAAACTGCCAGGCCCCAATTCCTCACTTCATTCTAGTGTCCCATTTTTTCCTCCCCGTTTTTTTCCTTGTTCCCTGACGCGTTTTTGTCCGCCCCTCTTTTCCCTTCGCAGTCAACCTTCCAACCGCCCCCACCCTTGGCTTTGTGAAAGAAAAATACACTGTTTTTGGAAATTTTAACCGCCCCCCCGTCCTGCGTGCTGGTTTTGGGTCTCCCCCCCCTCGCCTTTTTTTTTTTCCTTTTTCTGTTTCTGACCCATCCTGTTTAGTAGTCAGGTTCGGCCGGCATCCTGACTTGAAAGCTTTTTCAGTTGTCCTTCAAGTTTCCTCAGGGAGGGCCCTTAGCCCATTAATGTGAATCGATGTGCTAGCCCCCTCGAATTTGTTCGCCAACTAGCGACAGTTCTTTTCTTGTCCTTTTTCCCCCATATGTTTATTAGGTATTTCCTGTTTCCTCGGCTCCTATCGGGGACAAATGGTTCCTCCCGGTGTCCATTCTTTTTTTCCTCTTTCACCTCCGGAGTTGCCTTTGAGTCTTCTTCAGTTACACCCCTTTACCCCTCTCCATATCCCACTTCCCGCCATCCGGTCCTCCCCGTCGAACGCGCCGGCTCCTTCCTTTTGTCTCAAACTTGAATTGGTTTTGGCAACGATTTTTTCCTCCCCCCCCTCCTGATGGCGGGGAATTTGCCCGTCCCTTCTGCCTCAACGTGTCTCTCTTTACGTTTTTCTTTCCGATTTTCTCCTGAGTGGAGGACTAAAGCATCAATTCTTCCCCCCCCTTCTTTCGGTTTCCCTTTGTTTTCCTCCCCCTTGCCCTTAAGTTCTCTACCTTCAGGGGCTCGCAGTTCCCACTCCCAACGTTGTGCCGTCTCTCTTCACCGCAAACTTTGGGTGGTGAACTTCTCTTTCTCCTTGTATGTTCTTTTTTTACCCAAAGTTGCACCTTTCTGTTTAACCCGCAACGAATTTTTGTCCACCTTTTTTCTATTTGTCAAGTCACTACCCTTGTTCGTTTTTGATCTTGTCGAGTGACACCTTCTCCCCTTCTCATTCCCTGCTCATTTAACGTTGGGAGTCTCCTGATCGTCTACTCCTGCACCCCTCCACTCTCAGGCCCCGTTTATTGGGTTTTTCCCCTTCTTGAGTCGTTAGCATCTTCCTACTTCGGTTACCCTAAGGTATAACCCACGTGCAGGCCTCCGGACCCACCCAAATTGTCTTATTTTTATGCTTGTCTCGAAACCCTGACCGGGTTGGAAGGGGAGCCCGTCCCCCCTTGTGACCCAGTTTTCCTGGGGTCGGCTTTTTTCCCTGCTCGTTTTCTGTCTGATATCGGTGACCCCCTTTCCTCGGCGTTGGCAGCAGAATTATTTTTTTTCCCAACATTGTACCGGTTTTCGCCGTCGACCCCCCCCATTTTTGTTAATATGTAGATATTTCTCTAGCCCCCCTCGCCAATACCGATCACTATCGGACGCCCCCCGTTTCCAAAATCCCCTGATGTTTTTTTTTTCTCCGACGCGGCTACGCATACGCCCCCCAGTGTCGCCTTCTCTTGGATGTTTTTTTTTTCTCGTTTTTTTAATTTACATCGGGCGGCGTCTTCCCCGGACGTAGCCCCCCCCGATTCTCCTGTTCCAATTCTTGTCAGGCATCTCTTGGAAGTCCGTCCCAGCCAACCCCCTTTTCCCTCTTTCACGTTACGTTTAAAGGTGAGCGTATTTGAATAGGAACGGGTTATTTGGCCCCCCCCTTTACTTTTTCACGAAGGCAACATCCCGTTCATCGTGCCCCCCTTCGTGGTATCCCCTTCAAGTTTTTTGACCTGTTTCTTCTTCTTAGGGCTCGAGTGTGATCGTTTTTTTCCCCCTTAACTTTGGGGTGTGGAAGAATCACGGAGTTTCGTTTCAAACGTCGTTGGTCCGGTATTTGTTCCGTCCTTTTAGTCCCCCAACCTGGTAGCTTTCGTTTTTTTTTTTTTTTTTTTTTTTTTTTTTTTTTCTCCCCCCCCCCCCTGGACACAACAGTTTTCCCACAGTTTCTCTTTTCTTTTTCTCCCTCGTTTTGTTTTTCTCTGAGATACTTTCTTTTTCTTGTCCCGGCTTGAAACCCCCTTTCTCCCGACAGAAGTTTCCCCTTTTTCTTCCCCTGGTTCGCTATTAACGAATTCGATTTTTTTTTTCCCCAGCGCCTTTCTTGACCCCCCCCTCTTTGATTTTGCACTCGGGATCTCCCTGTCCCCGGTTAGATCCGGAACCGCTTCTTCACCTTCACCTTTTAAAATCCCCGTTTTGTCCCCGCTGTTTTTTCCCCCATTCTTTTGTCCCAGTAGGTAAAATACCTTTTTTGCCCGATCCCCGTGCTTTCTTTCCCAGGCTCACCTTTTTTCCGGCCCCTGTCTTCCTTCAAGGACTTTTCGGTTTTTTCGTACCTTCCTTTTGTCAGTTGCCAGTATCCTCTGGAATACGTCTCGTTTCTCCGCCTTCTTTCCCAAGTTCCCCCGGTTCCTTTTGATTTCCCTTCTGCTTTTGATCTTTTTTTTTCCCAATACATCGTGTTTTGGGGAACCGTGTTTTTCCTCCTTATATTGAGTGAGTATTAGGGCGAGGTTGCTCTTCGCACCCGCCATATGCCCCCTTTTTTTTATGACCCACCTTTGTTGTTTTATCCGGCTTTTTTCCCCCTTACCCCTTGTGTCCAGAATCCCTTCTTTTTTTTCACCCCTCCGCGAGTCAGTTGGTCAGCGAGATGATGTAGGAACATACTCTCTGTCCTGACGTTAGAGCTTCCTTCTTTTTTTTACCTTTTTTAAATTACATGTTTTTTGCTTTCCTACAGGGGCCGGTTTTTTCCTGCCCCCCACGGTTTCTTGCTGAGTTCTCGAAGTTACGTGACACGCCTTGCCCTCTTTCCCTCCCATTCCCTTTCTTTACCGCGTTTTTCTAGACAAGTCTCTGTTCTGAGCTCCTGGTATGCGCGTTTTGTTAGATACACCAGTTCGACGGTCCGGCGATATTCCAAACGACAATTTTCTTAACGTTGCCCCTCCAATTCTTTTTTTTTTCTGATTCCCCAATTTTCCATTCGCCCCCCCCCTTAATGTTCAGTGTCCAGTTACACCATCTGTCTGATTCCCCCTTCTGTACCAAATTTTTGATTTCCCTCCGAGGCCTTCCGTGTTCTCTCCCCTTCGGACAAGGTTGCCTTTTTTCCCCTCTCTAGGGGAGTATTGTTTTTGTTGCTTTCGTCCTCGACCTATCCACCCCTTTTTGTCTTCTCTTCTAGGGAACATTGCTTTCAGAATGCTTCGGTCACCCCCCCCTTTCCCCCTCCCGTATTTCGTCACCACAGGGCGTCGGTAGAATTGAGGTTTTTTTTTTTTTCCCGATTTTTTTCCTTTTTCTTTCCCAACGATTTCGGTCATTTTGGACCTTAATTTATCTATGGGGAAAGTAGGCAGCTCCGGCTTTTTTAATCATTGCCGATCCCCAATTGCTCCCCTTGTAGATCATATTTCTCCCCCGTCCCAATACCCCCGACTTAATACTTATATCTTTTTTCCTTTCTTTTCCTTGGCCCTTTGAGGGCAGACTAGTGCGGCACCATCTTCCCCCTCTTTTTTTCGGGGTTTTCGTTTTTACCAACGGTAGAGCTACCGTGAGCTCTTGATCCCTTTTTCTTGCCCCTCTGTGCCCCCCCCTTTTGCTTTTTCCCCGTTTTATTGTCGTGCCTGTTTAGCTTAGCAAACATTGTGCTGGTCACCCACTTTCTCTCTCGGGTTCTGGTTAGTCCGCTGTCGCTTTCTTGTTTTTTTTTTGAATCCCCCCACCGGTTTTCTTTTTCCTCCTTTTTTGGGCGCAGTGAAAGATGGTGTCTTTTTTTGCGGATACTTTGATCGGCTCCCCCACCCGGCTAATCTCCCCCCTTGCGTCCCTTTTAATATCCGGGAGTTGATGACTTTTGGGCTAGTCGGACCCATCCTTTTTTTTGTTGTCAGCCAAAGTTTTCCGCTTTTTCGCCTTTTTGCTCCTTTCAACCCCCATTTTCCTTACACAAAGCTCGTACTTTTGCTCGCCGGCCTTTCTGCACTTGGACCCGGCACTGGAGTTCCTTTGCCCCTTAATCTTCCCCTTCTCTGAGATTTTACACGTTTTGCATGGCCGCGTAAAAAGTCCTTTTCCCCACCAGCCTTGAGGATTAAGGCCTACAACCATTTCGCGGCTCCTGTCTTACCTTTTTTCCCCTTCCCCACCACTTTTTTCTTCGCGTCCTGGGGGAATTTCCCATGGTCTTTCCAAGTCGTTGCCGACCATAGCCTTTTTTCCCCTTCTTTCCTCAGGGATGATCTGTCTGAAGGTATGGTTTGCCCCGTCCAAGATCCTTGTTTGGTCGCTGTGAACCAGAGTCTCCCGCCAAGGGCCGTTTTTTCTCATGCTTTTCTTCTTTCTTTGGCTATTTTTCTTTAACCGCTTCTTGGCGTGCAACGTACCCTTTCCCCTTTTTTCCTTCATCCCCCTTTTGTTTGCCACTTTTTTTTTCTTTTTCCCCTTTTTGAAACCGACTCCCCAACCCTTCTTGGAACGGCGTCCACTCCATATCTTTGTCTGATTTTTTAGTGCGCTGCAGTCCTAGGTCAACCTCCCCTTAAGACAACGTGTGCAGTTTTTTGTCCCTTAACAGCTTTTTTTTCGTTCCGGACTTGGTCTGGTTTCTGGTTGGTGGTCCGTTCGATGTTGGCTTGGGGCCTCTGCAATACTGTTTTCAAGTAGGAAATTTTCCTTGTTTTTGCGTTTCGGGCAAGCCTTTTGTGCTTTACGTTTTTTGCCCTTGCTCGCAACTTCGGCGTATTGTACTCCGGGCAGCTTTTTTAAAAGTTCCTCCCCCCCCATTTTTCTGTTTTTTCCCCCCTTTTTCGCCGAATAGCATGTTCCATCTCGTGGTGATGCCAAACCTTTTGCCTGTTTTTCTTGTTTTTCCACCCTTCTCAAAGATGTTTATTTCCCTTCCATCGTTCAAAACCAAAGTCGGTTGCTTTCGTGCCCAGCCCGCCGGGCCCGGGAATTTTTTTTTCAGGAGTTAAAAGGGGGACCTTGATTTCTATCGTCAGTTTTTTTTTTCGCGCTTCTTACCTGAAAGTAGCACCCTCGTTATTTGTCGGGACCCGGCCCCCCCCCCCTAGTTTTTTTATTTTTTTATATCGCCAATTGTGCGGGTCGAACAACCTTGCTTCTGACGGTCCCTCTTGTCCTTGGTGCTCTTTTTTTGGGTTCTTTTTTGCGTTATTTCTTATAGTTTCCCGCAAAAATTCATTTTTTTGCAGTTCACCCCCACCGGTCCCCTCCCTATATCTTTTTACTTCCCTCTTTTGTTGTTGTTGGATCGATGATGACTCTTAGTCGTGGGTTTCCTTTACCTGACTATGGTTTGCGTTTTACTTCTATCCCCTTAAATCAAACGGCTGAGTAAATTACAACCAGAGTGTCCTAAAGACGTACCCCACCTTTTTACTACCCCACCCTGGTACGATTTCCTTTTCCAGCCCACCCGTCTGTTCCGTTTTTGGAAGGTCCCGCTTTTGAAGCAAGAACGCGCTTTTTTTGCTCCTTTTCAGGCGTTTGAAAAAAACCCTAAGGCGGCGCCTTCACACTCCCTCTCTGATCTCAGATCCTTTCTTGGCTCCGCTTTTACCCCACAGGCTGTTTGCGGTCCTTTTTGGATGTAGCAGGGACTTTTGTTTTTTTGTCTTTGACGTTACTCGTTTCGCTGGGATTTGTTTACCCCGCCCTTTAACTCCTTTTTCCACGATTTATGGCCAACTGCTACTTAGTCTCTAATTCCGCAAAACCATAACTTTCCCCCTTTTCTAGCTGCTTTCCTCCCCCTAACCCCTACCTTCGTCCCCACGTGGCAAATTTCCTTTTACGCTGGCACCGGCGTTTGCTAAGCCCAGGTCTTCTTGTTGACACTGGTGCCCCCCGGAATTGGCCTTAGCGCTTTTTCCCCTCTCTTCTCGTTCCATTATTAACCCCGGACAGATACTCGTTTCCGACTTTTTTCCCCCCACTCAAATGCTTTCCGTGGGTAGGAATCTTCCTTTTGTCTTAGAGTTGCCCATGCTTCATGGCCTGCATACAGAGTTGCTCATGTTGAAGTTATGTCGGTTCATTTGTTAATGTCAACGGTGTGCTTTTTTTTTTCAAAACTTTCCTCTTCCGCGATTTTGTGTAGGGCGAGGGTCCCCCAAGTGAGGTAAATTTTCGTTTTGCGTCTTCGCCCCCGGCTTAAGAAAAGTTACCCCTGTCGTGCTCCAGTGGACGTGAGAAAAAAAAAAACCCCTAAAAAGCTTGATTCGTGCTTCCCTTCCCTTTTCGGCCCTGTTTTTTTCTTAAATCCTCTGTTGCTGTCCCTTCGGGCATTTTTCTGTTATCTTTCTTAGCAACAATTTCTACCTTCGTTATCCTATCTCCTTTTCGTTTTCCTAAACCCCTTCGATGGGGCTCTTAACGCGCACCTGGTTTTGCTTACTTTCCCTTTCGCGCGTTTTTTTTCACGTGACATTTCTCCCAGGTCCCTTGGTTGCGTTTTTTTCCCCTTTATTTCTTGAGCTTTTCTTATCATCCTTCTTTCAGATTTCTTTTTCGCGCTGCAAAAACTTTCCCCCTCTCCCGCCTTTGAAGAGTGTTTCCTGATTGTGCCCGTTGGCTTACCTCTTCCACTTGGCCTTCAGGCCCGAAAGTGGCCGGAGTGCCATTACCGGTTCCCCACTTCGTCTGTGGTGACACAAAAGTTCTTTTTCCCCCAGTTACGCCTCCACGGGTTTTTGTTTTTGACGCGTCCCCTTTTGATGTGTCTACCACACCTCATTTAGGTTCTTTTTCTAAGCCACAGTAATTTCAGTTCTTTCTTCTGGCCCTCTTCCCCCATTGAGTTCTTGCCGCTGTTTCCCCCACGTTTATCCTTTTTGAGCAGAACAATCCACGTCTTCTTTCCCCTGCTTCACGCTGATCCGGGGTACTAAACAAACCCTGTTGTTTTTTTGTTAAATTTCCCCAACCAATGCTACTTTGCTCCCTTTTTTCTGCGGACTACTGTCTCTCTTGTTTGGACCTCCCTGTTCCCCTAGCCGTCAATGGCTTTCCCATTTACTCATGAACCCCTCCGTTTGCAGTGCCCTTCATTGTCAGATGTCTTTTCACGTTTTTAATTTCCCGCCGAATTGAATTTGACGTAGCGCCCCCCACATGTTCCCCCGCTTTGCGCCAAAATATTCTGCGTTAAAACTTTCTTTTCTCCGAACAGCTGTATCGTTTCGTTTATTTTAAAGTTTGTTTCTTTCCGATCGACATGTATGCCGCTTTGTTTTTTTTTTTCCCCTTTTTTTTCATTTCCCCCATTTCTGTCCTGATCCCTGCCTCCCGTTCACCTCGACCTCTTACAAGGACCCCTTCAATTCGGATTCATCCCTTCCCCTTGTTTCTGACCCTCGTCCTCTAATCTCCTTTGCTGTTTCAGTCCTGAAACTAAACTTTTAAAAGGCTTCTGGGTGGTTTTCTTTTTTTGCCCGTCTCATATTTCTGATACAGCTTGTTCTCGCTGGGCTAATGGCCCCGCTGCTCGTCGCCACCCGAAAGCATTTTTCCTCCCCCATACCTTCCCTCGCCGAAATGCCTTTCCGCACTGGCCTCTTTCTCTACCTATTTTAAGGTCCTAAGTTTTTCAAGCCCAAGGGTTTTACCCCATGGCTCGAGGCCTCTCCCCTGGTGAAACTTTCTCTGTCTGTTTTTTCGAAGCAAAAAACTTGCATTGGATCAAACTTTACCTTCGCCAACCTGTTTGGCCGTACACTTACCTTTTTATTCCTTCTCCCCTGGACTTTTTTCCCTTTTTTTTTTTAACCTCTCATCAACCCCTGGCGCTCAGATTCGTTCTCGCCCAAGTCGCGACTCCAGGCGTTCTTTCTTGATTTCCCCCCCCTTGTTCCGATTAGTGGATATTTTTTTTGCTCGAGGAAACTTCTGTAATAACCACCGTTTTGCTTTCCCCACTCCTTTTGTTTCCACTTGGCGCATTTTTTTCTCGCACCCCGGTCTGTTTCTTGTGTTAGCCCGGAAATTTTGTCCCCCATTCTTTTTGATGCGGCCAGTTGCGCACAGCTTTTCCTCTGGATCTCGGTTTCCCCCCCTTTCTCTCGCGTTGGCTTCCCCCCTCCTATTGAACATGTCTTTTTTGATCCCGGGAGGACCCACAATTTTTTAATTTATTCTTTGTCGATAGCCCCCCATCTGAAATACTCTCCTCTCGGACGCCCACCTTTCCCACTCCCCACCGTGATGTTTTGTCTGCCGCTTCCCCCCTCAGACTGAATGAACTTCCCTACTGGCGGTGGCGTTGATCGGATTCCCCCCTTTTTTCTTACACTCGTGCCTGGCTACCCGGTAGTATGTGTTTTTTAGGCCCTTTTGCCAAAAGTCAGGCCTTTCCCCCGTTAATATAACCCTTTTTCCTCCCTCTTTTCTCCTTCCGTTTTTCCCCTGTGTCTTTTCTTTTACTTTTTCGCACCTTTTGGTGGATCTTGCCCCCCTTCATTTCCAACGAGGCAAAAACATTCAAATAGTTTCCAGTTGTCTGGTTAACCGCTGCGGTTCACTTTGATGTTTTCCTGTGTTCACCGTGCGCGGTTTCTTTTTTCCCCCTTTTTCTATTTCTGACCAACCTTTTTTTTTTTTTTCTGGCTCCCGAAGGGCCCGTGGCTTGTGGCAGCATCCCTCGTTCCCATTTTTTTCCCTTTTTGTCGTGGTTCCATCGTTCGTTTTCCTATTCGCCCTGGGGTTTCCTCCCAAGGTTTTGGCTTCTCCCGTTGTGCCCATCCCCCCTTGGAACCATGATT
>Ga0179593_1351513_pt1 | contig 11354 bp, 14 predicted proteins | sample CZODoug2_1_08_16_FD_185931 | JGI IMG/M metagenome (GOLD analysis project Ga0179593, IMG submission 185931) | Vadose zone soil fungal communities from Angelo Coast Range Reserve, California, USA - CZODoug2_1_08_16fungal (PacBio error correction) | ecosystem: Environmental > Terrestrial > Soil >... | reverse complement strand
CCCCTGCAAGCTCCACTGTCCTGTGCTTTTTTGATTTTTCGTTTTTTTTTAGTGTCTCAGGGCAGTCCCTTGCCCCAGCGCCTCCCCCAGTTGCCCTTGTCACGGGTTTGCGTTTCCCTGGGTCAATTTGCCACGGTATTTTCCCCCTGGTTTCCCCACAACCCCCCTCTTGCGAAATGCGATCTTTTCCAATCACTCCCTTTTCCCACCGGCGTCCCTTTTTTACCCCAGGGGTTTACCTCCTTCCTTTTTTTTTTTCTGATTCAGAACACTTTTGGCAGATAGAAAGTCTCTATTCCCTGAACCCAAATCGTAGTTTCTCGTACGTCCCTCCTTCCCAATTAAAGGTCCTTCTGTCTGTCCTTCGAATGAAGATCGTATCCTCAGTCAGTCTATCGTATCTATACCCCTTTTTTTTATTCCCGCAGATAGGTTCCTACAAGGTTTAATATCTCATATTTTTACTTTATACTCCCGTCCCTGATTCTAGACGCTCCCTTTTTCTCCTTTTTATCGGGTTTGAGAGGAAATGGCTCTAACGCCCCAAAGGTTCTTGTTTTCCCCCTGGTTTCAGATTCTTCCTTTGAACCTTCACCTGGGAGGTGTTTTTATCTCCCCCCCCTCGGCGTAATGGCTGGGTCTTTCACCGTTTTACAGCGCCGTTACTCCCTTTGCGAGGCGAGTTCGAGCGCCGTTTTAGGATTCCCTCCCCCCGGCCGGGAACCCCCAATTTTTTTTGCGATGCCCCTCGGCTCCCCCTTCCTCGCGCCGCGGGCTTGGGACCCTTCCACCCCCTTTCCGCGACCGGGGGGGGTTGGTTTTTGTTTTCTTACCAGGATGCTTGATTTGCTGGTGGTCACCAGAAAACCTGACCAATTTTCCTTTTTTTTGCGGCTCGCCTGAATTTTGCCCCCTAGTGCCGCACCTGTACCCCCTGCCCACCGCCTGCTTTTTGCGCAGGAGGAACCTAATCAAGACTTTGTTCCCGGCCGGAAGGTCTGCTCCTGTCCCTTGTCGCGGAGCCTGGGTTAGAAAGTCATTACCGTAAAGCGATCCTGCTGCTTTTATCTGGTGTTGGGCGCCACCTCCAGTAAAAATTCGGTTGAGCCTGGCGTTGGCATTATCTGTGCTGCCGCCGGGTCCACCCTTTTTTCCCTTCTGACATCCTGTAGTGACGCACTGTCTTTGTGTTTGTCTTGTCCTTTGGTTCGTGCCTATGTGATCAGGTGATTGACCGGTTGTGTGCGCAGGGTGAGTTTTTCGGACTCATTGCGCCTTCACTGGAACGACGGCCCCAGATTCCTCGTTGGTTGATGCACTTATGTCGGCCATTTGAGTGCCCCCGTTTCTCTGGCTTTTGTTTTTTTTTTTTTTGACTTTTTTTTGCCGCACCGTTGGTTTTTTTTCTCCTGGTATACTTTTGCCCCCCGCCGCGAATTTGCGTTTCCTCTAAAGTGACGGCCTCATTCCGTGCTTTTCGTCTTCTTGCTTGACCCCCAGTTTTTTTCCAGCCCTATCTTTTTGGCGGGGTTGATTTCACAGGCTTTTGCCCCGGTAACCTTGAATTCACCTCCCCCCCCCAGACAGACGTTGTTTGGATTGATTTTTTGCGCTCTACCGGCAATCCTTTTTTTTTTTTCCCATTGTTTGCGCCATTTGATTTTGATTTTCTCGGGACATTCTCGCCGCTGTTTAGTTACAAGATCTCCGCTGTTGAGAAGCCCCCTTTCTTTTTTTTTTTGCCCCATAACCCCTTCTGGATTCGCGCCGATCACTTCTTGGGCACGTTTTTCCTTCCCGGCCTTCGCCCGGAATATTCTTCCAGTACGGTCGCCGTGTGGTTTTTTTTTTTCCCCCTTTTTTTTTGTTTGTTTTTTTTTCTCATTCTATTTTTCTGATGTGTTTTTTTCCCCTGCCCATTTTTCCGCGGTCCGCCCCTTTGGTTTGAACCATCATCCCACTCTGGTGCATTTCTGTTTTTTTTATTGAACGTCGCTTTGAAGGGTCCTGTGGTGGTTTGTTTGGATTTCGACTGACTCCCAGTAACGGTCACCCCAATGCAACTCTGCCCCCAAAGTACGTCGACTACTATGTCCCTCCATCACCGGTTTTTTACGGGTCGTCGGCCCGTCTTAAGGGGCTTTCTTCTGGGCAGGTGTTGTACTTAGTTCTGTATTCTCGCTTTGCCAAACAATTGTGGCCTTATTCACGGCGGGCATGGCCACTGTTTTTTCTTTGACTGTTTATAGCAGCTCCTTTTTCTCCATGTGTTTTTTTCTTTCTCTCTTTTCCTGCATGGGCAGGATTTCAAACTAGTTTTTTCCTTTGCAGCTCAATGGACTTTTACCAAGTTCCAATACGTTCTTCATCGGGGACGGCTCGCTGCTTTTGGCCTCTCTGAGCTCTTAGATGGCTTGCGTTTTTTCCGCTAATTTTTTTTTTTGTTGCTGGATCTTGTGTTTTTTTTGATTTTTTTTTACCGGATCGCCCCGCCTTTTCTTTTTCAGCATTTCTTTGCTTTCCGCCCCATAATTCCCAAAAGAAGGAGGGTTTGGGTGGGACTGAGTGCTCGGTCCCCTCTCTCTTCCAGTTTGACGACCCGCGGATGTTCCGCCCATCTGGGTCACAATTGGGGTGTGTTTTTTTTTCACCTTGTCTTTTCCTCCCCTTTTCTTTTTGTTGTGACTGATTTTTCCCCACCCCACAACCCCTCCAACTCTTAGCGATTTTTCATCCCCGGCAAGTCCCACTTTGCTTGAACTCATTCTGGTTTGCCCCCCGTTTGCCCCGATCACTTTCATGGCTCCCCTCTTTGATACTTTTATTTATTGTCACTTTTTGACAACCCCTTTTTCCGGATGTTCGTTTTTCCCCAGAACCCTTTCTTTTTTTTTTCACAGGATCAGTCCAGCGCTTTCAAACGCCTTCCATCAGCCGCCGAGCGAGCGAGCGCCCCTGGCCTTTTCCCTATGGTGACAGTTGGCCCCTTGCGCCAATTTTTTTTTTTTCCATTGGGAGGTTCCCTCATGACACTCGTTTCCCCCCTGCAGCCCAACACATGCGAGGCTTGCACTAACAGCCAGTTAAACTTTCTGGGCCTCTTTTTCGCCTTTTTTTCGGGCGAACACGCTACACGTTTTCCTCTTCCACAGGTTTGAAACCACACCTTTGCTCTTTCTTTTCTCCCGTAGGAACAATGCGCCGCCGAGTAAAGGGAAACGATGCAGCAGGTCTTACTTCCCCCGTTGTTTTGTTGGGTTCTGTGTTTTTTATAAGGTCTTTTTCTCTCTTTCTTCAGACTCTTTCGGATCAGAAGTTTACCCCCCTCCCCTGGGTTTTCCAGAGGTTGGATTTTGCTTTTTTTTTCCCTCCAAAAATTTCGGGGCTTCTTTGTTCACAAAAGTCAATAGATGTATCGTACCCCTTTCTTCACCAGACCCCCGGCCGGGTACCTTCTTTTAACTTAGTTCAATGTGGTCCATTGCCGGTGCACGAAGTTCAGCTTTTTTTCAGATGATAGGTTTTTGCCTTTCTGCTCAGCATTTTGTTTTTTGATTTTCCCTCCCAGCGGATTCATCTTTCACTGGCCATTCGGTCGGTTTCCTTTCCTGAAGTTTGGTTTTTCCGCGAATCCCGATCAAGAATTGTTCCCCCCTGGACATTTTCCCATAGAGATGCCGGTCGAGCTTCCTCTTTTTCCAGCCAGCATCGCCGTCGGTCTGTTTGCTTTTTTTTCAGTACCTGGTTCAGCGCCGGTGCAACCAAAAACCCTTACACGCCCCGATTCTATGATCCTTTCCTTTTGGTTAGTACGCGCCCAGCGGAAAGACCTGCGGCTCCCGTCTGTATTGATCCTCGGAAATGTCTTTTTTGTTTTTTTTTCGTCGATAATTAGGACAGTCCCCCCAACCCCTTCCAGGCTTCAAAGAGTCAAGCCCCACTGTGTCCCTTTCTAAACTATGATGATGATTTTTAGAGGGGTCTCTGTTTCCCCCCCGATGTTTCTTTCTTCCGTTTCCATTTTTCACATGAGACAATGAAAGTCCGCCGGGACCAATATCGGCCGCCACGTCATCCCGGGGACGATAACGGCGGTCCATTTCCTTTTCTTCCCAAAAGCCCTTCGCTTTCATGGGGGGCCTTTCCTTTTTCCGTTTTTTCTTTTTTGTTGCGGCGCCTTCTGTCCGCAGTCCTTCCTTAGGAACCGATACCCGGTGCAGTCATGTATTTCCGTCCCTTTTCTTGTTCCGCGGTCCTTTCACCGCCTTCCTGGCGCGGCTTTTTCTTAAGGAGGCATCCTTTGTTGCAACGCCGGCCTTCTTTCCTCCTTTTTTTTTCCTTCTTTCGTTTTTCTGTCCTCCATTCGTTTTGATGCCCTTTGTCTCCCCGGACCTTACGCGCGTTCCGCCACCCATGAACCTTTTTTTTGCCTTCTTTTTTCACCGTAGGGGTTTTCGCACGCTGCTGCTTCCCTGGTATTTCCTGTTTTGAAAGCTTGTCGTTTCCCCCCCCAAAGTTAGTCCTGGTTCCTGGCGCTAGATATTCTATAGTCAGTCTATTCCACTGTCGGCTCGATTTTCTTTTGGAAGGCTCACTCAGTAACTATTTCCTGTTAATCAATTCGTCGGGTTTTTCTCCCTGGTCCGTTACCCACTTTTCAACAGCCCAGCGCCGAGGGGGCTGATCAACCCTTTTTCCTTTTTTTTTTCCTCGTACGATCGTAACCATTTCCCACATCAGACCCCTGTGTTTATTTTTTTTCTTTTCTTTTTGGGCGACCATTGCCTCCGTCCCCTCTTAACTGCGTAACTGTTTTTCTTTCCATTTTTCTTTTTGAGATCTTTGCCGGGATGTCACTTAATATGATTTCTTACCTGAGTACACCGGATAGCCCCCTTTTCGCGTCCTGCTCGTGTTGTCTTCTCAACTCTTACAGGACGCCTTAGCTTGAAGCGCCTTCAGTTTTTTTCTGTTCCATACGTTATTGTTGCCGTTCTGACCCGCGTTTCGTATCGTCAACCTTTAAGAGGTTTTCGCGGATCGAATACCCAGGTTAGATTATCTCCCCCCAAGAGCTTTTCTCCCCCATTTTTACGTCCCTGTTTGAGCTGATTGAACAGTTAGGAGTTCGCCTCGGTTTGTGGCCCACTTACCCCTCCAGTGGCGAGGGGTGCAGCTGACCAACCCCTTTCCTTGGAGGCATTGAAACCCGTTTCCCTCTCTTTTCGCTTTTCCTTCCCCCTTCCCTCCCCCGAAATCAAAACAACTCCCATTTCCCCTGTGTCCCGCTTTTTTGGCATCGTTTATCTTCTTCTTTTTTTCCCCTTTCCCCCCCCCCCCTCCGTTTGGGTTTTTCTTGTTCTCTCTAAACGGATTGTCGACACGGGATTTTCTTTTTTGAGTTTTTTTTTTTTTGAGGAGTTGGAGTCTCCTTGACATTGCCCCCCCCCCCCCCCCCCCCGGTACCCAAGCTTTGTGACAAACTGTTCTGTTTTTGCGCCTATCCTTGTTCTCTTCCAAGGATCCGGTTCCGCCCCACAACGGGGGCTCCTCGAATCCCTTCAATCCTCCCCCCCACGTTGATTGAGCCCGACCCTTTTGGCAGCATCCGATGTGTCCTCCTTTTCGGGGGAACCGGTGCTCACAACGTAGCATCTCGAAACCTCCCCTTCCTTTGGCCCCTACGGAGTCTCCCCCTTCCCATAAGGTTTCCACCCAAATAAACTTCTCCTGAGGGACTTCGCTTTTCCTTATTTTCCTCCGCGCAGATTCCCACCTCTCCTGGACCGTTTTGTAGGAACCGCGCAGCTTTTCCGATTTCCGGTTGTACCCCTCGCCTTCATCCTCTTCCGTGATTACCCGGTGCAACCTCCCTCTGACCTAAGAGGGGGGACCTGCTAGTTCGGGACTCTTCCACTAGGGGGGACACCTTCCAAAAGGTTTCGGTATTTTTCTGGTTTTCCGATACACTGGCAGCGTCCCTTTTCGTTTTTTAGTAGAGACCCCCCCGCGTTATTGGCTGTTTTCCTGTATATAGTTCGTGTTCCCTGAGCCCTCTGACCTTAGTGCGCCCTTCCCCTCAGTTAAGGATTCGTTCAAAGTCTTTCCACTTCAGGCCTCCATGGTTTTCCCTTTCATCTCCTGATGGCGCCTTAATTTAGATTGCCCCGTTCAGGCCTGCCTTTGACACCCCCCCCCTCCCCCAGCTTTTCACCGACTCCCCCTTTTCCCACCCCCCCCCATGGGCTTCTCTGCTGAGTCTGTGTCCCAAAAGCCCAAATTCCTTTGGGGAGCGACTAGCGACGTTTGCACTCCCCCCTGTTTCATCTTTCAACCTTATGGGGATCTTTTTTCCCCCCCCCCCTAATGGTTTTCATTTCTTAAACATCTCCCTGTTGTCGATCCTTGGTAGTGATTCCTTTGGTTCCCTGGCCGGGGTCTCCTGATCCCTTTTTTTCTCGTTTCCCAGCTTTCAAGGAAACTCGCTCATTTCCCGTTTTTTCTTTGCGGTTCGAAAGCAATACCTCTTCCCTCTTTTTGATGGCATATGGTCAGTCCTCCCCCCCCTCCATGCATAAGAGTCCCTCAAATTCATTTAGCCTAATTTTTTTTTGATCACTAAAATTTACCCCTCCCCATCTTTTCTCGTCCTGGAGCTCCTGTGGCGCTTTCTTCGTCTTTGGCCTGACTTCACCCCTTTTTTTCCTTCCCCCTTTCTTTCATTTTTTTTTTTTTCCCCTTGATCCAGTCCTCTCTATAACTTTTTGGTTAACGCCGCTCCTTGATTTTATTTTTTTTTTTTTTTTTTTTTTCTAAATTCTTCTTTTGCACGTGTTCGGATGGTACGGTTAGACCCTTTTGTTTTTTTAACTTGAACTCTTCCTCCCCGCAACCGACGCATAGTCTTCTCCATCTCCCTGTTCCTCCCCGCCCATTCTCTTTTTTACTCTTCTGACCCAGACTGGACCTGCTCTTTTCTTGATGTTTTTTTTAGTTTTTTTTCTTTTTTTTGACCACAAAACCACCGGATTTAGCCCCCCCGCCGTACCCCCATTTCACAATGGATGGGTGACACCTCCACCCCTCCCCCTCCCCCGGCTTCCTGCTTCTTGAAGCTGCCGCTAAAGGACCTTTCCCTCTCTTCCCCCTTTCGTGTGCGAACTATTTATCGTTCTTTCCCCTTGCTCTGTGACATTTTTTCACCTGACCTTGCAGATTTGTTTCCCACCTGATGCAGTTTCTGGCGACAGCTTTTTCCTCCCCCATACCCAACCCTTTTTTTCTCGTTTGATCCTTCTAGCAGTTGTTTAGTGCACCCCTTCCTTTGGCCAGCATGAACGCACCCATTTTGACAGCCTTTCTTCTTTTTTTCTTTTGATTCCTCTCATCATCTATCGGATTTTTTTTTCCGTACCCCTCTTTCGAGTGGTCTTCCTTCATCATCAACCCCATATGGAAACCCCCAACATGTTCTGTGGGATTTGACGTCTACCTACCTCTCGGTTCCTCTGATTACGAACTCGCCCTGTTGTTTTATACCAAGTCCCAAATTCCCCCCAGCACCTACTTCGACTACCTGGTCTTCCATACCCTTTCCCAGTTGGCCTTATTTTCCCCCTTTTCCCCATTTTTTTTCTTGACCAGTGAGGACTCTCTGTTTTTTTTTCCTTTCGCTGCTTCCCTCTTTCTAGTTTTGCACCTTGGCAGGTGGAATCGTCCCCCCGACCGGTTCTTGCTGTTATTTCCCCCCTCTCTTTTTCGATGTTTGTTTTCGGCCATTGGTCGCGATTTTAATGAGGGGATGCGACCCCCTTCTTTGTGAGCCTTTTGGGCCCTTCCTTCCCACTGCCAAATAAGGCATTTCCCCATTCCCCCCCCCCCCCCCCCCCCCCCCCCCCCCCCCCCCACCCCCCCCCCGTGCTGATAGATTCCGTCTTCTTTTCGAAGTCTGGTATGGCGTTGGTAACCGTCGCCCTTCTTATCTTTCTCGTTTTTTTTTCCTCTAGGTCGCCGGGTTGTCAGTTTCTAGGTCTCCCCGCTACTCAAAGAGTGAGCTGCGCCGTGTCTTCCGTGCACATCTTCGTTTTCTTCCCCCTGTGACTGCTGCGGATTTTTTCTCCTCCTCCCCTGCAATTTGTGTGTGTTACCATCTCTTCTTTTAAGACCCCTACTTTGTTCTGCCCTTTGCACACCCAAACCATCTTTCCATCAAGCGGTCGGGCCCTTTTCCTTCTGAAGAGGGGGTTCTCCCCCTATAAGCATTTCTTTCTTGCTATTCGTTGTTTTGGACCCCTTTTTTTCCATGGTTTAGGGTTCAGGCGGGGACTTTCCCCATACCTCTTCCACCCCTATTTCCTGGCCCAAAGTCGCGTAACCCGCCGATAAAGATAGTTAAGAGCGAATGCTGGATTTCCCCAAGCTTTTTTTTTTTATATTCTATGGTACCGGTCCCCTGATCCACCCCTTGCCGCCTGGCGCGGCCCTCCCCCCCCCTGCATCTTTTCCCCCCCATGTCCAAAAAAAAAACCCCCCCTCGGCTTTTGTCTATCCTTCTACCCTTTTGTCAGCGTTCTCCTTCCCTTTTTGGCCCCCCTGCCTTTCCCCCCCCCCGCGAAGCAGCCTCACGGTAACAAACTTGGTTTGCTTGGTCTCTCGCCCTTCTTGCACTGTCTTTCACTTTCCCTGTCTTTCCTCCTTCGTAGAATTTTTTTTTTGAGGCTTTGTTTTTCTTTCTTCTGCTTTCTTATCCCGTCGTTCCCGTCTGATCGACCCTCCCCCCGTCCGGTTTTGCTGAGTTTTTCTTGATCCGTCCCCCCCGTCGAGAGAGAGTTTTTTTTTAACCCTCTCCCCTCGCTTTGATTATTTCCCACCGGCTCCCTTTCCTTTCATTAGCTGGCGGGGGGTGCCGTGAGCTTCAAGAAGATGATTAGTTTTTTTCGATCCGTCTTTTTTTTTTTTCTTGATGGACAAGCAGCAGGGTCGTTTCTTCCCTCTTCCCCCAAATTTTTGTTAGTCGGTCCTAGCCTCTTCCCCCTCATTTCAGATGGGCGCACAGAACTGGAAAATCCCGAATGACCCAGAGCCGGCAGCCTTCTGGAGACGCAGCTCGTCTTTTTTCTTGCTACGTTCCGTTTTCCTCCTCTTTCCCCTACCGCCGCTGATCCCCCTTTTTTCTTTTTTTTCCGCGCCCGTTCTTTAAATGCGTCCTTCTTTATCTTTTCGCCCTTATTGCGCGGGTCGTCGTCCCCTTTTCTCTTTACCGCACCACCTCCGGCGGGGCAACAGTCAGGCGACCCCCCGTGCCACATCTCCCTGGAGAATGGGTCTTCTTCGTCCCCCCCTATTTCGTTCCAAGTTGCATTTCTGTTCCTATTGATTTCCAGGGAAGCTCCTTGTTAGAAACGTAAGTCCGCGAAGTCATACCCCCTTTTTCTTCTTCCCCCCTTTTTTGTACAACAAAGGGACATTTCTCGTTCATGCCTTCCGCCAGTGATTCCCCGTTTTTAGGAGGGCCTCTGTCCGCAGGTCTCCCATATTTTTAGTAGGTCCCTATTACCTTCCCCTCCCCGGGCTATTTTTTTTCCGCCGTTGTCGGAAAACGAAGTTGGGAGATGTAGAGGACAGTTCCCCTTCAGGAGCCTTTCCTTCTGTCGAGCCGTTTTCTTTTTTTCCCAATCCGCGGTAGGCTTAGTTTTTCTATTTAATTACCATCAGGTTGCGAACTTCTTGCAGGATTCGTTAAACTAGAAGGCTCCCTTACAGAATTTTGGTCTTTTCTTGTGTCCCCTCCTCTCGCATAGCATCCTGTAAGTGTCCTTTTTTCCTCTGGAAAGATTGTGTGGCCCCAACCCTTCTCCTTGACCGGCGACGCTGGCTTAGGAGATTTTCTCCCCCACCAAATTTTTTTCTTACTTTTTTTCCTTGGGGACTTTTCAGGTTCTCCCCCCTTCGTGGGCCGTTTCCCCTTTCTTCACATGCACCATAGTTTGAACGGTTTTGCTTACCCCCCAGCATTTTAGCGTTGATTCTATAACCAACCCACCCCCCCTTCCCCTTGTGCTTTTTTACCGTCTCCCTCGGATTTTCACTTGACATTTTTCCAGGTGTGGCGCAGCTCCTTTTCCATTCCACCCCGGTATTGTTTGTTTGAGGTTCCCCCCCAGATAGACCTCAGTTCGCTGTTCACCACCTCTGTATCGATCAGATCAATCTTCTTAGAGCTGCCTGCCTGCAGCTCGTATTTTTTTTTGTGAACTAGTGGTCTTTGGTCTCCGTTACACCATTGAAGATTTTTTCCCTGAGGCTCGTGTTTTTTCAAAGGTATTTCCCCATCCGGGACCTTGTTTAGTGAGTCACCGGTTTGGGCGTCCTCAGTTTCGTTTTTTTTCTTTCCAACACATTCTGTGTCTTCTCGGGTTTGGTAAGGTAAAACCCAGGTGTCTGACTTTTTTTTTTTCCCCTTGTTTTTGATTCCAGGGTTCTATTTTTCGCCTCCCCCCCTTTTTTCCCCCAAGCTTGTCCTCCGGCATGTCCCCACTTCTCCCCACTGAAATAAACACCAAGCCACATCCCGTCTTCCCTTTCCCACTCGTTACTCTCCTTTTCTTTGTTTTGTGTCTCGATAAGCCTCTTTTTGACCCTGAGAAGGGAGTTTCCTTTTGTTTTGTCGTTTTGAGCATGTAACTTTTCCCTCCTTTTCTTTATTGATGTACCCCTTTTTTTGTTTTTTTTTTTCTGCATATGCACCGTTGACTTAAATGGTACTGACCCCCCCCTCGAGTTCTCCCAGATTTTAAATAACTCTGCCCCAATACCACGAGGACCTTTTACCCCCATGTGTGGACCATTTCTTTTTTATGATTTAGCTCCCACCCCCCGTTTGAGCAATCACAGCATCCCCCTAAAAAGGGGTAAGACTTCGGGGCACCCCTACGTTCCATAACCTGATTCCTGAGGCTGAAAGTCCGCTCTCTCTGTCCTCGATTTTTTCTCTCTTTCTCCTGACAGGTATACCCTGAACGAGTGTTCGATTCCGGTTCTTCCGTCTCCCAATCACGTTGTATCCTTGACGGCAAAGCTAGCCTTCGTACATTTCGCTATCGTGAGATTTTTTCAACCCCCTGGGGCGCATTTTTACCCCAAAAAGGGGTAGGATTGGGTCCGGGTTTTCCGATCCTCGGAGCTTTTTCTTGGCCCCATGAGTGATTTTTCTACATTTCGCGTTTGGTGTATTTCTTTTTCTTTTACTACAGTTTCGCAGCGCCGAACTGTTTAACGTTTTTGCCTATTTTCCTCGTTAGAAGGCTCCTGGCAAGGTAAACTACGAAGGCACATTGGTTCGGTCAGATACGAAG
>Ga0179593_1338361_pt1 | contig 11354 bp, 16 predicted proteins | sample CZODoug2_1_08_16_FD_185931 | JGI IMG/M metagenome (GOLD analysis project Ga0179593, IMG submission 185931) | Vadose zone soil fungal communities from Angelo Coast Range Reserve, California, USA - CZODoug2_1_08_16fungal (PacBio error correction) | ecosystem: Environmental > Terrestrial > Soil >... | reverse complement strand
TTAAGCTACTTCTCCCCTTGGCCCGTCAGAAACGACCAACTGAGGACGGCCGGATCGAGACATGTACCATCCTTTTTTTTTTTTTTTTTTTCCGATCTTTCAAAAGAGTAGGACATTCATACGGCGGCACCCTAAACTGGTCGCGGCGCCACTGACCTGCCCTACCCCCCCTCTGTTGTTATCTCGCGTTCCAATGTAGTAGTTTAGAAACCCTGGCCCCACCCGTTCCACCCATTCGGCCCCTCACCTCGTCATGTAGGCCTCCGCTCCTTTGACTTTGAACAAACAACGGTTTTTTTTTTCGTGCCACTTTTTCCCATTTTTACTGATCCCTATTAGCTTTGAATTCCAGACTTATCACGTCCTCCCACGGTTTTCCAGGTCTTTTTTCTTCACGATACGATTTTTTTTTGTATATTTCCCCCCCTGGAGTCTTTGATGTAGCAGTCTGTCCGACCCTTGCTTTTTTTTTGACTTGCCCCCCCCCCCCCCACCCCCCCCCCCCCCCCCACACCCACCACATTCCCATCGAGTAAGTAAACATGACCATGGTATCATTCCCCCCATCGTGAAAAAGCCTTTTTTTCATTCCGACGAGTAAGTTCGCCTTGGTTTCTTTTTTATTCGCCTCTTCTCACCAGGTATCGTCCGTGTTGGGGCTCCAATGCACGAATTTCCTACGAATTCACCCCCCCCACCTTGATTTTACGGACCCGCTGACATCGTGTTCCCTCCACAAGGACCGCCTTTCCTATTCTTTTGACAAACTGATTCAGCTTTACTTTGGTCAACCCCAAAGTTGTTTTATTGACTTTTCTCCTCGGCCCTATCCGCCTCGAGATGTGTCCATCCCACCTTTTCGACTCGCGGACCCACGGCGACCCCCTTTTTCCCGCGTTTTTTTTCCTCTTGTCATATCATGACCCCCACTTTGCTCTGCTGACAATCTCTACCCCCCCCCCCCCCCCCCCCAACCCCTCCTCCTCTGTGTGCTTTATGTCGTCGTCTTCTCTTATGTTCAGTATGCACCTGTTCCGCGAGGATCTAGCAAACTCCCCCCAAAAACCTTTTGGGCCACCTGTAGCTATTCCTTCGTTTTTCTTTTCGTATACCGTTGATGAACCATTTAGATGATAGTAGACCCCACGATGCGGCCTACACTCTAACTTTCCATGCCCAAAAGTCTAGTGTGACCCCCGTTCCACCATGTCGTGCCCCGCCCACTCCTTTCCAGCTTTTACTTTTTCTTTCACTTTTCGGCCAAAGGTGCCACCCAGTTGGTTGGCCATTAGATTCTTCTTTTTAGCAAAGGCAACCTCCCCCCCAGACGTCGGAACATTTTTAAACCCTTGCGACCTCCATAGTATACCAACCCTTGCCCCCAAGAGCAAGGAAAGCCCCTTTTTTGATTTTTTTTTTTGAGCACGTAAGTAGTTTCTCTGGTGTTTCGAATTATCCATGCTGCCCCCATAGTCGTCCACCCCCCCTCAGTTCAGAATATCCCGAGATCACCCCCGCCTTCTCCCCACTCCACCACCGGTTCCTCCCAGAGTACGGATCTCGGGTAAACCCACCCCCCCCGCTTTTTCGACCGCGACGGGATTTTTTCGGATTACGCGTTCAGGCAATTTGAACGCTCGGCCACTGTTTAAATTTACGGTCTTGCACCCCCCCCCCACCGATGCCCCCTCCCCTTAGTGACGCCGCTGAACCTACTAAACTGCGTTTTTCTTAACGAGAGTCTTTTTATAGGAACCCCCCCCCCCATCCTTTTTCCCCGCCAAAACTACTTTAACATCAAACCGCTGCAATTTTTTATTCGTACTTCCCAGCCCTTTGTGCCACAAGGTCTATCATAGAAGTATTTTTAGCGACTTAGAACTTTCTCGAAGCCCCACTGAAATTGCTCACCAAATATGCCGGTCCAGAGAAGCTTCCGCCAGAATCCCGTGGATATCATGGAGTTCCAGACCGTCATTTCCCTACGTAGTCGTACCCCGTAAATCTGTACTATTTTTGCAGCCTTCAGCAGATTCACCCTGCATTTCTGTCGGCGTCCCCCCAATTCTTGCGGTTCACCTCTTACTAGAATGCAGTTTCCTTGCGCCCCATTTCTTCTGATTCTTTCTAACTTTTTTATACACCGCACCATCCCCCCTTATCCCCTTTTTTGCTAGAGAGCTCTCCCACTTTTAGGATTTCATGGTTGTGATTGCTGGCCAAGGCCTTCTGTCCCAAACATTTTTTCATGTTTTTCTGACATTTATGTTGCTGTTTAAGGTTTCTGAATGCCATTAATCTTGAAATTTTTTTAACAATCAAAAGTATCCCACGCGCGTCTTCGACCAGAATGACCACTTTTCGGAAAATCCAATCCCGGGAATGACAAAACCCCTTAGGTCATAATCTCCCTAGTGAGAACGTCAGAGTTCTTACGAAGGGGAGGGCGTGGTCAGGACGGTCGAAGCCCCCACCGTCTGTTTTTGGTTTTCTAGTCATGAGTCCTTGAGCCTCACCCTAGAAAAAACTACTTTCTGTGACGGATACCATATCCTTCACGGACAGGTGACCCAAAAAAGAACAAGAGGGTTTACCGGTGTGGATTGAGAGTCCCGGATACTGTCCAGACGTAGTCACTTTGAGTTTCGATAAGAAGTTCTTAAGGAAAGAAGCCGTTTGCGAAGCCACCCCCGTTTACTCCGACCCTGCGATTGACACGTTGCATAGATTCTTGAGTCCCGTACCCATTTTCCCCGGGTCCGAATCCAACTTCATTCCCGCCACCCCGTCGCAGGCTTTGGTTTTTTTCTATTTTTAGAGGGCCAACCCCCCAATATCTCTTCATTGCCGAGCCCTCACGTCACCCCCGGTGGCACCACCCTTTTTCGTCCCCTTTTTTTCCGCCCCTGTCCCCGCGGAGTCCTTCTCACGCCGCCGCGAATTCGCTTGTTTTTTTTTCCGTCCCGTCGGCCCCCTGAGTCTTCCCTTTTTACACTCCCATACCCGTTCCTGGATGCACCTGGGCCGCGGGACCACAGACCACCCGGGTAGCTCGTCAATGTAACATGTCATCCGGTGCATCGCCAAGGGTCACTACCAATCCCCTAGTGTCTGGTGTGTAAGCAAGCTACGCTGCTGCAGGCAGTAATCAGCGAGGACTCTATATGAACCCAAGAAAATACCAGTCGTTGCCACAGAACATGATGCCGTTGAAGTACCCCGTCCGGTTTATGGCTGGAAGTGTCTTCTTCTCCAGGAGGTTGTCTCCCCCACCCAAGGTTCCCCAATGCAGTGTGAGTGCAGTTGTGCTGCAACTCTTTCCCCCGCCGACTCTTTCCAGCCGGTCACTTTCGCGACAGAGACTCCTCGTTTCTTACCCAGTCCCCGACAAACCTTCAAACCCATCCTAAGCTGCCCGCGTCCCATAAAGCCCCCTGCTCTGTCGAGAAACAAGTTACCCATTAGTCTATATTCACACCCTTCCCATGGTCATTTAGCTCGTTTCCAAGTTGCACCGGTTTATAGCAATGATCTGCGTGAATCATATACTTCCCTTTCGAGTTTTTACAGACTTCTTTTAAAATCGCAGCCCCAGCCACAAAGATTCGCTATAGAGATGTCCAAGTCCTCCATCGACTCCACCAGCGCCTTTTCCATCACCATTTCTATACCCCCGTCCCACGCACAATTCCCCCCCCGAAAGACCCACCGACGGTTTTCGCGCCCTATATGGTTCCAGCCGCTGCCTACCCATGAGCAACTTGCTATCCCGACCCCGCACGATCGCCACCGCGTTTTCCCATCAGCCACCTCCTCCCCCTTATCCACCCGTTCTGCTGTCCCGTTTTTTGGTTTCAGCCCATTGGCCATAATGCATCTGTTTTTGGCCCCCCTGAATCTTTGACGATGCCTTAACAAATAAGTAGTTGCTTATGACAAAAAGGCTTTATCTCCCAGACAGACAATGATTTGCCCCCGACTCCTGTCACATACCCCGTCTACTCTATATTATCCCCCCCCCTAAAGGCCAATCCACCTTTAGCCCTCCCGACTTACTTCCTTTTGTGAGCCCTTTACCTCTTGACTCGACAACTTCTTTTTTTTCCCAGTTTCGGGATATTTTGGCAAGCAGCTTTTTGCAACGCACTTCGAATTCGTCTTCCAGCTGCTTCTTAAGGAAGAACAAACAAGCTTCCTCGATCTTTTTCAGGTTTCTTGACTCATAGATTACGGATGCCCCTCCCACCCAACGCTCTTTCCGGCATGATGATATGTCTTTATTAGAAGTAGGAGGAGAACACCCGCATTTGGAATTATTTCCGGCCCACCTTCCCCATCTACCCGGATCACACATCCGGGGTGACCCAGCTTTCTTCGCCATATTTTGCCCCCTGAACGTTTTTCCACTGAAGAGCTTCCAGTGAAGAGATTTCATGATCTCGACCCGTTCCCGTCCGAACCTCCATCTTGAACACTTAATTTGCTGCGGAGAGCAGCTAGCCTCGCGACTTTTCCGTGATAGTTTTGCCCAGTTTTATTTTTTCTGTAATGAATGGCCTTTTTTACAAAACTTTCATGTTACTCCCCCCCCCTCCTCCTTTAAGACCAATATCTCTTCCTTGTCGCACCTACCCCTTTTCCCTAGAAGCTTCCATCTCCCTGCCGCATCCTCGGTCCCTTTGAAGGTGTCGGTCGAGGACTAAGACTGAACAAACCTCAGAAGACTTTTTTTGTATTCCTCAAATCTCCCTGCACGGCCCCCCCCTCTCTGAAAGTTTTTCTTTTTATTACACCCCACCCCCTTTTTTTTTTCTTCAATTCCAAGATTTCAAGGTGACCAAATCTCTATAACACCTACTCACTTTTTTTCTTTTTTTAGAGACTTCTTTTTTTTTCACCATCCCCAATTCCATCGTGAGCGCACTTACTAGCTACTGTTAGTTATCACTTTTCTCTATGAAGTTGATTCTTTTGTTTTTTGTTTTTTTTTTTTTTTTTTTTTTTTTTTTTTTTTTTTTTTTTTTTTTTTTTTTTTTTTTTTTTTTATTTTTTTTTTCTTATACAGCCCCAGGAGCGGCACGTGGCTTTTTTGTCTCTCCGTACCCCTAAACCCCCGATTCCTCACGACACTGTTTATTTTTACCTGGAATGTGACTCTGCCCGAGCCCGTCGACTGTTTAAAGATAGATGTTTTTACGACAAATCTTCCCCCTTATGACAGTCTTTTTCCTCACTCATTTCCCGAAATCCACCCCAACCGCACGGAAAAAAATTCCCTTCGGCGCTGAGTTCTCTACCTTTTTTTCCCAATCCCGAGACCGATGTAGAAGGATGAATACTTGGTCATCTCTTACACCCCCACACCCCCCCATGTAATCCTCCTTTCCCAATTTTTTCCAAACAGCAAGTTTTTGAAGCTCCCCCTCACTCTTCTGCCGAAACTGGCGCCACATACCTCCGCTTTTTCTGCATTCTTTTGATCTTAAGAGACTTGAGCCCCTTCCTCCCTAACGGCTGACGAGCGACCCCCCCTCCCGAGCTTTTTTTTCGATGTCATTTTGAACCCAAGCTTCTTTCACTTACACAGATCCAGCTACCCCCCCCCCCCCCTTGGTTTTTTTCATTGCCTACTTTCGGTTTCTTTTTGTCATCCCACCTTTCGTAACACCTGTCCCATAACGGCCCGCGTTCACCCACGCCCTTTCCAATATGCCCTCCGGGGGCGACTTTGGCTATTCATCACTAGACAAATTAACGTCCCTATCTCCTCGGGCCCCGCTTTCGGGCTACTGGGTATTGTGATGTTTGTCATACTCCCACACTTTATTCTCTTTCCCTTTCTTGTGACCTAAACCACCCGTTTTTTTTTTTTTTTTTTTTTTTTTTTTTTGTGGTTTTTTTTTTTTGCCTTTATCACTAGTGCCCCATAACCTCCATCTGTCCTGTCTCGTCGCGCTTATTCACCAACGAGAATGATGGAAAGGGCCCCTTTCAGACCCCGCACTACCTGCGTCAGTCTCCCCCGAGTTCTTTAGTCGGGCACGGACGAGTTCTCTCGCGTCCCTCGAAATCTCCCCGCTGGTACCCACTGATTTTCCGAGCAGTTTGACCCTAGAAGTCTGTAGATGCTTTCGTTACCTTTTTTCCGAGCCAGTCACCCCCTTCTGGTACAGAAGTTGAATCGCCCGCCTCCCGATTGATGTCGATTTCACGTTCCCTCAGAAGACCCTTTTCTTTTCTCGCATTCCCACACAGGAGTTTCGCGTCCCTTTTTTTGGATTCCGGCCCCAGATGATTACTTATGAGCTTACCGGATTGTCCACACCTGCTGCGCCGACTTTTGTTAGCTTCTTCCATCTCTTGAAATTCCCCTCCCCCAGATTGCTTTGCTTTTTTTCAGCGAGTTCGTTCGTGGAGTCTTTCTGCCGTGAATTTGCCCCCTCTTCTCTTAAGTACCTTCCACTACCTTGTCATTCCAGACACTCTGCCAATCCTCCACCTCTTTCTTGAAATTTGTCTTTTTATAATGACAGACCCTATCTGCTCCCCTCCTGACACTCCCCCCCCGGCTTGAGGCTTTTCCCTCTGCCTCCGCCGATTTACCCTCCCATTTGTTTTGCCCCCCCTTCGCCCTCGTAACATCCCGCTGCCACTTTCTCGATCTTCTACCCCGACCCCGTTTTTCTCCCACTTGTCCGATGCCCTGGGAAGATAGACCTTACCCACCCCCCCCATTTTACGTAGTTGTTTTTCTTTTATTAACTAACTTTTTTAAAAGATCCAACAGGCTTGCGATGACTGCATTTAGTCGCCGTGTTACGGACCCCACGCGTCCTGCGGCACCATTCAGGCTGAAGATTGCTGCATTGTTACTGCTACGCCCTCTGTCTTTCCTTACCCCTCGCCGTCCCAAGATAGTGGTCCCCCAAAACGAGTCCCCACGCCTCGTAAGTCTCCTTTGTCCCCTAACATCCTCCTTGAGATCTTTTTGACTGCTCACCGGCTCTTAAGCCAGTCACGTTCCGACCGTCTGCCCTGCCCCCTGCCCCGGCCCTTTTTTCCTTCTCGCACGAGCATCATTCCTCTCCTAATTCGCGCTGCCCTTTCATTCATACCCACCCGTACCCCCGCTCTTTAATGGTGGCCCCGAAGCTTTAACCTTGACCCTCGCTCCGGCGGCCCCCCCCCCCCTTTTTTTTTCTTCATCTTCCCGTCCCCCTCCGTTACCAAACACAACTTTTCGTGCTCGTAAATGTCACGCCATAGAGTCAAGTCAACTCTTCCCTCCCCCCCGAACGTCCTCTTCCGTGTGCACCCCTTTCCGCCCAATCTCCGTCAGTGAGTATCTGATTTCTTTTTCTTCTGGGTTTTGTGGTTTTTTTTGGACCCTAGGTTTTGACCCCCTTGTGGGGCTTTTTTTGTTTTTTTTGGTGGGTGGTTTTTTGTTTGGTTTTTTGCCATTGCCGTTCTGAACCGTTACTTGCGTGTGATCCCCGCCTCCCATGACAGCCCCCTCCCACAACCCCCCAGACCTGTAGCCCGCTTTTCCCGAGTCCAAATCCCCTTCTGGGAGGTTTTTTCAGGTGCATACAACGCTCTTCCGCCAAAGCCCCCCAATTTCCGCTACGAGACTGTAACAAAAACCTTCCCCCCCCGGGTGCTAACCCTTGCCACCAGGTCGGGGAATCTTCCGCCTTCAATTCGATAAACCCTTTTTTGTTTTTTTTTCTTTTTTTTGATGGAAATTTCGTCCGGTTCTCAGTCAAGTATCCCTGATTTCCGCCAGAAAAGAGGTCACCTTCCCTTCACATCGCCGCATGTACCGACAGCTCTTTTTTTTTTCGACAATTTGCCCTGAGCTTGATCTTATACCGGTCAGCTCGCAAGACTCATCAATTTGACGGAAGGTTTACTTAGGTGGTCCGAAAATTGTTCCATAGTTTTTCCCCAACCTCCGTGGGACTAACAGGTTGGAGAATCTGAACCCCTACTGAGAGTGCCCCCCCGCTGTTGGGGCCCCCCCCCTCATTCAATTAATGAAGAACTAGGAGGCTTTCCGTCTCGAATTTCCCTTGATGAACTTTCTTTGTCGTGAGCTTTTCTTTTAGCATACTGCCTTCTTTTCCTCCAATTTCTAGGTTATTTGAGTTTCCCTTCGATGCATAAAAGTGCTTTGCATCTCGTACGTCCCTAGAAGTAACGACCTAGTCGTGCGTACACAACACCTTACCATCGTTGATGTTATCTCTAAGTTGACTTGTGAGAAAGTCGTAAATGAGTAAACCCTCCTCTCTTATTCCGGCATGGAGGATCCGTCCCCTCAGTCTTTTTTACAACCAACATGTTTCTTGGTTCCACCACCCCAACATGGAAGCAGAATTCTTTACGACCAAATGAAATCTATTTTTTTCCCCACCCACACACCCACCCCCCCCCACCACACCCCACCCCCCACACCCCCCCCCCCCCCTCTTCTCGGAAGAGTTAACCACCCTTCTGAATTGCTTTATCACTTAGAGTAAGAATCCAGCAGATTGTTCTGACGTTTTTTTTTTGTTGGGGTTGTTCTCTTTTTGTTTTGGTGGGGGGTTGGTTTGTTTTGTCTTTTTGTCCCCCCCCTCGCCTCCTACTAGTCACCATAGAACCTATGGCCCCGGTTTGATTTTTGATTGGGATAGAACGTCCCGAAAGGATTGTCAGTCCGACCTCTCTAATTTCCTACTTTCCTATTTTTTTTTTTGATTCTTTGAGTGTTTAGAGCAACCCAAGTGAACAAGCCTTAAAACCGGAATCAACTTTTCCCCCCACCACGCAGCGGCCACTATTTTCTGAAATACGAAACTGGATGCGTCTTCGTCCCCCGTTTTTTCGGTCCCACTCGATTGATCTTTTCCTCCGATCGTAACTCCCAACACTGAACAACGTTTTCGTTTCCCCACCGTCCCCAAACCCTCTAACCAATAAACCAGCTCTTGACAAGCCCCCCGGTTCAGTTTTTTACAGTCATCATTCCAGGTCCTCCCCCTTAGTGGTTTGTCCCTTGTTTTTCGTGCTATGCAACTGCATTCCCCCCAGAATGATATACGACTGGCCCAGTCACCAGCCCCCAACCATCCACCTCGAATTTTCACCCCTCCTGCGTTCCCCTATTTTTTTCCCTCAATCTTTTTGGCAGACCGCCACCTCGTTAGTTTTGCTCTCGATTCCCTCGAGCCCCCCACAAGACGCGCGCAAAGCACTTTCTACACCCAAGTCCAGTTTTTCGCCCCAGCCCCGCCCTTCCCCATAGCGATCTTCTTTCAAAACCCCCCCCCGAAGCACACGACGTGCCCCCTTCTCTGCCCCTTTGGGAATCCCCCTTCGTCCCTTACCTAATTCACTTCGTCCAACCCACCACGCGTGACACCCCCCTGCGTTTCCCGACGATGACCCTACACCGATTTAGCTCCCCCAGATGGGTTTATATGGCACACTTCTTTCCGACCCCCCCCCCCCCGACCTTTCCGTTGACCCCCTTTCGCAATGTGTCGGGCGTAGGATGCACTCTGAAAACGTTCGTAGTTATAGAAAGTTAGTTTAAACGAAAGGCCGATCCCATGAAAGTCTAAACCCCCAAAAACGCTGCCTTCAAAAGACCCCGATCCATAGTTCTTTTCCGGTGCGGACACTACATGAAGAAATTAGTCGGATCAGACGGAAGCTTCCATGAAATTCCGTATTTTCCCTCCCAGACCACTCGAACAAGACAGATGACAAATGAAACCTTAAGTTCTGCACCGAAAAGCCTTTTCCCCACACTATGTTTTTTTTTTTTCCAGTTCTTACATACGAAAGATTTTTTTTTTGCTTGAACACCATTCTTTCTGCTCGGCATTAAAATACAAAGTGCCCATCATATAGCGTTTTGATTGAGCATTCGTCCTCTTTCGTTTTTTCCTATGAATAGTTGTTTTTAATTGTCTGGAAAGATTAGACTAGTTTTTTTGCACCTGATTTTTTTGCCTTTTAAACCCCCCAAAGAAGTGAAAGAGTCAGCCTAAAGTACACGTCTACGAGACACATTGTTGTTTCTCAAAACCAGTCTGTAGGAGTAATAATAGTATTTTCTTGAAGCCGATTTTTCTGGGTAATCCTATACTGACGGTAACTTGAGTTGTTTTTTTTTTTTTTTCCACGACCCCCAGTTTTTTTTCTTGGAGTCTGCGATCTTAGAAGACCCGCCAAAACCGATCTAGGACACTTGAAAAGTACCCACTTCGCTACACCAGTCCATCTGAAGGTAGGATTGCGTTTAAGTCCTCGGAATATTTCAGGTTTGAAGACAACGTCTCATGCTCTGATATAAAATGATTCTAGACGGAACGAAAGCCCTTTTTTTTTTCCCAGTGCTTTTTATATGCAGTCACCCCCCCCTGCGGAATTTATTTATCCCTGGAATTAAATAAGGTGTACCTCCGAGTTTAATTCCCCCAATTTTCTCTTGAACCCCCCTACTAGAAATCATACGTCTGCACCCCTCTTTTTCCCCAACAAGCGTTCGATGATGTTCCTAAACTAAAAATCCCTCCTGTAACCTTCTTCCACTCCCATTCACCCCGCGACTTTCCCCCGCCAGCGAGTGTCCTTTTACGCACAGTGGCTGGCCTCTTTTTTAATTTTCCGTTCTCAAGACCCCCGGTGACTCATTACCCATTCACGGCGAGCTACCCCCCCGAACCCCCCACTACGAGTCCGTATCGGCCATCAAGACACGGTATCTCCCAAGGGACGCCCACTCCCAGTTTTCGGTGTAAAGCTTCTTCTGTAGTGAGCGAGTGTGGGTAATCTAGGTGTACCTACCGCGACAATAAAACTCCCCGAGATATATCGTAAGCAATATGCCTGCAACTTTCAAAGAATGGTTCAGTATTCATGACGCAAGAGCATCTTCTAGCTACTTCAACCCCCATTTAGAAAATATTTTGTAGGGTGGACATGACTTATTCTTTCCAGCCTTTTTTTTTCCTCGATGTTTACCTCCCCCCAGGAGAAAATTGACCAATTCACATTTGCAACCCCTCCCACCTACTACCCAGATTACAGCCTTATCTGTATCGAACTTCCCATCCGAGTAAGACACACAGCAGTCTCGGAGACGCGTGTTCCACATATTTCAACCCAGCCACCTAGATAGTACCGCTACCGATCTAAGTTTTAATCCTTCAGTCACTCACAGAAAGCTTTGACACTACCCCCTCACTTCAGGTTACCCCTCTTCCCCCCCGCCCCCACAAGGTAGGCCAGGTTGACTCGGTGCGGTCCAATAGACCCCCATAGCACTCGGAGATAACCCCCCCCACCCTGCCCTCCCCCCC
>Ga0179593_1329474_pt1 | contig 11354 bp, 10 predicted proteins | sample CZODoug2_1_08_16_FD_185931 | JGI IMG/M metagenome (GOLD analysis project Ga0179593, IMG submission 185931) | Vadose zone soil fungal communities from Angelo Coast Range Reserve, California, USA - CZODoug2_1_08_16fungal (PacBio error correction) | ecosystem: Environmental > Terrestrial > Soil >... | reverse complement strand
CTCTTTTCTTCTTACGACCACTAGAGCCCGTCTGCCCTTCCCTTTCTTGCTCTCTTCAGTTCCCCTTCCCTCCCCCCCCAATGTTGAGTCGAGGCTGCAAATAATCGGAGGCTGTCCTTTTGCCCTTTGGTTCAGAAAACCCGCTAGTCTAATTAGCCCATCGCAGCCGCCTCTGCCCAATTATCGAGAAGTCCTTTTCTCCCCCTTCCCCCCGTGCTGCTGAATAGACTGGCATTTTTCTTTACCTTTTTCAGATGATTTTCTCTATGTGGCCACGTGTTTTCCTTAGCGACACACCTCTTCTCCTGGGCACTGAACACCTTCACTTCATGATGTTTTCCGAGAGCCAGACTCTCGGTATTCACTCCTCCATTAGTCCGGCGAGTATCCCCCTCTGCTCCACAAGAAACATCCCTTTCTCCCTCTTATATCGCAATTACATTAAAGTGTGATTAACATGACTTGAGGTTCTTCTGGTGCTTTTAAACCATCGCATTTAGACATTCTCCGGGTGATAGACCTTATTTTTTTGGGAAGACCCTAAGCCTTTGTTCCGTGTTATCTCATTGCGATGTCCTTGCCGAACAGTTCAGTATCTAAAAGCTCGAGGGATTTTTCCCTCTGACCGGGGCTTCTTTCTCTAAATTCCTTACTAGATTTTCTTTGCTTGACAGGGCCTTCTTCATTCATTTTCCGCCCCCTCTCCCTGACTCCGCCCGGTCGTGAGCTCTTGTAATCCTTTCCTTCTTCCGCTATGTTAAAGAGCACGTACTCTCCCCCCATTCAGGTACGACTCTTCCCCCTCTAATAGTACAGAGGCGTGATGAGGATCACGCATCTTCCGAAGAAAGGCCCTCAGAACACTCCCCCCCCCTCATCAGTTGAGCCTTTCTTCCTTAGAACACCATGCCCAGAGCGGAGCCGGGTCCCAGTGACCTCCCTATTTTAAGAGGCGGTGATCCTGATCTTCCACAACCTTCCCCCCATCCCCCTTTCCTTTTCTGGGCGTCCCTCCACATCGTTCAGGGATTACCCCTGCCTTCGGTTGCCTTCTTTCCCTTAGCTCTTAGTGGCTCCCTAGAGACCATAGCGCACAAAGACTTAACCCCATTGAGAGAATGAGACCCGGATAATTACCACCGCCCCTCGCTCCAGCGCCGAAGTTTAGATACCCTTCCTTCTTCGGGTGCGAGCCGGTTGCTTCCTTCTCTGGGCACGAGGCTGGGCTCCCCCGCCTAATTTGGTCAATACTAACACGGAGAAGCCCCATCCCTCCCGAAGACCCAAAAGGTATTAACCTCCGCTCTTCCGTGAACAATTCTTCTGCTTTCCGAAATTCAAGTTCTTTGGTATTTCGGCAACCAAATTTTCTCTCTATTCAAAGGATTTCCCCCCGCCCATTCTTAAGCTCCAGTCCCCCGGCCAAGTTGCACCCCCCAACCCCCCCCACACCCACACACCCACCAAGGTTGAGTTTTTGGACTCCTTTCTTACTCTTTTCAGAAACCTTTTTTTTTCCTTTCGTAAGCGAATGTCTTCGTGTTTTTTTTTCGCCCATTTCTTCCGTATCTTGTAACTTTTGGCATCTGGCAGTTTCGTTTTTCACCACAGTCGCCGTTATTGACTGATCGTCTTTTTTCTCTCTGCCAGCCTAAGACTTTTTCAGCTTTTGCCGTTCATGTCCATGAGATTCCACCTGTGAGAAAGTCCCGCCGAATTGCTTTCCTCTCTTTTTCAAACCTGAGATTACAGACTAAATCCCTCAGATGGATCTCCTATTTCTTTTCTTTCAGTTTAGTAACTTAGGATTCATCTCACCTAAGTTAATTCCTATTCTCTTTGGACCCCGCCTGTTGCAGGACAACTGGAGTGCTCCCCCCGCCTTTTTCCTTCCCCGCGTCCGTTACTTCCTGCTCTGTTTGTTTTCGACCTCTTCGGTTTTGATTAAAACTCTTTTGTAGGAAAAAACATTCCCCCTATTCGTAATCACTAGTTCGGTTTTTTAACCTACCCGCCTCTGTATGTCCCTTATGAAACCTTTCTTCAAAGTCTATTACGTTCCCGGACTCATCTCTTTCCATTCTTGATCGGGACTCTAAGTATCGGATGGGGAGTGTGAACCCCATCCTTCCTTCCTCCCCTGGAAGAACAATGTAACGACATGCGTTTAGCTTTTTGGTCGTTCTCTGTTATGCCCTCTCCTCCATCGAATTTCACGAAATAGAGAAGGTGGAGTATCTGATTTAGTTCCCCTTTTCACATTACTCGACTGTAGCGGATGCACTTTGTTTTCCCAGTCCGTAATTCCTAAACCCGCGGTTCTTACGTTACATGCAAGTCTTCTTCCATTTTTTTTCCTTCACAATCGTCATACAAAAGCCCGAGGTGAAGACGCTTGAGGCTGCTTCCTTTCCCCCTATTCTAGCCAGATAGTTTAACTTTTTATGCCGCCCCAACTGTCCCTCTACTTTTTAGAAGCGATGTTAACCTCTTTCCCATTCACTTTACAGGTCAATTTTTTCACAGCTTTCGAGACATCTTGCTCTCCCTTGGAAGATAACATTCTCTTTTCTTTCACAGTGTTCCCCTACATTCCCGTCTTTCCTCTCGCTTTTTATATAGCACAAATTCCGCACCACCATGCGACAAGACTACTGACAATCCGGGAGCTCCTTACTTCTCTTTATATCCACCCCACCACATAATGTCCAAGTGTTTTTGCCTGCCCCAACTGATACATTTGGGCCACACGGCCCATAAACTTTATCGATTCAAAGTCTTCCCCACAACCACCCCCAGTGACTTGGCCACAGCAATATGTTATGGTCGTGACAGATTCTCCTGCCCCGTTCCAAGTGCGATCTTGGAGAATTCCTGCTTTCGATTAGGTCACCCCCTGGCCCCCCTCTTTTTTTTGACGCATGATGCCTTTTTTTATTGGGAAGTATTGAAGGCTGCCCTTTCCTAGGAATGGGCCTGCCCCCTTACTTCACTGACACAGTAGATCCTTTTTATTTTCTTAGACTTCACCCCCCCTTTGTCCGTCCAGCTGAGTTGTCAATTTTGTGCAGTAGACCCTTCTATGGACCGTATAACCCTTGACAACGCGCCCGCCCTCCTTTTCAATTATAGAGGGGAAATTTACCCTGACCATGTACTTACTTTCTCAATGACCTACGTTTTCTTCCCCCAATTAGGAATATCAAAACGGAGAGGTGTTCAACTTCCCCCCTTCGTCATAAACAGATTGAAACCCTACCTCCCCGCGTCTTTTCTTGCATATTTATGCGTTCTGCTAACCATACCCCCTTCCCGTTTCACTCTATTCCACCTGTTTTTCCAAGTTGTTCTTTCCATATCCCATATGAGTAGGGCCGTAATTTGGGGTGATGTCTTTTCGCACGCAACATGGTTAGTTTCCCTGCTACACCCCCCCCCAGACGAGTTTTGAACGTCATTTTCCAAAAGAAATAGCTCTTTCTTTATCAACGACCTGTTCCTTCCTTCACAACTGAGTAGTCTCCAAGCCCTTTTCACATCTAGAACAGCATACACAACGGAAACTATAGTTCATCAAGCCTCCACTTCTTGGACTAGGAAAAACATTCGTTACGTACCCTCGTCCTAAAATTGCCCTTCTCATGTCTACCGGATTTCCAAAAACCCGCCATCCTCTAACTTCCCTCAATACGAGGTGTTTTGCAGCGAGATTGTCAGTCCTCGTCACATATCCCCCGAAATTTCTTTGTTGTTCACAACGACCAATTCCTCTTGTCCCGTTCGACTCTTTCCCAATTGCATTGGTGAGAGATTGAAATTGATGCTCTCTTCCGCAGTGAATACATTTTCTACCCCTCTAGGAATCTTAGTTCCGCATTCCTTGAGTCCCATTTTTTACTAATGACTCCCCAGTACCTTCATCCCCTAGGACGATTTCCCGGTGTATTTTTTTTGTTTAAGTGTCCTTTTCCCTTCTTCGTAGATCTACAGAGGTCACGGTCTCCCACCCCAACCTTACTTCAATAACCACATTTTCTTGTCCTGCACTATATGAAGCTGGCGTATTTATCTCCTTTTCTCTCCTATCCCCCCGGACGATCCATGCCGAACCTCCCTATTTTTTGCCTGTCTTTTGACTCATACATTTATGTTTCTTGATCGGTTTGACGAAATTTCCTCAAAACCTCTTCCCCCACCTCTCAACAATTCTCCTTCTGTCCAAATAGTGATTCCATGTGTATAGACCCCAATATCTAATTATTTCTCTTCAATTGAAAGTGTGTCGTTCAAGGTTCCATCCACATATTCCCCCACACGCTCTTCCTGTACACTCAACTAGTCCCTTTTACCCGTACAACCCCGTTCGCTCCCCCCACCTGGCCGGGAAGTTGGCATGCCATTCCTACTTGACCCCAATTCCAGTTCCCAAACCATTTTTTCCCAGAAAAAGGCATCCTTTCACGATTTACAAGTTCTTTCCTATATTCTTCGCCTCGAACTCTTAGTATTCCCCCCCTCTTGACGCACCGATCGCAGGTCTTTCGCCTTCCTTTTTTGAATCGGTCGAGGCCCTTACACCTTTCTTTTTAACCGTGACAGTAATGTGCTGCTTCTTCCCTTTCAAGATAAAGCCCTATTCGTATTTATCCCCTACAACTTTTTAGAATCCTCCTTTTTCCTGCCGAAAGCCTTACAACTAACTTGGAGGTCTGGGGATCAGCACTCCCTTCTGTCTATAAGAATTGGCTTCTCAGGATTTCCTTACCGGGCAACATATGATATTTGTTGAAATTGCGACAAGGACGCAATAGTAGGATTCTCGCTCGGTCACTCAGCCCCCGATAAGAGGAATTCTATTTTAAAAACATTTTCTTCATTTAATGGCTGGTAGGCGCATGAGCTTTTGACAATTTTACTTAATTTCCGGGGGACATGTCCTCCTTTCTTCGGTTTCATATCGACTGCCCAAAATTTTGGGGACCCCTCCTCTTCTTGATGTTGTTTCCTTTGACGCTGATTCAGCTTGGCACCGGGTGTGATTAATGAACGATGGTAACTCTTGGAGTACCCTCGTGGATGAAGTGCTTAAAAGTGCATTGGAATCGGATTTGAATACCATTTGTTTTCAAGATGTGGTACCTGTGCATATCCGAAGCTGAAATACGTAAAGTACCGACTCCAAGATAAAGTAGATATCTCTTTCTTTCACCCACACAGGGCGAAGCGTGATAAATGTGTCAGTTTCGACCTGACCATAGCCATCCGTTCCGTTTTTCCCTCTCTTCCACTCCCTGACCCCTGCTCCGCACTCTCTATCTTACTCGGCCTCGGTCTTCTTTTACAGAACACTGTGCCCCCTTTTCACCGATCGCTCGGGAGCCGGACGACATAAACGCATTTGCTTTTGCCTTTTGAGATCCTAGGGTCCCTCCTCCTTTGGCTTCCTGCGGTGAAGGTTTTGTGCCTTTCACCCCCCCTTTTTTACCACTTTATCTCTTTGGCTCTCCCCCGTTCTGTTTCGTCGTCCCGTCCCTTCCTGAAAATAGTTTGCAATTCCCTCCAAGTCTGTGTTCTGCTCCCCCCACTTTCTGTGGTGACTTGCGGGACCCTCCGATCTTCTCCCGAGGGTTTTTCTTTTATTTTTTTTTTCTTTGACAGTTTGACAATACTCTCCCTCCTTCCTCCATTCGATGCAGATGATCTTTCCTTCTTGACAGCTTTGAAGATCACCCTCTTCTTGTTTTCTCCTCTTTTTTTTCCTTTTTTCAATATCTCCTTCAGCTTGAACCGTTCCCCCCCCATTTCCAAATTCTTGTGAAGCTTCCAACGACTTCCGATTTCCCCACCATAAGGCAGAACTTTTTCACAGCCGATGACGATCTTTTCCTCCTCAATAGTATGAGACTTGATGAAGTCCCCTCCGGACCTAGCTTGCATCACTCGGTTTTTCCCGACCTCTTAGACCCCCCCCTTCTTCCAGTACGTTTCAATGTCCGCTTAGCCTTCTTTCGACTTTGTTCCCCTTCTCCCGATGGTTTCCTGGCCGGCGTCTCCGACTCACTGGAAGGTCGATAACGCTGACGTCTTGTCCCGTAAGATTCTTTTCCCTTTTTTCCCTTTTTCTGTTTCGCCAGGGTCTATTTCCTGTCGCTGGGATTGAACCATCCCTATTTCCTGCTGCCCCTCTTTCTAAACAGCGGACTCCCCGCATCCAAGGAACAGTCCGGCACGGTACGAAGACCCAGCTCTATGCGCTGTCTTTCATTAGTAAAATCAAGGCTTATCCGAGGCCGGTCCCCCGTACCCTTTACCCCACTGGTGCGGCTCATTTTCCGTCATTCGCCCCGAAAAACTAAGGAATTACGTGTAGGTTTTCTCTGCCTCGTTTTGTTCTTTTCGATGTTCGATGCCCCGCAGTACCTTCCGCTTTTCCTTCCACGCGGGGCCCCGAAACGCTGTCCCGACTACCCGAACGCAGTTTTTTCGTTGCACTTCTCTCGCCCGGCTTGCCGTTGGTTGCATCTCTTACTACGGTTCGAAAAGGAGGCCTTTACCCCCTTTTTTCTCCAGCGTTCATTGAATGTTTTCTCCCCATATTCCCCACCTTTCCTTTCCAGTCTTCTCGAAAATTAATATACTACATGGGGGCGCCGGGATTTTGCGCCCTCTTTTTCGCCCGTATCGCATCGGGGTGAACTTTACTTCGTTCCTTGATAGTCCTCTTATTTTCATTTTGATCTCTAGTGCGCTGTACCGACGTCTATTTAGACATTAATTCTTTCTTTAATTCCGCTTGATAGACAAGCGCGCCTATTTACCTTTTCCTAGGTTTTTGAAGACCGCATTATGTGGCCGAGCCTGGAAACCCCCCCAATCAAAAAATTTTGGCCCCCCTTCCACTTGACGCGAGAAACCTGATCACCTCTTCGATGTAATAACTTCGCGGCATTTTTTTATTCTGTAACCGCTTAGGCCGAGGGCCCCTCCCTAAATATAGGTCCCTATCCACTACACCCCCTGGGACGACCATTCCCCCCCCCTCTGCGGGAGGCGTGATAGAACATGACATTAATTATATCGTTCCCCCCGCCTGAAACGCCAACGAAGCTTAACCTTCCTACTACCTAAGGTCTTGTGTCTGATTCCTTCAATCCAGCATAAGAGTAGCTCCGCATGGCATATATATCCCCGTTGCTTAGACATGTTCAGTTTTGTTCGGATTGGCATTCTTCTTGATTTATCGATCTCTTCTAGGCGGTGGCTTCCGTTATCGTCTTTTTTCGAGATGTTCCAACCCCTATTTCCTCTTTCCGATTTTAGGCTAGCAGGTCTTGGGGCGGCCCCTCAAAAGTTGTCCCCCATCACCATGTCCTCCACCCTGGCGCCGTTCATGGCCCTTTATTTTTCTATCGGAATTAGGGACTTACCCCAACCCCCTGAGCGGGGAAAACCGAATTGGGATGCCATATAGGGAATATGTAGACGGCGGACGAGTCATCGTCGTTTACCTTCTCCATCCTTTTGCTACCACATCGTAACCCAAATCCTTCCCTCCTATGTTATTGATCTCCAGGTCTCCAAATTTAAAATATGGGGAGGATTTTTTCTCTTGAACCGCACTCCGGGCCTTTTCACCGTGTAGGAGTTAGTCCTCAAGATCTTTTCTTATTGGGACTCCATCCTACTCATCCTCCGTTTTGTGTTGTATACTTATACCTCGGAGGTAGGCTTCCGCTCTCTTTCTTCTTTTTTCCTGGACGGCTTTCCTTATCTCCCACCGCAACAAATGTTGTATGCTAGTCCCTGACCAATATAGGAAAGCGTCTTTTTGAAGGAGGTGGTTTCTCCTATTTTCATGACCTTCCCCTTTCTTTTTTACCGTGTCCCCTCCTGCCCCGCCGACTTGAACTAGCCTATATTCTCAGTTAAACTCCACTCCTCTCGCCATCATGTCAGAACAGGCATTTTCTTTATCCTTTTCTTGATCTCTTTTTACCGCTGTTGACGAGCGCACCACCCCGTGCCCATTGGCTCGCCAAAAGAGGAAAGGAAAGTTTACTTTTTTTTAAATTCCCAGCTCCAAGATTACCGATAGTTCTTAGGTCCCTTTTTTTTTCATCAGAAGGAGAGGTCTGCCCAGCGCTTCACCCTCAACGACAGGGATACCTCTGGTTAGTAAAGTCTGGGCTCCATTGCCTAGCCGCAACTAGGCCCTCTTCGCTTATTTCGCGGGTACCCCGAGAATCTTTTCCCTCAACCGAAATGACCCTTTTACTCCGCTCGCGCAGCATGGCCAGCGGCCGAATTACTTTTTCCCTTAGTACCTCAACGGCCTTATGTCGGTCCCCCGAACAGTGCCCCAGAGCTCTTCCTCTAGTTTATCTTCCCAATGTTCTTCGTTATCGCCGAAGTCCGTTGTGCTTGCTGTCTCCCCTTCCCATAGGTCCCCCTCACGCCTTTCCAGCACTTTCGTCATATTGTCACCTTTCCCTCTCTTTTTGAACGCGGACTTCTTTTCGTTTCCCTGTTCACCGCATAGCCATTCAAGACAATGAAACCCTCTCATCTTCAGGATTCACCCTCTGAACGCTTCTTGCAACCCTCATCAGAGTTTTCACGCCGACATTCCTTAGGACCTAAACCGTATCCGATCCCTTGGACCCTCTTTTAGACAGAGAATATGAATGCTGTCCCCCCTCCCCAAATATGGTTGTATCATCATAAATGAGTCCCACGTTGTAGTGATTTATCGTTACCCACACAATCGCCTGCTCCCCTACCCTGGAGAGCGTTCTTCTTGAGGAGTCCAACTGCCCCCTCTAGATTCCCTCCTTCAATAGTCGACTGTCCCTCTCATTCTGATTTCTTCTCTGCGCTGCCTTGTATGTCGGAGCCTGACACATCTACTTGTTCCTACTTTTTTAGGGAAAAGAATGGCCTTTGTTTGATGAGCGACTATTCCCCCTTTCTCAGAACGACCCCCCCCTCCCCTCCCAGACTGCAGCTTCCCCCCCACGTTTTGTTAAGCTCGTGTTGTCACGTCCTGCCCGGCTCTTATCCTTCTTTTCTTGATCCTTTTCTCTAGGGTGGCGCTAAGTTTCTCTTTTTTAGTTCAAGTATGGCCACTCCCTTCTTGTTTATCCACTTTTTGTCCATAGAAACACGTAGATAACCAAGCAGACCTGTCCTCCCCAACGGTACTGACCCCCTTCCCTCTCTTTAAAGTTCCCCAAATGCCGATGCAAGGTCGGACTCACGGCCCTTTCATCTTTTCTAGGCCCCACGACACACATTTTAGCGCCTTGCACACGGCTTCCAGCAAGGCGAGACCTCGCGCCGCCTTAACAAGTTTTTTTTATCAGATGCGAAGGTGTCTTCAGCTAGGTGTACGTTCCTTTCAAGCGAATGGACCAGAAATCCGAAGTGCATTCACGTCTCAGTAACTTCGTGTCTCTGAACCCTCGCCCTGGTCAGCCTATTAAGTTTTTGAGACCCATGATTCTTTACTCTTTCCTAATAGGTGGTACATGTCCGCGGGCCCGGCTCCGACAGGAAAAGCTTTCTTATGGGAAGTTGTGCCGATATTTCTTTTGACCAAGGTTGAGTCTCCTTCTTGATTGGCCTCGTACAAGTCACAGTTTTTTCAGACGAAAGCCCCCCTTTCCTCCTTCGGAGGCTGGCGCGGCGTCATGGCCCAGAACGCTTTCCGCTTCCCCCCCAGGAGCTTTATAATGACCAAAGGTCTTTTCTTCTTTTCTCACTCATGTGAGTGACTACTTAGTCATTCCATTTTCGCTTTAATACCTCCCACACGCAATTTTCGTGACCATAGGTTGATACCATGCTAGTTTTATTTTCACACCTTATCTCCTTGGATGCATCGAAGGTTTTTTTCTTGTTTGGCGTCCCCCCCTATGTCCTGTCATCTCCCCTTCCCCTCACCCTGAGATGAATAATGCGGGAGCATTGATCCTTGAGGATTTGTCCCCCTCTGACATGGGGCGGGTTCAAAGTTTATCCTCAGTCCTTCACATTGGGTCTTTTTCCTTGGTAAGGTGGCTTTGTTTCATGAAGATTTCCTCTGCCGTCATAAGATGGTGGCGTTCGGTACCAGGTCGTCTTACATTCCATCCTGTTCCCCCCCCCTGAAAGTTTCGGCTTTTTCTGTGACCTGATCTTCTTTTTGGCGTTTTGGACCGTTAAGTTTCTCCTTTGAGATCAAGCAGGTTGCCGCGTCGCACCTTCAACCCAAGCTTTCCCTCCCTCCCCCCTTCGAAGGCGGAGCGAGTCATCTTTCACCCTTAGATCGTTTTTCTGAAAACATGTGCGTCGATATGGTATGTACCGACCTGCCTCTTTACAATGTACTGTTTTAGGTTCCAGATTGTCTAGGTGCCGGCCTCTGACTGAAATCCCCCTTGCCTGCCTCGCCTTTGAAATCCATGCTCTATTCCCTTCCCCGTTCTCCTTTTTTCCTTCGCAAGTTCCTATTCGAAGCCCATTTTCTCCTTCTTTTTTTCTCTTTGGTTACAAACAGTTGTTTTTCGGAACCAATGTGACTTTTTTTTGCCAAACTCTTTAATTTTTCTTGGCCTTTTTCTACGTCTGTCCCCAAAATCAAGTGCTTTTACCCCCCCCGCATTTTAATTTTCCTCCGTATCTTCTCTCCGCCCTGCGATCGCTCCCTTGACTGAAGAATTTTCGATTCGGACGACAAGCATCAGGATTTCCATGTTCCGTCCCTCTCTCGGGGTGTTTTTGTGCCCGGAGGAACGGGCTGGAATTTGTAATCGTTTTCTGCGCAAATTTATGAACTTCCATTTCTCGTTTTTTTTTAACGGCTTTTTATCTTTGGTGCGTGCCCGCTGTCTTCAATGTTTTGTCTTTTCAGCCGGTCTCACTTTCTTAAATAGCCCATTTCGGGGTGCACCCAGTGGACCCCCGCCTGACCCTAGATAATCCAGCATTTCATCTTAATAAAGAGAAGTCGCCCCCCTACATTCGAGCCCTCTCCCTTAAAGCAGTCTTTTTCGGCTCTTTCGCACGTTTTGAATTCACATGCATTTCCCTACTCCCCTCCCTTTAGTTTCTACCCAGTGAGTTCCTTGAATTGTTTCCGCCGTCCGATTTCCTAAATTCTTTTCACGCTTACAAAACCATCCCCTTCCTCTACCTATTTAACCGATATTCCTTTTTTACCAAGACCACTAATCATTCTTTTCTGACCAAACTCTTCCACGATTTTTATTTAACATGGATTTTTAAGATCGCCCCTCCTCCCCTTAAGCTATCGTACGATGCAATATAGGGCAACCTGCAATTCAACTCCCCATCCATGACCCCTTGATGAACCC
>Ga0179593_1658603_pt1 | contig 11355 bp, 15 predicted proteins | sample CZODoug2_1_08_16_FD_185931 | JGI IMG/M metagenome (GOLD analysis project Ga0179593, IMG submission 185931) | Vadose zone soil fungal communities from Angelo Coast Range Reserve, California, USA - CZODoug2_1_08_16fungal (PacBio error correction) | ecosystem: Environmental > Terrestrial > Soil >... | reverse complement strand
CCCGTCTTTTAAGTGAAATGGGTTTGTTTTTCCGAGATTTTGGCTGCTTTCCCTATGAGCGGGGTACTCCCCCCCCCCCCCCCTTCCCGCTCCCCATACGGTTTTTCCCAAAAGTGTTTACGAGACCTTTCCTCCAAAATTACGGTCTCCGTGGGGTGCCTAAAATAGGCATGCACCACCCTGAATTTTTTATTTTTTTCTTTTCTATAACGAAGTCTCCCCCTGGCCCAGCGTCTTCACACCCTGATATAGCCCTTTTTTTTTTCTATACCGTTTATGGGGAAGGTGCAAGTCAACTCTTGTGCTGTCCTCTGGTCTCTCCGGTGGATACCAACCCCCCTTTCGCCAGTAAATTTTACCGTTTCTTCAGAAGGTCTAGCGTACGGTCGAAGTCAGGTTTTTCGGTGGGTCCTGGCCTTTTTTCACTCCCCCCTCTCCCATGGTTTTTTTTGGAGTCCCCCCTTCAATTTTCCTTTGAATTACTGATAAGTATAAGGTCCCCCCCATTGACAGTTCCCTAGGACGTCCTCTTCCTCCCCCCCTACGCTTCCCGGCATTATAAGAATATTTTTTCTTCGAAATGAAAACGGCCTCTTTGACCTTTGGATGAAAAGTCGGTCCCCTCCTTCATCCTTTTTCCATGAGCCCCCTTGGTAGTTCCCCCCCCCACCAGTTCCCTTTCCCTCCCGGTAAGGTCGAACAAAAAACTTTTGGACCCATCACTGTCGTGCGACCCAGTGGAGGTTTTCGGAGATTTTTTCACCCCTTGACCCTTAGAGAGATGCACCCCATTGAATGCACGTCCTCGTTACCGGGTTACCATGCTGAAGCCCCCCTCCCCGTGCACCCCCCTTCACCACCTTATTCAGGCATTATCCGGTGTTTTTTTTCTTCAAAACTACACCTGCCACTGCGGCGCCTCTGGGATTGGGACCTTCTTTCAGTTTTTTGCCTAACGCCACAAGGGATCTTCGAGTTAACCGTAATAAGAAACTCGCGCCCCTTCAGTTCCGTTTCAAGGTTCCGGTTTGATCAGACCAAGGAAGGCTATGGTCTCGTTCCCCCCCCCCATGTTTTGGGGAATCCTAGTCCCCTTCTTTTGTGTGTTTGTAGAGGTCTCTCTTTCGACAGTTTCGATGGTCCTTTTTCGTCGCCCACCGTTTGCTCGCCTTCACAATCTAATCCCCGTTCCCGTCCCACCTGTTACATCACTTCTCCTTTGGTGTTTTTTTCTCAATTGCCCCACCCCTCCGGTACCCGGCAACTGGTGCCCCCGATTTTTTCGATGCTTTTTCGGTCTGTTAGAGTGTCATGTTTTAAGGGCCGTTTTCCCCTCTTTCTTTCCCCGATTTTTGTCGTCTTTTTCTGCAGGGCGGATATCCTTGGGAGGACGTTTGAACGGCTGAGCCTTAACACCCCCAACTTTTTTTTTTTCCTTTCCGCTTCTTTCCCCTTCAGTGAACTTTTTGGAGATCATTTGAACTACGCGGCTCGGTACCCACCCCTTGTGACCGTCCCCATGGTCCCCCCTTTTCCCTTTTTCCCCCTCTCTCACTTATCGGGTATGCACCCCTCTCCTCTTTTCGCAATTGCTCACCGTGCGAGGCGTTGCATCTGCCCCCGGGGCGCGGTTTCCCCTAAACTTCATTATTCCTGTTTTCCCCCGCTTTACTCCCCCTGCACCCACGTGACCGGAGGCTCAATTTCTTACCCTTACTTCTCCGGTTATTCCCTATGGCTGTAACCCCACTCCACCCTTTTTGTTCTCGTCTTTAACCCCCGATTCCCCCCCTTTTTTCGTCGTTAGCTTTCCTCTTTCCTTTTTTCGACTCTTTGTCCCGACGCCGCCGCTTACGCCCTATGATCTCCCCGCCCAGGCTTTCCTTTCACCCTTGCGTCGTACCCAGTCACTTTGGTCACCACTTTCGATTTTTTCTTTTTTTCATGTGTCCTTTTTTGTCCCCTTTTTTCCACCCGCGCCCAGCAACCATGCACAACTGTTCCGTGGGCTGTGAGTCCCCCGGGTCCTTGGGTGTGCTGGCGCTCCCACCCCCCGGTTCTTCTTCCCAGGCCCTTTCCCCTTTGAACTTCAGCCCCACCGTCATCAAAGGTTTTGTTCGCGATTGTCCGCAATGGTTCGGGCCTGTTTTATTTTGAGGACGCGACAAGTCGTTAGGACCATATCCCCGTTAGATTTCCCCCCCCCCCCCCGGCTTCTAGATCCTTTCCAAAAGATTTGGGGGGCAGGCAGATTATAATCCTCCACTGTGTTGTTTCTTTTTCCCCCGATTTGATGCTTTGTTTTTCTCAGGTTTTTTGTATGTTCTCTGAGATGTAGTGGGGTCCTTTTTGGCCTTTTCTTACTCGGAACGTTCGCCACTCTTGGTGTTCCGCCCCCCCTCATTTTGTTTTTTTTTTCTCCATCGCGGGAATTATGGATTGCCTGGTTTTCGTTTTCGATGGGCCCCCCTTGCCCTACCTTTTTGACCCAAGCAGCCCCCAATTGGGGACGGTTGGTTTCCCCTCGTTTCCCTGCCACCTCCTTCTTGAGTTTTTTCTTGGTTTTCTTTCGATCAGTGTTGGTTTCTCTTTTCCAGGGTCATCTTGGACCGACGGACTTGTGAGGGGGGTTTTTTTTTTTTTGCCCGTTGAGTGCTGTGCGAACCTGGTGTGCCGGAATGGTGGGCGTCTAGATATTCGGCTGCTTCTAGCTGCGTCCCCTTCCCCCTGAGCACTCCTTCGATTCTTTTTTTGCCGACCCCAAATTGTCTCGGTATTTCCTGTTTTGTTGAAACTTCTCACACCGTTTCCCCTTAGGTCCAATCCTTATCTACATGCCGCTTCGGTTGTCTGACATTCGGCCGTGTCTTTTTTTAAACCCGGTTGTAGCGGCCGAATCCTTTTTCCCGAAGTGGGATTTTTTTGTGCCCCCCTGATTCGCCCCCCTCCCCCCCCCGCATTTCACGGTGAAGGCTGATAACCAGTCGCGGATGACAGTCCCCCGGTGATTTTCTTTAGTCTTTTTTTGTATTTATGGGTTTTACTTTTCCGGTGTTTTTTTACCACGGCGCTTTTTTCTTTTCCCTGCGCCTGATCTCCGCCCTTCTCCCTTTTTTTTTCAGTGGTCCTTTCACCAGTTGGGGTTTGTGTCGTGTTGCTCCGCGCCGTAACTCCACCTGCGGTTTTGGATTACGCTTTTTTAACCCCTTTCTGTTTTCCCCCCCCTCCGTCCACCTATGTGGTGGACCCATTTCCATCAGGGGGCTTTTTCTTACAACCTTTTCCCCCTACGCCGAAACCGGACGCAGATGCGGGCAGACTAATGTCCTCACTGACCTCACTCTTGAGATTCTTTTTTCTTTTTTTGGGAAAAATATTGATTTACTTTTTTTCCACGCATGGAGTGCGGGTCAGGTTTTCCTCCCCTTATTCCCTTTTTTTCGTTCCGCCCCCCTGATGGTGATCAGACGCCTGAACTTTCGTGACCCGCTGCTTTTCCAATTTTAGTCTCGAACCCAACACCCCCCAAATTTTTTTTTTTGCTATTGTCTCAAAAAGTGATCAGATGCACCCCCTTCCCTTTTCCCTCTTTGAACAACGTAAAGGATTGATTTTTATTCTTTTTTTTACTGACTGCATCCTCAGTGAGGTAGTCAAACCCCCCCCATTGTCCCCCCCCCAAAGACTTTGGGCCGGTCCTTTTTTTTTTTTCGGCCCACTGGTGAGGCATTTTTTGTTTTTGTGTTGTTTTCGCGCCCATCGTTCGCGTACCGTGGCCCCTTGTGTTAGATCCTTTGGCCCCCCTGTTCCCGGTTTTTCACCCCAAACATTGAAACCTTCACCCGGTCGGTTGTTTCTCGCCCTTTCTTCCCCTCCTAAGTTGTCTCCGGTTCCGGTAAACTTCCCCCGTTTGCCGAGGGGGCAGTTGCAATCGTCACTAATGGACACACCCCGCGCCCTTTTTTTGAAATTTTGTTAATGCTTTTTTCTTCCAGGGCTTTTCCAGCAGTTGCTTGTCGAGCAGGACTTCTTTCAGCACAGTTGCAGCTCCTTTTTTGCCCGGGGCGCTGGCTTGGAAAGAAGAACAGCGCGACCTTTGGCGGGCAATTTTTCCCTTATCACGGAATTCCCCATTTTCCTTTTTTTCCGTCACAACCCCGGGTTCTTGGAAAGGTTTTTTTTAACTGTGTGTTCTTCCTTCCTTTTACCTATTTGGTTTTCTGCCTTTCGTCATGTTGTGAGGGTTTGCCCTTTCCCCCCTGCACGCGGCCCCCCTCTACTTTTTTTTTTTCAACGTGCTTCCTTCTTCCCTTTTCCCCCCTCCCCTGTGTGCTACTCGCTTCCTCTCGTTTACGTTGATGGACCCACCCAGCATTTTTTCTTTTTTTCAATTTCTTCCTTGAAGTGCGGCACTTCGTTTTCTGGTGTGTTGATGGACCATCTTTTTTTTTAGTCTTTTTTTTTCTGTGCGTTTTGGCTTCATGTGTTCCTCGGGAATCGCATGGCGGCCCCCACGTACGCTCGCGTGTGTTTCACCTTCCCCCCCGGAACACGTGACCACTGAGCGATATCTCTTTCCTAATCCTCCGGTTTTTGTTTTCTCTTTTTCTATCGGTCTCCCCCGTTTTAATTTCGTGAGTTTTTTTGCGTGGGGTCGGCCTTGCCCTATGCACCATCCCCACCCCCCTCCCCCTTGCTTTCGCGACCTTCTCACCAGTGGTTTTTTTGTGCCCCTCCCTTTTTTGGCCCCTCCCTTATTATCCACGCCGAGTGCCGCAACGAGTCAGCCAATTCTTAGAGGCCTTTGCTCCAGGATCGTAGAGTACGGGTCGTCTGCCGTGGGGGTCTGATAGCCACTTTTTTTTTCCATAGTTGCCTTTGAAGGCTTCTGTCGAGTCGTTTAAAAGTTCGGGAATGTTTCCACCTCCCCCCCCCCCTGTCGTTCCCCCCCATGGAACACCGGTTTTTCCTTTCTTATCTTCTCCCCTTTTGAACTTCCCCGGGCACCCGGCTCGCTGTTAGTAGGCCGGCAAGATCTCACCCATACTTGTGGCGTGTCCTTATAGCCTTCCCTTCTCGACGATCCGGCTGCTGGACTTTTTCATTCCGTTTTTTTTTTTTTTTTGCTTTTTCCTTCCCTGATCTGCCTTTTGTCATGCGAAGTGTTTTCTGGCAATTTTGGGCAACTTTGGCATGTTACCGAACCGGCAGGGTAGTTTCAGCCCCCCCCTCCTTTGTTGCAGTTGCTGAGTTCCCCCCCTGATATGGGTTTACTTTTGGTCGGCGGTTTCGTGTTAACGTGACACTTGCTTTTCGCAGCTCCCCCTCCCCGCTGGGCCCGGCGCGGTGACTCTGCCGTCTGCTCCCCCTTTTTTTGCCCGCCCCTCTTTTTCACCCTTCCGGAATCCGGAAAGAAGCGGACGCCAGTTCCTTTTGGGGACATAATTTTTTTCCCCCCTTTTTTTGGTTTTTAACCCCCACAGAGGTTTTCTTTTCCCCTTTTTTTTTACGTTTCCTCACTCCCCAGCCAGTTTTCGGAATCACGTCTCTAAGGAGTGGATCGTGCCGATTTGGCACTGGATCCCTTTTTTGCCGTTCCCTAAACGTGGTGGCTTTTTGTCAGATAGTGTTTCCCCACTTTATCCCCCCGGTTAGGTTCGTTATGTCCTTTTCGCGGACTGATTCCTGTGGCTTCCCAACCTTTTCGTATCACCTTTCCCGGTCCCCCCTTTTTTTGCGTCACAGCCTCCTTTTGGGTTTTGCTCATCCGTTCCGTCGGTTTTGCTCCGGTGCCCCCAAGCTCGAGCGTTTAGGTGGCTAAGTGCAAGCCCGGCCTCTTTTTTGTCAGCTGGTGGCGGGCGGACTTTTGTGTGCATCGTTTTTTTCTTTTTTCTGTTTTTCTTTCGTGGGAACGTTGCGCGCGCCCCTGACAAGTTTTTCTTTTCAACCGGGTCCCGTTGCGACCGTAGAATTTTTTTTGGTGGGAGTTTAGCGTTGGGCCCCCCAGATTCCCTTCTTGTACCCCGGTAGTACCCCCATGAAATCCCATCTTTCTCTTATCTGCCGGCTGGTCATGGTGTTTCCTCTTTTCTCCTCACCTTCTGCGGGAGGCGGCCCATTTTTCCATATTTTTGGCGGCCCCCCCGGTCTGACCGGCTGCCGCTACGACCGCGTTTGTTTCCCCCTTCCTTTCATCCCTTCCCCCCCTACTTTTTCGTTTGACGGTCTATCCGATTCTTTACCTACGTTGTTCCCCAGGTGGTCTCTTTTCACCCGCAACCGGTGCTTTTTTCCTGAGGCATTTGGCGTCTCTATTCAACTGTTTTGATTGCCGTTGACCGACCGTCCCGGCCAGCTTATTGCGTCCCCGTTCTCCTGCATCAGTTTGACAGCTTCATTTCAAAAGCTCCTGTCGGTGTCTTTTCCCTTTTGGTTGAGCACACTCCCCGGTCCCGACCCACCACACCCTCCCCACCCCTTCCTAGGCGTTGTCTTGTTTCCCCTCTTTGGGCCACCCGTCCCAAGGGGGGTTTTTTGGCACGGTTTAGTTTTCTTCTCCAAGTGACTCTACCGTTTCGAAAATCATCCTTCCAGATTATTGGAGACCGGGTATCCTTCCTATTGTCCTGAGGTGTCCCGGAGAATATGACTCCTTTCCCCCCCAAGTCCCCTCCAAGCTTCCTCAGCTGAGTTTTCCCCATCGGAGATATATTCCATATTCTCCCGTTGTGTTTTTGAGAAGACTGGCCCCTGCTTCTCGGCGGTGAGTGCCACTGGCTGTGTTCCTTTCCCTGTGCCTATGATTTTGAGCCATCTTTTTGTCGATTAGGGACCCCCCTTCCCCGCCCATTCCCCTTTCGGATCCTGATGGATTTGTGGGTTGTATTGCTTTTTGTCATCTCTCCCCGGGTGACCGCCCCCTTCGGGTTTTTTTTCCATTTTGTTTTTGGGCTGTGTCTGGTTGTGTTTTGTCATGGTTTGTTTTGAGTGTGCGCAGGGTACCCCCGGACCACGGTCCGTCCATTTTGTCCGCGTGTGTTTTTTTTTGCTTGTCCTTTTTCTCGGCCTTTTTTTTTTCCCACTTTTTCCGTTTCCCCTTTTTTTTCCTTCTAAGGGAGTATTTGTCAGCGGTTTTTGGCTTACCTCCCCCCTTTATAATTCCGGTCTCTGACCGCCAAAGTGTCTATCCCCCCCGTGTTGCTTTAACCAGTCTTCCCCCCCTTTTTTACTTCGGTCAAATCACTCTTCTACCACCCCCGCTAATGTTGTGATGGGAGTAATTGTTCTTGTCGTCAAACCCGTGCCGGTAACCGTTTTCTCGGCAAGGCCGTTCCTGACGTTTAGGGTCCGAGCCCCTTTGTTCTTTTTTAGTGTTTTTTCACGCCCGCACAGCACTTTAATTTGAGGAACATCTGCTATTCCCCCCCTTAAGGTGTTGTATACTTTTCCTTGACTTGTTCGGGCACCCTCTTTGGTGTACCCGTTCTTATCTTCCTTCGGGCGTTGCAAGATGCTTTCAAAAGTCGAGGAAAGACCAACCTTTTATCCCCCCAGGGACTGGTTGGTATTCTGTATGGCGCGCGGCTTCCACCCAATTTGATACCCCGACCTGGACCCTTTTGTCCCCGTTCTTTTTTTTCTTGTTGCTCCAACTTCGAACTGTTTCCCTTTTTATTAACACCCCCAATTACTCTCATTGTCAAGCAACTACGCAGGGGGTTCCTGAGTCCCCCGTTTTTTTCCTTACGCCCTCTTTTGGTATTAGTCTCACCCGATAGTGGAGTTTGGAACTGTGTCACCCCCCATGGACGTTGGACGTTTCAAAGGGTTCAGTCCGGTTTGCGAGGGAATCCCGCTTTGATACTTTTTTCCCCCCGGCCCACCCGAGGGCATTTTGTTGTACGCTGCTGTTGAGCACTTTTTTTGTTGTCCCCAGCAACCCTGCGGAATGACACCGTCCAGCCCTGGCATCCAACGATCTTCTCCCGTGAACACCCTACGGGTCTGGCGGATTTCCTTTCTATGTTACCCCTGGTGTATTTCCTAAACCATTTTTTTTCCCCAAAAGCCTGTGCTTTCCCAGCATTGCGTGCCGGGACAACGTTTTTTTGTGAGGGTCTTTTTTTTATTTGGTTCTGCGTTTTTTGTCATCCTTTGTGCGTCGTCGCCGTTTTCCGGCCCCCCCCCTTTTCGTTGTCACTTTGCCGGCACTGTTTTTTTCTAAGGGGAACCCAACCGCCGCCGCCCACCGTTCCAAGTCTGGGGCTCCTTCCTTTCGCTTTTTTTGTTCGCTTCCCCCCTTTTTCTGTCCTGTCCCTGCCCTGTTGGCGGTTGCAGGCCGCCCTTTCTATGGTTTTCCACTAAGTTGATCCCCTTTTTTTTGGGTGCCCTCCTGTTTTGACTCCGCGTGTCCTTCAGTTGCCGGGGATATTAGTCCTCAAAGTGAATGTTCGTCGTTCTTATGGGTTGAGTTTTGTTTGCGCCCCCCTTTCTCCCTTTGCGTCGCCGGTTTTGCACAGTGGCCTTATCACGTTTAGGTACCTTTTTTCTTGCCTATTCCAGTCAAACCCCCGGTTGCCTTTTTTTCCAAAAAAGGCTGTGAACGTGAACCTTTTGCCGCGTCTCCCCCCCCTTTTATTTCTTCCCGTTTCCCCTTCTTTATTTTCCGCAACAGTCATCCCGGTTGTTGGGGAGTTTTCCTCTTGTTGACTCCCCCTGGCCGCACCCTCGGTACCCCTCGTCGATCCTGGCTGTTGTACTATGAGAGTTTTGATGCCCTTTTGTTCCGGCTCGTTTGCTTTTGATAAACCACTGCATTGTGAGGTATTAGTCTTCCTGAGCATTTTTTTTTTTTTAATTTTCGTCCCTAGCGCGTGGTTATGTTGTCCTGATTGACGGTTTTCCCACGTTCCCAACTCCCCCTCCCTCCCACGCCTCCACGGAAAAACTGACACTGATTTTTATCTTTCTTCCTCCCCGTTGTTTTTTTGATCCGGTCAGATATTGGGGATCGTTGTCCACTCTTTCGCGATCTTTTTTTTTTGGTTTTTCTTTTTCCCCCGTTGGTTCACTGTGTACCTTAAGATTGGTTTCACATTACCGAAAAAAAAGAGCTCGGCGACCAACCCACCTTCCCCCCCTATGCCCCCTCTCGCTCCTTCTTACCCTACCCCCCATTACCTTCTCCTCCCTCTCTTTTCCTTTGATCTCCTACTCCCCGGCCTTTCGGTTCTGCTTGGCCTCGGATGGACCCCCCTGTTTTTTTATACGCCCCCTTTTTTTCCGGCAGTTCTTCCTTGCTCTTCTAGGCCCTTCGATCCAGTATTTTTTCTTCAAAGTTTTGGTGGACCCCTTTAGTCAATTTCTTTTCCTTCCCCCCCTCGAATTACTTTGCGGCAGAATGGGTAAGTCTGGTTTCCCGTTCAGGTGCGACGTCGTTTTCCCCCCCCAACTCCCCCTCGGTTTACACCCCATTGTTCCAAAGGGTTTTTTTTTCTTTACATTCCCTGGCCCTCTCTTGTGAATAAAGGGCCCACTACGCTCTTTTCTTTGACCTGCCAGCCGCAGCACCCCAATTGCCGGTTTTCTTTATCGCCCTCACCCCCATCCTTCCCTTGGGTCAAGGCTGGGACTCAGCGTTTCGCCTTTTTTTTTCCTTTTGCTCGACTTTTTTCCCCTTTCCATGCGAAGTGTTGCCTGCTTTTGTACGGAGTTTTTCGACCCGCAGGAGTCAGGAAAAAACCATTTTTTTTTTTAGACGGTCGGCTGCCCTGTTTCTACGGGTGGCGGGTTTTTCCCGACAACCGCCTTTGTCTCCCCCCCCTCCCTTGCCGTCCCTCCGGGACTTTCTGCCAGGACCGCGCGCACCCCCCCAAGGAACCGTCCCCACCCACTTTTCCCGTCCGGACCCGGCATTGCGGCCCCCCGTCCCGATGGCTTTGTTGGACCCACATGGTAATTGGTGTGTACCTCACCGCAACCACTTTCACTTTAGGGATACCAGTTTTTTTTTTACCCCTCTTTTAATTTTCTTTAACATGTGTTTCTTTTTGTCCCTTTTGGGTGTGGGTCTTTGAAGGATGTGATGCCCTGTGTGGTTTTCCCTTTCCTTTGGCATTAAGTCCAGCTAGCCAATCATGAGCACCTCCGACCTGCGATGGTTGTATAGATTGCTTCACTAGGGAAATTTTATCCTTTCCGTGGGATCTCCTTTTGTCGTTGATTAGTCCCCCGGTTACCGCCTGGGAATACCTTTCCCTCCCAACTCCCCTTGGCAACCCTTTTGTCACTTTCGGTGCTTGGTTTCCCCCCCCCCTTTCCCTTTTTTGCCCAACCATGCCGTCTTCCCCAGCCCTGAAGCTGTTTATTTTTCATTGGTTTAAGCCCGCCCCTGTTCCGTCTTTCTGGACCTTTTTTTTTTTTCCTCGGCGGTTACCGCATTTTTTCGTGAGTGGACCCGTGGTTCTTTCTTTTTGATTGCCCTTTACTGACCCCCCAGACTGAGAAAGAAGCCACTCTCGTGTGATCCCTTGCTGATCATTCTGTCGCTTTCCTTTCACTCGTGCTGTCGATCGTCCGCCCCTGTCCCTCCCGCCCTTTTTCCACCCACAGGGATACAACACCATTAAACCCCCTTTTTTCTTGACTTATTCGCCTGGAACTTTTTCCCACCAATTTCTTTGCTGTTTCAATCCTCACCGTTGGGGCCGGGGAGGTCTTTTTCTGCAACTTTTTCGTTTTCCCGCACCTCCTGCTCACTTTTTCCGCCCGCCGCACTTTTGCCGGAGGTTTCCAATTCGTCCTCCCCTGGTGGGACGGGTTCCTGTCCCCCCCCTTTCCTGTTCGTTCCCCCCCCAACCCGCACCGGTGTATTCCCTGAGACAAACTTTTTTCGTCGTTATGGACCCCTTTTCTTTTCGGGGACCCCCCAAGATGCTTGGTTCCAGCCGCCTGTTCGATCGCCCGCTTCCCAGTTTTTGCCTAGTGAAAGCTCCCAGTTTCCCCCAAATAACAAGTTTCTTGGGTCCATGGACCCCTTAGGCGCACACTCAAGAGACCATTCCCCTAACCACTCATTTGGTGCGTGATGCTTTTGCCCGGGCCCCCCCCCACCGTCCCATTGGGGGTCGTGTATGAGGGTGTACCCAGGTATTGTTAAGTTCCCCCCGACCCCTTTTTTTCGCACTCCCCCCTCCAAGTTGACCGAGGTCAGGAAAAGCATCTTCGCCCCTCTTGCGGCGGCCCCTTTTTTTTTTCTTTTGATGTTTGTGACCCCAAGCGCCCCTTTTTCAAGTCTCTACCGCCGAGTGGTTGCCCCCAAGTTCAGTGTCTTTGCCCCTGCTTTTCTTTTTCCTT
>Ga0179593_1582643_pt1 | contig 11355 bp, 9 predicted proteins | sample CZODoug2_1_08_16_FD_185931 | JGI IMG/M metagenome (GOLD analysis project Ga0179593, IMG submission 185931) | Vadose zone soil fungal communities from Angelo Coast Range Reserve, California, USA - CZODoug2_1_08_16fungal (PacBio error correction) | ecosystem: Environmental > Terrestrial > Soil >... | reverse complement strand
CAGCCACCCCTCCTTTCCTCTTTACGGTCACGGAGCAACTGGAGCCCCTGAGATGTCTGGTCCACGTAGGAGCCTTTCTCCCCCCCCAAGCCGGCAAGGGACCCATTGCTGCTGGACCGCGTTTTCCGGAGACCGCTCTCTTCTTGTAATTCGGCCTGCTTCGATTCCTTAGGCGAACTCCGGCCAGCTCGCCTTCACCTTTTTCCCTGGAGCGCGAAGGGAACCATTTGTTGTTCTTTACCCTGCCACCACCGTCTGTTCACACACTCCTGGTCAACCGGTCTGCCTCTCCCAGCCACTCCGAAGGGACCCTCACCTGTCTTTCTCCAGAACATTTTCCCCTGGGATTTCCAGTCAGCGTGGCGCATCCCGCCGGTGTTGCCCCTGCGAGGTACCCGGGCAACCACGGTCTGGATTCCCCTTTACTGAATGTCAATTCGATGCTAGAGGCTTGTTTCTCCCCCCCCCTGCGAGAGTCCTTTTTTTCTGAAGACCACGGCACCAACGAATCCTTTGACGATTCACTCTCCCCCCCACGAGGCGTAGGACCACTTATGGAGAGAACTTCTCCCTGTATCTCCCCGGGTCCCTCCTGAGACCCTTATCTGTTTTTCTGCTCAGCTCCTGTTTCCTTTCGCGCGGAGTAGTGCCTCACGTCTTCTTGATCACGGACCCCGTCCTATCGCAGTCGACGCATGATCCATAGCTGATCTTGTCAGCACGCTCAAGGCTTATGCTCCTTCGTTGTTTCATCCTGGACACTTTTAGAAGAAGTGACATCGATGCCTTTCCCGTCCAACTGGTTTTCTTCTTTAGTGCCACGAGCGGATGTTCCGAACCCTCCCTTCTGCGCATCCCTCTCGTACGTGAAGAAGCGTTGGTTCTTCCTTCTGTTTCTCCTCTAGTCTTTTTGTTCTCTTTTTTTTCGACAGTGATGTTGGCGCCTTTTTCTTGGGATGCGGCAGTTGCAGCGAGCAGGAAGGTAGTCTCCCTTTCCCCAGGCACGAGGTTCCTCTCAGAGTAAAGGCTTTGCCAAATGGGCCTTTACCTGTTTACACGAGGATTCGCCGTTTGACACGGCGACCTCTCCTGATCTTCGTGAGTTCCGGAGGCACTAGCTCTCCTCTTTCGGAAAGGATTCCTACCTCCCTGAAGGACAATCAACCTCCCTTGATTCTCTTAAAAGGCCCTCCTCCGGCACAAGCGCTGCCGTTCGCTAGTGGGGACGTGGTGAGTCCTTGGCCGGGCCGGGCCGATGATGGCTGCATTTTCTCTTTGAAACATGCTTTCATCCGTCACGAGGTCAATGTGCCGACAACCCCCGTGCTCTCTTGAGTAAGTCCTGTTTCCTCTTTTTTTTAGTGTCCGTCCTAGCACTATTTGAACCTTTTTTATGTCCCTATTGATTCCGAGTTGAGAGGTGATGTTCTACCGCGCGATCCCCTCGCCTCAGCAGCGATGTACTTTCGAGCTGACGATACCCCCTTTTGGAACAGATCAGTCTTGTTGGCGCTTTTCTTTTGTGGGTAGTCTTTTTCCCCTCCAGAGGGCCTGCTTTTTGTGGAGTTAGACTTCCCGCTCGAAGCGTTCTTTTTGCGACGTATTTTGCCCCAGGAACGAAGAAGGAAATTTCCTTTGCCCCCCTTGCCCTTCTTTTGAGGAGGTTTCCGGCCAGCTAGAAGTAGGCGTTGATACCGAGCCCCTCTCGTGACCTTAAGGGGAGCCTCTGGTCTTCGGTAGGTAAAGGGCCTGCTTTCCCCTTATCCCCCCGAGGCGTATTCCTTTCAAGGTCAGCGGTATAAGCCTTCTATAGGGGTTAAGTCGATTCCTTTTTTCTCTTCTCCTTCGGAGGCGCAGAGCGCCCAATTCTTCGCGATGGAACTCTTCTTCCCTCCCCCTCTGCCTATTTCTCCTTCTCTTTCATAGTTCAGGCTCCGCGAGCGAGACCTCCTGTAGATTCGCGCAGTTTTTTTCCTTTTCTTCGATTCCGAGGCCTCTTTCGCTTTCCTTTTTGAAAGAACAGGACGTAAAAAGGTTCTTCTTTCCCCTCCCCCCTTCCTCTTAACAGCTCTGGCCTCCTTTCCCCTCCCGTGTTGGTGATTTCGTAATTTTCCGGGCGCGTGCGTTCCGCCTTTTTTCGTTCATTTTTTTTTCCTTTTCTTGACTCGTTTATAAGCCCTAGTTGCCCAGGTCTCGAGTAGAGATCGCTCTCGCCTTCCTCCTTTCTTCCAATCGCTTTCCTCCGCACCGTTCCTTTCGCGCCGATTTCCAGATAGGCAGCAGTGGCCCAGACGAGATCTCTTTCCCTTTCCCCGCCAGATCCTGGTGGCCCCTAAATGATCGAGCGGCGCCCCTCTCTTGGATTGCTTTTCTAGCTTCGGGAACTACGGAAAAGGTATTGGCTCCCTCAGGTCACTCCTGATAGCGTGTACAGGCGAAGACTGCTCCGACGTCAAGTTAATCTTTCTCCTGCTGACCGATTTCCCTCTTGTTGAAGCCGATGGCGTGCCAACTCGCCCCCTGGAGCGCTCTGCTGGCCTTTTCTTTTCACACCGATCTTTTCCGGTCTGATCGGCACCCCTCTAAGGAGGCCCACTGAGCGGCTGTCCGCGGATGACATTCCTTCCCTTCTTTGCCTGAAACGGTCTTCTGTAGCAAACTTTTCTCCCTTATATCCTTGGGGGGGGGTCCGAGAGCCCAGTCTACATCCACAACACCCTTTTTTCCCCGGCCGCCTAGTATAGTTCGTACTTAGAAAAAGCGTAACATCCTGGACTTTCTCCGTCTTGATAGAGAGCCCGGCGAGACATCTAATTTGCTGCTCAGCAGTCGTACCTACAATTATGTCTCTCCCATCCTCGCCCCACAGAGAAGGCCTCACTTGACCCGGTCCCCCCCTCTTCCCTCCCTGTAGCTCCGCGTGTTATCCAGGAGAGGGTATGATTGACCTAATCTCCGAGTTATGCGTCTTACGGAGCTGAGTCCTCTTCCCTCCTTATTCGAGTACGCTCAGGAGCCTGCCTTCCCAGGAAACTAAGATTCCCTGTTCTCTCCTTGGTCCTGCTCGCATAGTTTCTCTGTGTTCACCGACTTTTTTAGAGTCGCTCAAGCGGGCAAAGCTTGGTTTCTTCCCCCTTGGAGTGCTGCGAGCGGCTTCACCAGTCTGTTCATAACTCACAGAGTACTCCCCCCCCACTCAGTCTCGGCGCCCATTTTCCTCAGATCAGAATCCATCTGTCGCAACGGGCTCACGGCCGTTGTTCTTTTTTCGCTGCGATGTTCGTCTTCCTGATCGTCTCCCTTCCCACCTAAAGATTTCTCCCCCCGTTCGAGTGTCATTGGCACTTCGTCGAATCATGGTTGGTATCCCTTCCGTCTAAAGATTCCTCGTCCCCCCCCCCCAGGAGAAGCGATTTTCTCTTCCAGTTTTTTCCTTTTTCCCTCCTATAGTTTCCGATCAATTAGGTATCGTCACACCCCCCCCCCCGCCCAAAGATCTCGCCCTCCCTTCTTCTGGCGGCGTCCCTATCTTTCTGGAGTTCGTTCGATGGCTGGCATTAGCCTCGACACCAGGCCGTCTGCGTTGATGAGCCCTTTCCTCCCTTTTTATTTGCGACGCTCGTGGTCCTGGCTTGCCTAGTTAGCGCGTCTTTTCTTGTTTCTTAGAAGACTCTCTTGCGTGCCTCTCCTCGCTCTACCTACTGACCGACGTTACGCCTGCCGGTCCTTTTCCCCTTGTATTGCGGACCCTTTTTCACGTCTTTAGAGTTAACTCTTTTTTTCACCCTCCCAAGGAGATGACGTGTAGCCACCGTTAGTGGTCTTAGTGGCGGTCCGCCTTCGAAGGTTTAAGAGCCCCCTCTTTTTTTCCACGACGATGGAAGTGATGTTTTGCACTTCAAAGTTTCAACTCGGCCTTTCCTCCTTCCATTGTCGGTTCATATTATTTAACGGCGGAGTTAGACCGACTATTGACTATCCCTACTTCGAAGTCCTCTTCTTGACACGAGTTTCAGCTCAGAGAAACCGCTGGACAGCCGCCGTTTGTCTTCGGGATGGCGTCAGATTTACCCGCAGTATGACCGCTCCCCCTCTCGGCGCTTTTGTGCGAGACTCTTTCCCGGCCCTGCCCAAGTTTTTTGATCTTCCGCTCTCCTCTATCTCCCCTTTCCTTCCATAATAAGTTTTTCTGTTTCGATATCTTGTCTTAGTCGAAGCTCCCCCCCTTATCCCCAAACCCCGAGTGTTTCCTGAAGAAATAGTCCCTCTTCCCCTTCTAGCTTTTTCGCGCGTAGAGGAGCATGACGCCGCGGCCCTTTGACACCGGGGTAGGATGGCAGCTGGTGGTGTCGGCTCCAGCGTTTTCTCCTTTCCGTCGAGAGGTTTGTTCCGATGTAGATCTCTTCCAGCGGCCCCGCCAGCTTGCTCCCCGCCAATGCAGCGGCCTCCGGCCTTTCCGGTGACCCGTTATCCCCCCTTCCGCGTCCGGTCACACCCCTTTCTCCCGCCTTTGGAAAACAGGCTCTTCCTTTTTCCCTCCGAGGTTTTTCAAGCCCTTTTTTTCTTTTTTCCTGGTATCCAAAGGGCGTTGCCCACCGTCCTTTGAGATCTTTTTGGGCAACCCTTACACGTCTTCTGAGATTCTTTTTTTCCCCGCAAGCGTTTTCTTTTTCCCGTGCCGGTAATTATTCCTTTCGACTCACACTCTTGAGCGGTCTTGTGAATCCTTTTCACCCCCCCCCCCGAGAAACTCGGCGCGCTTCTACCCCAGTAGAAATTCTCGTGGCGACGAATCAACTTCTTTTTGCTAGTCCGGGTCTTCAAACGTACGCCCTTTTCCCGCTCGTTTTTTTGATATTTCAAAGTCGTAGGCGATTAGTTTTTCCGAAACGATCCTCTCTCGATAGTAACTACAGGTCCCTCGTCGTGTCTCTCAGTTCCCCCTAATAGCCCTTTTTCCTTTTTTCCCTCTTTTGGTAAACGCTCTTTTCCTCTCGCGGTAGTTGTATACGCCCCCCCCCGATGTCGTGCCAGTCGATTTCGAAACCGCGTTTTTTTTTCCTGCTCTGGGCTTTTAGTGGCCGCGATCTTATGACGTTTTCCCCCCTTTCCCTCTTTCTCCGATGAACACGTTTTTTCTTTCGCACTTTTCTTTCGCGCCTCTGCTCAGCGAGTCGTTGGGCCGAGAAGTTCTATTGTTGTGCGTACGTTTCATTCCTTTTTTCGAACAGGCGTGAACCGCCTTTTCATCCCTTTGTACATTCCCCCTTCATCAGATCCTTTTCCCCCTGTGTCAAGCCTTGCTGTCCAAGGGGATAGTTCCTGTTCCCCTCTTATCGCCCTTGTTGCTGACCTCCGGTTTCCGGTCGGCCAGTTTCCGGCCTCTTTTTTGATTGGAAGACGTTTTCCTGAAAAGAATTCAGTTTCCCTTCCCCCCTCGTATTTTCCTTTCTTTTCCCCTTGAGCCTACCGAGTCCGCTTATGTTTACCCTTTCCTTCCCGTTTCCGTTTTTTTGGTGTCTTTTGGAGTTCCCCTTTAGACGTTTGTCCCTCTGCTGGAGGCCTCCCCCCTTTACAGCCGGACGTCCGCCCTTTTTTTCCGGACGATGTATCACCCTATTTTGGTATATCGTTTTTTTCCTTTCCCCGGTCCGAGTGTTTTACTTGGTTTTTTTGAAGTCCTTTCTTTTTCACTCTCCTAGGCGGATCCGAGCTGGTCGATGTTGTTATTTCTCTCCTGACGGCGCCGAGGTTTTGGAGACGCGCCGATTCAGTTGGCATTCCCATCCCCTGACGCCGCTTGTCGTTAAGGGTCGATATGACCTTCCTTTCTTTTTCCACTGATCGAGTTTTTCGGCGCTATTTTTGTCTGCTCATCCCGCCCGAGCCTTCCTTTCGTGTCCCCGTCGTCGCCTTCTTTGAGGGGCGCGTTGGTCCTCTTCCATTTTTCTGTCAAGACGACTTATTTCCCCTGGTCCTTTCCGACGTCGTTTCCTTCTCCTTGAGCGGTCGCCCAGGGCTCGCCCCTCGTTTTAGCGTCTGCACGAGCGTGATAAGGGTTCTGCCCCTTTTTCGACGTCGTCACCTCCCCTTCCTCCCGGTAGACCGATGCGTGGCGTTCATCCTCCCTCCGGACTCCCCCCGAATTTCGCAGATAGATAGTTCGGTTTAAGTCGAGAAGTGGCATTTGGGTTCCTGCTTCTGAATCCATCTTCGCGTCCTTTGAGAGCCTCTTCCCGGTAGTCGTCATTTAATCGAATCTTTTGTTTTCTCCCCCTCACCGGTCGGTTTTCTCGCGGGCAGCGCGCCCGGCTCGTCGTAGATAAACGCTTCAATTAGGTCCTTTGTTCCCCCCAGCGAGTCGTTCGTAGACGCGACCTTCTCCTCCTCCCTTCCTATATATCTTTCCCTTTTTGTGAGACCTTCTCCTCTTTTAGCCAGCGCAGGGGCGACGTTTTCTTTCGTTAGTGCATTTCTTCCCTCCCCGCTTCTGGCTATTGATATAAGACTGCGTCTCGAACTTTCCCTGCCTTCCCCTCCTTCTCCCCGCCCCCTCCTTTCGTCTTAGAGAAGGTTTCCCTCGCCTTTGCGGAGTAGGGATCCGTCTTATCTATCGCGACGATGGGATTTGATTTCTCGCCAAGCCCTGAGCTTCCTGTTTTCAGTAACCCAAGCCCTTTCATCTTTTTTCTGCTCCCCTCGACGTCGATCTCTCAACGCATCGGTTTTGCCTGTCGAGCATTCTTCAACGCTTACCCCCTTAGGGTCCCACTTAAATTTTTTCACGCTCTGTCGTCGCCAAAGGCCATAGCGCAATGTCCCGCCCCCCTCAAGTGATCCTTGCACCAGGCTTTCCCGGGATCTTCTTTCTTGATCCAAATTTTTGTTTGTGTCCCCCCCACCCCGATTGGCCCATTTCCCCCGTGACGAGCCCCTCCGGCGGAGAAGAGATTTTTTCCTTGCTGCTAGACAGCCCATCCTAGCTTTGATGCGGAACCGACCCCCCCCTTTTAGCAATCCTCTCGGCTTTCCGCGTCGATTTCAATCGTCATCTTCCGATTTTTGACCCAGCCTTATGTTTGAACTCTCCAAATTTATCTTCCCTGTTTCCCCCCTCCCCCACCCAATAACTGTGCGCCCTGTCCTCGCCCCCCGTCCGAAGTCGACATCCACCAAGACCCTTTTATGGATTTCAGTTAGCCCCCCCCTCGCCCCTGACCACAGTCCCCCTCCACTCTTTTCGGACGTAACGATTTTCCCAGAGCATTCTCGGCCCAATCGTAAGGACGCTTGCTGGAAGTCCTGGATCATCCCCCAATAGATGCTTCCAAGCATCGCCCGTCCCTTACCCCTCCTCCCGACCCCACGGGTGCCACAGTACGTTCACGCAGCTAGCCCTTGCTTCCCTCGCTGCTTGGGATGACTTCCGGTACTAATATCGAGTTCTTGTTATAGAGAGTCTCACACTGAGTCTCATAGTCGCTCATTTGGCTAATTTCCGTCCCCTGACCCCCTGCCGAAACCTTTTTCGGTTCCCTTTTCAAACGTTTCGTCCTCTTATTAACGATCCCTTTCCGCGTCGATTTTCCCCTTTAGTCCCACCTTAGTTGACGGCCTTGCTTTTCTGCCTACGTTCTGCTTCGGCTGCCCTTTTTTTCATACCAACCCGGACACAGGTCGCAACCTTCCCTCTCCCTCAGCAGCTTCTTTTGGATAATTTCACCTCCCACCGGAGAGAACTTTTTATCGGTCTCTGTTATTTCCCGACTTCCCTGATTTTAAGAGTCAAAGACCCATCCCTCCATCCGGCCCCGGTGGTTCCGGTTCACTGTCCCCTGGCACTTATCGAATGTTTTGTTTTTCTAAAAGTTCCGCTCATTCTATGCTTCGTGCCTGTACATGCAGACATGATGGACGAGTCCCTGTTTTCCTGCTGCCGAAGCGTTCAATGATCGTAATAGTTTGTGATAGTTGTAAGCTCTCAGCATATCTCTCTTTATTCTGTCCTCGCTTCCCTCTGGCTTCCCTGTCGCGGATTGTTTCCCTCTGCTAGTCGAACCGAGCGTTCTTTGAGAAACACGCTACTACGCTAGTGTGTCTTCGCGTCTATGTTGGTTCCTGTAATAACCGAAAACCTGACCTTTCTCTTTATCGGCTATTTCCCCAGAATTTATGGTATTCCTTCCCTCCCTGACTGGCCCCCCCTTTGTGTACCTCCAGATTGACTTGCACTGAGGATTTTTTAGCGTCCCTTTGACGACCTTGGAGATGACCCTTGTCGCACCGTTATTGGACCCTCGGTTGACTGGAGGAATTCTTTCTTTAAACTGCCCCAGATGTGTGAACTCCCTCCGTTTCCTTTCAATCCCAAACATTTCACCCAAGGCCGTTCGAAGAAATTATTTTAGTGCTGGCCAGGCCAATTCAGTTAGCCTCCCCTCTTTACTTTCCTGGACTTAGATTGCCCCGAGGAATGGCGAAGAAACCAAAGAGAACATTTTTTACGGTTCACGCTTGGGGGCGCCGAAGGCCTTCTTTAGAGACCCCTCGTTTGGCCCTCGAGAGTTCTGGCATCGCCCCTCCTTTTGTTTTTCTTTAGTTGTTCGCCGATAGCTCCTTTTAAACCTCCCTTGTGTTGTGCGATCGGATGAGTCTCACAGCCTCCGATAAAACCCCCGGGCATTTGCTAAAGGACCTCTTTCCTCTGGCGCAAGCGCGAGAGTTCGGCCTACCGGGAGGCGTACTGCCTGCACCGACCTTGTTTGCCCGTTTTGCCCTGGCCCGCCCTTTTTGGCAGGTCTCCCCCCCGGGTTGCACTGGCCGGATAAGAAGCATTTTCGCGGGAAAGCGGCCCCAGGCTCCCGAGATTTAAGAGAAACGACGTCCTACGCTCACGCCCCCCACCGGTTTAAGGTTGAAAGGCTTCCAACCCCGGAAGTGCACCTCGCGAAACCACGCTTCAACACCCTTGAATGGCTCCTCCCTGAAGGGGACCGTGTGCGCCTTCCTCTCCCTTCGTGTTCCAAAGTCAAGCTGACTCAAGTCGGGCCCCCCAATTCCCGGGAGAGGTTAAAGGGCCCCAGTAAAGGAAGGGATCCGGTAAGAACCTTGAAGGAACGTAGTCTTTTCTTCGCTCCCTCAGTCGTTTGGTGGCGAATCCCAATTGGACCACCACGACGAAACGAGAAGAGCGGGCGCCCCCACTCGTATCTTCTCCGTAGCTCTTTTGCGCCCCCGCGCGCTGTTCCTGCTCGCTCTATTTTGGTTCAGACGCGCCATGCTTACGACAGCCCCCCTATTGCCCTCCCAAAGTAGCTATCCGCGGTCCGACGAGATCACGGGACGATTCACTCGCCTTTGTAGAGAGAACCTTCTCCCTCCTCGCACTCGATGCGCGTGGTCAGCATTCTCAAGATTTAGTAGAGGGTCTGGCCACCAATGATCCACGTGCCAGAAGTCCTTTGCACTTCACCCGGTTTGCTCTGGCTTTATTGGCGTCTGCTGAATCGTGACGACACACAGCCTCCGTAACATGCCAGTCGCAGTGCATTCCCGTGTCGCTAAGATCGTCTTTGTCTTCCCCCCCTTGCGACTGTTGTATAGATATTCTCCCTCCGGTGGAAGCCGCCGTACCCTCGCAGCCAGTCACCCCGCCATCAAAGCGTTGTTTTTTCTGACTGTAGGACCCTTCTTTTCGACACGATTTCTTTCGCCTTGACCCCTTCGCCCTGACTAATTCCTTGGGGTTACGGCCCCTTGTCGCCCTGAGCCCGGGATTCCCCCCGTACGCGGTGAAGCAAACGCGGACGGACCATCACGGCGATGTATAATTGATCATTTCAGCTTCGGCCTCTACAACGGTTGTGGGTGCCCGTTTTTCTCCCCGTGCTCGGCGTTTCCTGGAGCATGGGATTTCGTGCCCCTCCATTTTATCCCGGGGATTTCCTCAGATCATGAAGTCTAGAATCCCTATCTTGCGAGACCTGGACCAGTTACCTGGAATGGGATTACCCTCTGGTTACAGTACGTCTCACGTTTTTCTCTCGGCGTTCCAGAGTATTCCTCGTTCGTGTCTTTCACCTTCTCTTTAAGGGCCGATTTCTGTGAGGCGCGCCCTCTTTTCATTTGTCTCTCCCCTCCAGCCGCCTTTGTCTCGTCTGATGACATTTTTCCTCGATCGAAAAGTTCCTGTGTGTTTTTCCCGGGATCTTATTTGCCTGTGTAGCCGTTCCCTCCCAGACTTCTAAGGAAGTCTTTCGGTAGAGCGTCGAAGAAGTGCTCTCCTCTTTATGGCTCCTTTTTCTTGGCAAGGCATGATTAACTCCCCGACGATTCCCCCACCTTTGTCCAGTGAGAGTTCCTCTTCTTCAGGTTCCCTAAGGGCCCCTCTTTCCTTCTCTGGTATTGATTTTCTCTCAAGTCGCTTTGGCTCCTTGGGAAAATAATGGTCGTCAGTCATTCACGAACCCAGGCCTCAAACTCTGCGTGAGGAGAATGCCCCTTACGTCTGGTCTTCTGGGAGCTTCTTCTTTTGGGGTAATTCCCGATTAATCTGATCTTGTGCTTGTTCCCCGCGCTCTCGCATCCAATGGTTCGAGTTCCCCTTCTTCTGGGTCGCTGAGGAGGCGCGATTGACTCGCCAGGCCTGATCTTCCCTTTAGGTCGAAGCTTTTTAGCATGGGAAGATTCTCGCACTTTACCTGTCCGCTAGAGTAGGCCTCTTCTCTTTTTTGGTATCTCGTGTATTACTCCTTCGCCCATTTTCAGTCCCTTTCCTTGTTAGCTACTCTTTTTAGTAGTTTTGTTGGAAGACTTTTTTTTGAGTGCTCAGAAGAGACGTATTCATGGCGTTCCCATAGCGACCCTCCGAGAGGTTACTTTTCCCTCCTTCTCTTGCTCGATCTGCAGTTCGTTCTTCCATAGCGATTGTCGTCTCTCCGGCCTTTTATTCGACAGGTCTCCGTCGGAGCTCTCGGATTTTCCCCCTTTTCATCGAAGAGGGTTCGCCTTTTGACCTCCCCGAGTTTCTTTTCTAAGAAGCAGTGCTCCGGCTGGTGTCTCGATAGAGCGGAATCCGGGGATTCGGTCGGAGGTCGTCGAAGTCTGTTGGCTACCCTCCTGTTTGCCCTCGAGCAATTAATGCGAGAGTCCTTCTAGACGCCCTTTCTCCGGGCAGCCTTAGCCTGAGTTGCTGCAGTCCCGTCTTGCCAGCTTGCCGTCGCCCCGCGTTCCGTTCGACGCGGCTCCGCTACACTTCATGGGGGGCCTTTTTTGCTAGGGTGTGGAGCGTTCTGCCCCGCCCCCTTATCCTGGGTGCCAAAACTTTGCTCGTTGGGCCATTCCCTCTTTTTTGCA
>Ga0179593_1562933_pt1 | contig 11355 bp, 11 predicted proteins | sample CZODoug2_1_08_16_FD_185931 | JGI IMG/M metagenome (GOLD analysis project Ga0179593, IMG submission 185931) | Vadose zone soil fungal communities from Angelo Coast Range Reserve, California, USA - CZODoug2_1_08_16fungal (PacBio error correction) | ecosystem: Environmental > Terrestrial > Soil >... | reverse complement strand
TCTTAATAAGCTTGGTGCTCTTTTCTTCTTCCTTTCGAGCATGGACCTTTCCACCAAGCTTTTTACGGCCGTTTTTCCTTTGTCAGATGACGGCCTGCCTGGAAGTTGCCCTGAGGGAGATTCAAGAAGAGCTGGTCACTACGATAAGTTTGTGTCCTTTCCCTTAGTATGGCCCCCTTCTTTTGGCCCTATCCTATCCTCGATTTCTTATGGTCTTTACGTTTTTTAAAGAGATTCCTTTTTCTTTGGGACAACTCCCTTGCAGTTCTCTTAGACCTCTCCAGGACGAAGGAGGCATCGGTGGACCCTTAAGGACTTTGGAAGGAACTCCTAGTTCTGCCCTCCCTTTCTCGTTTTTCGAAAGTTGGTATCCTTTTTTCTTAACGGGTGCTCCCTCTCAGTACCTCGAGACCTCAGGGGCAACGGCGTCTTTCCCAGAGGTAACCAGTTGCCCCAGTGGAAGCTTTCCTCCCTCTTACTCCCAGCTGGTTTTTTTTTTCCCCCATCCCCTTCCGCCAAGTTTGATATGCATTTTGAAGCCCCTCCTGCGAAATCCTCCGGATTGGTCGTGATGCCCGCTTTTTTAGTCCTTTTGTACAGTCAACTAGCACCCTTCCCGTTTTATTTCATTTTTTTTTTTTCTTAGACTTCAAAGTCGGCGTTGGCTGAAGCAGATAAAACTAGCATTGCATTCCCTTGCACCTGACCTTTGAAAATTCCTTCTTGTGAAAATTTGCCCCTTTCTCTTCGACGCTTCCTGCTTGTCAAAGATTTGCCGGGATTCGCATCAGTGTTGAGACTTTTCCATTTTTCCCCACTTGCTCAGTTTCCTCTGTCCTCCTGTGCCCTTGGGGTCTTTTTCAGCTCGATAGTTGTATTCCGCTGAGCCGGGAACAAGTTTGAACTCCCCCGGTCCTCTCCAGTTTATCTTCTTTCCTGCTTTTTAGGGTTTCTCGAAAGGGAGCCCACCCCCAACATTTTTAAATCAGACACTTTTCCCCCTTGTGTTCCCCCTCCCTTTTCCCCTTTTACTTTCCCCGCCCCCGGCTTCAAGGCCTCTTCGTAGCCCGCGGTCGAAAACACAGTCGGCTCCCGTACCCTTCTTCTATTCCCCCTCTTGTCTGTCGCAAGCTCCTTTCTTGATTTCGTTCGAGGTCGTTTCCGTCCCTTTTTAGCGAACGGGAAGGGCGCAGCGGCCCCTCCCTAAGTTAGCCATGTATTTTTTCACTTTTTCCGGCCCCTTTTTCTTTGAGCTCCTTCTCTTTCCTCGTTTGACCAGAGTTCGATGAGATTCCACGAACCTTCCTATCCGGCATAGGCCCGAGGGCGGGGTAGATTTTTTTCTACGTTACCCGGGAATTCTTTTTCCTTGACTTTCGTTCGTCTTTGACCCATTAGTTGTTTTTTTTCCCTTCCCGATAGATTGCTCGATCTTCGACGGGATCAGATTCAACTTTTCTTGTTCTCTCCCTTTTCCTTTTGTTGTCGAGCGCCTTTTGCCTCTAGTAGTTATCCCTCAAACCGCGTATCAGAGATCATTTATTCAGCCGAGAGTTCTTTCGATCTTTTTTTCACGTCTTGTCAATTCTCAGAAGTCCCCCCTACCCACCCACGCCCTCCCCCTCTAACTATGAAGATTCGCGCGTTTTCTTCCCCCTTAGAGGCACGAACGAGTTTACGATGCGTGCTCCCGTCCTTTTCCCCCTTATGGCCAATATGTCTTGTCCTTGATCCCTTAGCCTACAGACTTCTATTATGTCTCGCGAGAATTAAAGTTTCCTCGGCCTAAAGAACTTCCTCCCTTTCTGAAAGAGCCCCTACCCGCTACGATACCCTTTTCTACAGCCTGCACTACGGTCGGCGGACTTAGAAAGGGGTGGGTTTGTTCTATAATGTCTTCTACTGGCCCTCCGTTGCCTTTCCAGGTTTTTTTTTTCCTCACTCCCCCCCCATGAATGTTGTGCTGGGATGGAAGATGGCCGAGGGACTCGATTTTTTTTTTTTGCTTCCCGCCTTGAGTCCCTACCGTTTTCTCCCCTAGATCTCCCTCTAGAGTTAGCCCAGTAAGCGCTCAATGTAACGGCTCTCCGTACGGGACCTCCCTGCTGCAGTTCTTTCTGAGTCATCCTTGGCAAAACTGTGCCGAAAGGCGCGGACGGCGACTCTTTTCGATTGTGATTTGGTTTTGACCTTCCTTTCCAACCCGCTTTTCACCGTTTTTTTCTTTATCTTTTTTTTTTGGAGGTGGATGCGCTCGCATGCAGACGAAACACAGCTCCCTCAGACCATGTCCTTTTGCGTCTGTCTGGCCTGGTCGCCTCTCCCACAGCTCCGAAACAGTTTTCTTCCTTTTTCAGATGTCGTGCTGGGCGGGAAGGATGCTCGCGATGAAGCGTATATCTCCTCTTTACTCCCTATGGGCCGAGTCCCTCTTGGCCCTTCTTCTTTCGGTCTGGCACCCTTTTTCCTTTCTGCCCACGATTTTTTTTCAGCAGATCAGCCACAGGTGAACGTTTTTCTTAGTTGATGCGAGGGCGCTGCCGTCGCTCCTACCTCTTTGAGTCTCCCTTTATCCCTTTTGCTTCGAGCCGGTCCGCGACCGATGTAATGTCCCCGTCCTGAAATTAACACTCCATCAAGGTCGCCTCTGGAGCTTAAGTTTCTGCGGATTTTTACGGTGGCTTTCGCGAGAAGCTTTCCTCCTCTAAGCAGAGCGGATAGAAGGCGCCTCTCTTTTGACGATTTCAACCCGGTTCCCATTCAAGCTCTTTTTTTATCCCAGCCCTCCCTTTTTTCTTGCCTGTCGACTTTTAAGGGTCGCTTTCCCCCCCCCATTGTGATGTGTTGGAACTCGCTGGTTGGCGTCCATGTGTATCCCTTACGCCCGATCAAGACCATGATAACTCTCTCTTTTCGTTTCCTCCTTTTTTTGTTTTTGCGCTCTAGTCTCTGTCGGAGTCTTCCCCCCCGCGTGCTTCTCCCCCCCTTCGCGTGGTCCTGGCTCCACTAAAGTCTCCGATGACATAGACAGGAATTTGATACCCCCCCCCTTTTCGCTCTCCTTCCGATACCAGTGTTTACCTTCGCTGTTCCTCTCCTAGCCTTTTGTTTCGGCCCGTTTTTCTTTTGCGACTGCCTTCCCCTCGAAGGACAAGAGAGACGCCGGCTTTTTGGTACTCGCTCCAGGAAGTTCAATGCTCCCTTCCGGCTATTTTGACGTTTCAGTCCCCATTCCATTCTTGTAGACTTCCGCTCTAGAGATTCGTAGAACGCCTTCTAGGATTTTTGCTCAGGTTTTTTTGACTTGGGTGACTCTCCTTTTCCCATTGACCCGGGTTGCACCGCTTCCCTTTTCCTGTGGACATCGTCTCCCCTCTCTTTCCTAAAGCTTTTTGCAACAGCGAGAGATGGAAAGCCCCATTATAGATGGTTTCGATTCAGAGTCATCGGTTCCCGTTCAGTCCTCCGCTCCCTATTACCGTTTTTCCAGTTTGCCGTAAATTTAACTACCTTTTTGATAGGGCGAGTCTGGCAGACTTTAGAGGGCTTAGAGCGGCTAGTAGACGACCCCTTTTGCCTCTTACGTTTCATCCAAGGGTCTTTTCCCCTAGTACAACTTCCCTTTTTTCCCCAGTTAGAGATCTTCTTAATTGGAGGGCAGAATGTGCCGGGATCGAGATGGTGATGCCCTGCAACATTTTTTTTTCCTCGTTCTTCGGTAACAGCGACGACTTTGAGGTTTTCCGATTTCCGTAAGTTCCCTCCTTTTTGTACTCCCTCCAGGTATCCCGGGACGCCTGACGGAAGTTTCCAGCGAAACTCGACATAGTCCTCCAAACCGCTGCCATTCCGGTATCATCCCTCCCTGATTCGACTTTTTCAACTGCAAAGGCGTACGGGTACTTTGAAGGTTTATATGCCTTCCCCCTTTCGACCACCCCTTTTTTTGACAGTCCTGCAGATTTTCTGCTTTTCCTTTTAATGTTGACTTGTACGGGGAAGGAGGATTTTTCGTCAGCGATTGGAAGCAGGTTCGTTATTGACTTGTATCCTCCGCTTTTTGTGTCTAAGGCCACATACTCTCAGGAGCTCAATGCTACAAGGTTGACGCAGGCTTTTCCGAGTCCCAGCCCGCCGATGCGTTTCTCGTAACCCCTTTAAAGCTTTTCTTTCCCCTCTGGAATAGCCCGCCCGAAGGCAAGGCCAGTCGGAGGGTCTTGATGTGTACAGTTGGGCACTAGAATGGACCCTCCTCCTTTTTTTCACATATTTCCCCCCCACTTTCTTTTTCTCTGCGGCTCAGCATTCGAGCTACTCGTAGCGTTTTTTTTAGATTATCTCTCGACCATTTTTTTTTTTCTATCTTTTGTTTTTCTCCTCTTTTTGACCAGTCTCCTCGAGTCTGATCATCGACAACACGAGACCTGGCTTTCTAAGTTGGTCTACTCCCCTTTCCACGTCTTCCGGGGTTTGCGATTTTTTTGTCCCACCACTATTCTGCAGTTCCTCATTCTTCCCGTAGAAAATCAACCGGCTCGCCCCCCTCCCCCTCTTCGCTTGACCCCTTCCTCTGTCTTTTTCTCTTCCTTGCCCTTCCCCTTTTTTCAAGTGGATTTTCCCGGACTCCTCGGGTGCTTGACTATGCGATCTGGCCTGTTCTCACGCCCCTTCTACTCCTTCTTTATTCTGTTCCCCTTCCTCAGCCACGACTTTCATCTTCCACCTGCTCCGCCGCTGTCGATTCCCCCTGTTTTGTGGCCAGCAGAAATCGCTTATTAGGTCTTGGGTGGTTCCCACTTTTACTTCTTCGGACACTTTGATTAAGCTCCTTTTGGAGACCGGTCCCTTCGCTTCCCAAGAGCATGTGTGGGGTGATGGAAAGTAATGGCCGTTAAGGTAGAGTCTCTCTGCAAGAGTTTTTTTTTAAAGTGCGTGCTTTTTCACTGATTACTTTTTCTTTAGGAGATTCTCCCCAAGACCCGGAGAAGTATAGATGTTAATTCGGCCGAAATTCCCCCTTTTTTCCCTTTTCTAACGATATCATCCCCTGCAACCCCTCTTCCGCCCCCCGAGTTCCTTCTCTACCTTTCGCAAGGGATCCTTTCTTTGACATTTCGGTTTTTCCGGTTAAACTTTTGTGGAACGTTGCCTTCCCTTTCCAGATTTCTCTTCGAGATGGAAAGTTTTCTTCTCCTCTCCCGCGATAGGCATCCTAATGTCCCGCCCAATGTTTTCCCCTGGATTTCTTTTTGACGCCCCCTGAATTACAAAGAAAATTTATCCGGATGCTGGAGATGCGTTTTTTTCAGGATGAAGAAGAATCGCTGATATATAAAGACATTTCTTCATCCGCGTTTAAGAAAAGCTGTTTCTTCCTTTTTTGTGAATGGACCAGGGGTTACCTCTTTCCCCCCTGTTCTCCTACTTCCTCCCAGGGTGTCTTGATGTTCCCGATGAGAGGGTCCTTGTCGGCTCGAAAAGTTGCGCAGAACCTGATTCCCTCTGAATGGAGAGTGCCTCTGATTGCGTTCTCCGCGCCCCTACTCGATGGCATGTTCTTTTCCCCTACGAACCCTCGAATTCGTCTTTTTTTTGAATCTGAATTTTGAGAGGACCGGCCTTTTTTTTAGTCACGGTGCCCCAGTTTCGTTTTGGGTCGCAGCTTTTTCTCAGAGATCCTCCTGTCACACGGTATTAATTTCTTTTTGTGAGCCGAATTTCCCGTCTTCGAGTCACCCCTGTTGTCGCAGCTTTTTTTGGGGGGATGCCCTTTTTGTTCTGGTCAAACTTTTTCAAGTCGCTCAAGAGCCACCAACTTTTTCCTCTTTCCTAACATACTTTTTGTTTGTCTCTTTTTAATCGCTTTGGTGCTGCTTTGTCTCGAAGTTCGAGACCTGTCCATCCTCCTTCAACTGGGAACGTTTTGTCGATGCTCTTACTTCCTTAAGGTAATGCGGGCACTATCAAGCCCTTCTATGACATAAATTGGTGAAATTCCTGCTTCACGCTCCGGGCGAGTCCTTTTTTGCGGTGCGCGTTCACGTGCAATCGCTCAGGACTTCTCCCCCCGCCACCCTTTTAGGTAGGCGACGACGCTCTTTGCGCTTGAATGTTTGCTTAGTGGAAGTTCCATTGCTTAGCATCGTCTCCCCCTTCTTAGTTTACTGACTCTCAGGCCAGCGTCTTCTTCGCGAAAGTTTTTCAGCGCGTCCCATAGGTGTGTGATGTTCTATGTTTTGGAGAACACTTTTTCACCAGGTAACCCCTTGCCTCACTACCCAGCTCTTTATGTTGCTGACGCCCTTTCTATTCCTCTCTTTCCCAAGTCATAGGAGGACTAAGGCCGCTTCTCTTTCCGACCTTGGAATATTTTAACCCCTTTGTCCGGCCAGGTGTATGGGCGTTTTTTTTGGCCTTACCTCCTCTCCTTATTGGGTTCCTTCTTTTGTGAGCTTTATTTCGTGTGCTTACCTTCGAGACTAGCCAGTATTTCAGGTTCCATTTTTCCCCCCCCCATACCGTTTTCGCCTTGCCTATACTTGAGGACCTTCTCCTCTTCTCTGACGCGTCTTTTTAAAGATATCTTTCTCGAGACATGTCTAATCACGGTTTCTCTCAGTGCCAGTACGCATTCTTCCAACTGCTCAGGCTTTTTTTCCCACTCTCCTTCTCGGATCTCTTCCGCAGTTCTTTTCCTATGTTTCCGAACCCCATTCCCTGCCCTTCTAATCCTTCCTTTGTCATCCTGTCTTCAAAGCGGACAAGGGGACCTGAACTCCCGCTGATTTTTTCCCCCTCGTTTTCCCACCTGGCCTCCCGGCCCCTACCGCAAGAGCGCGAAGACCAGAGTCCGCGGTCGACCACCCAGTCTTCCTCTCCTCGAGCGCGATGCGGCTTTTTTCATCCTTTATTTTCTGCTGACGGGTTTAGCTGACTTTCGTGATTTTCTTCTTGTAGCTTTTCCTTTGGAAGTGACCGATCCCCCTCCCCGTAATGTGTTTTATTGCTTATACCTCATCAGTTTCCCGTTCCGGAAGTTTTTCCCCCGGCAAGTTCGGGCGATGACGACTCCCACAAGTCCTACTTCCCGTTCTTTCGGTCTTGGTCGTGTTCCTCGGTTTTTTGGCGTCTTTTTTTGGCCACGCCATATCCGTTCCGCGAAACCCCGGCTTTCTGCGGCCGATGAGCTCGCTCTTCTTTTTGTGCTCTTGCTTTCTCGAGTTTTTCTCTCCTTTTTTGTGGAGATATCTACCTCCTTCTCGATTAGGTTGAGATCACGTAAACCCCTTCGCCTTCCGAGTAGATAGACCCGGCTATCCTCCTGTGGCTTATGTTAAGAAGACTCTTCCCTGACCAGCATTCCCAGGTCGAAATCTTTTTCGAAGCATAATGGAATATTTGCCGCTTTTTTTTTTTTCGGATGCTCAGTGAATCGGGGCAACGATTTCCAGTGCGCCTCAACTTGCCTAGGTGATGGCCTTTTCGGACCCCTCCCCGTTATCCATAATAACTCCACTTTCGGGATCTTTTTCCTGAACTCCTCTCATCCCTTCAAGACCTCCGATTAAGAGCTGATCTTTTTCAGAAGACTGCAGCTCCCCCATGCCTGCTTCAAAACGTCCTTTCCCTTTTGGGCGCTTTTCTCTCATATTCGTCTTTTGTTCACAGCGCTTGTGGGGCTCTTCCGACCGGGATTGGAACCTTTTTTTGCAGGGTGTTTCCTGATGTCGTCGCGTTGCCTCTTTTTCTCCTCTTCCCTCAGGTTTGCCTGGTTTTTCACCGGTCGTCTTCAACTGATGGTCCCCGCCGCCCGCTGATCCTCGTAGTCCTTTATAGTTTCGGAATGGGTGGCCGCGTGAACGCGTGCAATTTTCTTGATCAACGTTTGACATTTCTCGATGGCCCCTCTCTCCCAATTTTTTGACGAGCTTTTCCCAGGGCTGGTTGTGAAAGGCGAAGCTCTCTCTTTCGATCCTCGTGCTGATTGTCGTTCTTTCGATGGGGTTCCTGCTCTCCGTGCTTACCCTACCTTTTTCATGACCGCCCATGTCTTTCTTTTAGGATTTCCCTTCAGATCCGGCACGCAAATACGTTCTCCGAACTTTCCAGGATGCTGTTTTTTTGGCGGCCGCGGCCTCCTTTTGCTTCCGCTCTTCTTCTATCAAGACCTTTTTTCCAGCTTTCTTTTTTTGCAAGAAAAGTCTAGGAAGCGCTGTGCGGTCAGCGGAAAAGGGTTCACTCAGAGGTTGCGCCGCCGCAGTTTTCACGATGCGCGGGCTTTTTCTTTGAACTGCTGCCCTCTTTCCTTAAGAAAGATCGTCTTTCGACCGCTCAGCGGCCTCAGTAAGAGTAGCTTTCCCTTAAGTCTGCACGTCTACTGAACCTTTCGCCTTTCTGACTCGACGTTCCCTTTTTGGTCGGTCATTTTTTCCCTTCTATCCTTGACGCTGAGGGAAAGCTTTTTGCAGATCTGCTTAAGGAGAGTAAATCTCTGGACTCTTTCCACCCCCTTTTTCTTCCCTCTCTGTCCCCAGTCCCTTCCCTTCTGGAGCGAGACCGCGTGTAGGCTGGACCGCCCAGCGGCCTTTACTGTCTAGAACTTTCCACTTTAAATGTCCCACACGTCCCATCTCTCCCTTCCCTTCTTTTGTTTCTCTAGATGGCCTCTTGGTGAGCTGATCGGGCTTCTTTCTTTTGACATGTAAACGGCAGTAAACCCCCCTCCCGGGGCCGCGGACTCCCCAGAATTCCCCTCAATCGTCCATGAGATCAAACGCCCCCTTTTCCCTCGATACCGTTACCCTCTCCAGGCGATGTCGCCTTCTTTCGTAGTAGGAGCCCTGTTTTTCCTTTCTTTCAGCCGCGTCGAATAGCTGCTACCCATTCTTCGTTGAGGTGGCTACGTCCAAGTTTTTTCATTGAAGGTTTTTCTTTTCCGTTTCAGGACGCATTTTTTCTCGCGTCTGAGCCTCTTGCCCTCCTTAGAACGCCTCGATTCTTTGGCCCTCTTTCTATGACGGGTTGTCCAAATTTTTTTTTCTCCTGCAAAGGGGATGGTGCTCTCCCCCTCTTAATACCACCCAAGTGCCTCGACAGCACAGCGTGTGAGGAAGCGCGAGATGCGAAAAGTTTCAGATCATGTCATCCTTTTCGTTCGCTTCCGCCTCCTTTATTTACCTGTTTTTTTTTTCTGGGAGTGCCGGCCTTCCATCAATAGACACGCACCCTGAAATGGTTTTTTTTTTTTCTGGGTTGTCCGATCGCAGGATTTTCTGCTCTTGGCGAGGCTCGCCGTCAGACTCCCACGAACTTCCGATACTCGACATGTCCCCTCTTCTTTTTTCGCCGTCGCCCTGGGGCGAACAGCTCTTTTTGCGAGAAATGCTCCAGGTGACCCATAACTTGCCCTTTGTGTCCCCTCCGGCTTTCTCACTAGCTCGTTTTTCTTCCAGTAAGGGCCATTGTTTACAGCACTTTCCCCGCGCCCTGCCGCCGGTCGGGAATGCTGTTTTCGACAAGGAGACCATCCAATCTCAGGCTTTGCCCACTTCCTCCGGGTCTTTCCTTCCCGAAAGCCCCCGGCTGAGCTGGCTGTTTGCGCGACTTAGAGCTCGATCACCCCCTACCAGTCCTCCTCCCTTCTGCCTGGCTTTCTAATTTATGGGCTTCGAGATCTTGCGAGTTAATATCCGGTCGTGCGGCGGCCTCTTGTCCGGGTTTCGCGCTGAAGGTCCTGCCATTTGCGTGTTTTTGCCAGGGAACTTTCCATCTTCCTAGCGATTGTCTAGGCGCACGTCTTCCCATCCCTTTTTGATTGAATCTCTAGACATTCCAGGAGGGAGGTTTTTACCGTGTGATTGAAAATTCGGGCCCCTGACTTTATGTTCAAAGTCAAATAGACGTCGACACACCCAGGCCTTTAAGAGGCGATCTAGTTTTCAGGTTTTTTTCTCCGGCCTACTAGAGCATTTTTTCACGACAATTGGCAAGAAGACCCCTTCTTTTGTTTGAAGAGCCCCGCCTTTTTCTTCCCGATACGAACCCTTTTCCTATCAGCTCATTTTTTTGATCAGGAAGCTCTTGATACTTGGTTTCTGATACGGTATGTGCCGGCAAGATCCCTGTTCAATGACTCAGCCTTTTTCCCCTGTTTTCCACCCACGGCCCCCCCTTTCTGCCATCTTTGCGCCTTTTTGGACGTTCCTGTCACAACTATGAAGTGCGACTCCCCTATCTGCTTTGCCACTGTCAGATTCGTCTGTCCGCATAGGGCTTCTCGATTTTTCTTCACGTTTCCCTTCGGGCAAGAAGCGCTTAGCTCTCCCCTGCTGCTGCGTTTCTTAGCATCTCCTCTTTTAATTCTCTCCTGGGTGTTCTAGGGGGCTTTCCCCCTCCTGACTTGCCGCTACGAGAACGTCTGATTGTTTTTGCAGTTTTTTTTTTTATGGTCTTCATGGACGAGGGACTTTCTTTCTCGCTTTCGATGTTAAGAAGCTCCGCGCGTTGTACGGCTCGTACCCCCCCGGCTTCTCCTTGAGTACCCCTTCTCGATTCTCCTGTTTTCCCCGGCATGGCGGCCGATCCTTTTGAAGGTGATGAACAGAGGATCATTTTTTCTCCCCCTCCGTTTTCGGCCAGTTCGCGCGCACCTACCAGGGCAGTGTGGCTTCAAGGCTAGCGTGAGGATCCCGTTTGCGTGCATGACGTGCCCCCCTTTTTGTGGGTTCTCCTATGACGTGATCTCTCCTTTCCTCATGATAAGAACCTTCATGGCGTCCTTGCGAGGATCTCATCTCCGCCAATCATACGGTCCCTCACCCGTCCAGGTGATCCGGTTTTTCGCGGTTGCCAGACGCTCGGCCCCTTCATTCGCTTCACAAGAGAGATAGTGAATCCTTTGGAGTACCTGAGTGAGGTAGATGGCCAAGGGCTCACTTGACTCGGGGCATCCTCCCGTCACGGAGTCTTTCCTCTTTCCGAGAGGTGCTCCCCGGTCTTCTTCTTCAATATCAAGATGGCGTAGCTCCGAGGCCTCTCTTTTCTCTCTTCCCGTGACGATTCCTTTTTTCATGCACTCCCTCCCTGCCCTTCGCCTTTAAAGCGCAGTTTTCTGCTATTAGAGGAGGCGGAAGCTTGTCGGACCCTTTCGGGCTCCGATGTCCCCCTTTTTGCCCTCCTCCTCAGACTCGTCTTTCCCCCTCTCTGGAAAGCTGTCACAAAGGTATTAGCATTTCCCTTTTTTTTTTTTTCTTTCTCTCCAGCCTTCCATGCGGTCAGAGTTTTCCCCTTCCCCACCTTCTGGACCTGATTCCTCTGGTGATGGGTTCCTCCTGGCGGTACTCTCGAACTTCCTCA
>Ga0179593_1508222_pt1 | contig 11355 bp, 20 predicted proteins | sample CZODoug2_1_08_16_FD_185931 | JGI IMG/M metagenome (GOLD analysis project Ga0179593, IMG submission 185931) | Vadose zone soil fungal communities from Angelo Coast Range Reserve, California, USA - CZODoug2_1_08_16fungal (PacBio error correction) | ecosystem: Environmental > Terrestrial > Soil >... | reverse complement strand
GATACCTCTCCTGTTTTTCTGGCGTACCACTCCGCCCCTGACCAGTCCTTCACTTCTCCCCGATTTGATGCTTTCTGACGCGGCTCCCCTCTCCCTTTGATTTTCAGCCCATTTGAGCTTTAACCCACTGCACGGGCGGCCTTCCCGTGCGTTTCAAGGATAGCTCCAGGAGGTCCTTGACGATCCGGCGCTACCTTTGTGAGATCTTTTTTTTTTTTTTCCCTGTTTCTTATAATGTTGGATTCCGGGCGAATCAAGACCCCCGTTACCATTAGGTCTCTTGAGTTGCAATCTCGTATTGCTGCTTGTGTAGGGATTTTCGGAATTCATCCCCCTTGAACCCCCCACCTTTCTTTCGATATCTATTGATGTACTCACCGTTTACAGACTCGTCTGTCGGCGTGCCTACAGTAGTCTTTGATTTCTCCCTTCTGATCTGGGATGAATTTTTCTTTTGTGCGCCTTGGCGTTTCGTGAATTCTTTAAACTCCCTCTGTTGATTTGGCGACTTCCTCGTCGACAAAACCCCTCTCCGGCAGACGGCGTTCTTTTTTTATTGTGGCATGGATCATGGGTTCCCCCGTTTATTTTATTGCTGCTCATCTGCTTTACGCACGTTACTCAGTTCCTTGATTTTTGTGCGAGCAAATTCTTGTTCTTCCCCACTTTGGTATGCCTGCGTTCCCCGGAACCCGAACCCCCCCCCCCCCCACCCGCCCGATTATTCTACCAATTCTGTCGACCATTCAGTGGGGCCCTTTTCTAGTTTGTCCGTAATTGAGTGGAAATCACGTCTCTCCCCCCTCCTTCGTCAGAACACTGCGTAACAATTACTACTTTCTCTTTTTCAACTATTACCTCGTGTGCTCGAGGCACCCATTTTTTTTTTTCCGACCGATTCCCTTGGGTTTACTAAAGCCTTGGCTTCCCTCCCTCCCCAGGACTCTATAGCTAGACACTTTCTGATTTTCACATTCAAAACGCGCCTTTGTTTTTTTTCCGTTGTAGCTTTTCAACACGTTATTGGTCGACTATGGCGGTTTTTTACAATGTCTCGAGATCTTTTTGACTGGCGGCGCAGTTTGTTTTTCACCCCTCCCACTGACTGGCAGAAGTGCTGAGAGAACCCCCCCCTTGCTTTACTTAGTTTAACTAAGCCCAGCCTCCGCAATGAGTCCACACAGCCCCCGCATCAGCCCTTAATTTGAAGGTGACATTATATGTCTTTTTCACTTACATCACCTTTTTTTCCCTTTTTAGCTTCCCCTCCGGACCCCCCATTGGTGGTATGTCCGTTGGAGTGTTTTTATGGGCTATTCTTCCCCTTCCTCGTGCCGGCTTGGTAAGACTTCCCTTGAAGGGCCTGCAAATGTCACGCTGGCGTGTTATGCCTTGTTGTTCTTTTTCATAATGAAAGCGGGAGGCAAAGCTCACCCCCCCCTCCCTCCCTCTTGCCCCACTACTCCTTCCCCATCTTCGCCCCATCCTCACCAGCCCACCTATTACACCGCCCCCTTTATCTACTCCCCCCCTCCCTCCCATCTTTAGCCAATCCCACCCCTTTCATCCCCATCCCCCCTCCTCCCCTCACTCCCTCCTCCCCCCTCCTCTGACCCTATCCCTTTCCCCCCGCAGGACCCCCCACCCATCCTCCTGCCCCCGCCTCCCTCCCTTCTACTCCTACCTTCTTCCTCTCCCCCTACTCCCCCCCCTCCCATCCCCCCCCCACCCTCCCCACCCCCTGCCCATTCCCTTTCCCTTCCCGCTTTTTCTCCCACCCTCCCCCCCCTCTCCCCTCATCAATTCATTCAACCTCCCTCCACCTTCATCCTACTCTCTCTGGGCCCTCTCCCATTCCTGCTCCCCCTCCCACCCAACCCTCCAGCCCCGCCCTCCCTGCCACCCCCCCCACCCCCGCCCCTCCCCTACTTCTCTCCCCTCCCCGCACCCCCTCACTTTCTCCCCCCCTCAGTCCCACCCCTCCCCTCCTTTTCCCCCCTACCATGTCTTTATCCTCCCATCATCCTTCCCCCCCCCCCCGCACTCCTCAACACATTTCCCCCGCCCACCCCCTCACCCTCCCACTCCACCCCTCCCCCCATGCCTCCCCCCGCCCCCCCACCACCCCCCCGCCCACTTCCTCGCCCCCCCCTGCCCCCCCTGTCCCCACCCCCACCACACCCACCCTACTCCTGCCCCCCACCGGCCCCGCCGCCCCCCCCCCCCCCCATCACCCTCTACACTTGTCTTCTCCCCCTCTCCTCCCCCTTAGTCCTCACTCCCCTCCCTACCTCTACCCCCCCCCCCCCCCCCTTGCTAACTTCTTTGCCCCCCCCATCCACCTTCCGCCATCTTCCCACCTTCCCCCACCACTTTCTTCCCCCTTAACTTGCCTCCCCCCTCACTACCTCCTCCACCTCCACCCTCCCTCCCCCCTCACGCCCAAGCCCACACCCCCTCCTTTCACCCCCCCTCCCCCACACTCACCCCCACTCGCCCCTCCCCCACCCCCCCCTACTTCCCCCCCCCAGCCCTCTCTACACCCTTTGCTCTCCTCCCTTCTATTACTATTCCCACTCACACCCCCCTCCCCCCCACCCCTTCCCCCCCCCCCACCACTGCTCAGCCCAACCCCTACCCCTTCACTCCCCCACCCTGTCCCCCTCCTCTTTTCTCTCTTCGACCCTTCTACCCCCGCACCTCAACCATGTAGGTCGCCCTCCACCCCCCCCTACCCTGCCACACCCTCCTCCCCCCACTTCCACCCCCCCCCTTCCCCCTTCCCCCACCCCCCCACCTTCCCTAACTCCCCCTTACTCCCCCCCCCCATTGCTTTCTCCCTTCATTACCCCCCCCTCCTACCCCCCAGTCCCCCCCCCGGATATCCAAATAGCCGCGCTCCTTTTCTCGTTCAACGGTAGCTTTTCCCCTTATCTCCAGTTTATGCTGATCCCTATATCCACAGCATAGCGGTGCAGTGAACCCCAGCCCCCAAAACAAAAAACCATGGCTTCTTCTTATTGCCTCCTTTACCAATACACGCCATATGGCTTTTGTTAACGATCCCTGTTGATCCCTTTTCGCGTGAAAGATGACATCGATTTTTTTTTCTATTTATTTTTAGGCCTTTTCCTGAATGCCCCCGGCGAATTGAGAGGCTAAGCTATCCTAACATTTCTCCCAAAGATTCTACTCCCCTCCCCCCATCCCACCCCCCACCTCTATCACTTCCTCGCTCTTTCCCGCCTCCTAACCTCTCCCCTCCCTCAAGTGGCGTCCACTATGTTCATAGCTCACTATCCTTCCTGCATTTTGAAAGGAATCAGAGCAACTTCTCCGCCCCCCCCCCCCCCCCCCCCCCCCCCCCCCCCCCCCCCACCCCCCCCCCCCCCCCCCCCCCCCCCCCCCCCCCCCCCCCCCCCCCCCCCCCCACCCCCCCCCCCCCCCCCCCCCCCCACTCCTTTCTCCCCCTTCCCCTTCTTCACTGAGTTTTTTGAATACTTTAGCTTACAGGCCTTTGGGGTGCTGGGCTGAAGTCTTTGGTTTTTTTCTTTTTCCTTCCGGGTAATAGACCTTGAATTCCTTCCTGACCTCTTCCCCCGCGGGGTCCAGTCACCGATCGGTCGCCCTAGATTGATTGCGATGACCCACCCGAAATGCCTTGAAGGCTTTTTCCGTTTTGCTGTCGATATCTCTCTTTTCTGTTCGCGCTTTCGGCCCGCGCCAGCGGCCGTTCAGGTTCTTTCTCTTGCCCCCCCTCATCCCCAAGCGGCGGTTCAGCTTCCCATTGAAGCTACTTCCTCAGACTTTCCCTTCCTCCTTTTTGTTTTTGACTAAGGCCAATGTCGATGAATAAGTGCTTTCGTTTTTTTTCCTCCGAGCCCCCCAGTGACCTCTCTCTGACCGGTGCTTTGGCGCCGTCTCCGAGAACCCTCGCGACAATCTTTGACCCCTTTCCTATATTTTTTGCCAAGAAGCATTGCGACCTGTTTCCTCTTTCGCTTAACCTTTCCTCTTGTCCATGGTGAACGCTACTAACAGTTCCTCGAGGTCGATTCGCAAGTGCAGCCCTGAACCCAACTCCCCTCTTGCCCTGGCCTCCACCCCTTCCTAAGTCCTGCATGAATTCCCGGTCGAATTAATTTGGAGATCTAAAGGCCCTCGGTCCATGATCATGCTGTTTTCCTTTCCAAGGGCGTGCTTAGTTCCTCCTTCAATTCATCAACGCCCGCCAGGGTGAACAAGGTCATTTATCCATAGGAAGCGAACAGAGCCTCTCCCTTGGTTTCGTGAAACGTTCTTCCCTAGCAGAAACCCCCCTCCAGATGGCAGCTGGTCCCCCCCCATCACACGATCTGTACCGTTTACTCAGGCTTGTCAACTTTTCTTTCCGAAATAGGAGTGTTCGTCTCCTTCCTTTTCAAGTCCTCCTTTTTTTTCGTGCGATAGTACAGTCCCGTTCATATAGTGCCGCGTATTTGGCTCCTCTCCCACTTTACTTCCCAATCAGCCCCCTTGACCCGACTCCCCCGTACTCAGCGAGCCTATCACGAACTTCCAGGGAATCCCCCCCTTTATTTTCCTAACCCGTGCCCCCACTCTCCGTTTTTTTACCTCCTTTCGTTCCCACGCCTGCACTTTGCACATTGCTTCTACAGCACCGACGAAAACACCCTGCCAAGCCTTCCCCCCCCTCCAGTCTGCAACGCTGCTGACCTGCACCTTTCGGCTCTTTTTCCCGCCCTAGATATAACTGACAATCAGTCAAGTTCTTGGTTGATTCCTGATTGCTATTTTTCTTGGTGATAGATGCTTTTGATGACCCGTTCCCTCATCCTTTTCTTTCTCTTACTGGCCGTTTTGGTTGAGCCCTGAAAACACTAGTCCCCCTGTAGCTTATACGCTCGAGACAACCCCCAGCTCCATATAGAAAGGAACGTGCAACCCTCTACACCTGATATAATCCCCCCCTTTGACCCTTTTGTTGACTTGTCAGCAGAGTCCCATGGTCGAGAGTTATTCTCTGTCTGTTTTTCCCCTTACTTGCCCAGGGCTTCTCCACCCCAATAGCTTGGATGCGTGGGGTGCCTCCCCGACGCGATTCTTTCCCTCTTTTAAAAATTTCGTTCCCAGGAGTAGTATTTTTGAGCGGGGGCGACGGGATAATCCTCAGAGTTCCTACACGTCTTAAATCTGTGAATTTCTCGAGAAGTGTTCTCTCCTGCCTCTTTTTTTCCTCATTCACCCCCTTGTGCTCGCTTGCCCCAGTTTTGTTCCACGAAACCTGAGTAAACGATGACTCTCCCATTTCCTGCCCTCCCCAGACACTTTCTCCCCAGATCAATGACGTTCCCCGTCCCTGAGGAAGATTCCCTTTTTGCAGCCGATGATTTGTTTATTAGTTTCCTGCCACTCCCTTCGAGGGGGGAGGTTCCTGTATGCTTTCAAGGACCCTTCTATCATTTTTAAAATTAGGTTTCTTACTCCCTCCCCATGGCGTCGCCCCTCATCTAACGTGCAACCCCCGTGATGCTACCGCGGAGGACGTACGAATCACCTTCCCCAATTTTAGAATTTTTGTGTAACTTGACCTAAACACTACCCACTTTCCCTCTCCTTTCCCAGATAGAGCCCTCCTCGTTCGGCTCCCTTTGATTCGCAGTTCCTAATATACATAACCCATTTTGCAAAAAGCCCCTACCCAACTTCACTCCCCCGTTCCCTTGTCCGGCCTTCCCGAAAGCAGAGGTGTCGCTTCCTTCTGTCCCCCTCCTAGTGAGAGGCTCCTGACGGAAGTCGCTCACCAGGGGCGTACCATCCCGCGGCGCATTCGTCTCCCAAGTTCGCAGCATCTTTTTCGTCTGAGGTTCCCTCTGAGTTCAGTAGATCATACGATTTTTCCCTCCCTTTTTTGTTGAGTTTCAGGCTCTTTGGTTTCCTTGCTTGCTGTTACACTCGACGCCTATTATGAACCCTCCGTTATCTTTTTTTTCTTTTCTGCAGCCCGCTTGTCTGGTCCGCCCGCCTTTGGAGGACCTTTTTTAGTCAAACACCGGCATTCTCACTAGGCGTTTGTTGACCCTTCTTTTCTTTCCCCTCCACCAAGTCGTTTTTCCGATCCCTGCGGAAGCTCAATTTTTGATGCTTCGGGGGGTTTTGCATGGGCGTTTAACTCTCTTTGCCCCCCTAATCAAAAACTTCTGAAACGCAGGAGGAGATTTGAGCTCGGCCCTTTCCTCTTTGAGGGATTTAAGACTTCCCTTTTTCACCTTGCCCCCGAAACGATTCGTCGGCATCCGCGGTCTACCACCGTTTCCCCGACTCTCGTTCTCGGGCCTCTCCTAGAGAGTATCACGCCAATTGATCTGGCTCTTCGTGCGCCTTTCAGATTTACCTCCCGTTGTTTGGGGCATGAGTAATTGTTCCTCTTCCTCTTCCCCCCCTCAACTTCCCCCCCCCCCTTTTGAGACGGACTGGCTGATATGGTTCATCGTCCGTGGTGTTTTCCTGGCTTAGCGTCGTCATCTTTGCGATTAGGTGCTAATTTTCCTTCTCGTCCTCAGGCTCGTTCGACCTCAAATTCGGGGCGACGCCGTCCCAGTGGTTTGCCTTATCCCGGAGTTCACAAAGATCGGCCTTGCCGAGGCTCCGTCCCGACCCCTCTTCCGCCACACACACCCCTGCCCCCACCCAACCCCTCTTACAATTCAAGTTTCCATTCCCGAGGTTACCCTGCGGAAACCCGTTTATTTCATTTTTATCCATTAATTTTTTTTCTCAGCCTGGAGTACACACATTTTTTTATTACTCTTTTTTCCACTATGACCCGTGAGTTTCTTGTTATCCCCAGGAAAGCCCCGACCTTCAGGACGATTGTTTTTATCCTGCAACGGCATGGAATTACACCGCAAGTTCTACTCTCCTCCAATTGGCTCCTTGAAAAATTCCGGGGGGAGTCTTGATGATTTCAAGTTTGCTTGTTACACACGGGTAGAGATGTCCTGGATGGTTATTTGCATAAATGTATAGAGTGTTCCCTCATTCGGAGTCCCCTCTTGCTCTCAAACGGCGGGGCCGGCACGCCCAACAGTTGTAATCACCAGGAGTTCCGTTACCACTCCCAGATCGGCACCGCCATAGAGCAATAGCCCCCTATATCAACTTTAGCCACTGATTGCGCTATTTTTTGATAGCATACATCCCACACCGAAGCGGCCGAAGGCCCCATGTTTTTTTTGACCCGTGCCGTGTTAGTTAAGGCCTGCTACGGCCGTGAGTTTTTTGTCGGAATGGGAATCCTAACCTTGTCCCGCTGGCTTTTTGGGATTTTTGCCCAGGTTTGTTAGATGATGCCGCTTCTTTCTTTACGTAGCTTCCCCCCCATGGGTCGGATGAATCAGCCAGTTGACATTTTCGCCATAGCTCCCTAGTTTAAGGACCCTCGCCAAACCCTCAGTTCCTTCACTAATCCCATCCAAGCCCGCCCTAGAGTCATTGATTCGTAAACACGTCCATTCTTCCGGCTTTGATGGGTGAACGCCATCTCTTTTTTTCGTGTTTTGGTATCTGGAGCCGGTGTTTACGACGCATCCAGCTTCCCTGGGATCTTACATGACTTTATGAACATTTTTTTCTACCCTGCCTTTAATTCATCCTTCTCCTTTCCTTCACGCCGAGCCCTTCTTCCCCCCCGGCACGCCCGTCATCGGCCTTGATCCTTCTATCTCCTTCACTTCCCCTGACATCCGCAGGAACTTAGCTCCATTCTTTTTTGGATTTTTTTTGTTTCATTTTCTGGAACTGTGGCCCTTTTCTCTCGCGCTTGAATTATATTAAAGGCTTAATCCCTTGAGCGTTTTCTCACTTCCCTTGCCCGTAAGTCGCTGCGATGTTTTTTGAACCAACAAACGCGTAGAGCCTGACGCTTAGGGCTGCCTCCTGCCTGAGTTTGCCTTTCGCCTCTTATTCTCCTTTCTCTTGCCGATAAGATAAAGGAGGAAGTAATTTTTCTTTTTCCCTGGCACTCGTCCTCTTCAAGTGTATATCCATTTAGAATCAAAATTCCTCTCTTCACTCCAAGAATTTGTTTGTTTTTCAGCGCGATTGTTTGTAAGTAATGGAAATGTGCGCGGTCCCGGCGTTTTTTCTCCTTGTCAGTACTCCTCCTCCCACGATGCGTCCGCCCGTGCTCTGTTTACTCGGGCTTCGAACAGAAGAGCTAAAAGTTTCGCCGCCCCGTCGCCCCAATTGCAATTTTCGCATGGCGATTCGTTTTTTTTTTTTCCCTCCCTCGATTGACCTCCCCTATGGACTGGCGCCAACGGGCAGACGCAGAGAATCAAGTGCGAGGATTTTTTCCACCTTAAATTTAGCAATCTTTTCAAGAGCCGCCCCTCCTTTTCTTCAAGTCATGAATTCCGTTTTCTTCAGGAGATGGAGCGCTCGGACTGGACGCGGGTTTTTTTTATGTCCTTTGGTGCGTTTGAAGGTCTAGAGTTCTCCTCCCTTGCAGTTGTTTTAAACCCCACAACGCGGTCTAATTCATGTAGATCCGCCGTTTTCTTTTTTTTCCTCGTCCGGTTTTTAAACCAACGGATCATCCCTCGTCGCCCCCCTTTCCGTTCATTTACCATAAGGCAGTTGGACATTTTGGTTATTGAACAACTTGACGCCATAGGTTGTTCTTCCTCGGCCCTTCCCCAGGTTTGTAGTGCGATTAGCCCCCAGGCCAGTATGCGTGTGTTTGCTTGCTCTGTGGCCGGCTTCCCGCTGTCTTTTCCGTTTCCACCCGACCACGTTGCCTAAGGATCGTTATCTCTATCGTCGTCCCTCAGGGAAAGCCACGGGTCTTTTTCCCCCCCCCCACGGCCCAACGAGCCGTTTCATGGAAGCGGTAAGTAATTTTACAAGCCCCCGCACTGCCTTCATACTCCATACGATTCACCTTTCATCCCACCCCCCTCGCGGCCCCTATGAAAGTTTTTCGTGGGATGTGCGATTTCCGAAATATGGAACCCTACTCCCTAGCTGAGTGCTGAGTGTGTGACTACGATGGGTCTCCGACCTGTTGCTATCAGCACAGGCACTCGTAGCCTCCTTCTTTGCCTTCTGACGGTTTGCGGACTCCACACCCCCCTTGACCTCCCCTTGATAGGAGACAGGACCAAACCCCCCACCTTCTTTCCCATATTCTCGTTGGTAACACTAGGACAACGTTCAAAGAATCAAGCCACGCCCGCGCGCGTTTTTGATTTTTTCCCTGGCCGCGTTCTCTCTTCTGCTGGCTGTGCGCACCCCTCCGTTCGGTAGTCATCGAATTTTCGGATTTGGTGGCCTTTCTCCCCAAGAAGCGCACTTCGTCCTTTTTGAAGCCCCCCCAAAACCGCGTGGAGAGAGCCCTAGTTCTTTTTTTTGTCAGTCAACGCTTCCTTTTCTTTTAGAAGAGTTCCCGTATTTCCCAATTGGTATATATTCAATGATTGATACTTCTGAATTGTTTGATCCTTTTTTCGTTTTGCCTCCCATCCAAAAATTGGGCTTGCCTCTCCCTCAGTTTGTTGTCTCAATCCCGTCTGCGCGAGATTCAACGTAGTTCTGAGCAGCATCATCCTATACTTCCTCTGATGATCCATGTCTCTAGAGAAAATGCACCTGAGTTCCCCCTCCTCCCCCCCCCTTTTTTCCTACTAGCTTAGTTTTTTTTGATCGAGAGTGCACTTGATTTGCAACCGCAAGCCACCAGCTTGGGGGAGTGTGATGGACCCCCCACGCCCCAGAATATAATAGTCCCCCCCCTTTTTGGATCCTCGCGAACGATTACTCCCTTTTCACCTACCAGAAATATCTTCTTTCCAGGTGTAGCCCCTCCTTCTGCCGGACGACCTACGTTGTCGTCTTTCTAATTTTAGTCCATCCTACCCATTTCCTCCCCCCCTGAGCCCCCCAATTAAATCAAATGCTATATAATGTAAACGTGCTCCCCCCCCCCACCTTTCTTCCTCCCCCTTGCATATTTTTGGCCCCCTTTATCCTCCCACACAAAACGACCCACTATCCGCAAAACTCGTTTTCTGCGCCGGGATCTGGCTGACACTTCCTCTTACCCTTTGCGTCTCTTCTTCCCCTCGGTTCTTTTAAGTGCAATTGTTGTTCAGTCCCTTCTTTGAAACCCCTCCTTTTCTGGCTTTCCCGCGCTTAACTTTTTCCAGCATCCCCTGATACCTTTTCCTTCTCTTTTTTCTAGTGCTACGGAGACAGGCAGATTCATCTCTATCTTTTCATACTCCCCTTTTTTTTTTCTCTCTTGATCCGACTCAAGTTTTTTTTTTTTGATTTTTCCCTCCGACGACCGCCCCGGGCCCCCATTGATCGAGGGGATGATGGACTGGGCGTCGGGACCTCCGCCGCGTGATGTCCCCTCTTGATGAGACTTGCCGCCCACTCATTCTTCGAACTCGGCGTGTGTCCGACTCCCCCTCCCCCTTGTTCGGCCTTTTCCTTTTCTCCCTTTTCTACTGCTGAGAAGGTGCCCTTGTGGGTTTGCCTTGGGGGCGTTTATACTGGATCTTGCCGGGGCGAAAGCTTGGTTCAAGTTTTTTTTTTTTTTCTTTTTTCCTTTCTTCTGGTCCTTCTGTACTCCCGAAAAATCTCCTGACCCCCCTTTCTTTCTTCCGTGCCCGTGCTCCACCTTTTAGACGTTTCTCGTGTGGATTTGAATGTCTTTATGGATCGTTTTCGCGAGCCATCCCGACTTGATCTGCGCTTTTTCCTTCAGGGCTTCATGCGTTAGCCCACCTGGAAACTACAAAATCGTTTGCTTTTTTTCTAATTTCGTCAAAACTAAGCTCTGATTGAGAGAAAGTAGTCCTTCCGTGCAATGTTCGTTGCTTTCTTTTTTCTTTCGCGGCTACGTGATGGTGTTATTTCTTTTTTTTTGTTTTTTGTTGTTGCTTTGGTTTTTTTTTTTTTTTTTCTTTTTTTTGTCGTTTTTGTCTCCGTTCTCCCTCCCATGGCTAATATACTTCCTTCCTTCCTTTTATTGGAATCAGCAAAACTTTTTCTAAAAGGTCTTCTGCTCGTCACCTGACGGACGCAGAGGACGACCCACCCCCCCCCTTATAATTCCTTCCCCAATACCTGAGTGGTAACAGGCGGCTTCACCTCTGGGTCCTATTTTCATCCCATGCGGATGTTTTTTCGCATAAGGAGTCCAAACCCCCCCTTTTTTCTTTTCCCCCTGAGTTACAATATCCTCCTGTCGTGGCACAGAATAATCAGACGACGGGATTTTGTTACTATTCACGGGAAGGTATACAGCCTCTATATGCGCTACCCTGGGGCAGCTGACATTCAAAA
>Ga0179593_1453524_pt1 | contig 11356 bp, 13 predicted proteins | sample CZODoug2_1_08_16_FD_185931 | JGI IMG/M metagenome (GOLD analysis project Ga0179593, IMG submission 185931) | Vadose zone soil fungal communities from Angelo Coast Range Reserve, California, USA - CZODoug2_1_08_16fungal (PacBio error correction) | ecosystem: Environmental > Terrestrial > Soil >... | reverse complement strand
CTAATGCTCCCTAGTCAGAAGGTCTCCCCCTCGCCCAGCATCCGCTCCCATGCTCGCGGAGTCTTAGACAATCGTCTCGGTAGGGCGTCATTTCTGGCTCTATATTGTTTTCCATCAAGAGTTCCGTATAAACTGGAAGCACGAGTAAAGATTTGACCGGGGTTCCTGAATAGCCAGGGGACTTGGATTCGCATATTCCAAGGAAAATCGGCAGCCAGATCCTGAGTTGTAGCCACATGAGCAGCAAGCTTAACCCTTTTCTCCTCTCCCCAACCGCGTGTTCCCTCCTTCTCTTAAAGCCCCCCTGTCTTTTTTTAGGTCTCAGGTGAGTGAACCACTAAGGCACCATCTCTTTTTTCCAGAGCACACTGATAAGTTATAGCTTGCTCTGAGGCCCCATTATTTACTTGCAAATACAAGCTCCTTTCTCTTCATAAAGTCTATCCCCATTCCCCCCCCCTTTTTTAAAAGTATCTTTTCTGAACAGAATCCGATTGCCGTCCGTGCATCCCCCCTGTTCTGTAGTCCGCCTTCGCGTCTAACGACCGTTATTCCCAATAGGAGACTATGACCCCCTATTCCTTTCCTCCATCCCCCCTCCGTCTTCTCCCTCTACTTCCCCCCCCCCTTGTTCACCCTCCCCTTTCCTCTTTGTTTCTTCTCCTACTCCCCGTCACCGTCCTCGTTACCCACCTTTCCTCCTCTTCTATTTTTCACTCTTCCCCCCCTCCCCCCCACCGTTCCGCTCTTTTTCTTCTTCCCATTCGCCCCCCCCCCCCTCTTATCCCCCGCACCCAGCCTCAAGGTCCTTTTTTCCCTTTCCTCCAAGGTAAATCAGAAGAGTTTTTCTAACAGTTCCTTTCACCTCCCCCAAACCCAGTTAAACGGACCCCGACCCGTAAGTCGTTGGAATCCCCGGTGGGCCCACCAGAGCGCCGAATGGATTCCCCCCATCCCGAGTTAAACTCTGTGCGAACCTTCTCCAACCACCTTCAGCGCCCGTCTGTCGAGAACAGAAAGATTGAGTCAGAAAGTCCGAATAACTTGATCGACTTCAGCCTCCGAGATTCTGATAGAAAGCTCCTTCTTTTTTTTTTAGGTCCGTTCGCGTCTAGTCTCCTGCCCACCTGGGGGCTGACCCTAGGTTATGAAGCCTTCCCTTCTCCCGTGCCTTCCGACCCCTCCTGTCCGAGCCAACGTCTTTAGAGGCCCCCCCCCAGACCTTCTCTTTTTTTTGGTTTTTCCCTTTCTTCCCTGTCCAAATCATCGTTCCAAAATCTTCCAGCTAGACAAGTTCCCAGTACTCGCCGGGGACTCTCAATGTGATCTGAGGCCACCGTAAAGCAGTTTTTCTAAGATAACTTCCCACTTTCTGTTTTTTACCGCGTCCAAGGAAAGAACTAGTGGATTATCCCCCTCTCAGTCCGAGAGCCTTATCTTGCGATTAAAACTATTCCTGCCGCCATCCCTTCTAATTTGCACCCAAACCAGTTCCCTTATTTATTTCCTCTTTTCCTCGACCCTAGAAACCCCCCCCCCCACCCTTCTCCCAAAGATTAATCCCTGAAGCCCTTTTCGTCTGAACAACTTTCCTTTCCCCACCCCTTTCCACCCGTTCATATCGGGGGTATCGCGGCAGATGCTCAAGGGAAGTGTCCCTTTCCCCCAATGCCACAGAAGAACCCCTGGAAATTTCCGGACGTATTAGGGTACCCCCGGCGCGTAGTCTCAGATGCAGCCCCCTCCCATATTCTGTCCTACTGAATCTTCCTCATGTCCCCCCCCCTTTTTTCTCACGTTTCCTTGAACTTATTACTAACTAGTCAAGGGGCTGGCACTCTCTCTTAGCCTACTGAATTCTGTTCTTGCTCCCTTCTCTCATCCCATACATGGCAAGCCGAAAAGACTTGCACCATGCAAAGGTCCCCAGCCTCCCGTCACGTCCCCTATCATGGCGCTGAGTCTCTCCCAAGGTTGGCCTTTTTTGACAGTAACTCCCTTTGATCCGTGGAACCCCCCCTTCTTCCGCATGTTTCTTGAATCATATCAAATCTATTTCCCCAATCTCTCCCTCCTGGAAATAAATTATGGGGGGGGCCCCTTCACGGAAAGACCCCCAGCGTTCCCTTTTCCTTCAATCCCTTTTCTCGGTTTCAAATTTTTTTCTGCTGCTTCCGTTCACCAGAGTTCTGATCTTCCGCCGCCCCCTTTCGCGCCCCTCTGAGAAAACCGTTAGAACGAAAACAGTTGCTCTCGTAAACTCTCGTCTCCCAAGCCCCAAAGCCAACGACTTAGGATTCATTTTTTTTCTTTCCTGTAACTGCCCCGGCCGTGCGCAAAAGGTAGAGCGGACTTTTGGATTTGGTCTTTTCTCCCCCCCCTTTCCAAGTCCTGGATTTATCTTCTACGCTTTCTCTTTCTCGCTGCTCTTGAAAAGAACTTGACCTTGTGCGCTTCTGTCCAGGACAAGTTCCCCACTCCGCTGCGATCGCCGTCAAAGTTACACCTAAACAAAAACCTCTGTTGAAGGATAGGTGTTTTCCCTTCCTCTTCTCTCTTTGCCCTCCTTTTTTGTTTTTCTTCGAGATGATACCCTTCTCCTACTCGTAGCTTGTTGGTGTGATGCTGTTCACGTTCTCCGCGATCTCCTGTGCTTGAAAATTGTCCCGGCTTTCACCCTGAACGGCTGAAGGATTAGTGAGTCCCCCTCTCCCCTCCTCTTCGAGAGTTCTTCCCCTTTCCCTTTTAGAAGCCCAATTCCATCCGCAGAGTGACATGAGATAGCCGTCTACCTGCCCGAGAACAACTTTTCCGGTTGTTTGTCGGGTCTTTTCTCTTCTGTATAGCTATCCAATTTTTCCCCAGTTCTGAACGATTGGTTTTTTTAGTTAGCCCGGTGAACTTTGTGCGGGGAGCAGGTCTTGTAGTAGCGATTGAGGAAGGGCTTCCCCCTTAACACTCTTTTCCCTGAAACGAAATTACTTCTAGAACGGGCCGGTAACCTGAGATTTCAGCCGCCCGACTTCTTTCCATCTTGCTTAGATGTTGGTTTGGTGTGTTCTTTTTTTTTTCCAATGTGGTGGTGGTGATTGCTGTTTTTTTTTTTTTTGCGTTAGCTATGCCACGTTTCGACTTTTTCCCCTGATAGGCGCTGTTCCTTGGAAGGGACACGAAAACCCACGAATCCCCCCCCCCCTTGATACTCCTCATAATCAGTTTTTTCCTTCCCTGTCTTAAGCTAGGTAGAAGAAGATCCTGTGTTTTTTTCGCTTGCGTTATGGAGACCAGCTTCGCGAAGTTGCTGCGCTCCAGACTATTCAAAAAGTAAGATTTCCCCTTCTCTCTCACTTTGTTTTCCTGCCCTCGTTCGACTGCTGCTGACCAGCTGCCGAGATCTGAAAGTTTTAGTCATCGTCCGGCCTCCGCCGGTTCCCGGCGTTTAGGAGACTTTCTTCCCCTTCAGGAGCACCTTCCCTATGGATGCTGTCTCCCGCTCCAGGACTCTTTCCCTTTGTTTGTAGTTGTCCCCGGTTTTGACACTCTGCACACACTTGCCGCGATGTTACATCGTGGGCGTTGGTTCACCCCGATGACGAACGAATACTCCTTTTGTGTTTTGAGTGGAAAATCTCTTTTTTACGGCAGCATTTTATCTCCCTCATTCCCTTCTGAGATTATGATAGATACATCCTTTTTTTCCTTGTCTGCCTTGGTGGCCCTTCCTCATTGATGAGTCGTTTACTGCGAACGGGGCTCCGAGACCGCTTTCCTTTCCATGCTGAAACCCATTCTGAAGGATTGTTTCCATCGTATGTTTTCCTTCCCTCGCCAGAACCCTTTTGTTTTGGCGAGGGGCTTTTCAGAAGTTTTCAGGTACTTCCTTTCTTCTCCTGATTCGTCCTTTAAGAGAACACAACCCGCTTTCTGCCCAAGGTGATTAAGAGGCCTGTCTTCCTCCCACAACTCCTCTCCTCCTCCTAAGGCAGAAAACCCCTCTATGATGAAGTCTCGTTAAAGCGAACTTCGCGGAGAGCCTTCCTTCCCCCCTATGACCCCCTTTTTTAGAAGTGGTTCCGCTCTTTTCGCGTTGGAAGTAATCGAAATTCTATACTATCCTGTTAGTTTTAGTATTTTTTCCTGTTGGCTAGCATGGGTATTTTATGGAGCGAAGGGGTCCCTTCTCTTCCCTTCCCTCTTGATAAGTTCAGTATTCCTTCCCCTAAGACGTCCCCCCTGTAGGTACTTCGAAGGCGTTTTTCACTGCCTGATCGATTATGTTCTAATGACTTTTCCGTCACTTTCCCTTTTGGGTAAGAATCGGTCTGAGAGATGGAGAGGGAGAGGTGGTAACGATTGGAAATGGACCTCCTCCTTCCTTGGGATTGTTTTTTTTTTAATAACACACTCCTGCCTTGACCCCCCTCCTTAGGATCTCATAAAAGGCGCTGAATTACTGCGTTAACATTTCATTCCACGCCGGAGGGTCGAACCACTGAGGTCTTTTTTTTTTCCGTCCCTTGGTTCTTCCCACTAATGGTGTTTTGTGGCCCCCTACTTTCGGCGCTTTGAGTAAGCCTGGGTCTAATACAATTCCCTCTTAGCGGTCCTACCTTGCGGTTTCGATGCGTAGCCTTGGGCCCGGGTTCAATATGAGAGGCGCATGAATTGTTCAGACCACTTCACTTTTCCCCGATTTAGCGACTTCATAGAGAGGAAGGAAGATTGCCGTCGGTTTCTCCTCCGGCTCGCATATCCTATGTATTAGATCTGTTGTTTTTTTCTATCTTTCCGGATGATATCTCCTCCTCCCCCTTGTAGCCAACAGGCCCTCGCCCTTGAATCCCCCCTCAAAGGATAGAGGAGTCTTTTCGCTCACTCGTCTCGAAATTGCAGCCCCAATCATATAGTCGCCGAGAGTTCGTACTGAAGGTCTTCCTCCCCCTCATTAACTCCCCCCCCTCGGTTCTTCCGTTTTTTACTCCGGTTTAAATTGTATTCCTCCCAGTAAACCTGATCCCTTCTGAGTGGTCCGTCCACCCTGGCTCCAATCTATGAACCAATTGGAACGCTTCCCGTTAATTCCCCCGTTTAAATTGAATGGCTTCCTCAAGGTCTTGCACTGCATTTCTGAAGGCAAGAGGCTTTTCTTTCTGCACCTCCGCGTTTTGTCTGTCCCCCGCCATGCCGTGTCACGAGAGCTTGCCACTTCAGTCGTCTCCTCCCCTTTCTAGCTCCTCCTTAGACCCGACTAAAAAATTCACCATTTTCGAATTCTGCCCCTCCTTGCCCGTCCCCCCCCCCTGAATCCAAAACTGAGCAGGTTTTATTTCGAATACTGCCCGGAACCCCTTTCAGCCCCCAGCCCCTCCTTGAACACCCCTCTCCGTTTCCCCCCTAAATGAAAAATTTATATGGTGTCCCCCCCTCATCCCCCCAACCGTTGAATCCCTGACTTAAACCCCGTAGTCGTTAGTTTGAAACGTCTTCCCCTCCCTGTCTTTTCCCAGTACGCTCAAAAGATACGTTGAACAATTCTCGTCCAGCTCTTTCCCGGCAGCGCCCTCCTTTCTAAGACCCTGACTGATCAGAATTCAAGCGCGATTTTCTACGCGGCCCCCCTAATAATCTTTTTTTTACCGGCCCGTATCAAGTACAGGTCAGACAGCTGGTTGTTCGCTCTTTTCAACTTCCTCCCTCGCGCATTGCCCCCTCCTCCCCCCCCCCACCAGATCGCTCCCCTTTTTTTTGGTCTCCAACACTTTCCGTGCCCCAACCATAATTCCTCTGGTTTTGATTTGGAGGATTACTTGTAGACCTTTCTGCACCCGATTCCCCCTCCCTTCAGCAAGTTTTCAAAGGGACTCCAGGGCTGCTTTTCCCCCTTCGCCATCCTAAATTAAGTTCTCACTTCAAATCCCCGTACGCATTGCCCCTCACAATTCTTCTGATTACTTAATCATCATCCGCGGCGCTCCGCTTTAGTGCGATAAAAAGACAAGTGCCCAAACCCCCCCCGGCCTCTTCTTAGGATTTTTCGTCACGCCCCCGAATAAGCTCCTCTCTCATTTTTTGTGCCTCGTATCGCCACACCTTGTCTCCCCCTCCCAAAAAATTCAGAAAGTGAGGGTAGAGGGTTCTTAAGTTTAATCCGTCGCCATTTTTCATTACCCCTTTCATCCCCATGCAAACGCCGCCCATGGCCTCGAGATCCCTTCTCGGTAGTCCTTAAGCTTCTCCCCCCAGATTCCCAGCCCTCGCTTCCCCAGTTGGCATAAAAAGTTACCTTTTTCGCCGGTCCCACACATTTCGCTTTTTCCGGCATTCTTTTTTTCCTACTTTTTCTACGGATTGTTATACCTGTTGTCCGTCCTTTTTAAGAATTCCCCAACGCAAGCGACCAAAGCAACTGTGGATGCTTCCCAACGCTTAACGCCCTTTCCACGATGTGATTAGAATCGGGTTCCCCGTTTCCTTCTTTTTTATTTTCCCCCTCCCCTCCCTCTTATAATTGAACCCCATAGCGCCTGTACGTCCCCCTGAACATCTCCAAAACTTCTTTTTTCCATAATCGTTCGGAGAGCTCATCACGACCTGAGGCCTCTTTCCCTTTTTTTTGCCACTCTACGCGGTCCTTTTCTATCCACTTTCAGAGACGTTACTCCTCTTCTGCCTAACTTTCGGCCCGACAAAGAGTAAAACCCCCGGGGCCTCCTCTTTCACTCGAGAAGCCCCTATCCAACGCGAGAAAATCCTTCTTCTTCTGAAGGTATGTTCTTCCATGTCACCTTCCCCGTGTCGCGCCTAACTCGCGATGGCGGTCCAGTTGGTGCGTAGTCGCAACGAAGGACTACGTTCTAACGTTATACTCCACTCTCCCCCTCCATAGCCCCTTACCCTTTGGCTCTGTGGTATTTTCCGGAGACCCCCCCATTTCACCGGATCGCGTTTCATCCAGTACACCCAGCCCACCACATCGGCGACTCCGTTTCTTAGTTGAAATCAATCCCTTCTTTTTCCTCCTCCGTTTTTTTTGGTTTCTCTCAGCTTACCAGTTTCCGGGCACCGCGGCTGGGGGGGTACTTATTAGGAGTTCCTCCCTCTTTCAAAAGTTTCCTTTCCCCCCAAGACTCCCGGAAGGCTGATGCCCCCTGTTGTGAGAGACTTCTTTTTAGAAACGTTTTATCGCTCGCTTCCTTGTTGGAACTTTGAGACTCCTACCTTCCACTGTCCCGCCATAGGAGTGCGGCCAAAGGGCTCCAGAGACAAATTCCGTCCCTCCACTTTGCTTGTAGCAGGTTTTCTGATTTACGTTCGAAACCCCGTTTAAAGAGTTTCTCTCTATTTTTTTGCTTCCCTGTCCTTCTGAGTTCCAGTCAATTCTTCCAATTACTCCTCCTCTGGCCGAACTTTCCCTCTTTATTAGCAATTAGATTTTTTTTGCCCTTGAGATGAACAGATAAATTAAGTCTAGAGATGTGGGGGTTTTTGAGAGTTAGAAAGACGTGGAGCTAGAGTTCCTTTCACAGGGTCTACATCTCTTCCTGTAAAAACGTTTTTGAAGGCCAACCATTTCGGGAATCCATCTCTCGCCTTTCTTTTCCTGCTTTTCCCTGTTCATAATAAGACCTTTCTTTATGGCTCCCCCCCTCTCTCCAGCCCATTCCTCTCTCCCGAACTCCGCAATCCAGCCTTACCCCAAGCTAGGACTACATTTTGTTCCAGCGGCCCCTCATGAAAAATTATAGATGCGGGTTTGAATAGTCCTACCTCCTAGCCCCCCCTTTTTACTGGACGGCTGCCTTATGGAAGGTTGTTGTTTGCTTTCACGTTCCTTGTTTCTCCCACTTGACCTGGTGACCCCAGTTTTTTCCATGACTTTTGTTGGTGATAGGTCCAAGTGTTTATTTGAATATCCCACCACCTTGAGATGTTTCCATCTGTTCTTCTTTTTCGATGCTTGTCCGATCCGGCCTCCCTCAGAACCTGGTGGGGCAGGGGCGCTTCCCCCTAATCCTTTCCCCCAGAATGAAGAGTTTTTCTTAGATGAGATCATATGATTAGGAAGAAGTGTCGTTCATGCGCGGCGGACAGCTTTTCATGACCGGTTTCGGCGAAGTTTCCTCCCCCCTGCTCCTTCCCCTTCTCGTACTCACCGTTGCTAAAAACTTTCTTTAATTGGGGTCCTCGATGGCCAGAATTTTGACCGCCATTTCGAAGGTTTTCCCTTGCTGTTTCTACAAAGAACTTTTGTTGCGGAAACTTCTGGTCTTTTTCCCCCCGGTCTCCTCGGCGGAATTTCGAACACCGATTTCTTCCCCTTTTCATGAATTCTTCTCTTCTTTCCGCCGGAACAACCTTCTCTTTGAACATAGACTGATTCCTCCCCGTCTCATTTTCGGACCCTCCTCCTATTGGGAGTCGTTCTCCTGGAATCCCCCCGCTGCCATGATGTCAGGTAGCTTTTTATCTTGGGACTTCCTCCCCCATTCCCTGCTCTTCGACCCCCCCCTGTGGGGATACGACTAGGGTTTACTTTCTTAGAGGTTTTTTTCTCCCGGAACCGTAGAACTGTCTTTTTTTTTTGCACTCCGTGAAACGGATTTCCCATTCTTGCCTTATCGTTAACTCCTACGGAATTCTTTTACGGCGAGCGAAGCTTGAAATTAGTGTTCGCCTTTTCCGTCCAGCAACTTTGGTTATTTGGTAAGCTTTTCTTAGCGAGGTGATGAGGGCCTTTTAGTACTCCTCGATTTCTTCTTCCGCGCGTGAAGCACGGCAGTTTCCTTGATTTCTACGTGGGATATGTGCCTGAAGTCTCCCCCTCTCCAAATTCGTCCCTTTTGAAAGCTCCTTTCATACACTGACTGTGGCCTGCAAATGGTCAGTAATGTCAATTGGAATTTTCATCAGATTTGTCTCCTTTTTCTCCCACTTCATGATCTGGATTTTAAGGTATAGGAGAAAATCCTGCAGGAACTCTCTTCTTCCCTTTCGAGTGCCCCCTTCCCGGGAAGCCGCCGGCGGGACCAAATCAGCTCTTGGACATATGAATTGCTCCCTTTTTCGAGGTTTTTTTTTGTTTGTGGTATCGAAACCTCTCGCAACCTCTGGCTTCAGGTTGAATTTAGAGCGACACCGGAAGCCATAATCTCCCCCTTAAGACTTGTGTGTTTCTTGATCTTCCATGCTTACTCTCGCTCTAGAAAGCCTCCGAATCGCTTCCCATGATCGCTCGTATTTTTCTCTCCCTCGATTTAGAATTTCAGTGAAGAAGCCCCCAGTCCTCTATGCTCTCTCTATGGTTCCCCCGCCCGAGGAGATCGGCTAACAGTCCTTCTCCCATCAAAGCACCCCGCAGGTTATCCGGCTTGTCCCGATTTCTCAAATAATTGGAAACTCCCCCCCCTCTCAATAACCTCTTTTTCTCCACCCGGCGCATAATCTGTGACAATTTAAAGGAAATGCTTTCCCTCCCTGGACGCCTTTTCCCTCCCTGTACGAGTCTCTTCTTCATCCTAAGATGGGGAACCACCGCTAACGTTTGTAGACCTCCCTCCACCATGTTTAATGAAAGCGCCTGGACATCCCTAAAGCCCCCCTCCCCCCTGCTCATACGTCCTCCCCCCTTCTCCCACATCCTGAACCCCCAGTATCGATTTCCTTCCTCATCAACCTGTCCTCTTCTTCGCAGAAAAACAAACTCAGGGCCCTTTTCCCCCCTTGACTCAGCTGCCGCAACCTGCAGCCGTGCCCCAGAAAGTCGTCGTTCAAACCTTCACCTGCCAACCAAAATATCCCCCTTTGCTCCCTTGCATCCAAAAACCGTCGACCGGATAAGAAACCCTCCCCCCTTTCGTAGTGAATCTTTTTTGCCACCGATTTCCTCCCTTTTGATTCTCCGATCAACTCTAGTGCGACCATTTCAACCACTTTCCGAGGAGAGAAACGCATTTTCGTCAAGATACTCTACGCTTCTCCCCCAGAGAGATTGCGCCTTAGTCCAATTTGCCCATATTTTAAATTTTTCCGTACAGCTTCTCTTTCTTCCTTCACCTGCGGGGGTTCGTCAAAGACTCCCTCTCTCACACCCGCCCCCCCCCTCCCAGTCCTCTTTTCGAAAACACGCACGTTCCCAAGAGTAGAGTTTCTTTTTTTATTTCTTCCGGTATTATTCCAATTTTTCATCGATTCCCCCCCAATAATGCAGCGTTCTTGCGTACTTCTTTCCCCCCCCTCAATGGATGCTCCCCGTCCTCCAGCCTCCCCCACTCTTACGATAAAACCACCTTGTAAGTCGCCTCCCGCCCAAGAGTTTCTTCTAAATGAGAATTTCGTAGATCTCTCTCTGCCTTATGCGCTAAAAAGAGTTCCCAGACCCAGCCCGATGTTCACCCCCCCCCCCGTCTATCTTCTTCTCTTCGTACTTAGAACAACTAAATTCACATGGCTCCATGTTGTGCGTCGCTTTACCAACCCCTTGTACTCTCCCCCCCAAACAGTTCCCTAGTTCTTTTATGCGGGCCCTTCCTCTCCGTTCTTCCCTCCTGAATGAAATCCAGACGCCGAATGTCCCTCTCCCCCCTCTCCCGTAATTCAATAGGAGAGTCAGTCTTACGATGCCTACCCACTGATTAGAGATCCTGGCTCCGTCATTTCGATCTTCTTTCCCACACATTGCCCTTAAGCACCATGTCCTTCTTCCTTCCTAATGCGTAGAGAATGACCTTTCCGGTCTGCGCAGCTTTTTCAGCCTCTCCGAAAGCTAAAAAGTTACCTCCTTATTGTCTTCTTTCATACCAGAAAGCTTAAAGTCTGTATTAAGCCTTTCCCCCCGTCTTTCCCCGTCTCCTCTGTCTTCCATTTTACCCCCCCGCGATATAAGTCCCCTATTTCTCCCTGTGTACTTTGACTCTCTGAACTTTCCGATCGATGGTCTTTAGGATTTCCCCTCCCTTTCCCGGTACGCTCCTATATGAGCATCAGCTTTCATTATGGAGTCTCCCGGTCCTTCTTCTGCTTTACTTCATAGCCGACGATTTTCTCAGCCCCTCCTTCTCCAAACTGATCCCCCCGTCCCGTAAACACAGGTATGCCCGCGTAAATACCGTCGAATCCTTATAAAAGAGAGGGAAAGGGTTTCCCCCCTTCTTTAAACTAAAGTCGTGTTCGATGTCACTCGCTTTTCGACAATGGGAATTCAGGCGAGTTCCTTTCCCGTTAAGTTTCTCGCGATAACTTTTTTTTTAGTCAGATCACGAGAATGACGTCGCGATGTCTTTCCTCTCCCCACCCCTTGAGATCGCCGTCATCTTTTCCACCTACTTTCCCCACCCCTCTGCCAGTTAGGATCGGTTAA
>Ga0179593_1370240_pt1 | contig 11356 bp, 7 predicted proteins | sample CZODoug2_1_08_16_FD_185931 | JGI IMG/M metagenome (GOLD analysis project Ga0179593, IMG submission 185931) | Vadose zone soil fungal communities from Angelo Coast Range Reserve, California, USA - CZODoug2_1_08_16fungal (PacBio error correction) | ecosystem: Environmental > Terrestrial > Soil >... | reverse complement strand
CGGGGTGAGAGGAGGTGACGAGGCCAGCCGACTGACCGATCGGGTATCTATCAACGATCGGGTTACTGCCGCCCAAATGTCCTCCCAAGGGTAGACCCCGATGGAGACGGTTTCGCCGTTGACGCTTTTTCCCATTTTGATAATGCAAAAAGGGAATGACAGGGATTAGCGTGGAGACCAGCCCGAGGTCGCCGGGGCGGGCACTACTCTTTTTTCCCCGGGAGTCCTGGAGAGGAATCTCAGAACAAAGACTACCCCCAACGTTGGAATCAGGAAAGAGGAAGTGTTTTGCATGCATCATTCCAATAATGAGAGACTGAACAGGAGGAAGTGTACTATAGGCACTTTTGAGATTGCACCAGTACGAGGTAGGTAAGGGAAGAAAATGGAGTATCACACCATTTAGGCAACGAACAGAGAGTAGCCTCCCGAACCCTAGTTCTTTGACGCGCCGGCACCGACCTCTGTGTCGCCCAGTTCTTAGGTAACCTGGTTCTCTCCGCTCTCGGTTGCGCCTTCCCTGGTACTTTGGTGCGGCTCCTACCAACCCCCAATTATAGACTCCGTGTCTTTCCAAGCGGCGTGCTCGCATTGCCCCCCCCACACACCCCATGCCGAGATTTGACACTCTTTTGTCGCGCGGCTCCCCACACAGTACAGACATTCATCCGCCATCGACCAGCGAATTGCGCGTCGCAGCTCCCCCCCACGAACCAGCCTATCCCCCACGTCTCCCCAGTTTTATCGATGGACCCGCCAAAGACTTAAGCCCGGTTGCAAAGTTGGACGAGGATCTGCATTCAGAAGAGTCCCCCGAGTGGGACCACTGACTCGAGAGCCACAACCAACCGACTTAAAAAATGAAGTAGTACAGAAAGGGGTATTGACGTCTTCCTTAAGGGCCGGGTCGATACGTCGACCAACTCTAAAGCTCGCACTCACCTGGCGTGTTTGATCCCCAGACTATTAGATCCCTGGGCAGATCACTGACCTCGCTCGTAAAACAAAAGCTTTTTGTTGTTGGCCGGCAGGCCTTTTTGAAAGTCAAAGTTTAACCACCTCGGCGCTCGTGCTTAAGTAGGGGTTTTGTTCAGCCCCGAACGATAACCCCCGTTTCAGGTTAGGAGGTTCTGATAACACTTGTGTTGCTGCCCAATGCCCGATCACGCTCCCCTTCTTTTGAAACGACCCCTGCAAGGGGCTTACTGTTGCTCTAACTTTTGCCCCCCCAAGTGATTGTCACTGGTGGTACCCCCATGACCCCTCGGGAAGCGGTTGAGTCGAGTGACCCCCGACGCGTGTGAGAACGTTGTTTTTCAAGACACCATAATGGCCCCCCTGCCTCCAACAGGCTTCTCCCTAGAGATAGCAAGCTCGGTGCGACCCACCGCTCGGTGTGTACTGCGCAACCGATTAGTAGATGCGTTCGTTTTTAGGCTTCTTCCAAAGGGTTGCTTCCAGGTTCCCCTCGACACCCCCGGAGTCAAGGTTCCGCCCATTTCCCAAGCGACTCCCTTCATCAAGAGCTGTGGAGCCCTATAGGACTTTATCAAGAGACTCGCCTTAATATTGATGAGCCTCGATACATGACTTGGCTCGAAAGGGCGACCTCGGTGAAGAGCGAACCTTGTCCCCCATGCGTGAGCATTCTTCATTTAGTGATTGTTGTGCCACCCCTCAGCCCCCCCGTTGATTTACTGAGCTCTTAGTTTCCTTTCCCCGAAGGTATGTTGCAGACGGATTTCCCTGAGCCGTAGTAAGCGATCAACTTCCCAGTATTTCCCCAGCCGCAAATGCTCATTCTGTAACCTATGGCTTTCATTACCCCCCCTCCAGGTATCGCCCCCACCCGAATAAGTTGACAATATTCCCTTCAACCCCCCCCTATCTTACACCTGACCTTGGTGATTGCCGGCCTTCTCGAACAGGTTACGGTTGACTTATCGACAATCGGTGCTTCAAATACATGAACAGTTTGCCTTGCACCTAGGGCCCCCCGCCACGCCTTAAGGAAGATGACATTCCACTTATTCTTAGTTCTCCCACCAAAACTCCCGTGACATCCCCTCTGCCCCCAGCCCCAGGGCAGAAAGTCCAACCCACTTCAACTTCTCCCCACGGGATCGTTTATGTCATGGTCGACCCCCCCCCAACCGTGTCGTGGGAATTCGAAAGTGGATTCGGTTTCCACAGCTGTGCGACTGTTTACTCCATCCGCACGTATGCGAGTGGGGGGATCGATTCTAAGGTAGCACCTAGAATGCCCCCCTCCCCCTCTGCAGGGTTCGCTGAGGCCGGCTCCCTCGCTCCAAGACTCCGGACCACCCCCCCTTAGAGGGATTATCCCTCAGGCGGGGGCATCGTTCTAGAGATTTTCTAAGAATCAATGGGTTGTTTTTGACGATTGGAGAGGTGCCCTCGCGTAGGGATTCTATCCCTCCAGCCGCTTAGATTATTTCTTCCAATCGCATTTCAGACAGAGCCATTGCGAGGGTCTTTTGCGACTTTCCCCAGTATGATCCGATACACCAATCACACGTGAAGCTTTGAAGTACTGTACACCCTCCCTGGTGGACCTACCTCACCCTTCGCCACTACACGGGGGTGTCAGCCATGAGTAGTACCAAAATCCCCCAGTTTCCTCAATTTCATTTTGTCCCCGTATGATTACCTTTGTGTCTGAAGGGGCTTATTCCCCCCATTCCCCCCCCTCTTTGTTGTTAACTCGATTTCACGTGATCTAGTACTCCCTTCGCCCGGAGGGGGCCCCCTCTTAGGAAAGGCACACAAAAACCACACTAAAATAATCAAAACCAAACTGTACTGTATCTGGAAGACCCCCCTCTTGTAGTCCCCGAGTCATACCTTAAGAAGCCGGGTCAAAGACAAAGCTTCAATTACATGAAATCTCGTGCAGCCCGATCTGCAAAGGCGTCAAGGGGGCTAAGAACTTGACTTGACCCTCAAAGACCAGGTCTAAGAGTATCTTGGCCCGTCTGTTACAGTAGATAGATTTTATCCTATTAGCAGAGATTCCTTATTCTTCAGCATAAATTATCGATCGTCCCTTAAGACGTGCCTTTTTTCAGCGTACCGCTTTTTACTTTTCACCTCAACTTCCCGTCTCAAGTCTAAGATTGGTTGCAATGGCTGCCCGAGCGACCCTAGGGGCCCGTACCGGTGCCCCCCCCGCAAGGTGGCTCCTGAAGACCCTCCGCAAGAAGGATCATGAAGCTGATCTTGCTGACTTCGGCGATCGCCCCCGTCTCTTGAGAGCTTAGGAGATTATCGTAGGACAGTTCTCTGGTTCATCTTCCGCCAAGTTAGTCCCAAGGTAGGATAAGCGTCCACTCCGAAACCCTATCCCCGATAGTCGACCCGCTCTATGTGGTAGTCACAGAGTATGGTCAGCGCGACCGACGTTCGCATCCCTGGCGGCTTGGGAATTTTGTCTAGTTATACCAGGCTACAACCCAGAGTTTTTTTAACCGCGCCCCCCAAAATCCCCCTCTCAGTTTTCCCCCATTGTCTGATTCCCCCCTTAAACCTTTCCCCTCTCACGAAACAGCCTGATCCATCCGAATTCTGTTAAACTTTTAGATTCTTCTCCGTACCCTCCCAACACTTTGACTCTCCTAAGAGCCCCATTCCCACTGTTTTATATTCCTCAGCAGGCAACAACCCCTGACTTACGACCTATCGAAGGTGGTTGGGGTCGCTCCTTCTTCAGTCACCTGGACCTTCGTCCAAAAAACTCCGTGTGTTTACGAGCCGATTCCCGTGATTTGCACAGGCTCCAGTCTTTTTGATAACCTCCCCTGCTTCCGGTATCCTTTCTAGTTTTTTAGCATTCTTCAGTACCAGGCCCCCCTTAGGACGCCTCCCCCCCCCCCAGACCCCCGCTGCTTTTCGTATTCAGGCTGGTAAGTTCCTTTTGTGCTCCTCCTTGTATTTCCCCTCTCGCTTCTTCCAGCTACCCTCCTTCCCCCTGTGTCCCCTTCTTTTCATGCTTTTTCCTTTTTTTCCCATTCTTCCAGCGCCTTGGTCCGTAGTTGGCCCGCGATCTCGACAGCTCATATTTGTGTAGAGGTTTATGAATTATCTCGTGCTTGTGGTCCGAGTCTCCACGTCGGGGTTCCTTTCGAGTATTTTGTGTGTTGGGCCCTTTTTCAAATTCCGCCTTGATGAATAGGCCTTCTATTCCTCATGTTCCTGTTACTACTTTCCTGCAAACTTCCCCCTGGTTCGTCTCAGATATTAAAATTCTCCGAGACATTTTTCCCTTCTAACCTTGGATCACACCCAGGTCTTTTCCTTTCTCGTACTAAGTTCTCCCCCCCTAGCCTTCATACTTTTCTTGGACTCGTTTTCTATCATTTCTTTTTATGGACACGTTTTTTACGTCCCATTCTAACTTTACCCTCTTTCACTGTTTCACAGAGTCTAAAATTCTCCCCAGTCTCTCTTTCCTTCCTAAATCCACTACTTCAAATCTGTGAAGTCTGACAAACTGGTTTCCCTTCTTTCTTCTGATTACCTCATAGAATATCCCTCCTCGGACACCCCTCTTTTAGCAATTGCTCTGGCATGTCCGAGGTTTTCATCAGGATATCTTTTCAACAAGTGGCGACCTTCTCCTAGTTATCCTTCCTTGTCGGCTTGTGCCCTTCAGTAACCGTATCTGTAGCTGACGCGAATCTTGCGACTTCCAAATAACCCCGTCACCCATACATTTTTTTTTATCCTTTTTCCCTCCTACCCCTTTTTGTTTTTTCTTTTTCTCATCTATCTGCTGATTTATTTTCTGTAGACTCCGACTCTGATTTCAGTGTTAGATACTCTCCTCCGTCATCTCCGACACAAATTTCCTCACTTGATTCGCCACCTCTGTTTATCTTTTTTATCACCGGTTCTTTTTTTCATCCCTCCTTCCTTTGAACCCATTCATGTACCTTGCCTACGCATATTTCTAGATAGTGTTTCCCTCTTCTTTAGCTTTTCTTCTTACGACTGACCCCCCTTCCGAACCCTTTTTTAACACCTTAAATCTTGACTTCTTTGGATGAAGCCTTCCGGGCATTCCCCCCCCCCTCCCTCTAACCCCCCTTTTTCCTTCCTAGCTTGAACCTTCTGCTTTCCCCCTCTATTACCTGGTTTAGTGACGTTCCTTCCCCTGAGTCCTTATACACACTCTTCCCGAAAAGATCTTCTTCTCCTGTACCCCTTTCAGTATCTCCCGCCCCCCCCTTCCCCCCAGTACATCCCCGTTTTTTCGCCACGGGCTCGGGTCTAAATTTTGTTTATACGACTCTTCTAACAGGAACCTTGTACTTGGGATTATTGATGACACTTTCACCATTCTTGAGATCCTGTCTTTCATCAAGTCCTGCTTTTATAAGCCTCCACCACACCCCCCCTTCCCTCATCTCTCACTCGTAGATATTAGACCCTCCCGATATTCTCACTAGTCACAAGTCTAATTGATAGGAGAGACATTTCTACCGATCCCCCCGGAGGGGACATCGAGGAGTGGACCCGATCCCTGAGCTTTAAAAATTTACCCTGAGAGTCTCTTTCCAGTCTAGGAGTTCCCAATCCCTTCGAGAACCCCTAAGTCCCCTTCTGACCCCCCCCACGGTTAATGCCATCCTATGGTTTTCTCTTTCCTTTCTTCCTCCTTTTCACTTCTCTACTTCTACACCATAGCAAAGATCATCCCCCCCATGACGGCTTCTCTCAAGACGAATGAGGCCTGACCCTTCAGGTTGCCAATCACACGCGATAGAATCAGGAACAAACCAGCTGGTGGTGGACCATGGCAAGAAGCGTCTCCCAGGGGAACTTACATGCTGTATTTGCAAGGACAAGAGCGCCAACAACAATAACCTGAGTGTAGGCGGAAGGAGTGGGCTTTCAGCCGCCCGACGACTAAAAACTCTAAGGTTGACGCGTCTTAGGAACAACGGGCGGTACATGCGATCCAAAGCCCTTCTACAAGACCGCCTGTTAATGATTATTCTTGCAAGGGTAAACCTTTCTTTCCAATTATTTACCCTTAACTCTTTCATCTTTTCTTGCGATTGACACTACGATTGTTAGAAACTTTTCTCTTTCCCAAAATATTGTAAACCTCAGCCCCCGGCTGCTCCACATCCTATCCCCGCTAAACGATACCGTTTTCTACGACCCCACCCCCAATATCTTCGTGCTAGAGCACGATTAGGCGATTGGGGTTATTCTGTGACATCTAATCCCTTTTGATAAAGTCCTTCACCCCCCTTCACCCGCTACCGTTTTTTCAGACCGCCCCCCCCCCTTCAAGCTTGCCCCTCCTCCTCAGTCAGATCTTTTGTTTTCCCCGATTCCTTTCATTCCCCCTCCACTCGGACTGAGTACGAATCTGCTTTCCGCATTCTAGACCTCTTTTCTATTTCTGGCGGATGAAGAATTCGCCCCATCCTGGTAGCCCTTGATTCTCCAATTTCCCCCTCTGATTCTTGACTTATGACCTTTTCGTGCTGTAAACCTTGACTCTTTTATTTGCACTAGTGTCTTATATCTTCACTAAGGTGATATTCCCTTCATTTCCATGAATGAGCTGCCCCCCCCGTACTCCTGATAACTTCGACTTTACCAAGCCCCGTTACAAGAGAACCCATGAACGTCCTGGGGGGTCAGGACCCCCCCCTCCAACCTTATTCCGCCCCCCCCTTTGAAGAAGGGTCCAGAAGTGTGGTCCAAGATGCCGGTCCATGACCTGGTAGTGCCCCTTCTTTATTCACGCTCTGGAGTCCGCGGCCGCCATGCCCTGGGACGGCCCCCATGAAAGGACACTCTACCATTGACCCTTTACCGGGGCCCCCCCGCCCAATCCGCCGGAGGATTTATCTCAGTTCCCCCCCCTTGAACGTAGACCCCCCCCCCACCCTTTCCAGGAATCCCCCCCCTCCACCCCTTAACAATGCATCCACCCCCAAGTCCCCTGAGATGACCCACACTCCCTTTCATCACCCCCCCTTTTCTGGTAATTGATCCTTTTGCCCCCCCCCCCGTGTCTTTGACAGAAATTGGATTTATGTCAACTTCTGTGAGACAAGGTTCCTTCAGGCCCTCTGGCGAGGTGTCTTCGGCTGTCTCTGAGCCAGCTTCATCAAACAAGCCACCCCTCGCAGGTCTTCCGGCCAGGTCTCTATCACTCGCCTGGACCGAATGATCAGTAACTCCCGAGCGCGCTGAGAGCTTTGGACATCTTGATCCTGGGGACGACCCCCCCCTCCCCGGTTTTGTTGGTTGTTGCTCTAGACTCTGCCCCTGCTTCCTGGACCGATCACCCCCTTACGCCGCTTGTCGAAACCCCTCTCTTACGCTCGGAATCCCCCCTCGAAATGAGAGGGATGTTGATTCTTTGGCTCAGGATCTCGATAACCCACTCGACCCTTTCCTCTGGACCTTAGGTTCGCCTCTCTTGCCCTACCTCAAATCTGCCAATGACCCGTGTGTTAGAAATTGAGCAGTACCCGACCCCCCAGTGTTCCGTTTTTTTCCTTTTTTGGCCCTTTCCCCTGGAAATGGGCTGGCAGTTCTAGGCTGAGTTCGGCTTTTCTACTGAGTGACCCGTTGTGCCGTATATGTACCTGACCGTCATGAGGTGGGGGAACATTAAGGTTTCCACGGCCATTGTCGCCCTTTACCCAGACACGATTCGCGGTAATCCCCCAGAGAGAGCCTTTTCCCAACTCACGTTTGTCCTGCATCTGGCCGAGACGCAAGGTAGGCATATGGGTAATACCAGTGCGTGTCCTTTCATACCCCATCTGCAGATTTCTCGTTTCTCTCTAGGCCCTTGTGTGTAAAAGTATCGACTTTCTAGATCTAAGTTCACCCATGCACTTTCCCAGATCCGCCACACCTCCTCTGAGAGGCCTACTCCGATAGTGCCAAAAGCACCCGATGGAGATCGAGGACAACTGAACCACCCCAGGAACGTTAAATTGTCCTTAGGTTGAAAAGCGACGTCAGGCAGCCCCCCGATTTCCGAGGCCCAACGCGTTTCATGAGAAACAGAACCTCGGGGAGCGAAAGAGGCTTTAAAGTAGGACGGTAAGTTCTGTCAGGAGGAGTCAGGAACTCGCACTGAGAACCCAGATATGAGTTGCTCCGAGGACCAGCTGAGATTTATTTCGAGTATGCCCAGGGAGCTTGGTGGGAGAGTCCAGACACTGGAGAAAACCCCCTGGTAGGTCTCAGTCCCCTCAAGAAGACCCAGCGAGTAAGCTAGGTAGAGCACAAGTAGATATGGTAGGATGTTTGTTATAGTTTAAAGATCGGTGAGACCGAGCGTAGGTGATAACGTCCAAGGGGTGCTGGTGCCCATGATGTTTTTTCTAGTCCCAACGTGGAGCCACAATGCGTCGGGGTGACCAACCGGAAATATCAACGAGTGCCCTTCTGTCCCACTGTACGATGCCTCAACGGTGGCCTGCCATTTCCACGCGGGAGTTTTCTGTGGTGGGGACCCTGAAGTTTCTTTCAAACTCGTAGAGTCGTCTTTTCCCCATTGCTCCCACAGGGCTACGGTTTCCTCATTCCCTTTTTATCTTTTCGCGTGCACAACACCTACGCCTTAGCGGGGATGGGGTCCTATTGCCTTCCTTTCCGGTTAACCACTTGTGGTTCCGCCGTAGGCCGTGATTATGGCACAGGGTTAGCGAAGAGTTTTATCCACCTTGCAATTTTCGGGCGGTCTCGTTCTTGATGTTTTCAGACGTCCTCCAGGCCGGATTCCGACGGCCCCGACCCCCCGGCTTCTGCAGTCACTAGATGGTCTTTCTTGGTGCTCCCGGTTTCGTCCTCATCGACCCTGTGACCGGACTAAGAGCCCCCCACACAACTGTTGTTCAAGGATTCCAGGTACCGGAGTATTTTCCCCAACAGAGATTACTACTCCGGGGTAGATTGGAGATGACCCTGAGAGCCTCATTAGACTTTGCAGCTTAATATGTATGGTGCTCCCTCGCGACAGTTATCGGATGGGGTGTGTTTTGCAGTCTGAGCACGCCGTTTTTCCATTTCTCCCCCCAGATGTTCATCCCATCACGACACTTACGTTTTCCCTTAGACACGAGATCGTCGAGCCCCAGTTGAACCAGACATGGTTACCAACTTTTTCCTGATGAATGGCTCTCCTAACTTGGAGCGGCCCCATAGCATTCCTTGGACTCGTTTTATTACGTAAGATTTAGTTGAACCCGTCCGAAACTCCCTACTGGGCCCATCAACGGGGCCATGCGCTTAACCAGGTGAATTTAATCTAATGCAGGCTGAATCCAGCCAGCCCCCTTTTTTGGTATGAGATGCAAAGGTTTCGTCGTGTTTATCCTCTTTTCACGAGTAATCTCCACGCCGTGACACCAGCGCGGTTCTCCCCGGAGCGACCAATGCATCCTGTTTTTCCTGACACCGCTGAGCTCCAAACGTTTGCTCCAACGGGCAGAGGGCGCCTTGAAATGGTCCCTTCAGGTTGCTGTAGCAGTGTCCCATATCGTTTGTACGCCAAGATCTAATTTGCGAATGCCAACCTGTAACCTGGCCAACACCTCTCCTCTTCTTGGAATTTCCCCTCCACGTTTTTTTTTGAGCTATTAGTATCTTCTGGGTGAGTGAGTTTTAATTGTCCTCGCAAGACCGATCGGGATTGAGATCCCCCCTTTTCCCTCTCTTTACTGACTCACATCTCCAGTTCTTCGTAACCTCGTCAGAATCCCCTTTAGAACCAAGTTTTCCCGATTAATACATCATGACACCCAGACCAGTTCATGCCCAGTTCGCTGCCCCTTTTGTTTGCCCTACCGCCCTTGTGGTGGTTCCCCGCTTCGGTCGCTGGGAGAGTCAGGCAGACTAGACCCCAGAATGGACCCGGTTGGCCGACGGCCCAGAGGAAGGAGTTTCTTCAGCAGGCTTCGGGAGCGAATGGAACCCTGGGGCTTTAAGAGATTCCCCGTGAGCTTGACAAGTATAGTATTCTGTACCGTGGCCTCACCGATGACCCCTTCTAACCACTCGCCCTAAAAGCCGAGTTTCTACCTCTCCAACCCCCTGTATTTCTAGAAACTAACTAACAGTCCCTTTTAGCCAAGTGTTAGGTACAACCTTGGTTATACTGCCATCTTATCTGTAGTCTTCCCGGGTTTTACGTTGGTGAGTATTGGCTGCCCCCTTCCCATATGCGATCCTACGTGGATTTCCTCCTCCTTTCCGTTCGTGCCCCGCATTTTGCCCCCCACACACAACCTTGACCTAGTGCCGGGAAAGATTCCCCCTGCATTCCCCACTAAAGCTATTTCGCACTTCTACAAGCTACTAGGCTGTAGACCCCCTATCATCTCACTATATTCCCCCCCTTTCTTGTCATACGATGGAAACGCCATACTTAGCCTGTCACCAGTTGACCGGATATCTCCCCTCTTCAACGAGTAGATTATGAACTAACCTGCTTTTCTTCCCAAACCAAACAGTTCAATGAACCTCCCCTGGCACTTAGGAACAAGACTCGGTGGTATCTTCCTCGGGCCGTTGTCTTTGTACTGTCGACCTAACGATAACTCCCATACTGTCCCCCGGTGATAACGACGCTTCCCTTTCTTGTAGCAAATAACGGCCTCTCTCGTGAACCCCACCGTTGGGGTTTTTTTCCGGCAGGTCCCGGTGAAGTAAGCTGACCCCCCCCCCACATCCCGTTGCGCCCCTTTTCCGGGAAGTCGTTGGTTTGTTTCAGGCGACGGCCACGTTGAATGTGCGAGTCCTGCGAGATCCAACCCCCTTGTTGAGGAGTACCAGCGCCCCCCCGCCTTTAACTTTGCCCTCAGTTCAGGGGCCAGGCCGGTTCGTGCGCTTGCCACCACTTGATTTTTCTTTTCTTTACCAGTTTGACCCGCGGCATCTGGTTATTTGCGCTTTGACCGACTATGGTTTCCAGCCCTTTAACTCCAAAAGCTTTGCTGAAGACACAAAAGGCTGCGCCCCAATTCCGAGCCCATTTCGGTTTTACGACCCCCCACTCTCGGGTTTGCCTCGCAACGATCTTCTCGGGGGTTCGTATGGACGCTTCTCATAAGTGTTGCTAACGGCCTTCCCCCCATAGGCACCCGATATTTTCCGTACTCTTCTTACCCCCTCTAACAGCTCCGCCCCCCTCGAGTCAGATCGGTGGTCTCTCTCTTACTGTAGTCCAACCATGTAGCCCTCGTTCATATTAATTTTGTTTATTCGAGCCAATCAGGGACGCTAACTGTAGCCCTTCTCGCTGGAGAAAGTTCCCCCCCCTCTTCGGCATTGTCAGTGAGTTGATTTCTCGTCC
>Ga0179593_1329841_pt1 | contig 11356 bp, 11 predicted proteins | sample CZODoug2_1_08_16_FD_185931 | JGI IMG/M metagenome (GOLD analysis project Ga0179593, IMG submission 185931) | Vadose zone soil fungal communities from Angelo Coast Range Reserve, California, USA - CZODoug2_1_08_16fungal (PacBio error correction) | ecosystem: Environmental > Terrestrial > Soil >... | reverse complement strand
TAACGGTCTTTTAGTGCACTGTAGAATCGACGCCGTTGACCCCTTAGACGCGAAGATTTGGCTCTGGCGGAGTCCTCCTCGTCTTTGAGCGACGCCGAGCTGGATTTTCTTTCTCCTTCACTTTGAAAAATTGTTTTCCACGACTTTGGCTGTACAACTTACTTCGAGGTAGATGGACGTCTTACCTTTGTGTGGAGTTCATGTGCGCCTGCTTTCTGACAGACTCGCAAGCAGTCTTTTGATTTGACTTGTGTGTTTTTCCGTTATTAAATATGTTTAGGAGCGCTTTCCCAACGGCCATTGGAGTGCTCCTTCAATACGCCCCCCCCCTTGTCGGGAGTTTTTTTTTTTAATTCTATAACGACGCAACTTTCTTTGTTTCCCTGGCCCTTTTCTCCTGATTACGCTGACGCCCTCTGACCACCCCGCCGGGTTGGCTCCTCGGGAAATCCGCTGTTCTTGTGAACCCTTCTGTGGAAGACTTCCTCCGATTTCGTGACTACATTCGTGTCGAAATCCTCCCCCTCCCCGAGCCACTCAACCCTTACGATCCAATGCGTAATTTTCCTTCGCTGGAGCAGTGGCTTTTGGTGCAAGTAATTGGCGTCTTCTCGCTGGCAGCCCTCGAGAAATCGGCATCTTTGGTGTGCTGAATCAGGGTATGTTGCATACATGGGTGTTTTTTTGCCCGCGAGGTCGGGCTGCACTTTATTTGGCGGAAATTGTAGCATCGCCATTTTTTTTTCCACTTTTTTCCCAGTTTTGTTCGTTGCAGCAAGGGTCCGTACTTGCATGTTTTTTGATTCGGGAGATGGATTTTTGCCGGACGGCTTATTTTGTGTCCTTTCCCGTCCCAAGTGACTACTCCTGTAAGGATGTAGACGATCTCAGTTGAGACTGCGCGCCAACGACTCTATCCCCTGGTTGTGACCAAACCCCTCCTCGATTACCCCCGAAATTATCTTGCTGGGATATTCAGAATTTCTCCTTTGGTGCGGTCTTTTTTGATTGCGAGTTCTGCTCTTCTCTAGGGCGGGCATTAATCTATTGGCTGCTTTAGTGGTTATCAGTTCCACCCCGATTCCTCGCTCGACAGTACGTTCCTTTTCCTTGACGCCAGTCTTGAATCTGGTCGTTACGGTTCTTGCTAAGGCTGAGTTTCGGGATGTACCGCCAAGACCGCTGTTTGGGATTGCAGTGTTTCAAGCTAGATTGCCCCCCCGATATCCCGTCCGCCCCATACCCAAGTGGCAGAAAAGGCTTTGATTGAGCGGGACTCGCTGCGTTCGAAGTCGATGCGATTGCTCTTTGTCAGGTCAAATGTTGTGATTGAACCCACTGCCCTTTGCAGTCTGCTTTTTGCATATTATACTCCCCCTTGGCAGGCGTACCGGCTCGCGGGAAGTTAGGTCTTTTCAGTTTTTTTTGGTTTTCCCGGTTTGGCGAGGCTTGTTTTTCAATTAGTCACGCGTGTCTGCATTTGAGTTCCCCACCTTATATTTTTTGCGTTCGAGGCCTTGTTGTGCCCCTTGCTACTCTTGCAGGACTGGCCTTTCCTCCCAGTCGATTTCCCCTCGTGATTCTTTGTAGGACCCACTCGACCTAAGCCAAAGAGGTCATTTCCGCCGCCCTGCCCTGTGACATTGAGCGAGCGTGTTTTTGTTGAGGATCGCTCGCATGAGACCCATGGGTCTACTTCTTTTATCTGTTCTTTTGACCCCCCTTATGTTTTTCGCTATTACGCATTGGATCCCTTCTTAATTGTCTTGACAAGTTACATGCTGTTTGGGCAGTTTTCGACTTTCGACGAACTTTAACCCCTGTAGGACAACAGGCCGGGATGAGCGCGCCCTTCCCCTATACTTCATAGGAACACTGAATGATTTTTTTTTTTTTTCGTCCAAATAAGCCCCGAACACAATTTGGAAATTGCCGACGGTTACCCCCTCCAAGTTTCCCTTAGACCTTGGTTCCCCGCAAAGGGCGTATTATTTTCTCCCTTCCTCCCATCGTTTTCTTTGTTTTTTATGTCTCTGGTACTTTCCGCCTCTAAGGAACCCGTTTTCCGTGGACTTTTTTTTACTCTTTGTTACCTGCCTTCCCCTTGTCCTTATTTCGGCTACGCCCTATCTTAAAGTCAACCAACGTGTTCATTCAAGGGATTTCGTGTAACGCCTCCCAAATTTTTTTAATACTAACCTTTGTTGCTCCTTCGTGCGAAAGCCCTCCTCTTCTCCCGCCGTACGTATCAGCGGAATCGGTTCAGCGAATTTGTATCCAAGCTTGGAAGCACCCTTTAGACAACTCTTTGGCTCTTCGACCTCTTTTCTTCGTTCTTAGGTTCCAGCCTAAGGGTTTGGCGATCGCGTCCCGTGACCCCTTCGGCTTGCTTATAAATTGTTCTTTTTAACCCCCGTCATCCCTAAGTTCCCCCCTTTTCTCTGCGCCTTTTTAGATTTCCCCTATTGTTTTTTCGTATTGCAAAACTACCCAAGACTCCACTTTCCACTCCATCTAAGTTCAGTCAGCCCTTTTTAAGTTTGACAAAAACTTTGCCCACCCTTCCTCCAGCACCCAACCTTACCGTTCTCACTATCCTGCCAAGATCCTGCTTACCCCTCCCCCAGCGTCTCCCATCTGGTTTTTTTTCACCCCCCCCTCTTTTAACGGAAGTCGGCGTTAACCCCCTGCATCCGCACTCGAAAGTCTCCTCACCTCCTTTGGCCCCTTGAGGTTTTCGTAGAGCCGCTTATTGTTACACTCCCCCACGTTTTTCCTTGACCCTCCGAAACCTTGTCACCCCCCCAATAAGTTTCACACCTTGCAGTCCAGTAGCGCCCGCTTTCACGTGCCATTCCAGTTTACTCCGATCCCGTCCTAGTTTTTCCCTCTTTGTGTGTTCTTTTTTTTTGTCTTTCAACCCAACTTGACTTAGCAGGCCCTCGACTCTTTTTCATCTAATCCATTCCGCATCCTCCATCGGAACACCCCTTACGCCCAGGTTCTCTCTCTGCTGTTCTTTTTTCTCCCTTGGGACCCACCTTTCTTGTGCCTATTCTTGTGACCTTGATCACATGCAAGACAGAAGTGGTGCACAAATCGTTAGTGATTATCAGCAGCGACTCTTTCCACTCATCCGACCTTTCCCGTCGAAACCAGTCCCATCCTCGCTTTCTGACCACAGCTATGTTCCCCTGGCTTCTACATAGATCGGTCCCCCATAGTGTCTACGGCCATTTCAGCAACCCAGAGGACTTCGCCCCCTCCGCTTCCAATACCGGGAATGTGCATGTCTTTCTTAACTTCCGACAGTTCCTTCTTTCTAGCCTGCCTAAACCTCGCCAATTATTCTGCCCAAAATATCTCAGCCGCTTCCCTCGTTCGCGGTGGCATAGAAGGTGTCTGTTTGGGTGCGTTGTTGATCTCTTTTCTCGAGGGATCTTCCGTTCCCCAGTAGTTCGTCATCGCTGATCAGTCTACACCTGCGATGTACTCTGGTTGCGGCCAACGGCTTTATTCTCCCCCCACATCGATTTATGTTTGTCGCCTTTTTTTTGCATTTCTTTTTTTAAGGGACTTGTACTCAATCTTCGGCTTTGTGACCCGTGTTTTAGAATTACCGCAAGCTCGTCTTTTTTTTTTGGCTGCAATGCTTCTCGTCATCCATCGCTGTCACCCCCTCTGGTCATGCTAACCTATCAATAACTCTTTTTCTCCAAATACGTTCGCCTCGTGCTTGGCGCTGTCTGTTGCCGTCCCGCATTTTCACATCTTCACGGATAGTTGCATCCTTTTTTTTCCCTCCCCCGCATTTCCACCCGTCGTCGTGTTTCAGTTCCACCTCTGAATTTCATCGCTCTTTTGCGATCCTGCGGGTTCTTTCCAATCGAGATCGGCCGCCTCCCCCTCAACTTCCCCCCCCTGCGCCCGTTTGGCGCGCTTTTCCTGCGATGACAATACAAACCGTTCCCTTGAATTCTATAACGGCAACAACTTCTAACTTTAGTTTTGAAGCGAGGATTGCCCTTATACTAGTTCAAGGACCAAGCCTCGACACACTCCTTTTTTGTGCCCGTATGAGAAGTTGCGCCCTTGCGATCCGCCCAAAGGACAGGACGTTTTGCGTGAGGGCAGGTTCCTTAGTGGTTAGTTTTGGCCCGTACGAACTTACAAGCTCGTTTGCGGCCTCATCACGGCCCCCCTTAGCCGCGGGGGTTCCCTCCTTTTTCCTCCCATTTGTTTTTTTTTTTCTGCTGAGCTTGTTGTAAGCTTTTTGGTTTGAACGGGATGTTATCGATTCCCCAGAAACCCTCTCTTTACAGTACCTTTTTTTCCACCCCTCTTTCACCTCTCGCAGCCACCCTTTCCCCTGTGCTATTGCGTTTCTCTGCCTCCACTTCGACCTACGCTGGATCCCGCTTAGCAGTGAGGTAGGCCGAATCTTTGCGTTCGTTCCATTCCTAAATCACTTCCACGAGATAACTATGTTGGTTCGTGTGATTCCGCCTGTAGTGCAGAGCCTCTCTCCTCATGAGACCCACGATGCCGATTAGCAGCGATGTTTGGGCGGGGGCTTCTTTTCTAGATTTGGACTTATGAAGCCGGGAGATGCTCGCTCCTGTTACTAGAATACATGGGACCCTCCCGGCTGCGGTCTGAGTCGCCGTTTGTGATGTATCAGGACCGTGTTGTTCTTCCGCATGTGGATCTCTTTTTTTCCCTGTCCCCCTCCCGGAGTTTTCTTTCTTGCAAGTTTGCAAGATCCTGCGTCTTTTCTGCAGAAAGTTATGACCTCTCTGAGATCACCTCCAGAGAGTGGAACAATTCCCTCGGAGTTGCCTACTTCACTTTTCAGCCCCCCCCCCGGATCTGAGTTTTTGGGTTGCTTATCCCAACGGATTGCCTAGGACGCACCCTGCCGTTAAATGGCATTCCCTCGAACGTCACGAGTCCCCACCGGGTGCTCTCCGGTCCAGCGTTCCCCGCTTTTTCTGGACATCGCGGTTCAGTCCGGTCAGCACGAGCTTCCTGTGAAATTACTGCGGTTTCTTCCTTTCCTTTTCTCTACTCAAATTTTACCTGTAGACCTGATGGAAGAGGTTCCACAGTGCTTGGGCAATTGACCCCATTTTTTTTTTTTTTTTTTTCCCTCCCTGACTTTTCCGCAGTGGGTAGCCGAGTACCATGAATACTGGGTTTTCGTTTCATTCTTTCTACTGACGGGTGTTTCAGGCGGCGGGTCGGTCCCTGGGCGGTGCATGGCCCGAGACCCACTCCTGGATTCCCTTGTGGAAGCAGCCAGTGTACTGCGCAGCTGTTGTCTTATAACTTGGGACGGTTAGGGTACTTCATGCTTTTTTCGGTCGCTGGACAGTCTTTTTTTTGCGACCCCCGTAAAGGATTCTGTAGGTGATCAGGACCCCCTTCTTTTATTAGTTTACTTCCTCTGCGTTCTGCCACCCCCTGAGCAGATCCCATAACTCGGGGTATTCCTTACTTGTACTCTTCCTTATTGAGTCCGACCCCGCCGAGGCGGTAACTTCCCTTCAATTGTTCTTCCCCCCTCTGATTTTATCCCACCACTCTTTTATCGCACCAAGTTTTTGGCTGAGCTTTGTCCCTTCGAATGTTTCCCCCGTACTTCGTTTTGCGTGATACCACTTTTTGCGGGCTGACTCTGGGACTTTACCGCACGTTAGCGGTTTTTGTCTCTCCCCTCGTCTTAAGTGTTTTTGAACCTCTCCTTTGTTTAACGACGCCCACTACTTAGCCCCCGTGCGTCCTGTCTGCGGGATCCTTTTCCTCTTTTCTTTTAGATTTTGCCCGCTTTGCGCATCTCCGTTTTCACAATTTGGGTATCCGAAACCTTTCATTATTGCGGATTACCTGTTTGGCAGCTTACTTGGAATCTCGGTGCTTGCGTTCCTTTTGCTTGGAGGTTGCGTGCGGGCTTTTTGGTTTTGCGAAGGGGTTCCCCCCAATCACGCTTTGCTTGCTGGGGGGCCACCAGTCCTTTGCCTCCTTATTTTTGTTCCGGGTTCCCCCCGACGCCCCTTGAGCAATTTGACTTCAAACTGTCGTTTTCTCACGAGAGACCCTTTGCAGCTTTCTGCTTTGGTGTCATCAACAATTGCTGCGCCTAGAGGGTCCCTTCTATTTTTTGAGCGTCGGCCCATGATCCGTTTTCTGTGACTTTGAGGGATCGCTACTTGTGAAGAGACACACCCTCTTTGCTACCGGATTTTTTCTCCCACCTTTTTCCAGGAAACGCTGTTCGTCCCGTACTTTTTCGAGGTACCGTCGTTGGATCCAGAGTTTGTCTGCACTTTCGCGAAGTCCCCTCGAACGCCTTCAGTTCTTTTTCCCCTTCCCCGGGCGTTACTCTGCCGATCCCCCATAGGAACACTGATTCTCTTGTTGCGTGGTTTTTTTGCTTTACGAAGCATTCCACCCCCGAACATGTGAGTTCTCTCTCACAGCTTCCCCCTTACACGTTATCAATGTTTTGCCCAATTACTCCCTTTTTTTTTCAGTAGGGGATGGCTAAAGGGGTGTACCGTCCTTTTTCATTGACCTATTCTTTACTACGTTTTTTTGTTTTTTTACCCATTGTACTCACATTTGCTTCCCCATCCCCTCATTATGAACAATACTTTTCCCCCACCCTCGTCGGCCCTTCCCCATGCCGTGTTGTATTCGAGCCTTCCCCGCACCCCCCCTCCCCCCTTTCATCTTCAGTTTTATTCTTCCTCCCCCCCGGGTCACCCAACCACTTTTTCCACCCCGCCTTTTGTTCATCAAGCAAGGCTAGTTTTGTTCAGCTGACTTCCCTTTACCAATCCCCCTCTTTCCTCCCGCATTTATGTTGTAATTCCCTTTTTTCCGGTGACTTCCCTCGTATTTTTTTTTTCTTCTCAGACTAGGTAGGAATCTCCCACCCCACGGGTGACCCGGCCCTGTTCTCCCTTTGACATGATCCGCGCAGAAGAAACCCTGTCGCCCGGTAATACAGTGTTGCACTCGCGGGACCGTCCCCATGACCCCTTCGTTCGAAATCAATTTTTTAACCGTAATCCTCAGTTTTTCAAAATTTTTTGCACTGCGTTCAATCTTTTCTCCATTGTTGGATTGCCCCTGAATCGAAAGCTCGAACATTCCTTTTTTTCCCCCCCCCCCTCGGTGCCTCCCCACCCCTCGTCGCAAGTTTAATTCCCCCCCCCTCTCCTGGCACCCCCGCGTTGGGGGTCACCGGACAAAAAACTTTTTTAACCCAAGTCCCCCCTACCCCCGACCCGGCCCTATCTTTTCCCTTCCCCCGATCATGTTCTGATAACCATACAAGCTAAATATGACATTTTTTTGTCGACTCCACAATTCCTGTCCCGCGAGATTCCTTTTCCCCCACTCTTATGACGTCTAAGATCGCGACAGCCTGGCACATATCTTTCGCATTTTCCCCTTTCTTTAGGAGTTAAACAGTCTATATTCATTTTTCAGACACCATTTTCTCCCCCATCTTACCCCTCCCAAACTTTTCTTGCTCCCAACTCCCACTCCAAAGAAACTTTTCCCAGCCGCTTTCTTCTCTTTAACTGCCACTCCCTCGTGGTTGGTTTCCGATCACGTATTTCGCTGATTTCCATCCCGGTTTTGAATGGATTTTCCCACGCTCTGAAGCCCCCCCCCCCCATGGAAGATATCCCGATTTTAGTTTCGTGAACTCTCCCGATCCCCTCCATCGAGTATCTTTTCCATCCAAAGCCTCATCCTTGCACGTGTTTTCGATCTGCTTTCCGGTAATTGGGCAACCTCAGTGTTAAGATCCGATCGTTGGTCATTCTCCGGCGTATCTTTTCCCTGCGCATGCGCTACCCTATTGATGTCCCGATGCATTTTCTTTCCCTGACGCCAACCCTGGCAGTTTCCTTTTGTCCCCACCCTTCTATAAAACCTCGTTTCCTGCCCCCAGTACAGCCATTTTTTCTGCTTGCGAAGAGTCGCCTTGTACCCCCGATTCTAAGTTCCTTGGCAGCCGCCCTCCTCCTGCCACGCCACCTAATTTTCTCCTTTCCCGGATTAAGCTGCCGCTTCCTCGTTCTTTGCCATTCGTAATCGTCGCCCTTAGCCACTGAGCAAGCTTAGCTTCCAGTTTTCATATCCTTTTTGATCTATTCGAGGTTTGTTTCTTCACCTCACTCTCGTGTGATCTCCCGTTTCATGTTTTTTCACACCAGCCAGCTGGGGCCATGCTGTTGCACACAAACACCGATTTTTTTTACCTTCGGCGAACTTTGTCTTTACGCTCTGTGCTTTCCCTCTTTTCAATCCGTTCTACACCCTAAGCTCTCTCGTTTTTTACTTTGCGAATTATTATGAAAATCAAAGTCTATGGCATTGCGTCTCTTCTTCCCCCCACCTTCCCTCCTTCCTGTTCGTGCTAAGATCTCGCTGGATTAGAACAGTCAGTCTCCACCTTAACCTAGCCCAATGGCCCCTCGCATCGGCTCGTCACTCTTGTCCCTCTCGCTCATCAGTATTCGACGTTAGATCTGCCGCCATCTCCCGCTCCCTCTGAATCTCCGCCCCCACCGGCAGCCCCGGGTGTCTCCTGGCGTCGATTCCTTCTCATTCCACTCTGTGTGATTATATCACGTTTGTGGTATTATAACTCCTGAAGGACGTGGATGGGTGAGCGATTCCCGGTGGATGGTGAGTAGTGATTGTAAGGGGACGTAGTATGGTGTGTAGATCCGCCTGTCCCTCTTTCTGCCGGCTACTGTGTATCGTTAGGAGGGAGGCGCGTCGAGGCATGGTGTAATCGGAGTTATACTGTCACCCCCTTTTTCCGAGTGGTTTAGTTGCTGTAAGTATATAGGGATGACGGATCAGACGAAGGGATTCTCTCCTAGTTGTGCGGCCTGTTTGTTGAGCCCGTTCTCTGGGATCTTTTTGCCGCGATCCAGTGCCTGTAAAAGCCTTTTCTTTGGTTTCGGTCTCCTCTCCGCACGCTGTCGCTTTATTCTTGGCGTAGTAGTAGCGGTCAAGATGACTGTGTTGGCGTGTTCATGAAGTGCTTATTTTTCTCCTTTGCGTACTTCTCTTTTGTATTCCCCTCCTTTCCATCCTTTGCCTTCTTTGGGTTGCCTTGATAGGTTCCCTTTCCTTTTTTAGTGCGTGTGCGGACTGTGTCGTATGTGTAGACCCCCCTTGGAAGATTCTCGGAGATGTGTTTTTTTTTGAGTGTCGATTTGTTATGAGCTCTTGTATCGCATCTCTTTGAAATCTCGAATACAGTGTGGACATTCCCCCTCTCCTTTCCACCTCAAAGTTCGAGTCCGATGCGTTCTGGCGGGTCGCGACCGTGTTTCTGCCGTTGCCCCCCCCCCCCTTAGCTTGTTTATTTGCTGTTTGAGAGTTTTCTCTCAATCCTTGCTTCCTCGACCCCGATTTTCGTTGTTTCTCTTCAAAGACTGCGACTCTTATCTCCACTCCAGACCCTTTTTCATTTAGCGACCTTTCAGGCCCCACCAAGTGTCTTCTCAGCTCGCTGCGTGCATTCTATCAAAGTCGCACTCTCTCTGAGCTGTTCCTTACTTTTCTTTCTCCAGGACGTGCGTTTTCAGAACAGACCCAGATGGTTTTCCTCTTCCAAGAAGTTGACCCGCGGGTTTTGTCCCATCCGGTTGTTTCTTGTCAATTTGCGGTGTGACGACGAGGGTCATATTTTTTGTTTAATCTTTTTATAGAGAAACCTCTACATTCTCCGAACTTGACAGATTTTTGCGTGATTTTTTTTTTGTTCAAGTCCTCATTTCCGACCGAGTTCCTGGGAGTCTCAAAGTTAACTCGGTCTTGGTGCCAGGTCGGAGGCTTCTCGGTTGGCGGGTCTTGCTTTTTCCCCGTGTTTAGGTTGCCAATCCTTATCTAGTGGAGGTGGTTCCGTCTTCTGGCTAGATCTCAAGTGTCGTTTTTTCATCCGGTGATTTTGAGAGTTTCTTTTTTTCGTCCCTTCCTTCTTGTTTTTTTCTTCTCGTTTCCCCGATGTTTGCATCGGTATTTCTCTCTGATCATCCGGATTCTCTCGTCCTTCCTGTTATTTATCGGCGACCCTATGACCCAATATTCCCCCCACTGCCGTGTTCGCCTTACTTCTTCTCTCGACCCCTTTCCATTCTTGAGGCTTTTTCCATGACTGCCACTCTCGGTGCGGGAATTTTCTCTGGCCTCCTTTACGCCCGCCGCGGCGGGCATTCTATATATTCAGCCTTTTCTTCGATCTTTTTTCCGTATGCTAAGATTACGCGACGATCCTATTCTTTCCCCTTTCTTCCTCTGATTCAATCTCTCTGACCCCCGTTAAGCTTGCGTCTCTTTTTTGCGTGTTTTATCGCCTCAATTCCTGCTGGATTTACCTCAAGCGTTTGTGTGATTTTTTCCCTTTTAACCGTTTACGCCTTTTGCTTGTCCCCTTTATTTCTTGCTTTGTATTTAAGCTGTGAATCCTCCCCACCTCGATCAAAGTCCTCTCCTCTGTTGTCTCTGGACTTGCGATTGCGTTGAATTGTACTCTTCCCTCTTGTGACGCCTCTTCTGTTCCCCCCTTTCCCCTTGTTTTTCTCGAACCCAACGAACCCTTTTAGTCTGTTATTTCTACTTTCCTTGATATTCGGACAGTAGTCCCTTCAATCTGTTGCCGGTGCGTAGTAAGGTTTTTCGTTTTTTTTTGTTTTTGTCCGGTTCCTTGTTGGTGAGGAGAGGTGCTGTTTTTTAACCGTGTCCGCAAGTTTTATCGGAGGGGCCAAGTATATTCGAGTCGGTTTTGTTGGCGTCAATCTTCCCACTGATCCCCCGCTTCCAGGCGGTCTACTTCTCCCTTCCTTGCCGCCTGGGATTCGGTGTCTTTTCCCACCATGAGAAACTCCGCCGCGTCCTTCACTGGTACCTGGGGCGAGTCTATCCGTCTTATCCCGTTTCTTTCCTCGTGCTTCGTCGTGAGGATCGCATTTTCAGAGTAGGGTCTAGTTTTTTACAGGATTCCATGAGAGTTTATCCCTTTGCTTCTTTGCCGTCCCTTTCCTCCTTGTGCTTTCTTTGACTGCGGGTCTCAAAGAGTACATTTCTGTTCCCTTTGCGTACCTCCCCTACCCAGTCCTTGTTGAAAACCCAGTGGCTTTTTTCGCGCCCTGCTTGGATCCCTCCCCTCATATGACCCCTTCATTTTTATGAATTTTTTTGTCATGGCTTCCTGCCCTAAATCAAGACCGTTCAGGTCAATGTCCGACTTTTCGAACCGGTATTTTCCCCTTTGCTTCACGGTTTTCAGGGGATGTTGCTTCCCGGGTCTTCCCCCCCTTCT
>Ga0179593_1667302_pt1 | contig 11357 bp, 13 predicted proteins | sample CZODoug2_1_08_16_FD_185931 | JGI IMG/M metagenome (GOLD analysis project Ga0179593, IMG submission 185931) | Vadose zone soil fungal communities from Angelo Coast Range Reserve, California, USA - CZODoug2_1_08_16fungal (PacBio error correction) | ecosystem: Environmental > Terrestrial > Soil >... | reverse complement strand
ACACTGTTTTTTTCTCACCAGATTGAAATCCCGTCCACCCCTGTTGTTCCTGCTACCCACCCCCCCTTTTTTTTTGAACCATTCGAACAGGAATTCGATTTTTACAACGTCCCCCCAATCCATAACATTTTTCACCTTTTTCTTACCCGGGCCCTCACCGGGAATGCGGACTGAACGACACCACTCTGATGGAAAACCATTAACCTTCGCTTTCCGCACCTCCTTTTTGGCGATCCCAATCATGTCGCTAAACCCGATCATCCCCTCCCCCATATTCCACCAATCCTTCTACTGCCCCTAATTTTCGAAGCACCCCCCAGACATTCCGCAAAAAGCGCCTGGTAGGCCAACAATATTCTGGACCTTTCTTTCGATGATCTTTTTCTATTACAATGTTGCAACCTCTGGTGCTGTCGCTTGCCCACCAGTGGGTTTTTTTAATTCCCAGGTTCCTCACCTTTTGATGTGGCAAATTACATTCCAGTCCGATAACAGGTGTTACAGTTTCGGCTTCTTGGTTCCTGTGGTCCTGTGCCCCCTATCTAACGTTTCGCCATTACCTTATTTGGGCCAGGCGGCCGCAAAAGGTGTCTTTTTAAGAGGCCCTGTCCGTTTAGCTTTCACAGCCGTCGCTTGCACCCTTGTACTTAACTCACCATGAGCAAACAGCATTGTGTTGCCCACAGCAGACAGCCGGAGCCCCCCTGGACGGTCCCCCCAGCCCGTCATCCCTGGCCGCTGAAGTTTCTGCAGTATTACCCTACAAGACAACCCCTGCAGCCCTGCAAAGTGTCACCAGGTGACCACCCCAATAGTGGCGGATTCTGACCCAGCTTTCGCCCAGCGAACTTACCCTTCCCTTTTTTTTTCCTCGTGGACCTCTTTCTTAACCCAGTTTCCAAAACCAATAAAGTATGACTCTTGGATCTCCTGGTAAGATAAACAAAAATCCCCCGATCCCCCCGGCACGGACAACCGTCAACGATTACAAGTTTCCGTGCCTCTGTCCAAGCAGTGGTCCGCGGGTTTGTTCTCCCCCCCTTCCGCCGCGTATTATCGACCCCTGGTTTCCCAAGCATGGCACCCACCTTCTCCCATTATCCCCGCCCAAAAGCTAGCCCGCACAGTGCGGGTCCCCTGGTTGAAAGAAAACCGAACCTTTCGGGGAGCATCGAGCTCCCCATGCGCTCCAGAATACGTGCCCCCCTCCAACCCCAACTGTGCAGATGCAATCCCTTCTAATTGACGCGATTAGGTTCCCCCCCCACCAAAACGATTCGCCTTTTTTAGAGAGGCGTCGCTTGTTGATCATCAAACCTTCTCCCCATCCCTCTGCAAATCGCCCCACCCGGAAAGCAGCCACGCCGGTTTTAGCTGCTACACCCCAACCCCCCCCCCCCCCCCAGGAGTTTTTTCCCCTGCCGAGCTTTGTCAAACACCCCCCTGTCCAAACAAACGTCCCAGTGCTCTTACCAACCCCCCTCAAATTCGCTCAACTTTTCTCTGGTGGCTCCCCCCTCCTACCCCCCAAGCTCCGTTCTTTTTCACGAATCCGAGCCGGTCCCTTTCCAAGCCCTGGTGCCCCTTCTGTAAAACGTCTTTCCCCTCTCCTGTGGCCCCCCTTTTGTGAAATCTTGTGGCCCCCAGTAGACGGAGGCAACCCTTGACAGCCTCCGCCCCCCTTTCCTCTGCAAAGAGAAAATAGCATTTCGTTGAGCGGCTCTGCCCTCTTCCCCGCGACCAGAGCGTCAAGCTCTGCTTCGGTCCCAGAGGTAAGCCTCCTTCTTTCTGATTATTACCCCGTCCCTTTTCTGGCGATGGCCCAGTGTATTCTGGTGAACGCCCAGCGGGCGCCATTATAGTGAGCGGGATGCCTCCCTTCTGCTGGCCGATACTTTTTCCAACACCCCCCCACCCGAAGCTGTTCCACACCACCCCCATTCAAGATGTTGTTCCCCATGTTTTTTTCCAGGCCTCAGGTGTACCCCCGTGGCCCATGCTGGTCTCTTGCAATTTTACCCGCCAGGGTTTCCCCTTCGCAGTTCCCCTGATCATGAGAATCCGTGGTGTTCCCCCCCCCAAGTGAGGCATTGTCGGTGGATCCCAAGGGGCTTGTCCCCCCCCTCTTCAAAAGTGCTCTCACTCCCCAGGCGCTCTCTCTCATGCCCCCACTCCTTTCTGGATAGTGGAAGGAGGGATTTTCCCCCCTCCCGCTGGGCGGATTTTGCAGCTCCGCGTCCAAGTCAGGCCCTTAGTAACGGTTACAACCTTTTTTTTCCTTTGTTGTAGAAGTGCGTCCCTGCTCCGCCTCCGGATCATTTGTCCGATCTTGTTTTATATATTGAAGTGTGCATTTTTCGACCCCTATCTGTCACGCCACATTTTTTCGGCGGGGGGACAATTTCCCTTAGTTTCCCTGGGAGTTCCGAAGGTCGTCTTGATCCCCCCCTGCTTGACGGCTCCATCCTCCTCAAGCAGGACCCCTGTCTTTCAGTTGTAAGACCTTCACCCCCCCCCCCCCAGCCGGAAAGGCGTTTGGGCGCAACCCAGACCTGCCTTCAGCAATTCGATCTGACTACAATCCTTTCCAAAAACCCTTGCCCCCCCTGATCTTCTGGGCTCCTTCCCACGCTGTCCTGGGCCCCCGTGGTACTTTTACACCGGGACAGAGAGGGCGCTCTTTTGTTTCACCTTAGCCCCACTCTTTTTTCCAGGTCCCTGAATTGCCCCCCAAATCGGCTTTTCCACACAAGTATGATTTGAAACGGAGCCCTAGGAAAACTCTCTTCCCTCCTCCCTCCGTGTGTTGATACGACCCCGGTTCCTAAGATACTTTCCCCCCCTCGTCTTTATGGCCCCCCGATTTTCCCATTCAAGGCTTTCTCTGGCGGTATGTCTCTCCTTATTATTCATGCCTTGCTCCCCCTTTTACCTTTCACGGTCGCACTGGCAGATTTCGACCTTTTTTTATCTTCTTGCATCTGGGCTAACGGGCGGTTATACTTTCTTCCCCTGACTTTTCCCTTGGAACCACAGTTTGCTGGGTCGGTGGTTGGAATTTAATTCCTTTCTGGGCTTACCCGTCATCTATGGGAGCTCGCCTTCGGTATTTTTTTTTTTGGGGGATTTTCCGCAGGTGCGGGTCCCTTACGCCCTCTGTTTCCTACAACCCGGTGAAGAGTGTCTCACCCGGGTCCCGTTTTCTACAAGAAACTTGTCCCCTTCAAGCCATGCCGGTTGTTAACCCCCTACTCGTTTTCGGCGGATTCGGGTCTTCAAACAAAGGTGAATGGAGTTGGTGGAATTTACCCCCCCCCTTTCTGTCCTTTAACGTCTCATTCAGGCCCCCCTTGCTCCTTGCCCTATTCCGGGACCCCTCCCCTCACTATTCTATTTCGTTGTGGTCCAAGATTTGAAGATGAAACATTTTTGTTTTCCCTCGCAGCTACTCGTAAATTTACCACGCTGACTCTATTCCCTTCCTTCTTTGATTCGGTGACTTCTGTTTCGATTCACTCTTGCCCCTCTACAAAGGTCCCCTTTCCGGTATCATTCCCTGTGGGGCCCATGCTGTCGTCCTGAAAAAGTTCACCCCCAATCTCTTTCATCTGGGAATTGTCGTGGGGTGTGTCTTGTCCCCACCAACCACCCCCCGCCTTGGCTTTTGTTGACTTTTTTTCATATGAAATAGCTGTCCCATATTTTATGTCCCGCCCCTTTCCCTTTCGCTATTGTGGCCCTTTTCAACGATCTCAACCGACTTGTTGCCTCCGGTTTTTCCCCCCTTTCGCATATTGATTACTGCAAGAACGTGGGTGTTACCCACCGGCAGTGTTTTTTGCTCACGCTTTTTTTCGATTTTGGATGATACCGTCTCCACGATTTTTTTTTATAGTTTTATGACTCCCTCGTGTGTTGCGTTCTGGTTTTCTCGGTTTTCTCTTAGCTGCCTCTATCGGGCCAGTCTCCCACTGGGCACGCCCCCCCCCACCCCGATTTCCCATTTTCCAATGTCACACTGCCTTCTCCCCTGTGTAATTTGCCTTTGGCAGCAAGCTTTCCTTTTTGCCCCCTTGTGCGTTTTTTTTTTTTGTGGCTTTCATTTTTGCTAAGAGCTGAAAACTAAACGATCCCCGTTTTTTCCGAGATTTTTTTTTTTTCCCCTGTAGGACCCCGAGCATTTTCGCTCTAGCGATGAGTTTTGGGTTTGTTTACTTACCTGCTTTTGCAGGTGGGTCCCCGTTCGCAGGCCAGTTTATCTGGTCAACCTGCTTTGGTTTTTTTTCAGTCTTCTTTTTTTTCTGTGGTAGGCTTTTCCTTTATGCGATTGTTTTGTTGGAACTGTTTTTTCTTCGTTTTATTGTTTGACCCTCTCTCGAATTTACAATAACTGGCAAATGCCAACTTTTTTTCCACATAGTTTTCTACCAATTTAATCTGTCTGAGGGCTGGCGACTACTTTCCTATTTCTCCTGACCGCTCGTTCTTGTATTTTTTTTTTTTCATGTTCCTGTTTCAGAATTTGTTTTTCTTGCATTGTATTCTTGTTTTTTCCTGCAGTGATTATTTTGTCTTTTCTGTCTAATGGTTTTTCTTCCTTTTCTTCGTTGCTAGCCATGTGCCGCTTGGAGCCATCTTTGCTTTCTTGATTCATTTTTGCTGATTTGTGGATTTCTATTCGCGTGCAGGCCCTTTTTTGTTCCCCCATACACCCGGGACTAGTTCAGGCTCTGTGCCCCACTTTATGTCTGATCGTTTGATAAAGCACCGGATGAGCGAACTTTCCCGTATATCCAGTTTCCTTTACTTCATCAAATCCTCGTTTGTTTTGCCATGTTTTACGCCCCTATGATTCCCCTAGATGGATGCAATGATGGCCCTCATATCATGTTAACCCTCCACTATGCGTTCCCACTTTTTCGCTCTTTTTTTCACTGGTTCTTCGGGTTTTTTTCTTTTTTTTTTTTTTATAACCTGCCAGACCTTCAATTCAATGATAACGTGCCCTGGTATAATTTTGCTACTCCTTTTTGTTTTCTGCCGTTTTTTTTTTGTTGGCACCCGTGTCTGTCTCTTTTTTTTTGGCTTGTACTGTTGCAAACAACCACCAACCAAAGCTTGCCTTGTGCTGTTTGTCACCTCCGCGGTGGATTCTGCCTTGGGAGGATGTGTGTAAGCTAATTTGGGGCTGCACCCACCCTCTTTTACGAGGCCGCGGGGCAGACGTGCCCCGGGTCCCCAGTCGGCAAGCAAACCTTCTCCCCCAAACTTGGCCCGCGAATGTTACTTGAACCCTAGTCCTCACAGGTTGTTTAATTCCAATAGTGTGTCCCATGCAATAGTCTTTTTCTAACCAACCAGACCCTTTTTTCTTTGCTTCCCCCTTTATCGGCCCTTTCTTCGGGACTCTTTTAACTTTTTTTCTAAAATTTTGCCCTTTTTTTTTTCTCTTTATGTGTTTTTTCCGGTTGTTATAGCCATATATGGCTGTATTGAATTTTCTCATTGTCTCGGTGGTTATTCGGTATTTTAGAAAAATCCTCGATTGTTTCTTTCTTGCAATTCTGCCTCCTGCCATGGGATTTATTTCATTTTTTCTAGCGTATCACTGCTGAATTTTTCACTCTCTTTTTTCCGATATTAAAACTCAGTTTTGACCCCCCATTTTTCCTTTGACCACTTGAGACCGTCCCTTTTTTCTTTGTGAACCCATTGGCTTTTTTTTTACTTGTTTCCCCAAACAACTAATAGTCCCAGATTCTGTCAGAATTTTGTCTTCGCCCTCACTCCGGTTTGTTTTTTTTTCATGATTTTTTTCATTTCTTTTTTGTCTGTTTTTGACTTTTTGTCTCTCCTCTTCACCTTTTTTTTTTTGCCGATCGTTATACACTTCGATCTTCGAGCATTGTCCCTTCTTTCCTCCCCACCAACACCTGGATCTTTTTTTTTGCCCCCCCCGACCCCAAATTACTCTACCATTCCCCCGTTTTTTTAGTAACCGTGCCACCTGTCTTTATACCTCTTTCCAAACCCTCCTTCCCCAACCTCCCTTTCCCTTGGCCTCCTTGTGACTTTCAACTTTTTTTCCCCCACGCCCCCCCCCCGCCTTTACCCCCCGTGCCGCTAACCCCTACTTTTTTGGTTTCCTGTGTGCCCACCTGGCTGCCTTCTAAATCCTGCTTCCCCTTCGCCCCACTATCCCAACACCTTTGTCTTTCCCCTTTTCCCGCCACGACTCCTTCCCTTTCCTGCCACACCCAGACCATCGACCCCTCAATTCTTTACCCCCCACATATGTCTGCATTTCCCTTTCGCTAGGTGCGACCCCTGCCCCTGAGGTTTTTGTCTTTTGCTTTTGCCCCGCTTCCTCTTTGTAAGGTACACTTTTTTTCCCCCTGGGATTGGCCCCATTTTCCAACCTTCCACCGTTTTTCAATTTCTTTTATGGGTTTTCTTGTTTTTTTTTCCTTGTCCTGGGCCGTGATCGAATCCCCTTCCCCTTTCGCCGACCTTCCTCCTTTTTCATGCAAACAACTGCATCTCAAGCCTTTAGTCCCCCCCCCTTAAACCCGTTTTTTTCCCTTTCCCCCAATTTATTACACCCCCTTGGAACTGTTCCCCCCACCTACCATTTTTTGGGTCCCCAACCTTCCATGCAATTTTTTCCACTTTTTGGCAGCCCCCCTGATCCCTGGTTTCAATTTTTTTGGTGTCAGGGCCGTTTTAATCCTTCCCCCCCAACAAAGTCTCCCCCCTCAGCCATGTTCCCCTTTTAAGCTTAAAAGTTCCCGGTTCCACCCTTTTGGCGTCCTTTTCAGGCAAGCCCTTATCCCCTTTCCCCCCCCGTTCCTAGTACTTCCTCTAAACCCCCAAAGTGTTTCAACCTCCTTTCCCCAACTTATGATGTCTGGCTCTACCTCCCCACTTTTTTTTCTCCCCTCCCAAGGACCTTCCCCAAACCCCCCCCCTTATCCCACTTCACCCTTCGGTTTCCGTTTCCCCAATTCCTCTGGCAATGAGTTGGTTTTCTTTTTTTTCCCCCTTCCCGCCTGGGCCCTTCGGTTCTCTTCCCAACCTCCCGTCCCTCACTTTCCCAAACCTTGACTCGTGCCCCCCCCCTCCCCCCAGCTAGGGCGGGACAACGTTTCCCGCACGAATTCCCAAACTATCAACCTTCGGGCTAGTATTCCCCCACCATTGTTCGCCCCCCCCCCTATGTCCCCCCCACCAACTTTTTTTTTCCCTATACCTTTCACCCCCTCTACCTTATTCTACCCTATGGGTCTGCCCCTAATTTTCCTCCACTTTGATGTCCCCTGTCGGTTTTCCCTCTACATCCCAACTTCTCGTTTTTTTTTTTTCCCCCCATCCCCCCCCGCAGCGTTTTCTAGACCTTCAAGGCAAGGACCTTTTTTAGTCCCATTGACACAATCCCCCCCCCAATGAGTTATTGAACATCTTCCCCCGCCCTGGCGCCCTCTTTCCCACCCCCCAGGAAATCCCCCCACTCCTTTTCATCTTTTTTCTAACCCCCCCGTCCCCCTTAGTTCTTCCAATACTATTATTTTTTGTGCTCACCTTATGTCCAAATCTCCTGTTAGTTATACATTCAGAATCCTTTTTCTCTTGCCCCACAGACCTACCAACCTGGCTCCTTTTTCAACGCTTCCCACTTTAACTGGCTTTCCGTTTTTCATTTTCCCCCAATAGTTTGAGTTCTGATTCCCCGACGTCAATACATCTTTTCCCCCCGACCCTGCTCCCCCCCATTTTTTTTGCCATACTGGTACTAACCCCCCTTATTTTAGCCCCTTTTTTATCAATTTAGTGGCCAAGCTACCCCCCACGAGTTTGTTTCAACGCTTTTGGATCTTTCCTCCGAGCATTTTTTTTTCACCTTTTTTTGGCGGTTCCCCCCCGCTAGCACCCCAATTAGTGATTTTCGTTGGCTCTTTCCGATATAGGGTAGACTTTCTCCTTTCAGTGTGTTTTCTTTTTTTTTTTTTTTGTTGCCACCTCTTCCCCTTTTTCACCCTTTTTCTTAACAGTAACTTGTCCGGCCCTCCCCCCCCCCCCCCCGACCTTTTTGATTGCGTGCCAACTCAATTAGTTTAAGTCAGTACCCGGGTCCATTCGATTGTACTCTTTCCCGACCACGGGTTTTCCTTTTTTTAGCCGGGCCGAGTCATGACAGGCCCGGTTCCTGCCCCCCCCCCCCTAGCCCTTCCGAGTTGTCAATGACCTTTTCCCGGCGCCCCCGCGGTAACTTCGCTGCATTCATTTATCCCCTTTTCCTCCCCCCTCGTTCTTTTTTTTTTTTTTGTTCGTGTGTTACTTGTGATTTCGTCCCATGTCTCCCCTTCTTCCTCTCTTTGCTTTTTATGCTTCGTTTTCCAGTCACTCCATGTTCCCCCACACACTTTTTTGCTCCCCCTTTGTCAGAGAAGCCGACCCCCGTTTCCCTTATCATATTTCTTACCCGTCACAGTTCTTTCTCTGGCCACTCTTAACTTCCTGACGGCCAAATCGGCTTTTTGGTCTCCGCCTCAGTGGAGGGTCTCCGACGGACTGTTCTGGGTGTGGAGGGTTGGTTTTGACCTCCTCTCCCCCCCTCCCGGTGGGTGGAAAGAGGACCCCCCCCTGATTCTTTGTCTGCCTCTTACACAGCATTCCTAGGGACTTTTCCCCCCCCATCCTTCCCCCCTGTCAGCCCCCCGATCCCCCTTTTTTTCCCCCCCAGCTCCCAAAACCGGTGCATTGATCCCTTTTCTCCCTTACTCGGCTTTCGGGGTTTTCAAACAAAAGCTCCGTTGTCGTTTGTTTGTGTGCTGCTCTCCGTTGACGAATACCCCTCAATCGTTCAGTTTTTTGAATGCTCAAGCCCGAAACCCTGATTAGGCGAACCGAGTCTGGTTTGTTAAATACCTCCCCCCCTTCCTCCCTTTTCTTTTACCCCTCTTTCCCCCTGTTTTTTTTTTGATGATCCAGTCCCGATATACATTAAGTCTCGACCCTCTACGGTTTCTTTTATTCCAGGCCTCCGTGTAGGTAATTTTATACACATAGTGCTTCACACTCTCCCTTGATGGTTTTCACCTTCCCCTCCACAGCCCACCAGTGGACAATATACCCCCGCTTCAATTAATTTCCTCCCCTTCTTCCACCTTTTCGTTTTTTTGTTGTGGATGGCTGAACTTCACTTGCTGGAACTGGTCGCTTCCCCTTTTTTATGGTGAGGTTTGCTCAACGCCATCATTCTGGTGCCGCTTTTGATTAGGCTTCTTTTTTATTGGAGAGTTTGCGGGTTTCTATTTTACCCGAGCCCTTCCGTCGATCTTCTCCTAACTCCCACTTTTGATGTCTCCCCGACCGCCTTTTTGCCCCTTTTTCAGCTAGTCCGAAAGGCCTTTCAAATTTCTTTTGATTCCCGGTAACTAAAAAAACTTGCCTTCGTTCGGAGAGATGTATTGCTTTCTTGATTCCACCTTTCTTAGGGAAACTCCGCTGTTTTTTTTTTGCTTTTTTACAGTGTTTTCTCCCCGAGGAATTCATATGCATCTTGACACCCATCCTTTCTTCTGTGTGGACCACTCCTTCCCATATCACGATCGGGGTGGAGATGAGCCGAGAACTTCTCTGCCGGTGTGGTTGTGGCCGATCCTCAATTTGCTACTTTAAGCTCCTTTTCCCCCCTTTCATTCCTCGGGTACGATTGCCTGTTTTTAGATCATTGCTTCTTGTTTCAACCTTAATTTTTACGTGGATTTATGATCCCCCCCTGCACTGGTGCCACTGTTCCCCTTTTTTGTCCTGAACTATGCCTTACCTATTATTTCAGCCAGATCCGTGGGTTTTGTTTCCCCCCCTTGTTTGGTGCCAGTGAAATTGTTATCTATACTATCTTCCCCTCCGTCCTTCTACCCTTTGCCTCTGGCCGTCTCTTTTCTACCTGGACTTGTTGCTCTCTTTTTTCAACGCATTCATTGTCTTAGCCACGTCTCGGTATATACGCCTGCCGAACGCATGCCACCTAAAATAGTTTTTCTCCGATCGCTTTCTGAGGATTCAAAGAATTTGCCCGCTTTTTGTCCTAGGAAGGTTGACAGTATTTTTCCCCTCTTTTTTAGCCTTATAACCCTGATTTCCAACCGATTCAAATGGGTACCACGAGAAAAAAAGTTTCCTCCTTTAGTTCTGATTAGGTTACGCCCACCCTTTTTGACGTTATGTGTCCTGAAGTGACCTGAAAAAATGTTAGGCTCTTGTTCTGCGATATTTGAGTCTGTCACCTCCATGCCTCGATTTTGCTCCGGAGTTTTTCCTGCTGTGTGGGGGTTGTATTTCTTCTGTTTTTTTCCTTTTCCATTTGAAAAAGGATCGGTGTATCCCTGTGCCCCTTAGGGGGCTTTGGAAGTAGGTGGTTTAATTTTTTTGTTGGCCTTGCTTTTTTTTTTTAATTTGCGGGTCCTGCTTTTTTCGTAAACAGGGTCTTGTTTTAATGTATCCATCTCCCAATAGCTCTGACTTTTTTGGTAATGCCTCACCTCAATTCTATGATCTGCCCGCGGGTGAGTTTTTTAGCTCTTCAGGGCTTTTTCTCTTTCCTGGCTCCTGAATTAATGGAAGAGCTTCAACCCTGTCTTTCTTTTTTACCATCTTTTGCTCCATGTTTTTTTTTTTATAGTTTTTCCGGGATAGACATTTACAAGTCTACTCTTCTTTCTTCGGCATCTGTACCCCTCAACGCCTCTTCAATTTTATTTATGGAATTAAGCTCTTCCCAGTGCGCCTCTGTTCTCTTCAAGACCTTTTTCGCTGAATCCTTTTCCCCAACTGGGTCCTCTAATCTATCACCCTACTGAAGTTCCAATCTTTTTTCCCTGTCCCCTGACGATTTGTGTCTCTTTTTTTCTGTTCGGGTTTATATAATTTTTTTTCTTAGAAGTAAATTTTTTGTATATTCGTGAACCTTTCACCTCTTAACTTCGTATTAGGGTGAACCCTCTCGAACGATTATCCTTACGGTTCCGATGGATTCTACTTTCTTTCACTTTTTCCTTCCTATTTCATCACAACTCTGTCCCAACCGACTTTTTTCGATTTTGTTTTTCGTTTATTTGAGTTCATTTTTTTTTATCCCCTTTCCTTTTTCCCCCAATGTCCCCCCCCGCCGCCCTATGATCACCCTCTGGGCACCCTATACAGGGTGTCCCGCAAAGTTCGTGTAACAAAGATGAGGTATTTTTATTGGGGCACCTTTTCTTTAGGCCGTCTTCCTGCCGGTGTCCATGCCGGTCCCAAACCAAAAACCAACACCCATTAACCCTCGAGAACGGCCTGCTTCGTTCCTTTCTGAT
>Ga0179593_1639298_pt1 | contig 11357 bp, 13 predicted proteins | sample CZODoug2_1_08_16_FD_185931 | JGI IMG/M metagenome (GOLD analysis project Ga0179593, IMG submission 185931) | Vadose zone soil fungal communities from Angelo Coast Range Reserve, California, USA - CZODoug2_1_08_16fungal (PacBio error correction) | ecosystem: Environmental > Terrestrial > Soil >... | reverse complement strand
CTCACGGCCTTAGCCATGGTTCAGCGTGGGAGCTCAACTGCGCGGCTCCCCTCTCCCCAGCGAAATGCACCATAACCATTCCCAGGCCCCCAACGGATTAATCGTTATCTTTGACAATTTTGTGGAATTGAGATGGGTCCCCGGCGAAGTCCAACTCGACAACGTAAGTCTGAACACTTTCCATTTCCTTCGCCCTCTAGAGTTGCTAAAGCTTCTTCCCCATGTAACCTTTTTTCCCCTTTCCGCCCCTCGTGATCGACCCCTCTTGAGAGCCATGTCATGGACGCCTATTCTGCATCCGTCGCGTTCCTTATGACATTTCCCGTTGTTCCCCCCTCTCTTCCCCCCACCTGGTCAATCCCCCTTTCTTTTTTTGCCAGCGGTTCAGTTGCACCTGCGCCCGAATAGAGGTTACTTGGAATTTATGGGCGCTGAACCCCTTTGGGAGCCAACGTCCCTTTTTCCTGTTTGTGAGTGTATTTCGCTGCGTCCCCGCCCTTTTCTTTTCTCCCCCGACAATACCTTTCCATTTTTCTTCCGCTGGTTAATCCTGTCCTTGGGACAGCTTTCTGACTTTTCCCTTTTTGGATACCCTTGCTGCTTTGAGTCCTGGTCAATCGCTTTTCTCCCCCCCGTGCCCGGCCTCTCGGCGTTTATCAGTCAATTTCGAAACCTTGTGCTGTTTTCGCCCGAGCCGCTAGGCCCACTGGGATGGGGATCGTTTTGCCCCTTCCCCCGCCGTAGGATTCTGCCTTACGTCACGATTTGCTGAACTGCAGGTGCCCGTTTGTTCTGCCGATCGAAAACTAATATATGACGGGCAAGATGTACGCGGTCCGCTTCCCCACATCTGAGTTCATCGTCCCGTTTCCGTCTTACCCCTGGGATCCCCCCAACATTCCGGAACCCTTTTGCGATTTTTTCTTTTTTTTATAGCGGACGTTCTTTTGGGATCACTGTTGCGAGCATACGACAGTCGACCCACACGCTTTGAACGTTGATCACGTCACGGCGCTCTGCGCAGTTTCCTCAGCGCAAACCGGCCCCCCCCCCCCATTATGAACTCCGACACTTCCCATTCGTTGGTGGTCTGGTGTGCGGTTGCTTTTTGCCGATGCTTTGGAGGGTGACCCCTTTACTGTTGCCCCCGGCCCCCTAATTTCCCCCCCCCCCCCCCCCCTTCCTGATAAACAACCGAGCACGAAGCCCGCGGCTCCGTCGTGATGGGTCACTCGCAACAGTAATCCCTCCGTTGTGTTGTGTTCATATCTTACCTCGTTTCCCCCCCATCATAGACATCTGCGGGCGTCGGCTTCGGGTTGTGTCGGATCACGTTTCCTTTTTCTTCTTTTGTTCGCGGGGCCGGAAGTACCCCCAATCCCACATTCTTATTAGCGCGCCGTCCCCAACCATACCAGCCAGAATCCTTAGAGTTGAGGCTGTGGTGGGTTCACCCCAATTTTTTTCTTGTCTTTCGAGGAAGCGCCCGTGGATCATCTCTCCCCACAGGTGTTTTTTCCCCCCCCCCCCCCCCCTTTCGTAGGCGTCGCGGATTTGATAAACTCAATTCTCTGGCCAGCATCCTAATCGTCCTTTATCCCTTTCTATGTATGCTGTCGCTGGTTATTTGGCAAGTTTCTGCTCCTCTTTCTTCGTTGCTTGGCCTGCATTTAGCCAGCTTTCCTCCCTTTTTGCACTCTCCCTCCCAGCGCCTACTGCTTTGGTTTAATGCCTTCCCCTGTTTTGCGTCCCTGCAATTTTCACGCCAGTGCGACGGCAGTAAATGAACCCCGAGAGCCGCTGTCCATTTAATCCAGACGTGCATTAAGCCCAGGATGTCCCCACCCTTCTTCAGAGATGAACATCGCGCCCCCCGATCGATCCGATTCGCCTTTTCCGGCTCGCTTTTTTTTGCTGATGAACCTACGCACACCAGTTCCGCTCCGTCAAGATGAAGTTTGTTTCCTTCCCTCCTTTTCCGACCAGGACGTTCCAGAATGCAGCACGCTTTGGCAAACGGTCCCTTCCTTTCCCCCCGCGAGCCTGCTTGCCTGGTAGGTCGCCTCATAGAGGGGTATAAGGTAGCAGTCTGATCGTCTGGATCTCGGTTCAAGCGCAGTTTCCCAGCTCCCTTGGTTGCGTGCTACGGTACTCGCGATCCATGGGTCTTAAAATTTAACTTTACTTGCGTCCCCGGATGTGCATGCAGGGCCCTTATTGTTATCATTTGGTGGCCCCTTCGCCTTTTTTCCTCTATAAAATTCCCCTTCACGGATAGTAACCCTCTTTTCTTCCGGTGCTTTTGTTTACTGGCGCGGTGATAGTTGATGCGCTTTTACGCGAGAAAAGTGAAGTTCTTACGAGTTCGTTTCCCAGGACCTTTTCCTCAGGTAAGGGGATATTTTTTTTTTTTTTTTTTTTTTTTTTTTTTTTTTTTTTTTCTTTGGCCCCAAGTGGCTTTCCGAACATTCGTTAGTTACCCCCATTGTAGAGGACTAGATCTGGAAACTTCTCCCCTCCCGGCTCGCCGCGTGCTTTGTAGGGACTTTTCAATGGAGTGTGCCGGTTTGCTTTCTCCGAGTTGCAGTAGCTTGATGTGGAGTGTCGAACTCGAGTTGGCGATGAAGAGTACCTTTTGTTTTTTCAAAGGCCCCTCTGAATCCGGCTTAAACCTTTCCCTGGTTTGACGAGGGCCTTTCTTTCAGGATCCCCCGTTTCGCCATGAGGGCCTCAGTTCCCCCTATTCCCTTTTGCAAACTACGGTTCGTGCGCGCCCACGATGACGCCTTTCGGTTTTTGGAGTCCTTTGGACCCTGTGGCCGGTTTTTGGGGGGAGTGGTTCTGGGCCTAATCTCTTTGTTCCTGATGGGCGAAGTACTGCGCGACCACCCCCCCTTGCAATCTCCCTCACGTTTGACCGACCTGGGGCGGGCAGAATTCTCCTCGCTGGCGGATCCTTTTGATTCGGTTTCTCTTCCTTAAGAGAAGAAGGTGGTTGTGTAATTCTACTCATCTGCCGCCATCGCTCAGCTCCCCCAGGGTTTTGTCCTGGACAGCGAGGCTTTGTGTGTTAGTCTAGTATGTTTGACCCCCCCTGTTCCTCCCCCCGTAGAGAGACAGAGTTCCCCTCTACCGCCTGCTCCGCAGTCACAGCAGTTGACCCCGGCAAGCTCCTTCAGGTGTGACCACATTTGTTTTGTGCGCATTTCCTAGCGCCTGCATCGCCGCACTTTCCTCTCGCGGAAGCCCTGGGCATTTCAGGTGCCGAATCCTTCTTGGAACAAGGTGAAGTGGTCCTGGGCGAAGCGACGGCGATTCGACCTTCAAGGGTGATCTGCCAGAATAGAACAAGCAGTTTTCCCCGATTTCCCTCCCCTTCAATAATGAACTAGCGGCGAACCGAATTCCCTTGTCCCACAGTAGAAGTGGTTCGCCCCCCCCCGCTAAGTTAACTCTGTTTTCGCCTGCCTTATCTTTCCTCTCATAGTTGCCTCTATGATGTTAGTTATTGATTTCTTTATCTTCTTCCAATCATCCCTTATTGTCAGGCCTTCCCTTCTCCTGTACAGCTGGTTCCGTCCAGCGCGCCCGACACAGCGCCCTTGCCCCAGCAAACATCATACGTACCAAATCCCAACTATTCTGTCATATCCGTTGCCTATGTGGAATATTCACCTTCCCTTTCACTCGCCGCCCTTCTTTGTAACCTTCCCTCACAAACCCACATCCGGCCTTCCTTTATAGAGGTAATTCAGCTTTTTCCGCCCAGCCTTTCCTTTCGCCCGCGTCCCAGAGGCTTCCCTCCTGGCGCTTCCGACGCCATCCTTTCCTTGATACCTTCCACATTTCGTTTTGTTTAACCACCGGGACTCTTTGGTTTCCCTGCCGGTTATCAGCGTTTTTCATCACCGGATCCCTTCCTCTTGTGCTGCATCGCTGGCCGTCCTTGCCGAATAGGGATGACCAATCTGGGCCGCCAAAGGTTCTGGCGTTTCTCTTCTTTGCAAGCTCACCGCCCCTTCTGAACACGCGTGACCATCGGCCCCGGATATTTTTGAGAGTTCATCTGATGCTCGCTTGGGACCTTGTCCCTTCTGGTCCCCTTTTCCTTTTCGCCGGAGGCCTTTCCTTTTTGATACCTCGCCGCCTTTTCTGCCTTGGGGTTGTTGCTCTGGCCTCCACCCCACGCATTGCATTCCTCCCTAGGCACTAGCGTCATTTTTTTTTGTGTCGGCCCGTAGACTGTCGCACATTCAGCTTTTTTAGCACTTTTTTCTGTCAAACCCGCAGTGGCGTGTGCTTAAGAGGACGTTTTCTTCCCCGCGATCCTTCCTACCTCTCCAGGAGAATCCTACGCAAAAATTGCCGTTCCAACTTTCCGATGTGTTCGCGCTGGTAGACTTTCGCTGTATGTGGTTGATAAAGCTCCGCCTTTTCCACAGGCGTCAGCGCTTCGGTCACGTAAACAGTCCCCCTCTTCGAGAGTTTCACTAAAAGGCCTCCACCGTTTTGAACCGACCACACGTCCTCTGCAACTCCTGACCCCCTAGTTGCTGGTCTTTTGTGCGTCCTGGCTAATATCTTGATGGGGCGAGGAATTTTTTGGGGTCTTGCGCGCGCAATCCCCCCCCCTTTCCGCCCTCTCCTCCCCCCACGAAGCCGACGCCGCTGCCTCCTTTTCCTCTGTCAGCCTCCTTAGCCCTCCTCCTTTAGGAATGGGGCTCGCCTGTGACCCCTAAATAGAAACCTCGCTGTCGGGGTTTTGGTGCGTCTTCGCGAACGTGGTTGGTACCCTGGTTGCCGGCGGAAGCCCCTCTTTCCGCAGTCCCCCACTCCTCTCGTCCCCCATCAATCCTTACCAGACTCAACTTTCCATTTTTTCTTCGTCGTCGAGGCTAAGGTTGAGACTGGGAATTCACGAGAGAGGCTGTCCCTTGGATCCGTGCAATCTTGTTTTTCGCGTTCGCCCCCCCCCCCCCCCCCCCCCCCCCTGGCGTCGGCTCACCGAACTTCCCCCAGGTAGGTACTGTCATCTCACGCCGCTCCTTTTTTCGTAGTAATCGCCGGGATTGCTCGGTATTTTCGCTGGCGAGCTTTTTTTCCTTCCCCTCTGTCGTTTCGTTTGCAGTGCCTCCTAGTGCTCGCACCCTTCTTTCCTTTCCTTGCGTGTCAGAAATCCTACGGAGGACGACCCCCCCCGATCTCGGTCTACTGCCTTTCCCTGGTTGCGTCCAAAGTGCTTCTGTCACCCCTCTTGCGCAGTCGCGAGCTTCACGGAAAAATGATGGCTTTACCCGGCCCCCCACGCCTGACCTGCCGGCAGCAAGCTGCCTCCCCTCCCCAGCTTCCAGGTTGAACTCTGCGAAAACCTTTTCACGTTACGATTGTTTGTTTAAATGTGCCCCTTTGTTTTCCGCGACACCCACTCCCCCATGAAGAATAAGTTTCGTTTCACCGTTTTGTCCCCTGAATTCCTGCCTCACTTGAGCAGCCCGCGGTTTGCAAATTTTTTTTCTTTCTGCTGAAAAGCTGAGGACAAGAGCGGATGATTCCCTTGACATGGCCCGGGAATATCGTTTTCAACGGTTTTCTTCTTGTTCTCTCCTGAGATTTCCTCGCGCTCCACTTGCTGGTTCGCGTGCTACGTTCGCCCTTTTTTTCAAAGGAGGTGGATCAGAATTTACCTATCCCTTGACCTTCGACTCGTTGGCCCTTGGATGGGATACCATTTCTTCATCTAACCGAAGGTCATAATTCCACAGTGCTGTTTTTCCCAGGCTCTTTGCAGACGATTTTTGTAGGGTTTTTTGCTGCCTTGCGAAGGTTCTCGGGGACGTCTGCGGTCCCTGCGCTGAACGGAATCGGACGTGAGTTGCTTCCTAAAAGGTCTCCCGGGGATTTGGCAGTCAGTTGCCCGATCACTCACATTCCCATTCTTTGATTTTTTTCAAGTCAGAGTCAGCTGTGCCGTCTGAGTAGGGCAGCTTCAAATGTGCGCAGGGGCCCTTCCCTTTGTCCATCGGTTGAAGGCGTGTGGCTTCGCCATTTGGTTGACTAGTTTGTCAACCGTGGACCGTTCTCCCGCGGCCGCTCTTTCAAAATGGTTTTTCCTTTCGGATGATCGTCTAGCGATGCGCTAGCCAATGCTTCCCCCTTCTCTCCAGTACCGCCCCGGCCCCTTTTCCACCCCTAACGTTCAGATCTGGAAGACTCTTCCCGGCTTGTTGGGAGAGGATTCTTTATTGGGTTCTGGTTGGCGACGGAGTCTGGAAGCTTTCTTGTCGTGCGATTATTTGAGGAACAGGTCCAAGGCCCGCGTTCCCCTCCCCCTACGAGTTCTGAAAACTGCCCCTGGGTTACCCGGCTTCCATCTCATTCGGCTACTGGGACGATATCCTCTCTTCCTTTTAATTTCCCCTTTTTTTGGCCGATAAACTTAGTCTCTCCCTCCCTTTGACTCCGAAGCTGTTTTCTTTGTAGGACTACTGAACATTGGGGTTGTGCGACTTGGCTACCATCCGTTTTCTCGAACCCTGCCACGGCCGGTGCTCCCCGGTCACCGCAATACCTACCAAGCCCTTACCCGAAGTCCGTATATCATTGTTTGCGTGTTTTTTCCTTTTTTTTCCCCATCGCCGCAATGGACGCCGTAGGGCAGATCGAGACTATCCGGTTCCCCCCCTCTTCTAATCGCACAGGAAGTAGTTCTAGAGTCTCTTCCTTTTCGTGCCTCGCGCGCACCCGCTGTTCCTACGCCCCGCAGCTCCTGCACCTTTTTTCTTTGCGCACTTCGCCCCGGCGCCCTTTGCTGTCAGCATCAGTCCCCCCCCTGGATTCCCTCATCCTCTGCTTTCAAATGTTCATTCGAGTAGTTACCGTAGCACTTCTTTCCCTCCAGACTGATTAAAGTGCGTTTTCCGTTTTTTAGTCCTGTTTCAGTTTCGCGCCACTCCCGCACAACCACCTCCCAGCAAAAACGCACTTCCCCAAAAGAATCGACTAGTTCTTTTGAAAAGGCCCTTTGTACCTGCTAAGTTCACTTTGGATTCCCCCCCTTGTGAGCCGGCCCTCCGCAGTTTTTTTCTTTCAAGAATTCCCCCCCTTGATGCACGCCTTTTAAGCCCCCCTTCCGTAGCTCCAGAGGGCGCTCCCCTTTTTCGATCCAGTCCCCGATTCGCCCCATTCCCCACACAAGACTAGATTCCTTCCTTTCTTCCATTAACCGGCATCGCCGCGGGCTCGCAGCACGATTCATCCTCGTTCTTCCTCGCTGGGTAGTAATTTTCCACTCTTCGAACATGTAGGGATCCCCTTCCGGAGCGGCCACTGTATCTTTTTTGTCGCACTGGTTTTTCTTTTTACCAACGCTATGGATTCTTGCGTTGGTCATTTCTGGTGGTTCCAGCCTTGCTTGACCTTCGGATGGATTACCCCCGTGCCGTGCGTCCTTTTTTTTCGTCCATTTTTCCCCTTGACCCCTTGCTCGCCTGTGTTGTCAGCGCTCCGACGTTTTTTTTTTTTCTTCTGTTCGCCCGAGCAGATACTTTGTAATTCTGGGGATGTTGCTCTTTTGGATTATCCCCTGATTTCCTAACCTGAAGGGTGTGAGAAATCTGGCTTCCTCCACTATGTAGTGCTTTGCCAGATGACGCGTTTTTTTTTTTGCATTTTAACTCTTTATCCTTTCCCCTGGTTTCTAACGACTTGCAATTCTCACCCGGCGTTCTTTGCGCCTGTGGGGCCGTTTGTGTTTCTTCAGTTGCCGCCTTGCTGCCTTTAACAACACGCAGGTTTCTCTGACCGGAGCCCCACGTCCCTTTCCCTCTGCGCAGCGTTCATCACTTTCCCTGTTTTTCCCCCCCCCCCACCACTTCTCCGTCTTCCACTAAACACTTGCTGGTTTTTTTAAAGATTCCTGGGGCGATATGAAGGGAGACTGTTTTTCCTTTTCTGTACCTTCTAACGACCTCCCTCAAAGCGCGATCCGACACACCCGCATCTTTCTTTTTCGTCGAAGTCCTTGGGGCCCCGCGGAGCATTTTCATCATCCTGGTTGTGCGTAGGCTCTCTCGTTGAACATCATCGACATTCCGCGGGCGTCGGTTTCGTTTTTTTGTTGATCGTCGTCAAAGTTGATGTATGTCAGTTTTCTCTGCGCATCGACTTTGGTTTTTTTGCGGGTGGGCAGTCATAACAATTAATATTCAAAATCTCTACTGTACCAACCAGAACAAAATGTTTCTTTCGGCGTTCAGGTTCCTTTTTGTCAAACGGTTTCTGCTGTGTTTGGTACCTTTTTAGGTGAGCGCTTTTACTTTTCCAACCTCTTTCGCTTTTCGAGAGTCGTGTGATCCTTTCCCTATCCAAAGGGCTTTACCAGAAATCTGCACGCGGTTTTTTTTTGATCGTTATCTCCCTGGGATGCTCTTTAGCTTGTTTTTATTTGGCGTAGCTTGTTTTTTTTAGTGTGTCACTCTTAGTAAATGCCTTTTTCAATCTTTCTTTCCGACTCCCTTCGGAAATCCTCTATCTGATCGGCATGCTTTTTTCATTCACGTTTTCTTGTCCAAAAGGACGGTGTCTCAACAACGTCCTGTCCTTTTTTCGGCATCCCCGGTTTTAGTGGAAGGGCCCAGGCCTCGACCCAGCGTGCAGTTACCTAACGCTTCAGGATGAACCTCCGCTCCGCCCCCCCTATACGGATGGTTAGTTGTACATCTGATCGCTTTTTGTCGAGCCTTTTCACGACCCCCTTGCCGTGCTCCCGTGTCCTTAACTTTGGTACCGTTGTGAATCGCCGCGATCGCCGGTCGCACTTTTCCCTTGCTAGAAACGCTGTAGGCCCCGCGTCTATGCCGTTTATGGAGCCGGATTGGTCACAATTCGAAGGTTTTAGGCTATTTCGGGATTCGCCGCTTCAGGCGCGGTTCGTGCCTACGGTACGCTTGCTTTTTCAAAGAGGGAAATCAGAACGTCCTTCTATTCAATGCTTTCGCCCCTTCCTTTGCCTAGAAAGTCCCCAGTTATCCGGGTCTGCTCTGTAAGTAGAAGGTGTCAACCCTCTCCCTTTCCACCCCTTTTCACAGGATATGACGATGATAGTTGAAGGTAGTTTTTTTTTTGCCTGTCTTTTTTGATAGGTTTTTTGAGCCGGCGCTTTTGCGGCTCGTTCTGCCTTGAGGGACGTACTATCAGATTTATATTGCTAAGGGCTCCTTGAAGGCCCCAATATGTGATTTTGTTCGCCAAGTCTTTTCCGACCTCGGCCATCAGAGCGCATATGACTTTTTGCCACTTTCGTGGGTGGTGTGATACGGCGGTTGAGTTGCGGTGTGCCTCGCCAGCGTCTGGTTTCCGAGGCGTCCTATCCTTGGCCCTGCGATCCTTTTTTCCAGCTTCCGGGGCCCTGTTATGATGCTTTCGGCTTTTTTAGTTATTCGTCTTCCTGCCACTGGGCGATGGCGCCCTTCCACCCCTTGGTCCACCCCGTGAAGCGCCATGGGCGCTACCGCTGACGCCGTTTCGCTTGGTTGTTTTTTTCGTTCGTTTCTGTTGATTTTGTAGCCCCGGATGTTTTCGACCGCGCTGGGCTGAACCTGATGGTCGTCCATTTGAGCTCCGCCAAGGATACGCCTGCGTTGCTGGAGCCCCTGGGCTTTCTGATTTTGTCCTTGATTTCGCTGGACGACGTCTCTTTCTTTTTCCCCTTGTTTTTTTTTTTTTTTTTTCATATCCCCGTCGTCCTCATCTCTGATTTTGCCGCCGCGTCGGAAACGAGGCCGGCGTACCTGGGTATCGGCTTGGAACCTTGTGGACAATTCGGCCGCTCTGCGCTTCTCCTTTTTCGGAACCTCTTCCATTTTTCCGCCGACGGATCAACGAGCAAATCGCCGCGGCCCCTTGGCCGAGCCTTGTACAGTATTTTCGAATTTTCGTTCGCCCCTCCTTTTTTCCTTGTGGCCGATTCATGACATCCTTTCGAAGTGGCAGCTGCAGACACTCTCATCCTTTCAGGGTCAGCTGGAAGGGCAAGGTTTGCGATCGCCGTTTCCCCCGGTGACGATAGGAAGCTGCCCCGGCTGTTCCGTTTTCTTTCACGAAGTCCTTACGTAGCATACAACCATATCCTGACGCAGTTCCAATCTTACTTCGCTCTGCATCCTCTTCCCAGTGTTGCCTTCTGGTCTTAGATCCCGTAGCACTTTCTCCCTGAGCCTGCTCACCTTTTTGCCCTCCTTCCTCTTGATGACCCTTTTTCATTCTCCTCCTTTTCTCGCAGGTTTCCGATACATGACCACCTTACGGACCAACCGTCCTCCTCATTTTTTCCTCTCCATGTGAACCAGCTGTAATTTTCTCTGGCTGGTAACTTTTCAGTTCCAACTTTTCCGTAAGACCAAGGGGCCCGTGTCCTGCTTCTTTCCGCCTCATTGGATCTGAACTTCTTTCTTATGCCCCGCCCAAGCCTCTCCCCGCCACTTAACCAGCTTTTCTCTTCCGGTTGCTTTACGGTCCCCCCCCATAGCCGACGATTTTGAGATACCTTCACCTTTACGAGATTCCGTTCCTTCTCTCTATGCCGCTGGGCCTCATTTCGCAGCACGTTGCACGTTGGTCATCGTGTACTCCCTTTCTTCATCTGGCGGCCCTTTTTTGGAGCAACGACCCCGTTTTGGCACGGTCGTGCGGTTCCGGTTCTCGCACAACTACCCAATATTGTACGGTTATCGCGGGCTTTCAGCATGTTTTTTTTTTTCTCCCTTTGACCTTGCTGACCCCCACTGTCCGGGGGTCTTCTGTTCTCGTTCGTCAATTTTCCTCCTTTCGAATTGACTGTTCTCAGCTCTTGCTTGTTAAACGGTTTTTTTTTCCCCTTTAGAACGAGCCTGCTTGTTAACTTTTTGATCCGCTGTTGCCGCGATTGTTCGGTGAGTCGCCCCTCTGAGCTTCCGTTCCCTACTGGATTATACGTGAAAGTTTTATGATCGCCCAGCGAAGCTACCTCTTCCCCGCAAGGGGATTAACGACCCCCACGTCCAGCAAACCTCGTGACTCCTCTTTTTTTCTTCTGCTTGGCGACGCAGTGTTTTGTTCCTTACAGAGAGAACCCCCGCAGGTTTTTTCCGGTCCCCCCGTAAACGGCGTGCCTCCTCTTTCCTACGGCTTTCCCCTTTGAACTCTGACAACCAGAAAAACCCAACCTTTCGTTTTTGTGGTTTCGGTTTTCGGCTGCAGTTTTCGGGGCGATGAAGTGTTGGTCTTTTCTTCAGTCCGAGTCGATGCAGCGGCCACATTTCCTACAACGTTCGCGATTCGATCTATCGAGCTTTCGAAGTCCTATGGAGGTCACGCCGCCC
>Ga0179593_1540692_pt1 | contig 11357 bp, 17 predicted proteins | sample CZODoug2_1_08_16_FD_185931 | JGI IMG/M metagenome (GOLD analysis project Ga0179593, IMG submission 185931) | Vadose zone soil fungal communities from Angelo Coast Range Reserve, California, USA - CZODoug2_1_08_16fungal (PacBio error correction) | ecosystem: Environmental > Terrestrial > Soil >... | reverse complement strand
GCTAGGATTTGAAGAAAGTATTTACATCGGTCAAATATTCCTCTCCGCCCTTTCTTTTCCCCCCTTCCTCTGTTTTAGAAAAACTGGGTCTCCTTGATGACGTGGTCAGATCGAAGGGGCCCTCTCTATTCCTCTTTTCTTTTTTTTTTCTCCCCTCCCCCCTCTTTTCCTTCGGGCAGTTGGACGCTTGAGGTGGGCTCATGAGATAGATTAATTTTGGAAAGGCGCGGGCAGCCGCCTTCTCTCATCTCGCGTCCTGAGATTAAGGAGAATTTCCTCAAGAGCCTCCACTTCGGGTCGAGATCTCTCTCTTTTTTCTTCTTTTTTCTTTTTCCCCCCTCTCCTCCCTCCCATAAGGCAGGCGAGTTAGAGAAAGGTTGATCGGTTCATCTTAATGATCCTTTTATCCTTCTTCCTTTTTCAACGCGTGCGGAGCAGTTTGCGATTCTGTGGAGCGCGCGAGACGTAATTTCCCTTTCGGAAATCTTTTCCTCTCCCTCTCCTTCCTTTCCCCCCCCGTAATTAGAGGGTACGAGCGAAAGTTCGTCGTAGATCTTGACCAACAAAGTTCTTTTCGGCCCCCTTCTTTTTTTTCTCTTCCTCTCCTAAAACGGTTGCCCTTTGCCATCGAAGGAAAAAAATAAAGGTTTGTTTCGAAGGTTTCGCGCAGAGCCTCCTCCTTCCTCCCCCTCTTTCCCTTTTCTTCTGCCTTTTTTTTTCTTTCTTTCCCCACGCCGGCCTGAAGTCTTGATGCCGATAGAGGAGTTATAGGTGTCGAAGAGTATGGAAGATCTCGGTCTCTCTTTCCTTCCGCTTCTCCTCCTCCCTTTTTTTTCCTTTCCCCCCTCTCTTTCCTTTTACGCCATACGGCAGATGAAGTGCAAATAGAGCAGTTATGCATCCATGTTGTTGTGCGCGGCGGACCCCCACTCCTCTCCCCTCCTTTTTTTTTTCTTCCCCTTTTTCCTTTGTCAGCGGCGAACCTAACATCCGAAAGACCGCATATCAGGAAGCCTCTGAAAATGGCCTACGAGCAGATTATTTTGGACAACTCCTCTGGTTTTTTTCCCCCCTCCTCCTTCCTTCGAGTGGAGCTTGTTTTTTCCCCTGTCCCCCTTCTTTTTTACCTTATGATACTTCAAGGATCGGGGCGAGTAAAAGCGGGAGCTAGGGCGCCTGGCTGTCTGCGAATGAGGTTCTGCTTTTTTTTTCCCCCTCCTCTTCCTCCTCTTCCCCGCCGATGCACACTCAAAGTTATACGGAACCGATGTGTACCGTCGTGCCCTCTCCAATCCCCTCGCGCTTCCCCTTTTCCTTCCCTTTTTTTTTTTTTTTTCCCCCCAGTTCTGGAGATAGCGCATCACGCGGCCAAGTCGCTGGGAATCAAGCTCGGTAAGTTCGACTCGTCGATAAAAACGCATCCTCCCGCCCGGTTTTCCCCCTCCCTTCCCCCCTTCCCTGATTTATTTAAGGAAGCGCACGTTTTAAAGAACGGGAGGGGGGTGCCCTGCCCCCGGCACGAGATAGTGTTTTTTCCTTTTTCCTTCTTTCCCTTCCTCTTCTTTTTCCTTTTCCTGCTTATACATGAAGTTAAAGGAGGAAATCCTGCTTCACAAGGAAGGCGCGCTCGGGATGCTCTCTCTATTCGCACAATTTCTCCTCTCTTCCCTTTCCCCCTTTTCTCCCTTTTTCCCCCCCTGGCGCTGAAAGAAGCGCAAATCCAAGGGCGAGCTCGCGTGGTCAATGGCGTCTCGATACAGGAGTACCCTTCCCTCCTCCTTTTCTTCTTCATCCTCTGAGGAGAAAGAAAAGGTGAGGTGTGGGGGGCGACCGTCCCCCCCTCTCATCGTCGCGGAGTTGGGCTATCAACATACAAATCTACATCTCGAGGAGATGTGGTCCGTCCTCTCCTCTTTTTTTATCTTTTCCTTTTCCTCCTCCTTAACGACCAAGACACTGAGGCTTATCTAAGGATTCGGAAACGCTCCCCCTCAAGACTTTTTTCCTCCCCTTTCTTCGTTTTTTCCCTTTTTGTTAAATGCCGACGCCCGAAAGAGAATAAGGTATCAATCAACTCGCGGCGACGCTCTTTCTTCCCTCTTCCTCTTCTTTTTTTTTCCGACTAAAGTACATGGAAAGAGAAAATTGAGGATCACCCATCGGCTTTTTTAGGGACTTCCTTTCCCCCTTTTTTTTTTTTTCTTTCTTTTTCTTCCTTTCCCTCGTAGGACGGAGATTCGCGTGATGTGTTCAGTGCTGAAAGACTGTGCGGTGATCTACGAGACGTCGCTCTCTCTCTTTTTCATCCTTCCTTGTTGTGTGATCATCTCTCTCCTTTTCTTTCTCCCCTCCTTCTTGTACCGCAAGGGTTCTCGACAAATTTGTTCGCGGCGGAAGCTAACTGAAATTCCGGTCAGCCGAAACACCCACCGATCTTTTCTTTTTTTCCTTTTTTCTTCGACACCAACTATTCGGGGAGCTGAAGTCAACCAACATCCTGAAGCACCCTCACCTAGGACCTGCTTCTTACTCCTCCTTTCTCCTTCTTCTTCTGCGGGCGGGCTGCATTTACCACCGCAAAACCCGAATCCGAGTGGCTACAAACGTCAAGTAAATTATTAAAGTTGCTTTGTTTTTTTTCCCTTTCCCTCCCTTCCGATCGCTCGCGAGCTGCACCCAGGTTATAGAAAAACTCCGAAAGCTCGCGATTCCTTCCGGACCAATGACTCGATTTTTCGCATTTTCTTCCTCTTTTTTCTTTCCGCCCGCCACACCGAAAACCGTTGATTTAGAATAGAGATTAGAAGAACTCCAGCATCCCCTAGTATCCCTCTCTCTCCCCTTTTTTACCACGGCGAGCGCGGCCTTGGTTGGCGTCAGATGTTTAAGAGAAGGAAAATGCGTCCGCCCGGGCGTTTCGCGTTTTTTTTTTTTTCCCCCTTTTTCTAATAGACGAGACGCATACCGAGCAGAGAAGTTAATGGGAAGCAGGATTTCCTCCTTGAAATTAATCGTCACTCTCCCCCTTCTCTTTTTTTTTGATTGTCCCCGCCAGCGGTACCTTCTGTCCGGATGAAGAACTTTCCCCCTCCCTTTTTCTCTTTTCTTTTTTTTCCCCGTTCTTTTCCTTCCCCTCCATCCGTGATTGTAGAGCTTGAAGTGCGTAAGCCGTTGTGTCACCGACCACCTCGAGATGACTGTTTTCTCGGCTCTTTCTCCTTTTTTCTTTCCCTCCCTCCTTTTTTTTTTTCCACCCCTTTCTCATCCGAAAACCGATCCGGCTTCAGCAGCAGGTGTGGACTCGCGAATTGGATCTGGTTCGTCCGGACTTCCCCTTTTCTTTCTTCCTCTTAGTTCTTCGTTCGAACCTAAGCCAGCGGAGAAACTATCTCATCGACCGCCTTAGCAGACACTCCCCCTGTCCCTCCCCCCTCCCTTTTCTCCCCCCCGGCAATTATGCAGAAGTAAGAGTAGAAGGAGGCCGTGAATCCTCCCAACTTCCCCACTCGAAGTAAGTCTTCCTTCCCCCCCCTCGTCTTCCCTTTTTTTTCTTTTCTTTCCTCCTTGACCACCAATTCCCACTGTTAGAGTTTCACGAATTTAATGGAAAACAGAACCCCCACCGAGACTCCCCGAATTCCCTTTTCCTCTCCCCCCCTCCAACCTGGTGCATAACGTGCTCGTAGTGCCACGTCCGATATGCCTTATTGCCTTCCCCTCTCCCCCCTTCCCCCTCCTCTTCTCCTTCGACCGTAAGATCGCCGAGATTCTGTAAATAATTATTAGGAACACCGAGACTATCGATTCGCTCAAGACTCTAAGGACGGCCCTATCACCCCCCCTCTTTCCTCCCTTTTCCTCCCTTCCCTGCGGTCATTCTGCGCAGGAGAGGAGAGGAACATTCGAACAAACCTTGAATGTGTTTCCGTCGATGGCAAACCTTTACACCTTCTTTTTTTCCCCCCCCCCTTTTTTGGTCAACGTCTACGACGAATTGGCTCGGAACAAGAAGAATGAAAGTGAACGGGTGACCATTTATCGGCATCGAGCGAATTCGTCTTCTTCTCTTTCTTTCCTTCCTCCCTTCCCTTCTCGCGGCGCAAAAGAATAGAAAATAGAACCCGCAAAGCGTTCAAGTTCATTCTGGATACCCCCATCCGTGTCTCTCTTTCTTTTCTTTTCGGGAGTTCTGCGCGGGTAGAGGAGAACCATTTCCCCCTCTCACAACCTTGAGGCAAGACGAGAGTACTACTCTCCCTTTTTTCCCCTTTTCTTTTTCTACTCTCCGCATGGAAGAAGAAGGGAGCGCGGATGCGCGATGCCGAGAGGCGTCCCCACGCCTTGCCAAACGTACCTCCTTTCTTTCCTCCCCCCTTTCCCCCTTTTTCCCGGACGCACCGGCTCGAACGGGCTCAATAGCTGCTCGAGGTCCACGTCGATAGGCCACACTTTCCCCCCCCCTTCCCTCCCCCCCGCCGGCATCGCTTGGTAATGCGCCATTTTAGCATAAGAGACTGGCGGCCGAAAAGAGTTTATCTGTCCTCTTCCCCTTTTTTTGCTCCGCGACCGCATCAGCATTCAGAACAGAAGAGAGGAATCATCACACTATGCGAGACGGTCGATCCTTTTTTTTCTCCCTTCCCTTTCGAGGAAAACTTTGAACGGATGGAAATAGTATGGAGGGTGGCAAACAGTTTATGCGTTCCCTCTCAAGGACCTTTTTCTCCCCTTTCTTTCTCTTCCCTTCTTTCTTCTTCCTTGCGCGAGCCACAAACTACGTAATCGGGTACAAAGGATTTTATTGGGATCGAACGAATCGGGCTGGCCTCACAGAGCCATCTGGAGACGAGCCCCACCATTCCTTTTCCTCTTTCCCTCCCCTCTCATTCCTCCCCACGGTCAAGTACTGGCTCCGCGGCCAAAGGCTTATAGAGTAGTAGACATTGATCGAGCGCGCCTTTTGTATGGGAATTTTGAGGCTTCCCCCCCTCTCCCCCCTTCCTTCCTATCCTGCGGCGCGTTTCTCCCGAGTGGAAGAGAGAGAGGAATTGCTGATGATGATCTCTCCTCCATTCTCCCCCCTTTCCCCTCTTCCTTTTACTTTCCCTCAGGGTCGGTTTATGGCCAGAGTAATGGAGGATTGATCGCTGGGCATATCCAGACGCGGTTTCTAGATTAATTCGATTATGCTTCCCCCTCCCTCTCTTTTTCATTCCTCCTTCTCCTTCCTCTACTGCAACTATCAAGCGCCGGCTGCCGACTATAATCAGGCGCTGGTAAAGGAAGCACCGGCACGACCTGGCTGCACTGAATCGTCGTGCTCGAGGAAAGCGTAGATCCCGGAGTCCATGGCTTTCCCCTTCTTCCTCCTTTTTTCTCTTCTCCTTCCCCTTTCGAGCACGCGATGCAGCCAGGTCGTGCGGTGAGGCAGAGGAAAAGAGCAGATGATAGTAGGACAGCGGAGCTTGATAGTTGCAGTTCATAGATAATGCTTGCTGGGTCGCGTGCCTCTCTTTTCCTTTTTTCCATTTCTCTTTCCTTTCTCCACGCGGTCTGGATCATTGCCAAGGAGAGCAAATAAGAAAAGTACGGAAAATAACGCGACCTGAGTTATCCGCGCGGATGCTTGTTAGTGCGCCTATACCTCTCTGTCCCACACTCTTTTTTTCCTCCTCCCTCTTCCCGAGCGCTTCCACCTAGGGGAGAAAAAAGAGAACGCAGGCGCGCGTCATTCTCGGGTGTCAGATTGGACTGGTTCTCCTTCCCCCTTTCTTTTTTTTTCTTTCTCCTACGCGATAAGCTGTTGGAGAGGAGAAAGGAATGTGACCGCGGTTCTCTCTGCGCGCGATTTGTTTTGCTTTTTTCTCTTCTCTTTTCCCCCTTTCCTTCCCTCCCCCTCTTTTTCTCCCCAATAAAAGCCGGACCGATGCAAGTAGATGTGTGATAGGAGAGCAAGTATAATATTCGTGACCAGCACGTTCCCCGACCAAAAGGTGTCGAAAAACGCCTTTGATGTCACGCCTCCCTTTTTTCCCCTCCTTCTTCCCCCTTTCTCTTCCTCTCCCCTGTTCCCGAATGGAAGAAGAAGTTTGTACATAACTAGAGAAGATCTACTGTCTCTCCTTCCCCCTTTCTCGGTCGCGAGTCGCTTTGAAGAAGTAGGGACAGAGTCAAATATTTTTCGTCTTCGCCCAGTCTCGGTATCCTCCCCTTTTTTTTTTTCCTTTTTTTTTTTCTCAAAACTGGGTCTCCTGATGAAGTGGGGCAATCGACGTGCCTCGATCAGGGCGATTTTTCTCCATTTCCCCTCCTTTTTTTTTCCTTTTTCTTTCCGTTGGAGATTTGATGGGTGGGATAATGCGCTAGCTCTTTGGCAAGGAGCGGGCCCTCCTTTTTCCTTCCCCTCGGAGAGAGAGATAATGGCATTTTCCTAAGAGCCCAATTTCGGGGCGATAGAGCTCTTTTTTCGTCTCGCGTTCTTTGCTCCCCTTTTTTTTTTTTTTTTTCCCCTTCCTCTCCTTTTCTCTCCCCTGTTCATATGCCTGATGGCCCTTAGCCAGTACATGAACTGAAAGAGTTGCGGGCGAGTTTGCGATTCTTTGGCTCGCGCGAGAAGGACTTCCACTCTTCGTCCCTTTTTCTCCCCTCCCCCTTTCACCCGAGTTCACGTAATTATTGCGGGTCAGAGAGCAATTAGTGTAGGTCGTGACAAACCGTTTTTCGCTTCCCCCCTCTTCCCTCCCCCCCTTTTCTTTTTTTCCCTCCTGTTCCGCGCCGCGCCTGCGAAGAATGAACGCAGAGTCTTGTCACAGAATAGAGACTTCTCGACCGCTTTCTTTCTTTTTTTCTTCCCTATCAGAGTCTCGGTGTCGAAGAAGTAGGAAAGATCTGGCGATCTTCAGGTCGCCGGTCGCATCTCTCCCCTTTTTTTTTTTCCTTTTTTTTCCTTTTCCTCCCATTACGGCAGATCGAAGTGGCCATAGAGAAAGGTAGGCATCCAGGTTGTGCCTGTGCGCTGCGGCCCGACTAAGACCCGTCTGGATTTTCCTTTTTTTCTTCTTTCTTCCTCTCCCCCCCTTTTTTCCCGCCCTCATATCAAGGAAAGCCTCTGAAAATGGCATACGAGAAGATTATTTTGGACAAATCCGAGGGTGTTGCCGACGCGACTCGAGTGGGGAGCTTGGAGGATGCACATTGCCTCGCTCCTTCTCTTTTTCCTCCTTCTTGGGCGAAGTAAAGAGGAGATAGGCGCAGGGGGCTGGTCTGCTATGCGGTCGATGAGGATAGTTCTCGATGGCCGGTTCGACCTACTAGCCTTTCCTTCTTTCCTCCTTTCCCCTCCACTATCGCGAGTACAAACTGCTGCTGAAGCCGGAGCGGTTTCCGGATGAGAAGGGTTTTCACAAGTTCTGGAAGATAGCGCATCAGCGGCCACTTTTCTGGGAATCAAGCTCTTTCCTCTTCCTTTTTGTTTTTCTTTTATTCCGACCACGCCGCACTTAAAGCTCTAAAATAAGGATTATTTTAAGGACTCGCAGTTTTAACATAACTTTCCCCGCCCCGCTGTCCCCCTCTTCTTTTCCCTCCTTTTCTTTTTCTTTGGATCCGGCGGCAGCTGCTGACGTGGGAGTATACGAGAAGTTCAAGGAGAAAGCCTGCGATACCACGGCGCGGCTCGGTCTCTTTTTTCTCCCTTTTCCCTCATATGACCCACGTTCGAAACGAACGAGGACGCATTCCGGCCCGCTGAAAAATCTAGACGCCCTTCCTTCTTTTTTTCGTCCCAGGTCGATCTAGGGATGATGGAGTCGGGCATACGGCTCGCGGCGACGCACCCTGTTGCTTTTTTTTTTTTTTTTCGTCGCGGAGTTTGGCCTATCAACTCAAATTCGACAACTCGATCGATTGGTCGGATTTCCGCTCTCTTTCCCTTTTTTCCAGTCGCGAGCGTATGACGGGACTGCAGAGAGGAAACGAACAACCCAGAATTCTCCCCCCTCCTTTTCTCCTTTACTTCCGTTTGTAGCAACTCGGAGTCGGGTTGACGGTGGTAAATGCCGCCCGCCCGCCCGAAGCACGTATCCAATTCCCCCCCTCCTTTTCCTTTTTTTTTTCCTTCTCTCCCCTATAGTTGGTGTCCGACTCAAGTACTGGAAGAGCCACTTGAGGATCACCCATCGCTTTTTGCGTGGCGAATTTCTTTAGCTGGGTTCCTCCTCTCCCCCTTTCTTCTCTTTTCCCTCCGTCGGCTTACGAGGAGGAAAGGAGATTAGAGTTGATGTTTTCAGTGGGAAGACTGTGAGGTTTTTCTCTTTCCTTCTTCTCTTTCTCTCGACGACTGCTCAGGAAGATTCAGCGCACAGTCTTCAGCAATGCACATCACGCGCCTCTCTTTCCCTCCCTCCTTCCCTTTTTTTCCTTTTTCCCCCCTTTGTTCGCGGCGAAAGCTAACTGAAATTACGGTCAGAAGAAAAAAGCGATGGTGATCTCCAGTGGCTCGTCCAGGAAGTTGATGACACCAACCTATTTTTCTCTTTTTTTTCCTGCGCGACTGATTAGCGAGAGTTGATGGGATACGATGCTCGGGGGCAGGTTGCATTTACCAGCACACCCCCTCTCTCTTTTCCCCTTTTTTCTTTTTTTCTAATCACGAGATAAGAGAAGTAGGTGGGTCTGTTAAGCGCTTGCAAGCCCAGTCCGACGTCGCGGACCGGCACGGTATAGGAACCCCCCTTTTTTTCCTTCCCCCCTCGACTCGATATTGGCGAATTTTGAGTTGATAGCCAAATCCGCGACGATCTTCCCCTTCCCCCCCCACCGCCAAAGTTGATTCGAATAGAGAGATTATGCCCGGACTCCAGCACAAATATTCTCGTGCTTTTCCTTTTCTGATCGATACGCCATTGACAAGGCGAGAGCGGCCTTGGGAATTTGCGTCTCCCTTTTTTTTTTTCTCCTCTTTTTCCCCTTTTTTTCAATATGCTGTTAGTCCTCGAGCTCGCCCTTTTTTTCCTCTCCCCGCCGCCATGGAAGCAGGATTTCCTCCTTGACTTCAGTCGTATACGCGCACTCAACGCCCCCCTTCTCTTTTTTTTTTTTCCCTTCCCCCCCCCACCAGCCCTAGCTCGTGCAGAGGGGAGGGAAGCCCCTTGTGGATGGTACCAAACGTGCGCTTCCCTTTTTCCCCTGATAGTGAGTCGTTCGTAAAAGACCCACTCGCAGCTGATGCCGGTTTATCGACTCGTCTTTTCCCCCTCTCCTCTCTTTTTCTCCCTTTGCAACCCTTCTCTCCGGAAAACCGATTAGGATTCACCAGCAGTTTGTACTCGCGATATTGGATTTCCTTCCCCCTCTTTCCCCTCCCCTTCATCCCTCGGGAGAACTATCTCATCGACAGCTTAGCAGACCAGCCCTGCGCCCTATCTCCGCTTTTACTTCGCACAGATCCATCTACCCCCCCCTCTTTCCCTTCTTTCTTCTTTTTTTTTCATCCTCAGCTTCCCACTCGAAGTACGCGGCGGCCAAAAACCGAGGATTTGTCCAAAATAATCTGTGTAGGCATTTTCGGGATTCCGTGATATGATTTCGGATGTTAGGTTCTCTCTCCCCCCCCCCCCTTTTCCCCCCCCTTTTTCCCTCCCGAGTTCTCGGAGGTCGGGCCGCGAGAACAGGCAAAAAATGGATGAATAACGTGCTTCGAGGCCACGTCGATATGAAGTAGATGCGTCCCCTTCTCCCCCTCTTTTTCTCTTTTTCCCCTTCCCTCTTCTGCGACGAGAAGATAGACGAGATCTGTCCCGTACGTCTTCGACACGAGACTCTCTATCGCATCAGAACTCATGCCGGCTTGCAAGATCTCCCCCCCCCTTCTTTCTTCTTTTTTCTTCCTTCCTCATGCGCGGCGCGGAACCTTCGAAAAAAAAACTTGAATGGTGGCCGTAGATGGCTCCCCTGGGCAACCGTTACGCTTTTTCCTCCCTTTCTTTTTTTTTCTTCCTTTCGACGAATTGCGCTCGGACCCGCAGAAGTAGTTGTGAATAGGGGACCGAACTTTTATAGGCATCGTTCCCCCTGCGCTCTCGGCGCTTTCCCCCTTTCTTTTTTTCTCCCCCTCCTCTCCCCCCCGCCCGCAACGCGTTAAGTTTCATGTAATGGATAAAGGCCATCAGGCATATGCCACCCCGATTCCCCCTGCTCGGGAACGTCCTCCCCTTCTCCTCCCCTTTCTCCCCCCCCTCCTCGCTACTCTCGCGCGCTATCGAACCCGAAGTTGAGATCTTGAGGAAATCTAAGGATCGATCTCTCTCATGGAAGAAGCAGCGCCCGGGCGCCGCGATGCTCGTCCTTTTTTCCCTCCCCCCTTTTCCCCCCCCCCCCTCGCCCCCCTGAAGAAGTAATAGGAGTCGGTAAGTTTCAGAACCGTGTCTTTTCTTCCTTTTTTTTTTTCTTTTGCCCCACGGCCTCAAGGAGAAAAAAGAGTTTTCTCCCAACTTGAGTATAAGGGCATCGATTGGTACCTGCGCCCTTTTTCCTTTCTCTTTCCCCCTCTTCTTTTCTCCAACGCCGAAGCTCGCGACCAGCATCAAGGCATTCATCCCCGACGCGAGAATAATCACTATGCGCGATCGTTTTTTCTTCTTTTTTTTCTTTCCGTCGCGGGACACTTTCGAGGAAAAATTGACCTGCCCTCGATGGCGGTTTTCCCCCTCTTTTTTCCCCTTTTTTTCTCTCCCTGCTGTCGATCTATGCTGATTGCGCGCCGAGCAACAAACACGTGCTAGGGTCACGGATTTTCTTTTTCTCCGAAAAGAGCAATCTGAGCGCGAGACCAATTCCTTTGCGCGTGCGAAGCGCCCTGCAAACTCGCGCGCAGCTCTCCCCCCCCCCCTTTTCCCCCTTTTTCCGCGTAGTCGAACATGCTCGAGACGAGGCAGGGGTATGGGAATTTTGCGGCGGGCGAGGAGAACACCCCCAAAGCTGACACCCGCTCCCTTCCCCTTCTTTTTTTCTTTTAATTCCTCTTCCCTTGCTTTGATGATGATCTTTCCGGCATGGAAGAAAACCGCGTGGGGACCAGGAGAGTATCAGTCGAACGAACAAGCCCGCGCGGAATACCTCAGGGTCTCTTTTCTTTCCCTTCCCCTCCCCCCTCCTTTTCTCCGATTAATCCATTCGATGAGCTGAAAAAGCAATCCGAGCGTTCTATCGGTTGTACAGGGACAGCAAGCGATTCTGACGCTACCAGCTACTCTCCCCTTCTTACTTCTTCTTTTTTTTTCCCTCCCCTTCCCTCCCCGTGCTGCATCCGTGCTCGAAGGCCGCGTAGATATAAAGACGGAGTCCAAGAGACCCAGTTT
>Ga0179593_1492461_pt1 | contig 11357 bp, 7 predicted proteins | sample CZODoug2_1_08_16_FD_185931 | JGI IMG/M metagenome (GOLD analysis project Ga0179593, IMG submission 185931) | Vadose zone soil fungal communities from Angelo Coast Range Reserve, California, USA - CZODoug2_1_08_16fungal (PacBio error correction) | ecosystem: Environmental > Terrestrial > Soil >... | reverse complement strand
ATCCCCACCGTCCTCCGAGATAGGAGAACTCTTTCGATCATTTTCCTCCCGCTTCCTATTCCTTTTTTACAAAGTTGACGGCTTTGTCCTTGGTTCCTTTCCGAGTCTCCTTTCCCCTCCCCCCCTTTAAGTATTTCTGAAAAGGACGCGCGTTAAAGTGTTCTGCCTACCTTATAATAGCGTTGACCTCCATTGAGCTGCTCGGTTTTCTGAACATCTGCCGGCTTTTCTCTCCCCTCTCGGCCTTTTTGCTTTAATGCGTCTTTTTTCCCTCAGGCCCTTTCTCGACTCCCAGGCTCCTTCCTTCCCCATGCGCTTGAACTGAATGTTCCTCTCTTTTTTATCGGATTCTCGCTGAAAGGACCGTTGCCCCTTAGCGACGACTGAAGCGCCGTTTTACTCCCCCCCAGACCCGCCTTCGGCGTTACGCGTAAAACTGCAGCACCTGTCTTGTGAACGCCCTTTTCCCTCCCCTTTCTTCCTTTATGAAGACGAATACTTTTTCATTCTCGCCCCCTCCCTGGTTGAATTACTTCACTAAAGGCCTTGCTTCTGAGGACGGTGAATATTTTCTTTTTGGTTTTATATTGGAGAAGAGGTCTTTTTCTTCGGATGTTTTTGTTAGGCCTCTTCCCCCTCCCCCTAAAATAGCTTAACGAAACCCTATCTTCTGATGTAGCCGCGCAGGTCTCCACTGAGAGATTTGTTCCCTTTGTCGTCCAAGTTGACCCGGCGATGACGACTCCCTTTTCTCGGCCTTTCATCTTTTTTGCAAGTCGAGCGGACGATTTCTCCAGAATGGTTTCCTTTGCTCCCCCTTCCCCAGTTCCTTAACTGCCGTTTTTTTGACGTTTTCCCCCTGCACGACTCGATCTGTTCCTTAAGAGGTAGACTCTCCCCGTAGGTTGCTTTGCTGCACTCCGGGGTGCTTTTCCTTTCCCCTCTCCTTGAATTTGGACGCGTTTTGGCGATCAGTTTCTTTGCGTCTCTTCGCTGGCTTTCTATCTCTTGCAATTTTAAGCCGCTTTGATCCGCCGAGAGTGGTCGTCTTCTAGTTCCGTCTTCTCACTCATCCGGCTTTTCTTTATGGCGGCTCCATTTAGCTTGGTGAATAACGACGACTCTTTTCTTCCCCTACCCCTTTCTGAATATTTAAGTAGGTTATTTCAGAGAAGACAGGGCGAAGACAAGACCCTTCTCGCCCCTACCAAACTGCTGCCCCCCCCCCTCTTTCATCCGTTCCTTTTTTTGACTGAAATAGAAAGGATTCCTCGAAAGACCTCCTGCTTCTTTCCCTCTTAAGAAGAGGTTGAGTTTCATCTGTACATAATCTGACGGATCCCCGACCTTATAGATGCCGCAATCCCTTTCTGGAGGAGGGCATGCCGTTTTTGGTTTCTTCTCCGTTTTCCTCCCCTCTTCGAAAAAACGTGGGTGACTTGAACGTGCCTTCCAGGTACTCCCCCCTTTAGTGCGTTTCAGGTTCGAAAAGACCCTTTTCTCTTCTCGGCACGAAAGATCAATCGAAGGTTTTTTTCGCGTCGCACGGGGAAACACCTTTCGTTGTACGGACACGCCGACTTTCCTTCATTGTTTCTCCCTTTCTCAGCTCTTCTCTTGCTCGAGTGGCTTGGGGATGTCTCGCCCCTCTCTATTGCTCCCCTCTTTCCCTCCTTCACGGTTCTTAAGACGGCTTTCCTTTCAGGGGTAATTTTTTCGTTTTCGCGATGTCCCGGGACGGACGAAATTCCTTTACCCTCTTCTTTTATTTCCCGGCGGTTTGTTATGATGGGCGGAACAATCGCTCTTCCCTCGATCCTTCCCTTCCTCCTACCCCCATTATGGTGATTTCAGGTCCGATCTCCTACTGAAGGAAGCGGAGTTTATGTGGAGCAAGGTGTTATGAGGCCCTTAGTTACTCTCCTTCTTGACTGTAGGTTTAAGCAAAGAAGTATTATGATGCGACCGTTTCCCCCCCGCTGAGGCCCTCCTTTCACTGGAATCCACCTTAGTCTTCAAATTCTGCAGCGCCGGCAGGAACTCCTTTTCGCGATGGTCTTTGCCCTGCGTGGCTTCAATTGGATAGATGTGCTAATTTTTTTGCTCTTGCTTTCGATGCGCGCATGGGATTTTAGGTGCGTCGCCTCCCCCCCCCTTGACTCCTTCCCCTTTCTTTTTTTCTCTATCAATTGTTGTGGTTGTTTGAGAGTGATCTTAGAGGAAGTTGCCTCTCTCCCAGCTAGCGTAACTCCCCTCTTCGGACATTCTCTCCGGGAACCACTTTTAAGCAGAAGCCTTCGTGAAGCTTTGCTTGCCTTCCTCCCTTAATCTGGCCTGGCAGAAGATTTTGAGCTATCCGCGCACCAATCTGCAATGAAGATGGTTCCTTTCTCCCTTCTCTTCTTTCTTACCCTTCCGAGAGGCTTCTGCCTCCTCCAAGACAGTTCTATTCCTAGAACTCCGTCTAGGAATCCCGCAAGCCTTGCTGGGATCCGCGCCAGAGAAGTTCCCCTTTTTTTTTCCCTCGCCTCTCGATGGCCGCCTCCCGAACTCAGCATTTTTCTTCTCCTTTTCCCCTCTGGACCCCTAGTTCATTTTACATTCTCTTCTCCCCAGGAACTCCATGAAGAAGACGGTGTCAGGGTTTAATGATTCACTGGTCTTGAGGGCGCTCGAGACTTCCCGCCGCCCCACGATCTCCTCCCTGGCTAGTCATAGTGTATCACCCCCCTGTTCTGTTCGTTGCCGTCAAGTCCGGAACAAAGGGGGCTGGGGCCTTTCGTTCTCCGCCTGATTGAGCTTCGCGATATAGAACATGGCGTGGCCGACCTTTCCTTGCCAATTGCCCTCTCATAAAGTCAGGTTGTCTGACCTGCAAGGAGCACGTCCCCGATTCCACCTCCCTATTTCTATCGCGCGTCCCCGCAAGATCAACAAGAGCGGCATCTTTTCACTCCCCTCCCCTCCACCAATTTTGCCTTCGCAGCCGATAAGGGTGGACCCCTGGCAGATGATTACTTCCTTCTCTAAGACACTGCTTTTTTTTCTTCCGCGATGCTTCTTTCGAGAATGTCCGGACAAGGCTGTTTTTACTTTTGAGTCCCTTAAAGGCTGTGAGACTTTTTGTGGTTTTCTTTCAGTTTTTTCTCAGGTCCGAAATCCATACTGTCTTTTTCAGTCTGTTTTCCCTTTCTTGACTCCCCCTTCCCTCCATGAGGATATCAGAGCGACTCTATCGTGATGCGTTCCGACCTGCCTCATCAGCTCTTCGCGTTTTCACATTGAATGGTAGTGCCCCTCTCTGCTGGTCCCTTTCTTCCCTTCTTCTGAACCAAGAATTTTTGATAGACTCCAGCGAAATATCTTCAAGGTAAAGAATCTTCTGGCGTTTTTCCCCCCCCTCCCGATTTCCGTATAGAACAGCGTGATTCCCCCTGACCCTTTTTTTTTACCAGATTTTATATACTTCTTTCCAAGCAAGAACAATCTGCGTCGGTTGGGCCTTCCGCCTGGCAGTCCGTTTTTCCCTCCCTTGTTCGAACATTCCATGCGTTAGTTCCTTCTTTCTCTTTCATCTCGCCGGTGACTCTACTGCGGCGTGAAGGCTCCAGGTAGTTACGCCCTCTTGCCCTTTTTTCTTAGAATGTTTGACCTTGCATTTGATCGGCGGCCTCTACATCTTTCCTTTCTTTTTTTCTTGGAATTTTGCTTGCCGGTTATATCGAGTCCTGACGCCCCCTCTTCATTGCGTCGAGCCAGGACCGTCTTACGCAAGTCAAGGCCTTGGTTTATTTTCCATCTGTACCCCCCGGGTAGTTTTCTGGACTTGAAGACTTTTTTCCTTCCCCCCATTTTGTGAGTCCCCAGGCGATGGAAAACAGTGTGGTTTTTTTTGCCCGGACGTGCTTAACGGACTTTCTTTATCCTTTCCCCTTCCTCCTTCAAGGAGGTTGTTGAGTGTCCCCTTGTCTCCGTATGGCAGTCCCTCTTGTCCATAAGGACGAGGCCCCCCGAGGACTTCTTCCTCTCGACCGTCTATACTCCCCCATCGTTCTCTGCCTTGACATTGGTAAGATACACAATGCCTCGTCTAGGTTCCCTTTCTTTCCTTGTTCTCGAGCGAGGAAAACTTTTTTACGTCAACTTCCGACACACGTGCAGAGTTGATCTACCCCATTCGTTTCCTTTTGTTTTCCCTTTTCCCCCAGTATTCGGGACGCGGTAAGGTATTCAGTTCTAGTTTCCCCCCGCGTTGGCCATTGGCCCGGAAGATTTCTTTTTGTGGTCCCTTCTCCGAAGAAACCCTCCCCCGTCACGCGTCCTTTGGCTTCAACCCCACATTCGTCCCGTTTTGGCTGGTACATGGACCGCTTTTACCTCTTTTGCGGTGATGTTCTCTCCTGAAGCGGAGGACCGTTTCGATCCCACTCCTTTTATCTCTATCTTTTCGTGCTTCCTTCGAACTCCATAACACCGGCAGAGCTTTTTTCCTTCCTCCCTTCCCGCGGGCCTCAGATTTTCCCCTAACCGGTACAGAGTCGTCTTGCGTCGGAGAGACTTCCTGAACAGCCAAGACCCTTGATGCCCGGGCCAGAGTTGCCGTGACGTTTTCCTTGCCGACTATTCTACCCTTCCCTCTTTCTCTGCCAACGATGGGTTCTGAGCTCCCCGTTCGCACTTTTTCCTAATTGTCGCTCATAGACTCCGGCGACGGCACGTCCTATTTTGGGCCGCCGGACCCCCTTTAGCCTCTAGATCTACCGTCCGATTTCTTTCAAATTTTCTGTCCTCTCGCCTTTGTCATTACTCCTCTGACACCCCTTCAACCCAAAGTCCCCCCTCCTCTTCCCTGTAAGACCAGTGATGCAGAGTCCTTGAAGTCAGACTTATTGACGGTTCACTTCCTGGCCATCCTTCCTTATCTCCCCCCGTCACAATCTATTGACTTTCCCTGAGAGAGCTTGGAAGAACGAGGATTATGCGTCTTCCCTTATCTTGCTTGTCAGGAACTCCCTCCCCTGTACCTTCCTCCCCTCAGATTCAAATTTCATAAAGACATGTAGCAGCTCCTTCACGATCGTGATGAAGCCCCTTTTTTGTTTTTGTTTTTTTTTTGTTGGGGTTTTTTTTTTTTTTTTTTTTTGTTTTTGTGTTTTTTTTTTTGGTGTGGGCCGGTCCTGACGCCGACTGACCGGAGAGAATTGCTGGGCCCCATTCCACCGGGCGCCTACTGCCTTCGCTCCTTTTCCCTTCCCCTGACCTACTTTCTCACTGCAAGGAGAGGCAGGCCGTGCACCGTGACCGTGAAAATTTTTTTTTCTCTTTCTCCCCCTCTACTTCGGGGATGTTTTTCACACCTTCCTGAGGGCCAGTCGATTCCCTGTCTTGAGACCAGAACCTGCGAGGGGACGGCTGGAGGGCGATATTCGGCTTATTTTTTTCTTTTTTTTGCTTCTGGTGATGCAGACAGTAGTTGTTATATCCGAAGAGCCTTTTCCCTCTTTTTTTTTTTTCCCCCCCCCTTTCCCTTTGTTCGGGGGTGACCCCTTACATGCATGCCCCAGGCGGGTTGCCTTTTTTTTGTGGGGGGACAGAAGTTGGATTCTCTCCCTCTCCGCCGGTTCTCTTTAAAACCGACGACTGAATTTAATAGCATAGACTTTTGCCCGTGGGCTCCTTTTTTCCTGTTGTCATTGTCAGAGACAGAACGCGAAGACATTTCCTGTCCCCCCCCCCCTTTTCTTTAATCCCCTTACCAAGGATACCCTTCACCCCCTCAGAAGTACGTTCATAGAAGACGCGAATCAGGAAGAGCCCCGAGCGCGGATCAGCCGATGGAGAACTTTTTCGGTTCCAAATCGTCCGGACGCAGATCGTGCTGCCCTCCTCCCCGGCCTTTATTTCTTCCTTTTTAATTGCCTTTCTTTTTTCTGATAGGCGTGTTGCACAGCATTATCCGCAAACACATGACGTTCGTTTCGTGAACGGGGCTTCCTGGCCGCCCACCTTGATCTCTCCTGTTAGAGAGTTCAATGTTAGAATCCCCTTCCCCTCCCTCTCTCTCATGCCTCATCCCTTACATCGACGTTCTTTCCTCACCGGGGTACCACTCCCCCTTTCCCTACGTGCTGTCCCGTCCCCGCCATCCTGTTCATAATTTAACAATATAAGAAGATCCAGCTCGCCTTTCTGCGCGGCAGCTTTGTATCCCTCTAGACCAAGACCTTGACCGCCAATCCGATACTTTGAGGATCCTTTGATTCTTTCCTTTTCTTGCCTAGAGAACGGATTACGTGCCCACGAGTCTTCATATCTACCCCAAACAACCCTTTTAAAGTTTCCCTTCCTTTCTGCTTTTCTTTATGGTAGGAAAGACGGACAGATGAATGTATCCTCCTAATGATTTTTTTTCTTTCCCCTTCCAGTCTGCACTTAGATTCGACACCGTTCAATTTCAGAGGGAGGGCTTGAGGTTGCCGGAGGAGGCCGGCTAATTTAGTTTTAAGAGGACTTAGGCCTCCTCCTCCTTCCTTGATTTTGCCTCTCATTCTTTTTCTTCAAGTTGTCTTTCGTCTTTTCTCTCTTTCCCTTTTCATTAATGCACTCTCGGCACGTGCGAGACCCTTAGGTCAGGCTGGCAGGAATTCCCGTTTAGAACCTGAGAAGAGACGAAGGGGAGCCCTCCCTTCCGCCCCCCTCTCCCCCTCCTTCCCCCACTACCCCCCTCTTTCTCTCTCTTCACCCCTTACATTCTTCCGATTTTCTTTCTTAGTCTTAATTTCGGAGCCTTCTACGTTGACCCTCCCTTTACGAAAACCACATCACACCCCTTTTACCCTTCTAAGTTGTGTTTGTATATATATTCCGCGCGCTTTAGGGAGTCGACCTTTACAGAAGAAACAATGAGGGTTTGCCTCGAAAGAAGCTGACCGTCGTCTCTTTAACCTTTCCCCCCTCCCCCAGGGAAAGAATTAGTACTTGATTCTTTTGACAGGAGAGGAGATGTCGGCCTGAAGAGGGTCACCTCCTTTTTCAGGTTTTTATTTTTTTTTTTTTTTCCCATAAGCCCCTCTCTGCCTCTTGGTACGGAACCGCGCCTCCCGTCCCTTTTTTCTTTCCGCCCCGTCTTCGAGGGAGAAGCAGAGACCATCCTTGAACGCCGCAATTCCTTTTCCTCTAAGCTATCGACTCAGGATTGCTCCGAACCAGCCCCCCATCATGAGCTTTTCCACCATCGGCCGACTCCCTTCCCCCCCTTTTTCCTTTCTCGACCTCCCGGGAAAATTCCAAGACTAGCTTGTTTCCTTCTGCTTTTCACTTTGTTGAGATTGGTGTCCCTTGGGGCCGTATACCTCATGCCATTCCCCTGCCTAATAAGGCTTCCTCTCGTTATCCCACATTCTCTGATATCATTCCGATCACTGACCCCGCGGTCCCTTTCCAGGCCGGCCCTCTTTCTCTTCAAGTCAATTTATCTTTTACGCTCGGCTTATTTGACTCTCCTGAAAGAATCCCGGTGTTTGATGCATGGAGCTTTCCTTCTCAACGAAGGGCTTTCCCTTTTTTTTTCCCCACGCCTGACTCCAAAGAAGATTAGGCATGCCCTCCCTTCCCCCCCCCTAGAAGTCCTTAACGTACTGGAACGATCAGGTCAGTGTCTAAGTACGTTTACCTTGTTCATCCGACCCTCTTTATGTAGACAGGCTTGATGCCGTGCGTTTCTGCTTTCGGACGTATGGGTCACCCTTCCCCCCCGGGTGCGATTTTCTCTCTTCACTGGTCTTGAAGGGGAGGGGTCATTTTTGCCACTCTCCTGGGGAGGAACCGTAGTCGCCGGTTTTCTATTCAATGACCCATACTACCCCCTTTTTCTCCTACTGTCTCTCGAGGAAGATTTTCGATTTTTCCTTCCCTTGGTCTCTTTCCTCCCGCCACCGTTCTTCTTAGCATTAGGTTCCTTTGTTCGCGTCGAGTACGAGTGGACTTGACGCCACCACGTTTTTTCCCCACACAGCAAGGCGATGCAGCCTCCAGCGTTCCCTCCGCCCTTTTTCCCCTCCATCCCTCCAAGAACGTCCTGAGAGAGGTCCCCCCTCTGATTGCTTCTAAAGGAAATGGCCTGTCAAAACCAACAGACGTCTACTACTCCTTACCCAATATCGAGTCTGGGGCGGACGGCAACGTCCTCTTGTCCTTTTACACTTTCCCTCCCCTTTTACCAGAAACCATTCTGTTTTCTTTCCTTTAGATCCTTCTTTTTTTAAGGATGCAGTGGAATTCCGGCCTTGTGGCTTTCGACGATTCTCTTCCCAGCGTTTGTGCTTCTACCGGGAAAGAGCTATACTTCGGATCCTTCCTGCTGCTACCCGGTCCCCTTCTCTTTGTTCGTCGTTTTTTTTTCCCTTGCGATCTGCTAAGGTCTAGCTTCTTTTTCTCCTCTCCCGTGCTTCTTTTTTTCGCAGCCTCTCCCTCATAGAATAAGAAAGAGCATGTAGTCATTCTGTAACCCCATTTTATTTGGCTGGAGGGCCTTAATTCCCCCCTTCTGGGTTTCTTTTACGTACTCCCTCCGGGAGAAGTGTCGGAAACCGTCCGGGTTTTGATTGGCGCACGGGTCCTCACGTATTTTTTGTTTCTTTTCTTTTTCTCCTCCCGTTGAGGTGAGCGTACTTTAACGAGGACTTTCATATCTCTCAGCTTGGATCCTTCCTCCATCGCCCTGAGGGTCCGTCCTCTGGCCCAAGTCCCCAGAGGAGGACGGTCGTCTCCCCATGCGTAGAGCGCTGGCGGTTTTTTTACCCCGAGCACGTCAATCACTTTCCTCTGTCGTGTCTACACCTGGTCAGGCAGCCCCTTTGGAAAGAATGAGTAGAGAAGCTAACAGGAGTCGGGCCGTAGTTAGTTTCCGGTCCTCCTAACGGCCCTTCGCTTTCCGGCCGGTTTTGTATGGACTCCTTCGGAGGGGTGCTCCGCCTTCTCCTCCCTCCCGCGCCCTTTAAAATTCGGGGCTGGCGTCTGACATACCTCTTGGAGTGGCGGTCTGCGAGTTTCTGCCTCTCGTATACGTGGCTCCCTATTTCCTCCTACTTTGTGACCCGTCCCCCCCCTTTCTTTTTTTTCGCAGACAAATCACGCAATGCACAGCATTCCCTCCTCCGCGGCCCGACCTCTTTCTCCCATGCCGCCCCCCCTCTTTTTTGAGTCTGAAGTCAATTTCCTTCACTTACCCTTTCCACCTGGGACGAGATTTGAACTTTACGTGCTCCACTTGACCTTCCCTTCCCTTGCCAGACTCATTGAGACACTCGGTCGGCCAACCCGCTTTCTTGCCCTCCTTCAGTTTCGACTTTCAATTTGTTCGAGTGGCGTTTCCAGGCCGTTAGAAGAAGGAGAATACTCCCTCTCCTTGTGCCAGTCTTCCCTACCTCTTCTTTGCTTTATCCCTTTCAGGTGTCTGAAAGTCATATTACCCCCTGGTCTGAGTCCTGCTGATTAATCCTTCCTTCCAGAAGGCCCCCCTACACACCTTTTCACCACCTTGCAAAATCAGCCTTGTAGGCAGGAGGTAACAGCGCACAGAAAAAGGTCGCGTGACTTCCTGCCTTTGCCGTTCTCTGGAACGGGAGTCTCTTTTTCTCCCCCGTCCCACACCTTTTTGTTCATTTTGTCTCCCTTTTCTTGATTCGAGTATGGGGATAGAGTTTTTGGAGTATTTTCCTCGTTGCATTAGTTCAGCCTTAGTAAAAGTGAATTCGCCAGATAAAAGCCCCCAGCTCCTTTTCTTAGGCACCGGAGAAGACCCTCGAGCTTATTTGTTTCACCTGGCTCCCAGCCCCCCCCCCTGTAGTCCTTTGAGAAGCCCAGATCCGACCACTCGTTCCACGCCCAGTGTCAAATAAAAGGTCGCTTTCCCGTTCTCCCCTTGTTATGATGACTCATAATGTCTTTCCCTGGTCTGTCTGACACGGGCATTCTTATGCCAGGTCCTTCCACCCTCCCGACTTCGTCTGCCCCCCGCTGTTTCTCCTCCCCGTAGGTGTTGTCTCCCTGAACCTTCCTCCTTTGATCAGATTGCCCAGTTAGACACCCCTACTTTCTTCCGGCGGGCGATATTTGAGGGAGTAGATTCCCTTGCTTCCTATCCTTCGCTGTTTTCTTCTAGTAAGGCGGTCCTTTTTTTTGTCCGACTCGATCCGTCGTACATGCCCGCTGAGACGCTTTCTTGAGGTCTACCGGAAGACGGGGAAGGCCCCTTTCCCCTAGAGATAGTCCTTTCATGCCCTAGTAATAATTTCAGGTCAAGTTGTCAGGTCCTCTACTCATGGGCGCCTACCATTCCTTTTTCCTAGTATTCTTCCCACTTGACCCTTTCTTTTACCTGATAAATTACCAGAATGTAAGGGTCTCTAACGACCTCCTTGTCCTGCGATCTCCAGCTCCCCTTTCCTCCGCTTCCTTTCAGATTCTTTTGATGTCTTCTTCTCCTTCCCCATTCCCTCTCTATAGACTGATTGCCCGACCCGTAAAGGGTCTATGTTATGGCTCTGCTTGAGGTTGCAGCTAAGGTTCATCTTTTCTTCTATTTTCCCCTCAAAAGGTATATTACGTGAACTGCATCCTTTCCCTTAGTCTACCCAACGTGATGCAACGCTCGGAATTCTTGTCGAAAGTTCCGTAACAAGCTTTCGTTCCCCTTTTCGTCAGCGCGGATCGTGAGCGCCTCCCATTCCCCCTTCCTAATCCAGTGCCTGGACGGCCACCGAAGCTCATTTATAACCTTGTGATACACCGCCCCTCCGTCGCTTGAGAATTAGTTTTTTCGCTGCGGTGCCCCTTTTCGCCCCCCCTCTTATCTCCGCAAGCTAGTGTAATAAGCTAGGCCAAAACAGGCCCTCCCGTGCTTTTTTTTCTTTTTCCTGTATTAGATAGTAAGGTCCCCTTTGAACGGCCTTCCATGGCTATTAGCTAGTTCTTGAGTTTGGCTTTATTCGTCCCCCCCCTTCCCCTCCTTAGAGCTTGCCTCTTGGGGTTGGGGCTAAGACGAGATGCTGTTGATCTCCCTTACCTTCTTCGTCCTTCCGGTTTGGAGGGAGGCGACGGAGAATTTCTTTTCGGGTTCCGGACCTCCTCTCACTTTGCGATCCTTTACTCCATGACGTCTCCTTGTATGATTTGCAGAAGGAACTCTTGCCTGGAACCTTTTCAGTTCTCTTCTCCTGCATCGCTGCAGGCAGAAAGAGCGTTGCCTCGACAGGGCTGGTCGGCTTTCCACTGTTTCTTTTTTTGACCTTTCCTCCCCCTCTCAGGAGTCTGAGAGGTGTCTCGGCAGGTTCCTTTTTAGATGAGTTGAGAACACC
>Ga0179593_1486644_pt1 | contig 11357 bp, 8 predicted proteins | sample CZODoug2_1_08_16_FD_185931 | JGI IMG/M metagenome (GOLD analysis project Ga0179593, IMG submission 185931) | Vadose zone soil fungal communities from Angelo Coast Range Reserve, California, USA - CZODoug2_1_08_16fungal (PacBio error correction) | ecosystem: Environmental > Terrestrial > Soil >... | reverse complement strand
TCGGTCAACCTTTTCATGCGTATCTTAGTCCACGAACCCATATCCCCCCCTTACGTTCACGTCCCTCTGCGCTAGCTGCAATCAAACATTCCTCCTTTCTCTTTCCCCCCCTCTTAGATCAGTACTTATTCCCCCCGCCCGTACGGAAAAATAGAAATTCCTCCCCCCTTTTAGCCCCGTTCATCTGCCTCTCGTGGCATGCGCCATCCTTGCACGGCTGCTCAAGTGTCTGTCTTTCGAAAACTAATACTCCCTTGCCCCCCTGTCTTCATCCGCGAAAACGCCTTTCCTCATTTTTTGCTGGGTGATCCCTATCGTTATCCCATCCGAACGGTTCCCCCCAGTATGTAACCCCCATCTCGGCCCCTTTTTGAGGAAAGGGGGTCCTTAAGGCACCTTTCCGCGTTCCTTTCACCCAATCGTGAGTGCTTCTCTTCTGCGTAATACGTAAGTTCGGGTCGAGCCTTTCCTTTCATGCCCCCACCACCATCCATATGTCGTTAGCCGACGGATTCCTCTTTTTTTGCCGAACCTTTCTTGTTTGCCTTTGCTTGGTTTAATGGCCATGTGTTTTTTTTCCGTTTACTCTCTTGTATGACGAGTGTATCTACTGCGACGGTTTTCCCTTGACGGTCACCCGGACCCGTTTTTGCCTTTTCCTCTATCACCCCCATTTTCGCTACCCAACTCATTTGTCTTTTTCTCCTCTCTTGTTTGTTGACTTTCCTGGCCTTTCTTTTTTGTGCTTACTGTTTTGCATGTCCAGTCCCCCCCAGCAAGAATTTGGGCAATCCGCGGAGATTGATTCTCCACCGCATAAAAAATTCGCTTTCGTAACTATCTTCCTTTTCGTTCTCAATAACGCGGATTGTTCGTACCTTCCCGAATGTCGTAGGCCCCAGATAGTGTTCTGATTGTATGTTGAGGCAAATTGACACTCTTTTTTTGTTATCTTTGATTAACCCATTAGCGGTGCCTTTCGCGCGTTTTTCCAGTGTTTTGCTTTCTCAACCACACAGCTCGCGGAGCTATAATCCCCCTTTCTGAGCGCCTCCATTCTCCTCCCCCAGACAACCACTAGTAGGGGGTACTTGGACTGTTCCCGACCGATCATTCTTTTTCACGGGTTTGAGAGTTGGGGGGGGCCAGTTTGAATTTGTTGGGAGCACTACCTTCTTCCAAGTTGGCGGTTTTTCTTCCCACTCGAAAAATCCAAGCGCTGCTCTCCCGTGCCTTATCCTTGTTTCGTAGTGGTGGACAGCCCGGTTTCAATTTTTAATTCACGATTTCCCTCACTTGTCGTCCCCTCCCACCTCAGGATTATGCAGCCGCGGCGGAACGGACGTCTCTCGCCGTTTACAAATTTTATTCTTCCCAAATTCATCCCTACCCAACAACGACTTCCGTTATTATTCCGTTATCGCAGTTTCCTCTTGGCCATCCTGACAGTACGGTGACACCTTTGCTTGTGAAACTTTTTTCCCCAACCCAAACTCCGACATCACGACTTCTACTCCACGTCCCCCTAAGGTAATCCCTCCAAAACTCAATGGTCTGCATTAGAACCCCTCCATGGTACTTTCACATCTGAAATCTTTCAGTTAACATTCAGTAGCAAATGCGCCCCCCCCCCCCCGTCGACCACTCCTGGATGCACTTTAGTGTCATTGTCGATGCTGCCTTCTATTTCCCTCCCACCTACCCACCATCGGACTGCTACATCCCTTCTCCCCCTGGTATGTTGCGTACCATACCCCGACCTTGAATCCGCTTGCCGACACTTTCTTTCTGCTTCTCCCCCCAAAAAAAGTTCCCTGTTAGCGGATGTCAGCTGAAAAACCTATAGCCCAGGACGTCCAACGCGATTGACCACAAGTTACACGTACAATTGATTCAACCAGAGGAGACATTTTGTACTTGGGTAATTACTGAAAGTCGGTTGGCCGGAAGTCCATTCCCCCCACCAGATCTTAGTTTCCGTGGTTTGCTCCAGCCCCACGTTTCAGACGGATTCACCCCTTACCCTTTTGAAACAATCAGTTTTCGTTATAGTCCCGATTTAGCACGATCATTTTTTCTGTTCCCATCCGTTTTCAATGCCTCACATCCGGTAGTTTATCTTTTTCTTAACCGCTTTCCTTTCAGGGCCCCTCCCATTGGATTTTTAGTTAGGATTGCCTTCTTGGGGTGCACTGAATGAATTACATGCTACATTTCCCCTCCCCTTTCGGGCAACCTTGGATCCCCCCCGCCGAGACAACTCCTTGATTTGTCAGGGTAATGTTACTTTCTGTTTGGTTTGTCTTTCATACGCAGCTCTGGCACCCTTAAGTGCCACCAAACACACGTTTCTCCTGTTTTTAGTTTGGAAGGAGAACTTTTCGCATCTCCGCTATCTTAAGATTCTGCGTCACGAGTTTTTACTCTAACTCTTTTGTCCTTAAACACGCTTCGTCCCTTATCTCGTTGACGTTTCCCGAATCATTTATTGCTTAGTTAATTTTCCCAGCCGCGGGATGTGCGCATGTAAAAAGACAAAAATTTTTTTTTGACCTCTTTCTTTCTTGCCTGGTCTTCGGTACGGAAGTCCGGTCTTTTTTCGGTTCTATTGAACCTACTCGACTTCTTGGGTTTTGGGGAGGATCCCCCCCCCCACATCTCTTATTTCCTTCCTCCGCTTTTGGCGATCGCCCCACTTGGTCTCAACACAGACAGGCTGACGGAAAGGGTAACGAACGATCGCCTAAAACTCACCTTATATTGAAGACCTCCGACAGTCAAAAATGCCGGGAAGGGGTATGAGTTTTCTATGCATACTAGTTAGTCACACCTCGATCTGCTTCGGATTTGTTCCCCGATCAGCGACCCGACCTCATAGATTTCATTCTGACAGAGGCCTCCCATTTGAGAAACCGTTCTTTGTTGTTTCTTGACCACCTCAGTAGGGGTACCCCACCCACTGTACTTCGTTTCAGTAGATTTGAGTGAAACATCGTACCCTTCTAATTCCCCATCAACTCACCCGGTTTTTCGACACAGCAACAAGTGTGGGTGCCCTCCCCCGGTTTCCCACGCTCATGATGCCAAATGATAGGCCTGGACAAAAGTGCCCCGATAGCCTATGAGCCTCCTCCTTTTGGATTTCTTTGAATTACAGGAGTCCGCACAACCAGCGTCCCTCTTTCCTCCTTTCTCGGGTCTTTTCAACGTGAAAGTCATGCTTTGGCACGGACCACAAAACGCTATTCTTTCCTGACTACATAAACTTGAGTTGTTGCACGAATTCAATGTAAGCCCCCATTACGGTCCATGCTTGCTGCCCGTTTTTCCAGCTGGTTTCCCCGACAACGAAAACAAAGACCCAAGGCCGTCTTTCTAAGCCCGAGTTTCCGGTACCGATTTCTTTTTCCCCCCAGAGAGGGGTCTCAGTTATCCTGTCCCGTGGCTGCGCCACCAACTTGACAAATCCGGCCTAGGGATTCGGCCCCCTCGCAAAAAGAGTTCCGAACGGGGCGTTGATCCCAGGAACGGTAACACCCCCCAATCAAAACCCCCGGTGCCTCTTAGGCTTTCAGGTAGGGATCCGGGGGGATTTATTTGGTTGATTGGGGAAGAGCTCTGATTTTTTGTTGGATTCCCCCGGCCTCGGAAACGGCTTAACCTTAACGCCAAAGTCATAACCGGTTAGTTTGAGGACCCATAATAAGCATACGCGACACTAGGGGGGGACTGCGGAACAGCTTTCCCCCGGAATTGTAGCGCATTTTTTGAGTGTCTCAGGGAGAAATATAAAGGCCAGAGTAGGGGTCGATTGATTTTTTAGTTACAGGTGTGTTTCTGTGTTAGTATTACATTTCGTTCCGCTTTTCAAATAATCCGGGGAGAACCTTCACTGCCTTGCGCCAATTTGAATGTGTAGCCCGTAGAGTAGAAGTGGTCAGTACAAGGTCATTGCTACGGTCCGATTTTTAACGATTAATGTCCTACGATATTTTGTGCCCGCTGACTACCATTTCTATTGGATAAACTTCGGAGTCTTTTATCCTTTGGACTTCCCTGCGTGTAGTTTGTAGTGGTTTTTTTGACCCCGCTTTTCCCCACAAATTTCCTGGTCCCTTCCTTCACTTTGCCCCCCGGGAAAAGGGAGTCAAGATCTAAGACAAAGGAAGGATTGAGTTTTTTATGACAGCGAAATGAAAGCCCTCAAAAACATGGCCCTTTCCCAGTTCATCGAAAGGACCGTTAAGCCCCCTTCCTCCGTAGTTAAATTCTTTTATTGAAGACCGAAATCGCTCGGGTTTTGGGGACCCAAAGACGTTAGTACCCATGCCTGCTGGTTGTCAAGCATCGACAATGCAATATAACCTTTCCTCTGCCTCAGTCAGTTCGTGAGAGTGTTGTTTTTAGAGTTAACCCCCCCTGTTCACTTTTGTAGGAGGACGGGCCGCACGTCAAAATGGCCACAACAAAATTTTCCCTTTTTTTCCCCTGCCTTCGCCTTAATAGGAAACTTAGGCTGAGTCACCCCACTAGAATTTTTTTTTTAGAATGCTGGACTCTCCTAGAATATTTTAATGCGTAAGAGGTTGCAATGCTGATCGTGTTTCGCTCCCCCCCCCCCCCCACACTTTCACGAAGACCTTCCCTATGCCCCCTTGTTCGGCAACATCCAGCACTCCGAACCCCCCGCACCTTGCCAGTTCATATCCCCGAACCGATCTTCCTAGTGACTCCATCCAGTGTGAATCCTCCCCCCAATAATTGAGTGATTTTCTCGGCGCCCCCGAAAAGAATCAGATTAGAAAATTACTTCTCTTTTCAAAGGGCTGGGTCCTAAGGCTCAACTCCGCCAAGGTCTGGAGTTGTTCCACCACTTCTGTCGTGGGTCACTTTAAGCCAGAACAGAACAGACAACACGAGCCAGTAACACTCCAACCCCTTCATAAACCCCCGTGGATCCCCAAAGATCCCGAGGTGGGGTCGCGCTGGACGGTACCCAAACTTTTTTTCTTTTGGGGTTGGTATTCTTTCGTTTACCCCTTAAAAGCCATGGTCCTGTCGCTTCTCGGCGCCCCTCATGTCTCTTTTTCACTTCAGATGACAGAAGGACCCCAATGCCCTTCGGCACACCCGTTTCCCTACCAAACTCCCGTGGCACACCAAGTCGACCTATGTCTTTTTTTCCGCGCCCTAGGGAGGCTTTTTGAGGACTTTCGGACTTTTTTACTCCTAAGTCTGGACGTATTAATCCGCCTCAAGTTTTAAACACCCCTCTTCTTCCCAAAGGAAAGTGCCCTCTTAGTACAAACTTGATAGTTGCGAGACGGGCGTGATAGTTGGGCAAAGGGGACTCTTGTATAGGCCGTGGAGATCCCGCTAAACAGCCTCCCCCAGGAGTCCTTCTTTCTTCCTGGGAGTCCCTGCACTGGCCCAGGGTGTAAAGTGGTCTATTCTTTGTTCTAAGGAGTTTCTCTATTGCCTTTTCGTTCATTGTTTTTCTCCTGCCCACAGGTGCCGTCTGCCGTCTTTCACTCCACATTCCGTTTTTTTGCCCGTGTGTTGAATACAGGGTCAACTCTCGAAGTGTTTGCCCAGAGCCTTTTTCAATGCAATTTCCCAAGCCTCGAGAGAACAGCGGTTGTCATGGTCCGTTCCTCAGAGTGTTGGTCATTCCAGGCTTCCCCGCTTGGTAAGGCTGCTAGCTCTCTCCCTTTTCCGGGGGGTTTGATTTCTCCCTACTTGAGTCCCTTCAATAATTCTTTCACCTCCTCTTTCATTGCCAGCTCTCAAGGCAGAGCCCCCTCAGGGACCATTTGAAGCTTTTCTTTGCCGTATCTTTTATTGTCACCCCTTAGCAAACGTGCTCTTCCCAACGCTTCTGAGAATTCTTCCGTAGTCCACAAGGTTCCTTGCACTCGCTCTTCTTCCATACTGTACCTCTTCGTGTTCCTGATCCCCACAGTCCCCAGGCTGATACCGTGTCTCCTTTTACCCTCCATTCCCCACACCTCACCCCACTCCCCCCCCCAAGGTGCGACTTCCGAACCTGCCAGGGTAATTTTTCTGCTCTGGTCCGTTCCCCCCCCTTCCTGACTACCCCTTCGTACAACCCACCCCCCCCTTTTAAATGACAAACTTCCACCCGCAGACAGTCGGAACTTCCGTCCTAAGCGTCAACTCCGATTGACGGACCCACTGTAGTTGATCTTTAGTCCTTATACTCTGTGTTCCATTTTCATTTCTCGAACTAATGCCCCTATGGAAAGTTGCCTGTGCCCCAAAGGGATGTTGGGTCATTCTTTTTGAACTTGGCCGGGCCTTTATTTGTCTGTTATTACCCATTTTCCCCTACGTCTGACTGAGTGGTCCCGAACGCTTTCCGGACGACTGACACGGTTGTTCAGGATACGAAAGAAAAAAATGTGAACGTCTCATCCCTCTTTGTAGAGTTTTAGTCCCTCTTTGTCTTATTTGGGTTGTGACTTTAGGTTCGGGCGGGAGGTGATCCTCCTTCCGCAGTTTGACACAGTATTTTACTGCGGAGTTTGGCCCCTCAGCGGGCGCTTGTCGTGGTCCAGATATGCACCCCTTTTTTACCCTAGGAATTTTTATTAAGATTGTAGGGTCCGATCAGAACCCGGCGACTCTAAACGAGGAGTTGTTTTGATTATCATTTATTCAGGTACTGCGGAATGCCCGGTCGTATGGTCTTTTTTCCCTTTGCATTTTGTTCTTCTGATGTTTTTTTCCCTATCAAAGGAAGCATGGTTTCGGATTCGTACATTTTGTGGATTTAACACGAAGCTCTTGCAGCCCCAATTCAACTTGAGGCGAGTAAGTCCGCATCCCTTTTTAGTATGCTGTCTCGCATTGCCCCTGTAGATTACGAACTGTAGTTTTCCCGTTGCTTAGAGCAGTGGGGGACAGTTTTCCCTTTTTTTGCAGTCCGCCCCACGATTTCGAACGAGAAACAACAAGCTCCATGCGTATGACCAGACGCCTGGCGATTGAGGGTCTTTCTCTTGGCTTGGGCCAAGTGGGGTCTCCCTTTTCCCGAGCTATTTCTGTCTCAATCGAATGAGTCTCAGCCCCGCTTAACGGGTAAAGCGTATCTCTAGGCTCCTGCTGTCGCACACACAAACGGGGTTAAAAACGACCACTGGGAAGGTAGAACCAAATTAGACCATTCTAAACGTTATCTTTAGCCCCCGGAACGAATGAAAGTTATGAGGGCGGTCCATAAGCGGAACCAGGCAAGATTGCTGAGCTGCCGCTTCTTTCACACCCGGATTGGCACACACCGACACACCAAGCGCAAAACTCGAATCCCTAAAGACACCCGAATGTTTAATAGAAAAAGCAAGCGTGGCCCCATAGTCCCCACCCATCCACTCCACTATACCCTGACGATTACTTTCTACGTAAATCACAGCTTTCCACACTCCATTGTTCGCACCCCCTCGCGCGTCTTCCCTTTCATGGTGATAACTTCCGTGACTTCGCCCCGTTGTGATGTGTCAATCTGTAGCACGTTCCCACACCATGCCGCAGACTCCCCAACTAGCCCTTTGGCGTGGCTGTTTTTGTCCTGCTCCAACAAAGGACACGAATGGGCAGAGCTTTTTCTTGTATTTTTCTTCCCCCGGCCCAATTTTTGATCTGAGGATACGCCAACTATCAGTAGAAACCTCCTTTATACAAACCCCTCCACACGTTGTCCCCGCATAACCAACCTATGTACTTTTTTGGACTGGGTTCCGTTTAATGACACACCCTTGTAACGGGACCCTTCCGCCTTCCTTCCTATCTGTCTTGTGCAGATTAGAGGATTCCCCTGCTTCTCTTCCTGTTTTTTTAAAATCCAGCGGTCCCTTTCGATGCCGATTTTGAGCTGATCTTTTATTGTCGGTGTTTTTTCCCCGTCCCTTTTTCAGCCCCCAGCGTGCAGTCCTTCCCTGTGTGAGCAAACATGGGAGGGAATTTCCGTCCCCTCATGGTGATTTATCCGGATGCTTCGGGTTGTTGTGACTCCTACGGGGAAAGTGCTCCACTCTTTTGGTCACACAGCTTTTTCCTGCTTTCCCGACCTAAGCTGCCCATTGTTTTTCCCCAACCTCAACCAGTCCTGGGCTTAATGTTGAATTTGAATGCGCCTTATCTCTACTTTCTGTTCAACTCTTGGCACCCCCCAACTTTGCTCTCCCTTTCTTCTGAATTTGGAGATTCAATTCCGCTCCCATGCATTTGCTTCCTTTGATTTTTTTAGTACTATTCTCTTTTGGAAAGGATTTTCTTCTCTTTTTTCTTGAATTTTCTGTAAAGATCTATTCGTTCTTTCTATGCATCGTTCTCCCCATACTGGCGGGGTGCCTCCTTGTCCCGGACTCTGTCCCGGGTTCGTTACGATTAGATTCCTTTTTAATGTGTTTTTCTGGTGGGGTGCTTTTGGGACCAGCCCTTCCCTAGCCTTGGGCTTGTTAGGATTTTACTCCCCTCCTCTTCTGGAATCTTTGTTGTGTTTTCGATTTTTTCATTTCCTAAAAAGCCAAGTTTCGAAAGTCTTTCACGATCAAGTTAAAGGAGCCTCCTCCGTGTCCCAATGACGGAATCTTTGTCCAGATATGAGGATAGCAGTCTTACAAAGAGACTGTGCGTGGAGAAGGTCCCTGGAGGAAAAGTTCCGCGCATTCCTTATTCCCGCCTTGTTGACCCGGGGCACTCAAGTCACTAACTCGTTTCCAACATCTGCTCCTTTGGTTCGTCAGACACTCCGTCCACAGTAATGATTCATCTTTGCTAGCTTTTTTATCTACCCCCTAAGACTCAGTAAGCCCTGTACGGGCCTTCCCAAGGTTTTTTTGCCCAATCGTTTGAACTCGTATTATTCTCCTTAAGAACTAAGTCCGATTAGCCCTTGACTTGCGCCTTCTCGTGGTGTTTTACCTCAGAACTGCTCTTACCCATTTCCCTTTATCCACTGCATTAATAGTCTCACCTTCAAAAAAACCTCCCACTAATCTCCCTACCCCGCAAATTGCTTTTGCAATTCATTGAACGTCCCAGTCTGCGACGGTTCACCGTCTGATCTGCCTCAGTTTCGGTAGAACAACTACCATGACGACTTCTTTCTAACACGCGTGGCACCCCCCGTCTAAATACTTATGTGCTTCACATGGTCGCTGCTGATCCGTCTTACTCCGGGGCTTGCGCCACCCAAATGCCCTTAGAGGCTTGTACTTCCAGGTCGTGCCCCCCTTTGTGGCAGGAAAGTTTTTTTTTTTTTTTTTTTTTTTTTTTTTACACCCAATTTCACCCCGGCGGACTTCGACGCTTTTTGCGTGTCTTGTGGTCCTGGAGTTGGGAGAGAGTTTGGGGCCTTCAGATGTTGTCAGAATCCCCCCTTTTTACCCGGTCGTTTGGACCCTCCAAGCGTCACCCAGTGGACGGAACTTCAGTCAGGAAAGGTGTGATTTTTCAGAATGGAAGTAATCCAGAAAAGCCAGAGGATGGAGACGGTACCGACGGAGCGCTCCCTGTCTTTGGGCCTTTACCTAGTAGGGCTTTTTTGTGAGGTTAAATGACCAAAATCTCGTGTCCCCCGTCCCTCGGCAGTGTGTACATCACAAATTTTTCCTTTGGTAAAGAGATATTATTTAGCATTGCGAAAGACCAACCGCTTTGGAACAGAGGAGATTAGACGGAGCAGCGTTAAGATCCTTCGGGGGATACTTCCCCTTATCCTTTAGAACAGTTTTTTTTTAGGGAGTCTGGCAGAATTGGGACATGCGGTAGGCGTTCTTGTTGGTGGTGTGGCCATCATTTTCCAAAATGATGCTTCACCCACGTCTGTCATTCCTACCCCCGCGCATGCTCTTATACGTACACCTTGTTACGGCTTGTTTTTTTGCCTGAGTAAGCCCGACAGCACATTTGCCCTTAGGCTCCTTTACCGGCCCTCCGTTGGCTCTCCATCTTTTGAGCCCCCTAATCTCGGGAAATTCTTCCCCCTTTCGCCCTTTAACTCCAAGACCCTCCATTTTTATTTCGCATCATACTGGACGAAGTTTCTCTGGTTTTTTTCGAATTTTTGCTTCTGGTGTTTTTTGAACTGCCTCCTATATCCCTGGAACACAACACCCCTATTCTTCCCATTGAACTTCCTTTAGCGTCCAGGTACCGGGCCGGTTCACGCTCGGAACACTACTTCTGTTTGCTGCGGACTAAGAGACTTTCGCCCATCTTTTCCATGCAGTGCGTGGCCCTTCGGTGTTTTTTTTCCGCCCATAAAAACACCTTTTCAGAAGAATTTAAAATTGAACTCTTCCGTTGTAAGTCGACACCTGCTTAAACTCTTTTATATATTTTTCTTGTAATGTATTCCACGCAATGCGTTGCGCCGAACGTTTTTCCCCAAAGGGCCTTGACCAACATTCGCTACCCCAATCCTCGTGAGTCGCCGACCCATCCCGCTACTAAAATGCCCATTAAGTAGCGTCACTCCATCCCATCCTCCCAAGGAGAGTTCCCCCACCCTAGGGCTCACAGTATATATCCCCAGGAGCCCATTAAGCCTAAGTCCAAAAACAAAAATTTAGACAACCCGCCGTTTCCCCCACACGAGAATCTTGCTTTCGCTCTTTCCCTGGCCCCAGTTGTTTGAGTGGATTTTCTTCCGTACACCCCACGTTTCCCTTGTCCTCCTTCAAAGAAGCCCTTTGCAAGCCTCAGTCTCCTTTTGATAGCTCTTGGTTTTACCTCCCCTTTTCATTTTACCTTGCCCAAGGACCACCCCCCTTAAGGGGCAGCGACAACAGCAAGTTGCCCCCGGGACAAGACCTGCCCACGATGCTTGTCGTGATTGACTGAAGGTATGACCCTCAGCCGATATAATTATCTTTAAGAAGAGCAGAGCACCCTCCCTACTTTTTCCGGCAAATGGCCAACTTTTTTTATTCTCCCAGCCAACTGGCGTTTCTTAGGTTACGTGTCGGGGCATTTTATTTATAGAAGTAGCTCCCCACTCCACCTTTACGCCGTTCGTTCTTTGTCTCTTTTCCATGACGTTTGACTCTTTGTGTCCCTCTCTCTCCTTTGAACGCGCCCACGGATTTGAATTCCTTTGCCGTTTTTTCGTGCTTTTTTTTTCCCCCTACTAGGTCCGTATTCAAGGTTAATTCGAATTTTGGCACTTCTCTTCTAGGGGGATCTTATCAAGCTCGAAGAGCGTGTTCCCTCCAACTTTTGTCAGATTCCTCAAATACAAGGCGCCCTAGCACTTGCCCTTAGGTTTCTCTTGTCGGCACTCCTGAAGCTTCCGGTCCCCCCCCGGATACCGCTTCTGTTCCTTTCCGCTTCCA
>Ga0179593_1377956_pt1 | contig 11357 bp, 9 predicted proteins | sample CZODoug2_1_08_16_FD_185931 | JGI IMG/M metagenome (GOLD analysis project Ga0179593, IMG submission 185931) | Vadose zone soil fungal communities from Angelo Coast Range Reserve, California, USA - CZODoug2_1_08_16fungal (PacBio error correction) | ecosystem: Environmental > Terrestrial > Soil >... | reverse complement strand
CCTATTTCCTTGTTTCAGTTCGATAACGATTCTTTACTGTACGCTCCCGTCAAAGGAGACTTCTTTTTTTTGGTTTACCCTTCTTTTCGCTGGAACGACACAATTCGAAGGTCCCCCCTCGACACTTCCAATTTGCTCTTCCCCCTCTTCCCAAGTATCCTTTCTGCCCTTGCGTGTTTGGTTTTAAGAGGTTCCTGTGAGGGAATAAATCATCGCCCAAAGACGTTGCTCCAGTCAAATTTTTTGATTCCCTTCCCGAGCCCCCCGTTTTTTAACGACCTGGCGCTCCCCCCAACTGACTTCTAGTTTTTCATCCTTTTTCCCCCATTACAGCTTCCACCCGCGGGTCTCTTCGGAATTCTCCCCACCCCCCCAGTGACGTTCTGCTTTCCACAAGGGTTACCTCAGAACCTTCCCTTTTTCCTCCCTTGGTCGTAATCGCAATTTTGCTGTTTCAATCATCGGGTTTTCCTTAGTTCGACATTGACACGAAACCCCCTCGACCCTAATTCATCAAGAAGAGACTTTGTGCTGTCCTGTCCTTTCTCCCCTTTGAATGGCCTGCGTAATGTCCCCAATGTGCCGAATGTTTCGAACTTTTCTCCTTCACTTAATGCTTACTCACCCCGTACGTACCCTTCGATGTAATTAGTGGATTCAATTCTATCCCATGTCGACGATTACTCTTTTTTTTTGCCCTGACGGGTTAAGCCATGCGGTCCTTTACACGTCCACGATGACTGACCCGTAACATTCTCTTCGACGTACTTCTTTTTTTAGTGACCGGCAAGTTGAGATGTCTATAAAAATCCCCCTTCCCTTTTTTTCATGTTGAAGACCGTGTTCGTCCCCTGATCGTTCTCCCTTCGCGCTTTTTTGTGTTGTTTTTTTTTTACGATCGGGAAAGCCGTCTCTCAACAGATTTCCGTGGTTCTTTTGGGTCGATCTCAAGTTCTTGTCCTCGCGCCCCTGTGGTCCGACAGTGTACAGCGTTCGAGTCGTCGATTCGCCCCGATCGCTTCGGTGCTTTGATGTTGATCGCGCAATAGCCGGTCGCTGAACGCAGACGTCTTCTTTTTCGCGGGCCGTCATGTGCTAGGTGGATCCCTTGAGTTTCCCCTTTCGTTTCTTTCTCCGAGCCCCACCTCGTAGTTTGAGCCCGGACGGTGTTCTAATTATTTTTTGTCGCCAACTTTTCCTAGGACCTCCCTCTGTGAGAACCCCTTTGTACCCCACCCCATCCCATGGGTTGCCGATCTATTGCGCTCTTCGGTCTCGACGCCGCTTGCTTGCTTCCATGGGTCGAAATGAAAACGTTTTGAATCTTAGCGCCCCCTCTTCTAGAGCGCTTCTGCAGGTTCACACCGGACTTTAGGCTAACCTGTCCTGTTGGCATGTTTGCCGCGTACAGGGGTTCTTTTTACTTAGTCGAGGATGGTGTCTTGCAGTGTTCGACTTGGAACATACCCTTTTCTCCCTTTTTCGGTTATTCCCCTTTTTCGACGGTTCTCTTTGGACGCCGTGAAAGCCTGGGTCTTGTGGGTTTTTTTTCGACTTTGGTCAAAAAGGAGGAATTTTCCCGCCTGGATTGCGGGCGAATTGTTTAGAGACCTCGGTCTTGCAGCTTTTTGGTTCCCTTTTCGAGTTTTTATCTGGACAATAGACCTTACCCTCCTCCTCGTTTCTTTTTGTCGATCTTTCAAAAAGTTCCGCTAATACGCACACCCCGAAGAAGTCCCTCCGACCTGGATGATTCTTTTTCTAGCCTTAGCGGACTCCCCTCCTTTGGCGCCACGCCGCTTTGTCTCCCCAACCGTCCTAAGCCCCCTCTCCTATTTCCTTCTCATATCTGCCGGGCCCCCGGGGCCTCCCTGATCTTTTGTTCCAGCAGAAGTGAGGGCCATCATTTTTTTTCGATGCAATCCCTGATCAGCTACAACCTCCTCTTTTTCGTCCAAAAATGGCCCGTGTTTTGTTTGAGCTGCCAAGAACTTCCCCCCCTTTGAACTTTGAAGCCTGACAATCGGTTGTTTTCGCGGGTTCCCCTTGCGCCTTAGGAGGCTCGCTCCTTGCCGCTCCTTTCGGGATTCTGATTTCTACTTTTTCTCTGAGTCTCTTTCCCAGGGCGTCGAACCGCCAATGTTTTCCCTAGTCGCTCGCGAGCGATTTCCCCGACATTTTATCTTGTTGCTTTCTTTCTTCTATTATCTTACCGATAGCTGATGGGTATTTTAGACTTTTTCTTGACGAAATCGTTTTTCGCCCCGGTGAGGCATGGGATACCGCCCCCCTTTTATGTTTTCTCCCTGAGGACCGCCTTATAACTTTGGAAAACTAATCCAACAGAGACGGCCTTCCCCACACACAATTTTGTTCGTAGGTTGGGGTGTGCGACCTTTTGATGATGCGCGTCTCAACATCCCCCCCCAAGGTAAGGCCCGCCTCCCGATCCTCTTCCCATCAGTTCTCCTGGGTAGTCCACCACTCTTCCTCATCTTTGGCAAGGAGTTTTTTCGACGAGTTACCGACCTGTATCCTATACAACCCGAAGCTGCTAGCATCCCCCCGCCTTTTTAAGAGTTCTCCCCAGGCTTCCATATTCCACAAGCCCCATCCCACACGCGTCAGAACGTATTCTCTTCTGCTATCGTCCGCTGTTTTTTAGTTCCCCCAATATTGAAGCGGTTTTTTTCTAGCCCAGGAGAGTTGAGTCCTCTCGGGCCGTATCCCTTGGAAAGGTTTTCAGGCCGGTCTCCCCGAAGCTATCTATGTTTGGCCTATGTCCCTTTAACGTTCCTTTTTTTCCTTTAGCAATTCACCCATTTTTTTTGACCGGGACATCGTTTAACACGGTTCTCCCCTTTAATTGTCATTCACTCCCTCCTCAAGGCGACTTGTCGTACAGGGTTTCCTTGTATTAAATTGAGGTCTTTTCTTCTCTTTTTTCCTAACATCCTCTTCTAGTTTCCGGTCCAGCAGACCTATTAGCTAGTCACGGGGTTCAGTGCCAACCCTTTCCAGGGTTCTGCAGGGCGTCATTGTGTATGAACGTAGTGTGCGTGCAAATTCTCAAGAAAACAGGAATTTTTGTGAACTCCCCTTCCTTTCGTTTTCCCCAATTGCTTTTTTCTATCTTTCTTTTTCTGGATGAAGAAGAAGTCGTTTTTGGGTTTTTCGACTCGATTGCGGTTTTGCCTCGTGGCAACCTTGATGCCCTCTGTCCCCTAGCTTTTCCTTTTTGGGCCGTCCCTTGTGTTCTTTTTGACAGGCACCCTTTCCCCGATTTTTTAGAAAGCCTCTTTTGCTGCTTTTTCTTTATTCCCCCCTCACCATTACCTCTTAAGACCGTTTCCCCCGTGCAATCCCGGAGTCGTTTTTGGATCTTTTTTCCGATATCAGGCAAATTTGAATTTTATTCCTTTTCCCTTTTTTTCCGCGTCCTCCCTTTTCCCCTAGAGGCAGGGTCGAGGCGTTTGAGGCTGGCTCTTGAGCCTTTACAAAGGACCAATCAGGTTCATCTATCACTCCGTTGGGTTGTTTCTCTCTGTATACTTCTGTTCCTTCTTTTACGTTTCTCTCCCGAGACATACGTCGCATCGGCCCCCACTTCCTCGCTATTCGTGTACCAGTCTATTCTCTCCCGGTCCGACCCAGGTTGACAGGTTTTAATTATTTTTCCAAACCTTCTTTTAATGATTTAGCTATCCCGATCAATTTCGCCTTTTCATGCCTTTTTTTTGTTCTTTCCCTTAAGGTTAAGGTTATGAATAAATAAATCCCCCTCCCCACAGCCGGCCGTTTTCTCCTTTTTCACTTCCTTGCTCGAAGTGCCAGGTGTCTATTTTCTCTGAGCCTTTCTCTCTTCCCCACCTCAACTCTTTTTCCAATGCGTTCTTGCTTCCTCTTCTAAAACCCCCCCTGAAGAGTCTTCTCAAGTTGCTCCTTTTCTCCCGCAGATCAGCTAGGTCTAACCCCGAGCCGTTGCTGTTCCCCACATTTTTGTCGGATTGATGCTCCCTCTGCCTCACACAATTCTCATTTTCCTCACACCTTCTCCTCTGTGTGATGGCCCTTCCCGGGTTCACTGAGACCCCTTTCCTTTTCCAAAGCGTCATGCTGTCACACAAACGATGCAGATATGTTCTCCTTGTCATCGCTAAACATCCTTTTTTACAGCATCCTTTCCGAACCACCTCTCTCCTCTTAGTGTGAATTAAATTAGTCTCCCCTTTCGACGACGTCCGGGTCGGGTTTCCTTTGCGACTTGTCCTCCTGGCGCCCTGTCTGCCCCCAAGTACACTTTTTCGCTTTTTTCAGCGGAAGTGTCCTTTTGCTATACCGCAAAGTCCCCCTTGACGGAAAGTTCCCGACCCCTCCTTCCTGACCCCCAATAACAACATCGTCTAGTGAGAACGTTTTCCATGTGTTCTCGCAACGCTTACATCCCGACGTTCGGACTTTTTGTTGCTCCTGTAGAAGTATTGGATTCTTCCTCGGCCCATTCTCTCTGTGGTGTTTCTGAGGATCAAAGGAAGTGGCGTACGATACTCCTTTCACCCCGGTTTCTGAAGTTCTCGTTTTGACCCTTGGGATTCATTCCTCTATTCTGGGTGTCCTTGTATGACCCAGTGGACTAGCTTGTTTTGACTTCCCAATCTATACCCGGTTTCCCAGCTGGACTGCATGGGGAATTCCTTTTGCCGTCGCCGTTTGATAGGTGGTCCCTTGAGTTTTTATTTTTTTCATTTTCGGCGTGCAGCCAGGTTTCGAGACATCAACCTGTTCCCTCCCCCCTGCGTTGAGTAAGGCAAGCGCTTCGTCGTCAAATTTATGATCCCCACTCTGCCAGGCTCCCCGTCTCCCTTTATAGCGCCTTTCCCCCCCTGCCCTCCAAACAATAATTTAGTTGCCGGGGGTTTGTTGCCTCTTTCTCGAGCGACGATGTTCCCGGTTATTCTCTACTCCGCGATCTTGAGAAACTTGTCTCGGACTACCACGACCGTTTTTTTTCTTCTGGAACGAGCGACGTCTCCTATGAGGGGCCCTGAAACCACTGCTTCTTCGGCACCTTCGTATGGGCTTGCTTGTGCATTCTGCCACAGGCGGGCCATTTTTCCTCGTTTGGATTGTGGTCCTTGATCAGTCTCGTTTCATTCTATCCCCTCTGGGCATCATTCGGTTCTTCAGCTTCTGGTTTTAGCCCTTGGCGCCTTTCCCCTGATATGAAGCGTCCAGATCGGGTCTTCTGTTATGTGATGTGAGGAGGTTGTTTGACTAAAGGCGTGCTCTCCTCCCCTTCCTCTGCGGGTTATATTTCAGATTTTTCCTTTTAAATTTTATGACGGTCTTTTTTGAAGTATAGATTTCGATTCCCTACCTCTTTCCTCACCCTACTTTTTGTTGTTTTTGATCGATTCCAAATCGAAAGAGAACCCGGCCCCCGCCTCAGTCATCGACTGGATCGTCCGCTAGTGAATACTTTCCCCCTCGGCTTCGTGTATCCTCACTTGGGTCCGCCCCCCCCCAATTCAATGGCCACAATTCCCGACTTAGTCTACTTCTCAGGATTCCAGTAAGTGCCCCCCCACCTGGTGAAAACAGTTCTGTTAGAGGCCGAAGTTGATTTGCCATGTGCGTCGTCCTTACATCATTGATCATCTACACCCTCCTCTGTTGTAGGAAACACATTTTCCCCAAGCTCATTTGTCCGCTCCTCAATTATCCAACAACTGACGATTGTTTACTCCCTGTCCCAAATCCGGTGGTTTTTTTGGTAAGAGGGACTGCCTCCCCTTTCTGCGGTTTCGATAGGCTGGTCCGCCTCCAGGTAGTTTTCTTATTCTCCACGTTTCCCTTTACTGCCTGTCGTTTCGAGTTCCTGCGGATCCTTCACGTCTTTCTCGATCGCTCCTCCCAGGTCCCTTTTTCGTCTTCTTTATGCTCTATCCGACCTCTACGGCTGGGCCGAGGCGCCCTCTCAAGCAGATCGATGCCGGCCCCACGCGCGCATGTGTTTTCCCCCTCCGCGTTTTGTTCCTTCCGACCGGCACGCCGACCCTGTTTTTGTAACTCCTTTGGCCACTCATTCCGCCACGTCGCCAACCCTTCCGTCCTACAATGAGGTATGCAGGTCAGGCTGTTTTTTGCGTTCCCTGGTTATGATTTTGCATCTCTCCCATCCATTCACCGGTTGTTTAAGCCGCAGCCGGCCCCCCCCCTTCTCTACTGTTCTTCATTCAGGGTCGAACACCTCTGCGCTCTCCCCTGCGGCCTGGGTGAAGGGCCAGGTTTCGATCCCCTCGAAAAACTCCCCTTTTCTGCGCCTTCTTCCGAGGTTCACGGCTCCTCTCATCTCACGTCCACTCGTCTTCCCGACCACGTCGGCCCTTAATGCGGATCCGTAGCCACCTGTTTGCTCTTTGCCCCCATTGGGACGATTTTTTGGTTATGGTGCGCGGCGAGGACCTCCTTCCTGACCTTTTTTCGGTCGCGGCCTTTCCGTTGCTTTCTCTCGCGCGGAAGCTTACTTCCGTTTCGTTTGCATCGTTTCACTTGGTTTTAGATTCCCGCTGTTGCCTTCCCAGGTCCGCCCACCGTGAACCTCCACAGACACCTTTCTCACACTTCACTTAATGCCATTCCACGTCTCAGCACGGCGCCACGGTTCCTTATTTCCATTTTTGTCTCTCGTGTACAAAAGTTCTGAGACTGGACGTCTTAGGCCCTTTTTTTTTTTTTTTGAAACCCGGGACGTTCTCCCCACTTTCTTCAAACGGTGTCTTCTCCACAGAAGGGACCAGCCCCCCGGCTGTTCTTTCCTTTTTTTTTTTCAGTTGTCTTCTTGCACATATCTCCCTCCCCCCTTACACCCGGTCCCTGTGCTTCTTGAACCCTACACCGTCCAGTTTGGTATTCCCATTTGTTTTTCTGGTAAGACTTGTTTCCTTTGATTAGGTTCTTCGTGGTGGAGAGTCCGCGTCGTTTTTTTTATTCGAATTCTCAAGCCCGCTTGGAAAAGCGTTGGTCATTTTCCTTCTTAGAGCCAATCGTCCAACTCTTTTTCTTCTAGCGCCTTTTTCGCGTCTTGAATGCACTTCTTCAAACCGCTTTGTACCACTCTCCTTTTTTGTGATGTTTTGATTTTCTTACCGAACTTCCTCTTTGACCTCCTCGCCCTACTGAATCCCTCTTGTTTACCCCTCTTGTCTCGGGATAGTTGGGTCAGATATCATGGCACAAGTTGCTTTTTCTATTGCTTTCATTGGGTAGGGGACGGATGCCCCAGGGTTCCTCCTTTTCTTCACCATAGTGGGTCCTAGTCGGACTCTTGATACCCTCTTCTTCTTTGCAAAGACTCATTCTTCTTTTATCTTCTACTACTAAGTTTTGTTTGTGTATCGATTCTCTTTATTTAATCTTTTTTTTTCTCCCTGACTCCGTCCGTCTTGCCCCTTGCTGCGGTTGTCCCCCTTGATGTCCTTCTTCCCTTGACCCTTGGACAGGCATATCACCTCATTCCCCTGTTCCGATTATAGCTACAAGACACAGCTACCCGGTATGCCGAGCGTGTCTTCTCTCCCCTTGGTAAATGTTTCTTCACTTCAATCCATCTCCCAAAAAGTCTTGCCTTTGCGTCTCCCCCCCATCGGGTGATCTCTCTTTCCCCCCTCTTCCACCACTCAGCCCGAAAGGGATTCTCAAACCCAGGACTCCTGTCCCCTTATTCCTCCGGTTTATACAATGCCACCCCTTTTCTCTCCCCCGCGGGCTTTTCGGAATTAGTCTTTTATCTTCCCCCCCACACGCGGAGTCTTCTTTCTCCCCAGGAGACACCTCATCCGCCTTCTTTTTCCGCTTCCTTCCCCTTTTAATAACGAATGCCCTGTGGTTCAAGCCCCCTTCGGGTGTTCTTCCCGCTCATTTTCCCGTCCCCAAGAAACATTCCCTTCAACAAATTCCGCCCTCCGTTTCTTTTTTCCGGTTCATGAGACCCCTTTGATTTTCTTTCTCATCGTACTGCTTCCCCCTTCCACCCCGAGCAGATTATTTCCCCCTTTTCATCGCTCCCCTCGTAAAGGACCAGTAAGCACCAAGCCTTTATTTTTCCTTTCTCCTTCTTCAGGTCTTGTCAATTTCACTTCGATCCATTGTTAGACTATTCCTTTTTTTCTGGGTTTAATTTTTTGAAGGCCAGAACTCGCAAAGTATGACCGAACTTCAAGACAGCGGACTCTCCTCGCCGCTTTTTCCCCGGAAAATTCCCGTTTCCGCTACGGAAATTGCGTATACTCCTTCCCGCGCACAATCACACAATGGGACCCTTTTTTCCGTCCCACCCCACATGTTTTCGCACACTTCCCTACATAAAGACTCTTTTCTATTTTTTTGAATGAGGTTTCTATCTTTTTAACCAGTCTTCTCCCCAGGCCTTTCTATATGGTGGTGTGAGTATTCCGACCGTGGCAAGTCGTCTCCCGCCGAAGTCGATGTTGTCGACGTTTGTTTTTTCGACCCTGCGTTCGATTCTTCCCGTTTCTTTTCTTCGAGCGTGATTACACAAGTGGTGAATCGTATTGTTGAGTCGCCTCCTCCCCCCATTTTTCCCCCCTTGGACTTCCCCCGTTCATGGTCTCTGTAGGTTCGGTTCCTTTTAGTTGGAGACGTCTTTTTTACAACGTTCTTTCAGGTTAGTTCTGAAGGTTCGAGTACAATCCTTTTCTTTTCTTTCATCGCGTACGTCGTCGGCCCCATTCTTCGTAGCTCCCCCAAATATGACTCCCTTTCCTCCGCATCTCGGTAGGATTTTTTACAAGCTCCAATATTGGCTGCGGCGACTCTTTCGCGCTCTCTTCTATTTCAGATGCCGTATTCTACAGAATTGGCGCTTGTCCCCTTTGTCGACCTCGAACACGAACTAAGTCTGACTTCTACCTTTGAAGCCTATCCTGAGGCCGCCTCACAAACAGGATTGTAGGTCGTCCCAAAGTATTGGGCTGCTGGCTTTTCTCGGGTCCCTCCTTTTTTTTCCTCTCGTCATTGGTTGTCTATCTTTTTTTTTCTTTTTTAAGTTGATGTTCTTAATCCCCTTAAGACTTCTCTGCTCCTCATCTTATCGCCCAGCTTATGTTGTGCTTTTTTCCCTTTGGGCTTCATTCTTATGACAGATGGCCAGTACTCGGTGCTCTCTTTGGGTCTGATCTGTTTGGACTTTGGCGACAAACTTGAGGAGATCAGATCTGCTTTAGGATGTCGCTATTGTACCTTCTGCAACTCTAAGGCGATGACGCGCCCCGTTGGTTTTCCTTCGCGTGATTGATTTTCCCCTCCTCCCCTACTTTTAAGAATCCCTCCGTCTTTTTTGTTGAGATATCCTGTCAAATATCACCATCTCCTACGGCACACCCTTTTTCCCTCTTTTTTCCTGTTCGACCTGTATCGTTGTATCTCCAAATAATTCTCCCCATCAGGTCTGCTATGCCTTCTCCCTCCTGTTCGCCCCCCTTACTCACATCCACGGTCCCCACCTCTCTCTGCTTCCCTTTTTTTCTCCTTCCCTATTCATGCAGCAGACAATGTTTCGGGGCATACACTACAGAAAGGCTTGGAGACGTCCGACTTTCTCGTCCCAATTAATTTCTATTGACATGACCTTCTCCGATTCCAACTCTCCGGCTGAGGACCCCCCAGGACCCTGCTTGGCGCGATGAAAGCCAAGGAAACCTACGCTTCCTGCCAACGTTCTTGCTAGTTTCCCTTCACGAAGGCGGAGGCTCGCTACGGCACATGCCCGCCTCTGGTAGTTGTCTATGTTCGACAAAGGGCGCCATTTCCGGTTTTCCCTTGCGTTCAAACTCCATCTCGATAGCTCAGAGAGACTTAGACTCATCCACGTCTTTTTTCGCCCCGGTTTCGCTTTCCTCTATCTCTCGAGCTGGTGCCGATTCGAAGCAGTTTAATTCCGGAATAGTGTTCGGCGTCCGCGGAATGGGCTCGTCCAGCCTTCTTTGTGCTTCTCCCGGTCTGCCTTCCTGTCAAGGTCTCGTGGGAACAAGGGAGTCCACCTCTCACCAGGCCACGGTAAACATCTACCCCGTTGTGCACCCCTCTTTCCGGTCCAGGTGGGGTTGCGCCTGTTATGATGAGAGTAAACTATTCACTGTCTTGTACTCCCTCTCCGAGTCCCCCGATCTCGTGCATTTCCCCGACCGCCGGTGTCGAACCCGCTGAAGTCGGACACCGGCCGAGGGATGACGGCCCTTCTCTTTGCCTATATCCCCCTGAAGACCCGTCTTATCTCCTCTTTTCCTGGGCTCGCTTCCCTCCCCCGATCACCCCTAGAAAACCGAGTATCCCGTCTGGCGACCTTAGTGCGGCTTATTCGAACAAATTTTTTTTTTCTTCCCACCCCTTTCCCTTACCTCCTGGTGGTGATGTTTTTCCTTTTCTTCGATCAGGCACGTTGCCGGTCTCTTCAAGGGGAAATGGTGCCCCGTTTAGCTCCCCCGGAAGCTCCTTCTTTTCGGTTATCGTGTCTTTTTCCGCCTTCCTGATGGCGTAACCCTCGTCGCAAATTTCCCTTCTCCTTACTCGTCTACCAAGGGATCCTCATTCCTCTCCTCCTTCATCCAGGCGAAAATTGTTCTTAGTTTTTTTGCTCCTTCCTTTCCTCACTTGCTTGAGCTTCTTCCTCTGTTCAGAACATAATCTCTGTTTTGTTTTTTCAAAGGTACAGCAGTGACGCTTTATCCAAGTCAAACGGTCCCCCCCCCCCCCCCCCCCATTCCCTTCCACGACATGGCCCTCCAATGCGTTCCTTCACTTTTTCTTGCAGGTATCCTGTGGTGCACACTTCGCAACTCCGCCAAACTACTGTGCTTTCCCCGCCTGTCCGTTCCTTTTATTTGTTTCTTGTCTTGTGAAGATTGATTTTCTTTCTTTGATTGTATCCTTTTTTTCCGGAGGCCTCCGTCGTTTTGGTGGTCTCTCCTTCCTCAAGCCCGCGTTGGACAAGCGTTGGCCAATGTTTCCTGCTTTTCGAGAAATAGAACCGTAGTCAGTTTTTTTTCCTGTTAGCTCCTTTCTTTTCGCTGTTTTCTTTACATGCCTACGCACCGCTGCTCGCCAATTAAGGATTTGGTTTAGATTGATGTCTTCCTCCCTTTTTACTCTTAGCTTAGTCTGAACCCCTCTCCTCTTTTCTCGTTTTGATAGGGGGTAAGATTCCGGAAACTTTCGGACTTTTCGTATATTTCAATCAGGGTCGGCGCCGCGATTCCAGAACTGGTTCTATAGCGCCTTTTTCCCGGCTTTCGGTAGTCATAGGCTAGTGCTATCTTATCCCCATTAAATAGAATTTT
>Ga0179593_1618814_pt1 | contig 11358 bp, 12 predicted proteins | sample CZODoug2_1_08_16_FD_185931 | JGI IMG/M metagenome (GOLD analysis project Ga0179593, IMG submission 185931) | Vadose zone soil fungal communities from Angelo Coast Range Reserve, California, USA - CZODoug2_1_08_16fungal (PacBio error correction) | ecosystem: Environmental > Terrestrial > Soil >... | reverse complement strand
CGATAAGTTCTTTGCCCTTTTTTCCGTACTTTCTTCAGGTTGAGTGAAACGTCAACGGAACCTTCCCCCCTTTTAGCACAGCTCGACTTTTTTCCGAACGTAGAGCTTCCCTTTTCGTTTAACCAATTTGTATCGAACCCTTTTTTCTAGCCCCCTCCGTTGGCCCCCCTCTTTTTTTCTTCAAATGACTTTGAATTCCTCCCCACTGGTCCAATGCCTTCTCCCTCACCCCAACTCTCCTGGATTGGACCACACCTTCGACGTTTCTTCAACCCCAAGTGAAGAATCAGTACTTCTTTCTTTCTTCTCAGGTTGGACCCTCTTTTATTTTTAGGACCGGCGCTTCAGTGTCTTTTTTTTGTAGCCGTTCGTAGATCGCCGTAGGGTTTTTTTTTCCTTTTTTTTCTCCTCCAACTTCCAGCTATTCTCCCCTGGCACCGTTCTTTTCGGATTTTTCCTTTTTTTGTCCGGGACAAGAAAACCCTTTCCGCTTTTGCCGACCTGTGCCACCCAGCACTTTTTCTTCCCTTTTTAGTTCTTGGAAAGCACAAAGCCTTCGTTCTTTTCGTCGTCCAATACGTCTTTTTTTCCCTTTTGCAGCACCTCTCGTACCAACCCATCTTCTTTTCACTTTCTTCTTTTTAACCGGATCGTGAATCCACAACTCTCACCCCAATTCCGAGAAAATTGGTTTCCCCCCCCTGTAAGGCCTCACGTCTAGCAATTGCCTTTTTTGATTATTTGTTTTTTTTTTCTTGCGGCCATATTTTCCCCCCCGGGCCGTTAGCTTTTCCTCCCCTCCCTTCGTCCCCCGGGCCGTTTCTTTGTTTTCGGGGGTAAGTGGCTTCTCTTCAGTCTTCGGCGCTCCCCCCAGGCGCCACCGCTTGTTTTCTCCCCAACAAGGCTACACGGAAGTTTCCTGTTTAAGCCTTTCGGCCTTTTAATTTTTTTTTTTTTACTCCCTGATCCGATGGTTCTTTAGGTGTTTTTTGGCCCGGTTTTTTCTTTGGGTCGTGCCTGGTCCCTGAATTCGTCAGGGAGGATATTTTTACGGCCTCCCGTAAGAAAACCAGTCGTTTTCTCCCTTTTTTTTCCGCGGCCCTTCTTCCCCTGCTACATCTTTTCGAGTTTTCGGTCCGAGAACCGATAGAGTTGTCCTTACTATTTTTCTAACCATTTTCCTTGTCCTCGATCTACGACCCTCAAGTTTTAAGTGGTTTCTCTCCTCTTTTTTGATTCTTCCGAGAACCTTTCTCCTAAGGCTCGGGATTTACCCCCCCGGGTGGCAATGCGTCCCCTCGTTTCTTCTTTTTCTTTCTGTTTCGTTTGGACCTCTCCCGTAAAAATTGCCATTTTTTTTCCTCCGATGACGACGGTTTTTTTTTCGAAGTAGGAAACCTTCTTTCGTGACTTGTCCGAGCATGTTTTCTTTTTACCCAATTTCCCACTCTTCTCCCCAGATAAAATGAGGTACCTTTTCTCTTAAGGAGGCTCCCGTTGGCGCTCCCATTAAGTATACCCCCAGTCCCTTTTTTTTTTTCCTGTCCGTTGGCGAAACTAGGGGAGCATTTCCCCTTTCGGTTTGTCGTTGTTTCTTTTTTTCCTCTTCGACACACTCGATAAATTTTTTCGGGTCATGACGAGGTTTCGCGCTCCTTCCGGTAAAGTTTTCACGTTTTCTTTTCCCTCTTTCTCCGTGGTATAAGTTTCAGGGGTGCGTCTGTTAAGATGACCGCCCACTCGCCTATTTTCTTTTGGACTTTCTCCTCCCCCCCCCCTAGGTGAGGGGCGTTTTCAAGATCAAGAAATTTCTTAAAAGGGCAATAACCTTGATCGAAACCGTTTTGAACTTTTTTTCCTCGTCCGTGCTTGAGACTCGCTGGCCCCGTTTGCGTTTGTTTCCGGCTGGATTCCTTTTTTTCCCCTTATCCGGACACGCCTTTTTTTTTCCCCCTTTCACGCGATCTTTGCTCTCTTTCACAGAGTACCATGCGGTCCCTTTGCTCGGACCCTTTTTTTTTGTCACGTTCCCCCCCTCCCTAACGTCACTGTCCAGTTTCTTCTTTTCCTTCCGCTTATTTGGTTTTAAAGGTCGCCTTTTTTTTTTTTAGACCCTTTCCGGGAGTTGTATCTTCCGTCGTTTCCTGTTTCAGACTGGGCTCCCCCTGTAGTTCTTGTTTGGCAGTCTTTCTTTTCTTTTTCTTTCCGTCCCTCTTTCCTGCCCACCTTACCCTCTTGTTTCGGAGTGTAGTTTTTTTTTTTTTTTGCAGTTCTGAGGCTGGGCGTATTTTTCGGCGACCACCCCCTTGCTCGCGGCGGTACTGGAGACTCCTTTCTGCCGACTCCTTTTTCCCCATGTGGGAGGAAAAATTGGCACCCCGGGGGATTTTATCTTATTTACCCCCCTCAAGGAAGGTAAAGGTCATCTCTCCCCTTTTCCTGTGCGGAGAGATAGGAATTCTGTCCTCTTTCCGGAGCTCGTGCCTCCATATCGTAGATTAGCTTTTTCTTCCTCTTATCTTTGGAAATCTCTCTCTTTCCCTCGTTGTTATTGGTGTTTTCTCTCTTTTTCTTTTTTGGATTCAGACGCCTCCCTAATCTTTTTTTTTTCTTTTCTCTTTACGCATCCTCCTCCTAACTCCGGCAAGGCCTCCAATCGCCAGCTGTTCTTTCGCTTCCGTTAAAGCGTTGTCCCCGTCCGTCTGACTTTTCTTCCCCCCTTTTCCCCCTTTTGTTTCATGACCGATCCCGTCCCACCGGCCACTTTTTTCTCCCTGACTGTTTCCCGGCGGGCCCTTGGGTGAAGTTTGACTTTTCGCCGTTTGACGTCCGTGTCCCTTTTTCCGCCGACCTAAAATCGTTTTTTTTTTTTTTTTTCCCGCTCCCCCGTTCCCCCCCCTTCTTCAACACGACCCTCCCCACCCCGATTTGGCCCTCCCCTCTACATTTCTCTCACCTATCCCTCCTCCCCATCATACCCCTCCCCCCCCTTCCCCCACTCTCACCTTCATCCTACTTCTCCCCCTCCTCCTCTTCACCTCCTCCGCGTTTCTTTTTTCCCCCCCGCCAAGGTCAGACAGATCTTCTACAACTTCCCCTCCCCCCTTATCAAGGCGTATAGACCCCCCCCCGCTTTTCTCGGCCTTTTTTCTTTTTCCCCCTTGGATTTTTCACCACACTTTTTTCATGGCTTTGGGGAAAAACAGCCTCGTCGGGAAGGACCGGTTTTGGAAGTTGGCGTTCGTTCTTTTTTCGGATGTTTTCCCCTCCGTGTGTCCCCCGGTTTTTCCCCCCCTTCACTTCGATTCCTCTTGCTCTTTCCTCCTGTCATTGATAGACATCGCTAGACGTTTGGTTTATCCTTCCTTTTGACATCGCGGCGACATAAAGTGGACCTCCTTCCTCTTTCCAAATATCGCTTGATGGGGGGGTACGCCTCCCTTTCCCGTGAAGTAGTCATTTTTAGGAGATTTTTTTTTTTTTCTCGTCACCCCCGAAAATTAGTTTGTCTTTCTTTCTTCATCCACATTACGATAAGTCCTTTCTTTTTCATTGAAGTTGCTTGGTACCTCTTTATTCCTTAGCACCCCTTTTTCGTACCACGACCTTTTTTTGGAGGCTCCTCCCCCTCTTCAGAGTCGTGTTTTGCTTTTTTCGGTTTCAGCGAATGGACTCCGCAAACGAACCCCTTATGTCTTTCCAAGCGTGTCGCCCCGATTTTTTTTTTTTTTCCCCCCCTTTCATTCGTCTTCCCTTTTTCCTTGCATGTTTTCGCGTGCCCCCTTTCTCCTTTTTTCTACTCGGCGGATGGGATTCAGGCTCAGGATGGTTCATTTTGCTTCTGCTTGGTCTTCCCCCCTTATGACCTTTGTCTGGAGACTCGCCCACCCAGAACCAGCGTCTCTTTTTCTTTTCCCGATTAGTTATTTTTTTCTACACGGACCTTCGGACAACAGATTGGTAATTTTCCTAACCCCCAAACTGTTTTTTTGTTTCCTTTCCTTTGTATGTGATAGGAGAATCTGATTCCCTTTGCGACCGTACTCCCCCTTATTTTCTATCCTATAACACGTTTTAGTGGGGTCTTCTTCCCCCCCCCCCTCCCAAGTCAAGGCCTCTGGCTCGCTCGTTACCCGGAGCAATACAATTTTCATTCGTCTTCTTTCAGTCTTCGCAATTCTCCCCCGTGTCTTTCCTTCCCCCTGAGTACCTCCCACGCCCCCTTCACTCGGAAGAGTTAGCAGTCCTTCTTCCGCCCTTTCCAGTAGCTCCCCGTTCGTTCCCCCCCCTCCCGATCCCTACGTGGCCCCTCTCCGATTTCCCTTTTCCTATCTTTTGCGTAGACCACTTCCCGGGGACAACCGTATGTTTTTTCGCCGTCCCCTTTTCCCCCCTTTTGCGCTATGCTTCTTGTCCAACAACTAACCCTTGTAGCCCCCCAATTTCCTTCTAGTACGTTCTCCCTTGAGAAGTTAGGCTAATTTTTTCCAATAAGTGGAAAGCTCCCAGATGAGATTATTTTTTCCATTAAGGAGTGTAGAGTTTTTTCTTTTTTTCTTCAGATTTTACTTTGGAGTCCAGAGTCTTTTTACTTTTCCATTTTTCATTACTGAGAATAGGGGCACCTTCTCAAGATCAGTGAATTGGTCAAAGTAGTTGTGTTACTCACCTCCTCTCACAGGTGTTTTTTCACCACCCTTCCCGCCTAGATTGTTTTTTTTATTCCCCACCCCCCTCCCCACAGTCTGTCCTCGAAAAGGAAAAGCCTTCTTCGCTGCCCCCCCGACTTCTGTTGTTTTTGTTAGTCCCTGGATCCGCTAGTGAGATCACCTCCTTCTTCCGCCGGGTGCCTTTCTCGACCGCTTTTTTAGGACTTTCCTCAACCACTGAACTCCTGGGGACGATGCACCTTTTGGTTTACCACAAGGGATGTGGTTTTTTTGATTTTTTTTTTTCCAATTTTACCCCTCTTTCTTTTTTTACCCGACAGTTCTCGTGGTTTTTTTGTACTTATTCTTCTTTCTCTGGAACGTGGGACCACCCCTGCATTACCCTGGAGACCAATGATTTTCTATTCCCACTCTTTTTTTCCTTTTCTCACTTTGCCCCCCCTCTACGATTCGGCTGTACCCCCTTTTCCTCCTCTGTCGAGGTTTACCTGGGGCCCATTTGCCTCTTTCCCCTGCATTGGACGGAAAAGGGATTCTTCCATACTACCTATCTGATTTGGGAACCCCTTTTTTCCAATATTCGAACGTGTACCAATAGGGCATTTTTGGCTTGGAAGGATTGCCCCCCTTTTTTCTTCTTGTCACTTTTTTTGGGAGCAATTTCCCTTCCACTAACTTTTAGATCCAGTTCGTTCTCATTGCTGAACCCCTTCTCTCCCTCCTGTTCTTGGACCCGTCCCCAGTTTGGTCGTTCTTTCCTCTTCGTGTCGCCTTTTACGAGAGTTTAACCCCCGGTGTCGACAGCGGTCCACTTTTTTTTTTTTCGCATCAGGGCCTCTCACGTCCGGGTAAGTATTGTTTTTTTCCCACGAAGGGGGGAAATGGATGCCATGAGCCCCTCTTCCTTATACGTTGTGTGTTGTCGTCACTCGGCTTTTCTGATTAGAGCTAAATGGAGTTTCTTGCCCCCCCCCCAAGGCAGCTCCTTTTATCTGCTTTCCTCCTGGCGCTTGCTCTATTTTGTCTGGTACGTTCCCTCACACTGATAGTCTTCATGTTTTCTCTTGGCAGTCAGATCACCCTTGCTACATTAATTTTCTTCACCTGTGATCTTTACTGCTTCAGCTCGTTAACTTTGCCGTATCCCCCTCGAAGCACCCTCCGTGCTACTTATCCCGGTGGGGTACCTTCCAAATGCCAGATTGTTTTTTTTGCGCCGAATACACGCCTCTCCCAGCCGACCCCTTCACCACGTTCCCACACGGTCTCCCCCTGCTCGACTGGTTCGGTCCTCTTAGAGTTTAGTCCATTTTTTTTTTTCTGACGTGGAAGCCGCTCTCCCTTCTCCTTCCTCCGAAGTTTTCCCCCTTGTCTTCTCAGCCTCACCCCGTTCACACATTCCCTCGTCGGACCCCCCCCCCGTACGACTTGATTCCCCGGTTTTACCCTTGAGCCCGTGGTGATTCCCTCTTTCCCACTGTGTTTTCCCCTTCTTCATTTTCAGGTTTTTTTTCTCTTTCTAAAATAAGCTTTCCTAGGGAAATTTTCTTTTTTTCCGCCGTAGTACTTCCCCTTTTCTCGGTCGATCCTCCCCCCCCCCTGAATGGTGGCCGGACCGTTTTTCCTTTTGCTCGTCGTTTTACCCCAGAGCGGTGTCCCCCCTGGTCTCTTTTTGCTTGGACCCCCCCCTCCCCCTTGTTCTTCGGAGTGGTGGGGAGTCTCCTCACTTTTCCGTTCTTTTTCTTTTCATTGCCCTGTATCGGTTCCTGACTCCCCTCCCCTTGGGTTTTCTCTTGGGCGTTATAAACTCTTCCCGCCGGCTTCTTTTGAGTCCCCCCCCGGCGGTTCCCCTTCTTTCCTTGCGGTCCCCCTTCCCGCGGCCTACCTATCTTGGTATGGTGTTCCCCCGATGGTTTCAACCGGTACTCGCTAAGTCTTTCATGTGCCCTTCTTTTTTTTCTCTTGCATACATGTCCCTTTTTAGTATTTGGTTTTCTTTTTGGTCCCCCCCGAAAGGATTCTTCTGATCCCTTTTTTTCTGTTAAGGGTTTTTAGGGAATGAGTTTCCCCTTTTTCTTCTTACGGCGATATCTTCTTTTCTGGCCCCCTGCTTCTCTTTTTTTGGAACTTTTTTTGTTTTTCAAGGTTCTGGGATGGAAATTTTTTTTTTCTTCCTCCCTGGGGGCATTTCTTTCCGTCGGGTCCCCCATAGTGTCTTTCTGATGTACTCGGGAGGACCTTAAAAGTCTGACGTTTTGACAAGTACTGATTCCCCCAGGTTAGCCCCGTTTATGGGATTCTTGATGTGCTCCCCTTCCGTGGGTCAGGTAATTTCTGCAAGTCCGGTGACCTTTCCGGGTTTTCTTTACCGTTCCCTTGTTCAGTCTTTTTTCTTTTCACGACCCTTTTTCATTCTCGATATAGACCCGACCCCCCCTGCACTTAGTTTTCTCCCAGCTTTATTCTGCTCGAGTTTTTCAGCTGGGCCTTTTCCTTCCCACAAACACCCTGGGGTCTCTGTCGAGGATTTCGATCTGTCCCCGTTTTCTCGACCCTAGCTCCTCGGTTCCCAGCTCGCTTCTTTGCTTTGAGTTTCTCGGTCTTAACCAACTTTTCCTTTTCCGGGGTCCCCGTCTTTCGACCTCACCGGCAGATTTATTGGTCCACCCCCTTCCAAACGAGTATCCCCCCTTATGGGAATTTTTCCGCAAAGGCTGGCTCGGTCATCCCTCCCCTCAAGTCCACCACAGCTTCCCCCTTCAGAAATCCTCCCTTTCAAATAGGATTTTGGATTCTTAAATGAAGTCCGCTGGCTACTTTGGGTTCGTGTTTTGGGATTTTAGTTTCGGAAAAAAGCTTTCCCTCTCTACGAACTTCCTCCTGGGCCCGGACGGTGAGTTTGACAGGGGCCCTAGTCCTTTTTTCCTCCCACAGTTTTTGTCCCGGACGATATTTTTTTTTTTCCCTGACGATACAGTCTTTGTACCTCTGACAACCCGCTTGTGATTTTGTCTTCCCACCCAACACACCTTTCTTTTAGTGTCCCTGAGGTTGACTCCCTCGGATCTTACCCTTCGTCGGGGGGGGCATCGTTATCTCCCCATAGCCGCGGTTCTGAGTACCCCCACCCTTCGTTTTCCCGACAGGACAAGCCTTTTTTCTTTCTCACCTCCTTTCGCCGAACTTCTTCTCTTACTTGTGAAGAAGGCACATGCCCTGTATGGACGATGATACTTTTTTTTTCTCTGGGACCCTTTCTTGTTTCTGGTGCAGTCGCAGCTCCAGCTTTCTCCCGGTGAAAGATCGTCCGTTCTTGAGTGTTGCACTTCTCTGGGGTGTTGAGACATACTGGGCCCTTTTAGTCCCCTTTCTTCCCCGTGCCGAGGGCGGGGTTTCTCGTGAATTGGCTTAACGCTGTTGGGGGGGCTTTTCGCGGATGACCTTGCTTGTACTTTTTTTTTCAACGCCCCCACCCCCCCCTTGATGTTCGTGTTTTTGTTTGTGAAAGTTTTTTCTCTGCTACACAGAGTCGTTGTGGCGTTCTTTTGCTCTTTCTTCGTTTGGAATGCGTCTTTCACCCCCCTTCCTCCAATGGACTCAGGGGTTCCCCCTTTTTCATCTTCCTTTTTCCCTCGAACTTGTGCCCCTTTTCTTCTTTCCTGTCCTACCACTTCTTGTGCTCCCCATCTTTTTTCTCGAGGTTTTTGGGAGTACTTTTTTTTTTTCCTGGATCGTAGGCTTTTCGTTTGTTTTGAATGGTTGCCCCGGAGGTTCTTTGTTTTGTTGTGTCTGAGGAGTTCGATCTGGTGGGAACTGATTCTTTCGCGGAGGACTTTCTTTTTCCCCCTCCCCCCCGTTGTTGTTGTTTTTTCTTTGATTTCCCCTCTCAGTGCGGCCTTTCCCTCGTGCTTTCTTCTCCCTTACACGATCTAAGGAACTTCCCCCTCAGTCCCCTTGCCCGGCGTTATACCGCCGCCTTCTTGCCTCCTTTTTGCCGGATCTCGGAATTCCCCCTCCCTCCTGGGTCAAACCCTTTTCCGCTGAACAGGCCCTTAGCATTGCCTTCCTTGGTAAGTTGAGACTCGTCCCAGGGCCAGGCCACCCCTTCTCTTTTCGGTTCTTCCATAAAAATTATTATCGCTCCCCCTTCCCCCCCTTCCTTTCCAAACAGCTCCCCCACTGCCCACCCTCTTTCCCCTTTTTGGTTGACGGGGCCCCCGTGTCAAGCCCCTCCCTCCACCTTTCGGACACCACACCCCCCCTCTTTTCCCGCTCTACGTTCCCCTCTTAGGTCGGCTTTTACCCTCTCTTCTACCCGCCCTTGACGGTTCTTGAGTTTGTCCCCCCTTTTGAACCACACTCACTCTTCTTTACACTGCCCGAAAGCCTCCTTCTTCAGTTTTTTTTTTTCGCTTCACGGTGAACAGACCTTTTCCTGCAGGTGAAGCTGCCTTTCTCCGTCTTCGTGACAGATGCATTCATAGCTCCCCCTATGGCGTCCGGTTTTTCTGAATTGGAGGTCTTGGTTCTTACCCTTTCCTACGTGTTGGGAATTTTTCATTACTACCCTTCCTCTTCCCTTTTTCACTAGATAGCTGACTTTTTTCTCCTGAGCGATTTCATTAGGGAGTCTCGTCACATTTTTCTTGGCGGTTTAGACTCTTCCCTTTAGGTGCGTCAGCTGTCACCCTCTTCGTCGTACCTCCGCTGACAAGGGAGTGGTTACTTGTATCCCCTCCCGTGAGACTTAAAGGGTCCTTTCCCCTTTTTAGCCAAAGGCCTACCAAGTTTGTAGTTTTTTTTTTTTTGTATTTTTATCTTTTTGTTCGCCAGCTTCACCGCACCCCTTCCTTTTTTTTTCAAGACTCCCTCCTGAATGACGGATCTTCATTTTTTTTTAGGCAGCTTTCGCATGTGGTTTTTAAACCCTTCTCTTCTTCCCGCTTCTTGGATCACATTTTTGACAGGCTTTTTTTTTTTTTTCCCCCATCGATTTTGCTCTGTCCCCGGGTTTACTCCCTTTTGCCTGAGCCATCCATCCCCCCCCATCCCCCTTCTTGGGGGACCCGTACCTTCTTCCTTGTTCTTTTTGGTTAGACCCCCTTTTTTCCTGATGCGAGGAAACCTCTTTCCCCAACTTTGTTTTCCGTGGCTCTGAGTGTCTTCGGTTTGATCTCCCCCTCTGGCTGGCGCCCCGACTTTCCCGTCGTAGCTCGAGCCGTGTTCCCTTTTTTCTGACACTTTCACGTCAGCCCGAGTTTTTTTTTCCCCCCTCTTCCCTCTCCCTCCCCTCCCTTTGAATGTGACGCTACCCCCTTGGGTCTATTCATTCCTTTTCTGAAGCTGTGTCTGTTTTCCGGCTGAAGTACAGTCCCTGCCCCCGGCTCGATCGGCAGTGTAAGACTTTCCCTCCTGTCAATCTCTCCTCAACGTCACCGCCCACAGTCTTTCCCTTCCCCCCCTAGCAGAGTCCGTCTAGCTTTCCTAACGTCTGCCCCTTTTGGGGGAACCATTTTTCGTGGTGCGCAATTCCTTCCTGGGATCCGGGGTTTTTGAAGTGCCCCATTTTTTTTTCTTCCTTGCCCACCCGACCCGCTATCCACTTCCCGAACGCTTCGATCCCTTCCTTTTGAATGAATCTTGTTCCCCACCCCGTAGGTGTCCTTTTCCCCCCCGAATGAAGGTACGCCTCGTTTCCCTCCTTTTCTTTGGACGGCGGTTTTTTTTCCCCCCAGAGCTTTTTGATTGTTCCAAGGTCATTTCCCCTTTTTTTTTTTTCCTTGGACGAGGTTGCTTCCCCTTTTTTTGGCTTAGAATTGGACCTGACGACTTTTCCCCTTTTTTCCCCCCCCTACGTCCCCTTTCTCCTTCTGCTAAATTTCATCACCCCGTTTTGCGGCACGTGCGACGGTTTTCTTTCTCCCAACTCTCCCCCGCCCCCCCTTGAAGAGCCTAACCTTTCTTTTTTCCTGCCCCGCCGCTCCTGGCTCTTTCCCTTCCCGTGCCTTCCCCTTTATTTCTTACGCGCACCGGCGATTCACCCTTCCTGACAGCCACCCTTTCTCTCCCCCTTCAAGGGGTCCCGTTGACCTTTTTTTTTTTCCTCCCTCCCCACGGGCTGTGTGTTGAAGTTGCTGGCCAATTTTCTGTCTTTCTTTTTCGGTCCAGAGGTGAATGGATTCGGCTCACTTTGCTTTCATGGGGGTTTTTTCCCGGTCGGTTTTTTTTTCCCGTGCGCGGACTCCAGCTTTTTTCCCTTGCCAGTTCCGTTCGTCCCACCCCGTACGAGGATCCTGTGTTTTCTTTTTTACGATTTTTTTTCACCTGGTTTTTTCTTCTTTTCCCGGCGGCACGGGCCTTTCCTCCCGAGATTGTCAACCTTTGGAACCGAAGGAAAACTTCGTGTCCCCTTTCTCTCCCCCTTCTGGCTTTCCCTCTTTGCACGAACGTCCCCCTTTCGCGCTCTGATTTTTTTTCTTTTCATGTGATTATCTATTTGGCGTGGAGCTTTTTCTACTTTTCCCTTGCACCGCTCCTTGCTGAATACGATTTTTCTTTCCTTTAGAGAGTCGGCGTCTTCACGTAAAAAACCCCTCCTTCCTGATCCTAAAAGCTACCACTCGGGGTTAGTTCTTTTTTTGGTGGCCCCACGTTTTCTTTTTTTTATCCGCATCGAATTTTCCCTAAG
>Ga0179593_1563926_pt1 | contig 11358 bp, 15 predicted proteins | sample CZODoug2_1_08_16_FD_185931 | JGI IMG/M metagenome (GOLD analysis project Ga0179593, IMG submission 185931) | Vadose zone soil fungal communities from Angelo Coast Range Reserve, California, USA - CZODoug2_1_08_16fungal (PacBio error correction) | ecosystem: Environmental > Terrestrial > Soil >... | reverse complement strand
CTGACGCCCTCAACCTCCCTTGCCGCCAGCAAGGATTCGCGTTTCTGAGGCTCGAGGCCTCCTTCCCCCCCCCTCCACCATATTCTGTTCTCTTTTTCCTTCTGCTCCGCAGCCTTTTCTCCCCCCCCTCGATCTTAGGATTTCAGCCACCTGAGCGACCAAGTCATTTCCCCCAAAGGGACATCGGTTTGCCGGGAAGTGAGCGGCAATTGGGGTTTTTGGCAGTGGTGAAGTGGCGCTGGGAGGCCTTTCTCCCGACCTCCCCCTCTTGCCGACCCCCCGTTCCCAAGGCCCCCCCCACTCCCAAAGCCCCCCTACTCGGGCGCTCCGTTTGCTATAAAATGGTTTAGTTCGAGCCCCCCCTCCCAAGCACGGGCAGACCCTTTCTTTTCCTTGCCCCTGCCGGGTTTTTTTTTTTCGCCCGTCGAAGCGGCCGTTGCCCTGATCCCGTCCGGAGCGATAGGCTGTTCTTCGATGTCGCCCGCCACCTCTTTTTGACTTGTCTTCCTTGGTTGGACACGTCCCCCCTTTACCTAACACAACAAATTAACGGCCCGCCCACTGGCGCGTAGTACCTCCCGTTCGGGCGACGCGTCCAATGATAGAAATTTTGGACAAGGGGTGCTCTCAAAGGCCCTTGCCTTTCGACCCAGTAAGACCTCGTGTTCATCACCCCCCCTTCCCCACGGACACATTTTCTTATGGTCCGCTTACCTCCCACTACAATGGCGTTTCGAGTTTCGCCGCCCCCTTTTCCGGGTGTCCAATCAACGAGTCCGGGTTTTCTCGACATGTCTGCCTTCCCTTTCACGACCCTGAAAAACCAGGGATTTCTTCGGTGGCCATACCCCCCCCCGGACTTTTCCCTTTTGGGGTCTTCCCCCGGAGCGTCCATTCGAGATTCCGGCTTTTACGGTGACACCACTTTTGAGCTCGGATTACGGGTTTCCTGCACGGCCCCCCTTCCTTCGGGGCTTCCCTTACCCGGTTGGACTGCGGTACTTGGGTGACCTAGTCCGTAAGGGCCGTGAACGTGCTCTTGTGCCCCTCATTGGGCCTTTGACGGTTCCGCAGTTATCCCCCCACATGGCTTTGGGACCTGTGTAGGCCTGCTACCTGCCGCGTTTTTTTCGAAAAGCCCCCCCCCGCGTTTTTGCAACACCACATCCTTTCTTCAGGACTGGCACTCGACCTTTTTTTTCCCCCTCGAGGTTCCGGCGGGCTTCTTTTTGTGAGGTGGAGGTCTTCGATCCGGGATACCGTGTGATGGGATTCTTCCGGGCTTTATTCAAAGCCCGTTTTGACTCCCCGGATCTGTTCCCTGGGCTCGATGGACCTGCTGGATCAAGCTTGGCGAGGATTGTTCCCACGAATGGCCGGCCCCGACTTGCTTTGACCCCTTTTCCTCAAGAAGGCTTTTCCTGCAATCCTTCTTTCGAGATGTAGTCGTCCGCAAGGCCGTAATGGCGGTTGAAGAGTTCCCCTCGCCGAGGTCCTCTTGTCTTGAAGGGTTATTTCGGGCCCCTTTGACAATAACCAGACAGCCCCCCTCTTAACGTCACCGGAGTAGTTTTAGGGTGTGTCTCAAGACCAAAGAAACAGAAAAAGGAGTTTTTTTTTTGTTCGACCCCCCCCCCTCCGCCGCCACCCGGGGTCCTTTAGGGTTTCCCGGCTGCTCAAATCTTTTTTTTTCGGGTTCTCCTCCCTCAAAAGCATCCCCCCCTGGGGAGTTTGGGGTCCGTTGGTTTCAGCGCAGGCCGTCTGCCGCCAGCGTGTCCGTTTTTTTTTGAGGGTGGCGCGTTCGGCGCGCACTTGACCCCCGGTACCCCCATCTTTGCTTGACCTTTGTCGCCGTCCCCCGAAAATATTGTAGTTCCCCCTTTCTGTTGCTCTTTCTGAAGCCGGGACTTCGTCGGATGGTAGCTCTTTCACAGTTGGATTTTTTTGATTTGGCCTTCGGACGACCTCGCTTTTCCCGTTCTCCCCCCCAATTCGGTCTCCCTTTCCGGTTTGCCCGGCGTCTTTTCGTCCGAAGACGCGGTGGAAACGTTTTCAACCGTTTTTTTTTTGGTTCCCTGATTTTTCCCCGGCTGGCTTCAACACTCGTTCTCCCTGTTTTTCCGGTTGTTGGTCGCGACTGGCGGTCACGGAAGGTCAAGCGCCGTTTCCAGCACGGTCTTGCTCATCCCACACAGCCCCAGCCAGCCTTTTCCCTCCCCTTTCTATTGGACCTTTCCTTCCTCGTGCTGCCCCCCCTTTCCTCATCGCAACTTGAAAGTTGTACGCAACGCTCCCTTGCGACTCGGAGCCTTTGACACGGAGGCCTTTTTCCCCCCCCGTATGGTAGTCTTTGGACCTTGTCCCACTGGTGCCGGCTTTCCCCCGCCTCTTAGTACCAGTTGGTCGCGTTGCCTGGGTGCATCACAGGGATGCGGGCCAAACATCAACTGACTTTTGCTGGTTTTTTTGTTCCCACAACTCCGGTCCGCTTTCCCTCTTCTTTTCCCGCGTTCATTTTAGCGTCCCGGCGAGTAGATTCCCTCCCAGGGCGTGGATTTGCATGAGGACGGTCCCCCAGCAAGACGAAGGTCCGCACCCAGACAGAGACCTTTGCAGATTTCCCTCCCCCCCTCCCCCCCCCAGCAGGCGCGTCTTTTTTTCTTGTCGGTACGTTTTGGTGACGTTTTGAGGAGCCGTAGCGCTGCTGACTACCACTGGGCGTTGGCGTAGGTCTCCCTGTTTTACTGAGTCGGGTTTATATAGATATCTTTTCATCCTACCCTTTTCCCCCCTTTGTTTGTTTTTTTCAGAGATAAAAGAATATTTTTGGCGGCGAACATCGACACCGACGACCCGCCCCCAAGTTTTGGGTTTCCTGCTTCCCGACGACCGGCCCTCCCCTTCCCCTTAACACTCCTCTTTTTTTCCCCCAAGCAAACCTCGGGTTTACGTTTCGCCTGATGGGGTTTCGGACACGAAGGGGGCTTCTTTTTTTCCGTGCATGGCCCTCTGCTGACGCCCCCGTCATAATTTTTCACGGAAGTTTTCTGCGGAGTGATCTCGGTCCTGAAATAAACCCCGAGGTCACGAAGGGTCCCGGTCTTTTGGTTTTAGCCCCCCTCTTTTCCCTTTTGTGATGTTTTTTCCCCCCTCCCACCTCCTGTGAACCCGCCCAAACGCCACCTGCCCCCAACTTCGCGGCGGTCCCGCCCCTCCCACCAGTAACAAAGTACCAAATGTTGTTTTTTCCCCTTTCTGTCGACCCGTCTTCCTCTGCTCGGCACCACATTGGCGGCGTTTTTCCCGTAACTTTCCTTCGGTTTTTTTTTTTTTTTTTTTTTCTTTGGTTCCCGATGAGACGCTTTGGGCGCACCGGCAACGGTTTTTCTTCCCATGTCCCCCAGCGCTTGGCTTGCTGTTTGGGTATTTTATTCTTTATTCGCCTTTTCTGCTGGGACCCTGGGCGCTTCCGGCCTTTTGCTTTTTTTCCCCTTTCCCCTTGAACATTTCCCCCAACACCGGGCACTGTCCAAGATCCACTTTTCCCCGAGCACCACCCGGAGGGTCAGTAACCAGACCCCCCCGTTTGCCTGTTCAACCTGACCCTTTCTTCTTCCGACGGCCGTCCCCCAACCCCCTCCAAGGGGAGTGTGATTTTTAACAGAATTGGGCCGCCGGGGTCCCACGGGCGAGGTTTCCTTGAAGCGCCACCCCCCCCGTTCCACGGTGAGTTTTTCATGGAACCCCCCCCCCCCCCGACTCCTTTCTTTGCTTCACTCACTCCCCTCCGGCCACTACCACGTGTTTTTCTTTTGACGGTTGGGACACCCGGCCCCTTTCCCCCTCCCGATGAAGGCTTCTTTTGTTTCAAATTGCCGCTAGGTATGAACAGGCCCCCTCAACCCTACCGCTGGCGGGCTCGGCGGCGCGACCTTCCCCCCCCCCCGCCCTTGTTTTTTCTTTGTCGGGGTTCCCCCCCCCTACAACCCCCCCCAACGCCCGTGGCGGCGGCGGCGGGCCCCCCGACCCCGTTCGGGGTGCCCCGGTTGTTTTTTTCCTCCCCCCCCCTACTGCCACGCCCTTTTTTGGCGGTCGTGTGGCGGTTCTCCAACACGACCCCGCGGGCCCCGGCGTGTTTGTCGTTTTCGTTGAGTCGCAACGGTTTTTACCCCGAAACTTTTGTCTCCACCCCCCTTTTTGACGCCACCTTCTCCCTCGGCGAGTTTCCGGCTCAACCGGGCCTTTTCTGTATGGCGGTACTTCTTCTCTGATGCCTTTTTCTTCTTTTCCACCGGTCCTTTCTTGACTCCCTCTGCGCGTCCGGGCCAGGCGTTCCGGGCGCCCCCCCCCCCGCTTCTCCATTTTGGCCCCTTCCGCCGGGGATCCTCTTTTACCGGTTGGCTTTTCTTTCCCCCCTACGGATTCTCGTGCACGCAGTTTCTCCGGCGGATCCCCCCCGCACCACGAACGCCTCCTTCCCTATTACGATTTCTTCCAGGTCCTCTCCCACTGGTGTGGGTCAGCACCAAGCTGCGCGACTTGCTCTTTCCACGGTGAGCCTTTTTTTTTTCCCCAACCGGTCCCTAGGGTGGTAGGGGCTCCCTTCCTTGGGACCCTTTTGGACCCCCCAATTGCTTCCTCGCCCCCACCCTCTCCAAGTAGACGTTGCCCGACCTGCCCCTTGCGGTCACTACCATTTCCAGGTCACGGCGTCTCCCCCTCGACCCCCTTCCCTGGGTCAGGCACGCCCCCCGTGAAGAGTCTTCTTTCACCCTAGGTTGTGTTTCCACCCCGGAACCTCCGGTTTTTTTTTTTTTTTTTTTTTTTCTTTTTTGACCTGCATCCTCCTCCCTCTCCCCCCGCCAGGTTCTTGTCGATGTGTCCACCCAGCGAATCGGTTCGGAAGTGCCTGACTCTTGCAGGCGTTGACCGGCCCGGGCGTGGTTTTTCAACCGCATGGGCCGGAAACTCATGGTAGTGCTGGAGCTCCCCTTTTAGTCTCACGTCTGGGTAGGGGTGAAGGTTTTTTGATGAACAACCGCGTTAAGATGGCTGGTTTTAAGCGCGGCGGTCTAGGTTACCCCCTGCCCTTTTTGCCTGGTCGAGGCAGCTTCCTCGTCGGTTTCCCCTTTTTAGGCTTGAGTTACTTCGCCGTTGGAGACGTTTTTTACGTTTTGGTGGTAGGCTTTTTCCGGCCCCTTTACTTTTTTTTCCGCTCCACCGGTGCCCTTGCTAACCTTTCACAGCTAGTCCCGCAGTTGGTGCATGGTCTCAGCCGCTTGGCCGCGCTCGCTTTCGGACCGGCTGCCGTCTTCAGTCGCCCGGGCTTGCTTAGCTCGAACACAGGGATTTTCCCGCCCCACGAGTCTCTTTTTTCTTTTTTGGGCATGGCTTTTTCTCCTTTTTTGTCCGTCCTCCCTGCGGGGTCGGACGACTTCCTCCACCGCCAATGCCCCACTGCCACCACACCTCCATTGCCGCTCGTCCCCCGTCCCCCCCTCGCTTTACTTGATGCATTGTCGCTCTGTGCGTCTTCCTCGTTAGGGTCGTCGCTTTTCTTTTCCTTCTTGCACTTGAAAGTCAGGAACCTTTCAGCTGTTCCTTTTTATCACGATTTTTTTTGGTGTCGGGTCCCGGCATAGAGCCCCTTTCCCTCCCTGCTGGCCGCAGGCTTGGAGGGGGCGTTTTCCCCTTCTCTTTTTCTAATAATCAGTAGGTGTATTCTCACGCCCCTACCACGCGCCCGCCCCCCTCCGGTCTTCGAGGAGCCTCTTCTCTTCGGCCATGGCCCTCCCCACCAGATCAGTGATCGCTCTCCTCCTGGACTTCGTGCACGCTCCTCCACGCGACCGCCTTCTTTTCGATCGAAACGTCTCTCAAAAGCAGTCCCCTTCCCCCTCGAGGCCCGGGACTTCCCGGTCACTGGTTGGGTGGTGGCTGGCGGCCCCTTTTTGCGGTGGAGGCCCGGTCTTCGAACCCCACGGCCCGCTTCAAGTTGTCCACCCTCCCCTTCCCCCACTCCCAACCATCCCTCCTCTTGGCGGATCCAAGTTGTAGTTCGATCCCCCCAGCCCAGCCCCCGGCGACTGATCGGGATCTGGTCGCCCGCGAAACTCCCGAGGGACTATCAGAATCCCTGTGTGGACCTGTCGTCCTTCCCCCTCACCGTTTTCTCTTCCCCGTCCTTTTTCCCCCCCTTTTAACCCGCCCCCCTACACCACAGTCCCTGGCGCCCCCGGACGCGCGTACATCCTCCGTTGGGCGGGACGCGGCCCCATTGGAGTCTCGTTCCCTTCCGCCCAGCTCTTTTTTTTTTTTTTCTTCAAAACCAGCCATCCCTCCCTCTTTGTTCATCAGCCCGGCCACCCCGACCACTTTTGTCCGCTCTGGTCGCTCTCTCACTACCTGCGCTTCGTTTTTTCGCCGCCCAGGCTTCGCTAGGCTTTTTTCCCCCTCCCAGGCTACTCGTTTCCTCCTCACAGCTTGAACCTTGTCTTCGAGGCGGTGGCCCTCGTCCCCAGGAACCTGGCAGGTGGGATGAACCGTTTTTTGCCCGAGATCAAGGCTTTTCCCTTCCCCCAAAACCTTCAGGGGGAGCTCCGTCCTTCCGGGTTCCTTCCGGCTCCGGCGCGTTGCTCGTCTACTCCGGCCCTGAGGTGACGATGGCGGGAGTGGACCCTTTCCGGGGCATTGTAGTTTCCCCCCGGCCGAAGTTGCTTTTCCTCGGCCCCCCTTTTCCGGTTGCACGGTCCCAGAAGGTTGTGGAGGCAATCCCTCGATGACCGGGTCCGGCTCGCCCCGCGTCTTTTTGAAGGGCCGGTAGCGGCGTTTTTGCTGACCCCACACATCCCCCAGATGGTACCCTTTAGATCCTAGGACAGGTCGTATCTTCCCGGGCGGAGTTTTTTTTTGCGGTGGAGTTTCCGTCGATAGGGCTTGACGACTCATATGATCAGGGGGGCTGTCTCAACTTACCCGGCTTTCCAATCCGTTTCCCCGGGATTTTCGATGTGGAAAGATTTTGTCACAGCGTTAGACGGTTGACACCCCGAATGGCCCCCCTTCCCACGCTGCCAGGCTTTTTGCATTTTTCTTGACCGCCTACGCGGCCCTCCCCGATGCTTACGTCGACACGCCGCACCGGTTTTGTGAGCGTGCCACTCTGCTTCCTTTTTTTGGCATTTTTTTTTCTGACAATTTGTGCCCGTTGTCCTCCAAGGCCGTTTTCCACACACACGGAGGGATTTTCGTGTCCGTGTTTTTCCCCCGGTACCCCCTCCCCCAAACCCCCGACAAAGAATTTCGTGGGTGGCGGGGGTTTTCGACCCACCTGCCGCCGCCACTTAGGGGGTCGGGGTCGCCCCCTTCGCACGCCGCCTTGGTCGTTGTGTCGTTCGCGCACGCCCCCTCCCCGTCCACCGTTTGGTGTCGTTTTTTCGAGCGCCTAACGCCGCCTTCCGTGTTCTGTTGGGGGTTTTCTTGCCCCCGTTCTGCGAGCAATGGTCCCAAGAACCCAGACCTTCATCTTTTTCTTTCTTGCCGGTGTTTTCCCGTGTCACACCCCTTTATGTGGGAGTCGGGGGATTCTTTAGCCCCCTCCCTTGGGAGAGGTCAGGGAGTTTTCTGATAATCCCCAGTTGGAATCGGTTTTTTTTCCCCTTTTCGCTTGACGACCCTCGTTTTGCCCTTGGGACTGCTCCCCCACTTCTTATATACCCTGCCGGTTTGCGGCGTCTCGACGAACGTGAAGCTTCCCCTTGCAAACGTTGTGGGTCTTCCATGAACCTACCGGGGATTCTTCTTTTCCCCCCCTCGTGTTTTTTTTTTTTACCCCCTTGCCGTTTGACTGTGTCGCTCCTGGCTCAAACGCCGGCCCCCCTTTTTGCGCCGAGGTCCCATCGGCCACGTTTTCTTTTTTCCTCATTCAACCCCTCCCCCTCCAGCCCTCCCCCCTTTGGGATTGGCCTCCCGGACTCGCTTTTTTTCTCCCCCCAAGCTTCCAATCGGCAACCTTCCCAGTTGACGCAACCTTTTGACTCCGGTTCGCGTTTTCCCCCTGTGAACTTTTCACCACGAATGGTTCCTTCTTTTGTGACTTGTTTCTTGCCGGTAGACCCTGCTACTTACCAGTGGTGTTTGTGCGTTTAGGTTTTCCACACAGGGGTGGTAACCCATCACAAAACTTTTTGACCGGCTTTTCCTCAACCCCCCACTATTTGAGGCGTGCTTCTTGGACCAGCGAGCCGGTTAGCGTCTGTCCCCCTTCCGAGCGCCGTCCCGGGGCGTGAGCATGGCTTTTTGCCCTCCTCTCTGGCAGGCCCTCCTGCAAGACCCCCGCCGGGCACGTAGGGTCCGCAGCCCTTGCAGGCGCGGTCCACGCGTTTTAGGCGGTTGAGGGTGGACGTGAGGGTGCCGCCCTTTCCCCCCGTCCATCCCCCCTGGGGCGTGTTTCTCCTTGGTGTTCCCCTGTTCGCCGCCCCCCCACAGGAGTCTGGTATCTCTCTCTTTTTTCCTCCTTTCCCGGTTTTTTTTTTTTGAGACTCACCCCGCTCCGGTTTTGGCGGCGAACAGGTGGTAGAGGCCACCCGACCCAACGGACCAGGTTCCCCTGGCCGCTTTTTTTTCCCTGCCCAACCCCACGCTAAGTCCACCCTCCCCCCCGACAGCCGGACACCGCGGGGTAGACTTTCCTGCTGGGGATGCCTGTTTGGCCCTCTTTTTGCGGATCGTTTTTTCCTTGCATGGCTCGCTGTTTGACCGTCCTCCTCTCAGCCCGTGCGTTGAGCTTACTCCGCCGCCGCAACCGCCGCTGGTTTTTTGAGCGTATTCCCGGAGTTGGCGTTCGCCCCCCTCCGGTCCATTGGGGATGTTTTTTCCCGCTTCCCCTTTTTTCTTTTTTTGCCCACCCGACCGTGCCCTTGGTATAGCGGCGAGTTGTCCGCCGTCCACCAGCCCCAGTTCCCACTCGCTCCCTTTTCCGGTGGTCATTAGTCTTTTTTCTTCCCCCGGTTTTTTTTTCCCTGAGTCGCAACACTTGCGGTGTTTTGCGTTCAAATTAAGGAGGTTTGCTTGTCTCTCTTTTTTGCGAACGAGGAAACGTTCCATTATTTTCTCCCCTTCCCTTACTTGGCTGTCTTTTTTTGGCGGTTGTATGGATGATCGACTTCCCCCGTGCTTGGACCCGGCTTTACGGGGCGTTGCCCAGAGTTCTGACACAGGCCCCACAACGGGCAGGTCACCTCTTCATTCTGTGTGGCACCCGACCCCTGCACGGAGTCCCCTTTCCAACCAGCCCCACGTTTCAGTTTCACCACCTGCACTTCTTCCCCCGTGGCCAGACTTTAAGGGCCCCCCACCCCCGGAATCTTTGGCAGCCCCCCTCAATGTCCGCCGTTTCCCCCCAGGTCGAGGTAGCGAGCTGGCACGTACCCCCCCCCCCAGACCCCACCACAGTGATGATCGTCCCCCCGACTTCCCCTTTCTTTTTCTTACTCAATCCTCTCACAATACCCCGCTTTATGGTCCCCTTACGACACCCCCCCTTCCAAGCCCTCCCAACTCTGAAAGGTCTTGGGGTCCCGTATTCGCCAGTCTCAACGTTTTCCACTCCCCCGAAGCACTCTTTCGGACTGGAGGCGGCTTGCGAACGACCACCTCCCGTGGTTTTAGGATTTTTGCGGCCGCGCCACACCGACCCACGCCCGGTGCGCTGGGCGGCCTTCCGGACACCGACCCAGCCCTTTGGGGGCGTCGGAGGGTTGGGGCCCCCCGACCAAAAAGTCCCCTTTTTTCCCTTTGGCACAGGTTCGGGAGCGCAAAAACGCACCTTTTCCTGGAGACAGTCCGTCTTTTCGAGTGGTCACATAGCTCCCCACTGGGCCCCAACCATAACGGTGTTTCCCCACCTGGGCGCCCCAGATACCTACCCTTTGCGATTTTGCTTCCACGTCCGCCTTTTGGCCTTTTTTTTCCGGTCCTTCCTCGCGATTCGCGCTTGCTTGCCCCCCCGGGTCCTTTGATGACGACGGGGCTTTTTCCCCCCGGCCAGGGCTTCGAGGCGCCTATTCAACCCCCCCCATGGGTCCTTCGAAGACAGGGACGGCGATCCGCGTCCTTTTTTTCTCTTCCGGCTCTTTTTTCCTTTTCTTCCCTTCTAGCCTGGATCCCCGACTTTCTCCACAGCACCCCTCCAACGTCCGCCCCTTTTTCCCCCCTTTACCGGTCGTCCCCCCCCTTTCCTGACGAACTTTTTTTTGGTCATCGGCATCGCGAGGCTCGTCCTCCCCCGAGGAGACTTCCGGAACAAACGGTCTCTTGTGGTTTTTGTCTTTCGGGATTGGCACTTCCCAACCCCTCGGCACAAAGTCCCACACTCGCCGGACCCCCTGACCCTGAAACGGCATGTCCCCCTCAGCCCTCAAGTCGCCCGGATTCCCCGTACTGGCCCCTTTTTTCGGTTGCGGCCCGTCCACCCGCCAGGCCGTAACTCCCTTTCTTGTGTGTTTTCACGGAAAAAACCGCGGCTCTATTTCCGTCCGGGTTCCCCCCCCCCTGCCAGGTCCTTGATGTCGAGGGCTCCGCCGCGAATCTTGTTAGGCGTGCAGGTTTTGAGTCGCATGGCGACCGTTGCCCCCGGTCTCTTTGTAGGTCACCCTTCTTCGGAATCCCACCACTAGACCTCCGGTGGTAGTGGCTGAGTTTTGATCCTCAAAAGAGCTCTTTAAAGTGGTCGGGGTGTTTTTCCTTGTTCCCACTTTCGATGGCTGTTCAACCAAAAACTTTTTTTTCTTGAGAGGTCGGAACGTTCCCTGGACAAACGGTCAGAGACAGAATGTTCTTTCTTTCACCGAACCGTTCACGGTCCCACTTTTTTTTCGCTTTTTTTTTCCTACTGTGGACTTTGTTGGTGTCCCGGCGGGTGACCCCCCATTGGACGGTACCCTCCAAACGGGTGATTCTAGGCCGGGCGACATTTCAATACCCGATCGGCCCGGGATGCTCCCCGTGCCGCGGCCGCTTTTTTGACCTGCTGCGACGGGCTTGCTTTGCTCGAATACCCTTGGATCGACTAGTCGTGCTTGGGATTGCTGGTGCGCTTCTTTGGCTGTTTTTCTTTGTTACGACCGGGTGCCTCCACCGCACTTGGGCTCACTGCCACACCCGCATTGGTCCGCTCGTACCCCCCGGCCTCGATGTCCCCCCTTCTTTCGCTCTGTTGCTCCCTTTCCGTCCCTCGTCTTTAATCTTCCTTTCCTTCCCCCTGGCGGTCGGGCACGAAGTCCCGGTCCTTTCCCCTAGTCTCCACGATCTTGTCGGGCCCCCCAGGCGGCTGCCGGGACTTTTCCGCGTCGTATGGCG
>Ga0179593_1513278_pt1 | contig 11358 bp, 13 predicted proteins | sample CZODoug2_1_08_16_FD_185931 | JGI IMG/M metagenome (GOLD analysis project Ga0179593, IMG submission 185931) | Vadose zone soil fungal communities from Angelo Coast Range Reserve, California, USA - CZODoug2_1_08_16fungal (PacBio error correction) | ecosystem: Environmental > Terrestrial > Soil >... | reverse complement strand
ACCAAGCCCGTCCCCCTTGTCGGTGTTTTTTCCTCTTTCCGAGTCGGGCGCCTTTTCCCCCCGCTTTCTTTCTGTTCGAGACGAAAGGCCGCGTGTCTCTGGATGCTTAACCTTTTCTTTTCGATCTTTTTTTTTTTTTTTTGCCGTTTTTTTTTTCTTTTATTTTCCTTTTTTGGGACCCCAGTTTTTTTTGTGCAATGGTCTTTGAGCACCTTGGCTAACTTCCTTCTTGGTGTTTCTTCCCTGCTCTTTCGAGCTTTCCGCTCCTTTTCTTTCCCCTTTGGTCGATTTTCCCCGTACGGTTACGGTTGCTCGGAAAGGGCTTCTCTTTTCTTTTGGTCCTTTTCTTATCTGTTGTAATTCCCCTTTTTGGCTTCTTTGGCTCTTCCTTCCGACTTTCTGAGGTTTTTGAAAACGAGGAATTCGCTATGTGAGGAATTTCGTTTTTCTTCGGACCTTTTTCCCCCGAGTTTTCCTTTGAGGTCCCTTTCCCTTTCTTTCATATATTCTTTTTTTTGCGCACTTTTATTAAATGGGGGTTTTATTGGAGTGGGACTCTTTATTTCGGGGGTTGGGCCCCCCCCCCTCCTTTCCGATTCCCCCCTTCTTTCGGACGCCAGATCTCAGTTGGGGGTGATCGGGACCTGTTCTCTTTGTCTTTTCCGCTTTTCCTCTGATTTGTTGTGGGTCTGAATCGACTTTGGTCGGGGAGGTCCGGGGGACTTTTTCCCTTCCGCGTCGTCCTTTTTTCTCCCAGGCTTTTTTTTTTTTTTCGTTTCCTCCCCGGCGGATTCCTTATGCATTCTTTCAATTAAGGAAACAGAGAGTTTCTCCTCTCCCAAGTGTTGTCCCCCTTCCCCCCAGTCATTTTTCCCCGGTTCTCCTTTTTCTTTTTTCCCAGATTACGTACCTCCCTGGAAGGAAACCTTCCCTCGATGGGGGTCCTCCCTCAGCTTTTTGGGAACTCTGTTCCTGAAAGTAACCTCCAATCGGGACCGCCTTCTTTAGGAAAAGTACCCCCCTATCCCCCCCCCCCAGTTCCCCCTCTCTTTTAATCCCCTAGCCTCGACGAGGCCGAAGCGGGTGCAAGTTCAAAGCCAATCTCTTCGAGGTGGTTTTCTGTGGAGTTCCTTTCTTCTCTGCTTTTTCCGGCTCGGGGTCTTTCAAGGACAACTGGATTGAGAATGCCTTTCTGATTCCCATACTGTAGATCTTTAGGCCCTTTATGGGTCCTCCTCAATTCGAGGAGGGCAGAAGACCTTTATTTAGTTCTTTCTTCCCTACAAGCTTTCCCATGATCCCCCTCCGAATGAAGTTCCCCTTGGTCCACTTTGGGTACCCCTTTAGAGTGCCCCTCATGCGGGGGGTCTTTTCCGGGATTGTTTTTGCATCCAAGGTATTTTCCTCCTTTCTGGGACCAGTTTTGAGACCATCGTTTGGTTTCTCTGTCCTCCCCAATTCCTGGTGACCTCTTTAGGTATGAGTACGTCCCCAGCCCAGATCTTTTCTGGCGACTCACCCAGTCTCTCTAGCTGCGACTTTTCTTCCCCTGGCCGGAGAAACCTTCTTCCTCGACCCTTTGACGTTGTCCCCTGTCGGAGAGGGTAACCCAAGGGCGTTAGGAGTACCCTTCCCCAACTTGTCGGGAGTTTCAGGCGCTTGTTTTTCCTTTTGACGGTCCTGTTCGTTTCTGCCTTTAGTTGGCGGGGGAGACCCCGGTTGCTTCGGGGGGTCTTGAGGTTCCCTCTCGTGACCTCCTCTCATTTTTTTATTTTCTTTTTCCTGAACCGGCTCTTAAATAGTGCAACTCTCTTTCGTTTCGCACTTCTTCTTCAGATTTCGTTCCCCATCCTCCCTTTCCCAAAGAACGCCCCCGAAATTTTTCTACCCCCCCTCCGGTTTTCTAGCTTTCCCCTGTACTCGGCCTACATCGCAGGCGGTAGGAGAAGGGTCCCTTGTGCTTATTCTCGGTCATATTTATCTTCCAGTATTTTCCAGAAGGGCCCCCCCCTTTATTGTAGGATCTACGATAGATTTTTTTTTGTTTTTCAGAATTTCTCTTTTTTGGGAGTCTCTATTCTTCCCGAGCCAAGGCTCTACAGTAAGATCCCTTTTGGGGCGTCTATCTTTTCCTTTTTCGTTTTTCTTTCCCTTATCCCCCTTTTGTGTCTGACTGTTCTTGTTTGAGGCCTTCTAAATTTTCTTTCCCAGGTTTCCAAGTCCTTCCCCCCCGTGTGCGTTTTCTTTTCGGACAGACCCCTTCCAGTTGACGCCTCCGAGATTGGAGTCTTTTTGGCTCACGTTGCCACCCTTCTTTTGGGAGTGCCGTCTCTTCCTTCAGGCGAGACCCTTCAAGGATGCGGGCTTCTTAGTAGGGCCGGAGGGAAAGCCTTCATTTTCTTTGAGGTCCGGTGGTCCCCCCCTCCCCCCATCCCTTAGGATGTCGCTCAGAAAAACTCCACATTTCAGTTCTTCATGTGCGAATTTTATTTTTTTTTCCAGTTTTTTTTTTCTTTTCCTCTTCCCTAATTTTCAAACCCCTTTCACAACCCTATTTGAATACCTCTTTCTTTGTGGTTGAGAATCTCTTTCATTTGTTTGCCTCCCATCTTCTCCCCTATTAATCCTTATCCCCTCCTCAACCCTTATTTTTCCTCCAAAACTCAACTTTGAGGTTGGGAGTTTTTCGGTCCCCCACCCATTCTTACCCTTTTCCATCGTGGTTCAGTAACTTGCAAACGCTACTTCACTCAAAAGCAGCGTCCCCAGGGGAAGCCTTCCGGACCAAATTCTCAGACTCGCCCGTACCAGAGAGGACTTCTTCCCTTTCCCAACTCCTCTTCTCCCTACCTCCCCCCCTCCCTTTTCAGGGTTCTGTTTTCCTGCTTCAACCGTTATGGGATCTGCCCAAAGTCTTCTAAGACCTCTTGAGGTACCCTTTTAGTCTCATTATTCCCTTGGTGGGACCTTCTCGCCTTCCCCCATCTACCCCTCTTGGTCCTTTCTTGGTCTTACTATAATTTCCTTTTTCCAAGCCTCTGTTCTTAGGAGACTCGACCTTTTTTCGGCTCGGAAGGTTGTGGTGGCGTTTCTTAGCCGGACCGAGCGGAACAACTGTTCGTCCTTTCTTTTTGGATCTTGAATCTCTGATTTTTACCCCCCCGGCCGAGATTCGAAGGGATCACCCACACTTCTTTCATATGTTCTCTTTTTTTCCGACGGATACCCTTTTGTATTCTCCTCACTTTTTTTTTTCCAGATGTTTTTTTTTGGAGGGAAAGGTGCCCCTCAGGGAGGTTTCCTTGCTTTCAGGGGAATCGATTTTCGGCCTCGTCCTCCTGATAGAGATTTTCCAGGACCATTTTCTGGGAGGCAGGTTTGATTTTCCCTGGATAAGGTTTCCGGTTTTCCCCCAGTCGATAGGTCGTCTCACTCGGGGTCGTGTCCATTGAGGGGTCCCCTCCCTCCCCGAAGTCTCTTACCGGCCCCTTGTTTCCTTTCTTACCCGAACCGAGGAACCTCAAACTCCCACCCCCACCTTTTTTTTTTTTGGGGGGCCTTCCGTACTTAGGTTCGGCGAACAACGCAGCTCTCCCCCCTGCTGATCTTCAAGCCCCCTTTTCCCCGCCCCTCTTATACACTATGCCATGATTTCTCCCTTTCTAACTTTGTCACCCCATTGGACTTTTGTGGATCTTCCCCCGTTTTTCCTGACTCCCTGTCCCAAGATCACTCCCCTCGTCTTTGAGAGTCTCTTTCCGCAATCCCTGGCTCCGTTTTACTTATTAGTACGGGCTGCTGGTCTCTAAGTACTGTGCACTATTACGACCTCCAGAGGAACTTAGCGACTGGGCAACATCCCCCCGTTTAATTACTTAGCGTTTATTCAACACCCCGATGGTTCTGCTCCTCTCCAGAGCCAACACCATTCCCAGAAGTTCTCTTATTAGGGAGGCCATCTCGGATTTCCCCATCCCTAAAGCTCAGGATTACCAACACGGAGGTAGTGTATTCTCGGTTCTTCTTTCCGAGGTCTCCTCTCGCCCCCTGCCCTCTCCCCCGGGGTGAGGACGATGCGGAACCCGCACGCTGGCCCCACCTTCCTCACAAGTGTCTCCCATTTCTTGAAGTTTTGAGGTGTCGTTCCCCCCCTCTTCCCCTGGACTTTTCTCAAAATTATCGCCTTAAGGGACCGGTCAAAAGACTTCCTTTGGCGTTTTTTTTTTGGCATTGGGCTGGGGATCCGACCCGGCCCTTTTTCGACAGCCCCGGGATCGGCTCCACGGTTGGGTAAGCGGGGTCGGGAACCTCAATCGTTGTGGGGTCGCCCACTCCTCGGGTGTGTGTGAACAATTAGAGGTGTCGGGCCTGCATACCAACTCTTCCTCCAGAGGGGCCTACTGGTTTCCTTCTCCCACCGCTTGCTTGCCCCAGGGGCAGTCTGCCTTTAAAACTCATTTCCGCCAGTCCACCCCCCCGTCGGTTCGGGGGTTTTCCCGGCCCGTGGTCCTGTTGCCCTGGGAGGGTTTGTTGTCCGTTGTTCAAAAACTCCTACGGCTGCCCCGTGTTTCACTTTGTCTTTATCCGGCAACTGCGATTATGAAAGTCACCGTCCTGTTATTTTATCCTCTTTTCCTTACCCTTCCCTTGCCGGGAATTTTCTAATTTACCCCCCTTGGGCTGTTAATTTCAACAGGCCCCTTAACTTTCCAGTGAAGTTTTCCTCCTTCTAAAGTTTTCCACTTTCCCCTTTTCTTATTTTTCTTTCTTTTTCTAAGAAGTCCTATGAGGCCACCAACCCTTTGATTTTCCTTCCCCTCGTCTTTGGAGGAACAAGTTTTTTGTAATCCTCCCCACCCCCGATCGTGCTTTGGGTCGACACCCTTTCTGGTCCCTCTTCGAGTTCCCGCTCCACAACTTGCCCTTTTTACTATTCCGAACTGACCCCCCACAATTGGATTTTTCTTTTTCCCCCCAAAGTATCTCTGTTCACTGAACCCCCGCCCTTAGCCTCATAGCGTTGTTTGGCTTGGACCCTTTTTTTTCGTCGGCTATGACGGGACTTCCTCCCTGAATCGGGCCTCTCATGTCCCCTTTTTCAAACTTAGCCCATTTCCCCCCGGGCTTTTTTCAACCTCTATGCCCCCCCTTCGCGGAGGACGAGTATCCCCCCTTTTTTCCGACGAATCCCCTCCAAGAAGAAGGTTTTCTCCCTTGCTGGACCCTTTAACACTGACTAACTTCGTCCAGGAGTTACCTCCTTGGAGCATGTACGCTCATAAATCTAGTCCGCTCCCCAATAAGGCCCCCACGATTTTTTTTCTTCCCCCGTTAACTCCTATCGGGGCCTGGGGATCTTTTAAACCCTGGCGTACCCTCCGGACTCTTCTATGGATGTTTGGCATTCCGTCTCAGCTGGGAACCCTTTTCTTTTTTTTCTTCGTCCTTCAATCCATCTTGCGTCTTCTTTCTGTGTCCTCAGCCCGACTTCCAGTACGTTGATAATTCGACAACGACCCGGGTCCTCTTTCTCTTTCTATGGTTCGTGTTTCGGGTAAGTCTTTTTCAACCGGTGAGCTCCAGCGGATCGTTCTTTTTGCATTTTTTCCACCCCCTCTCCCCGAATATCTTTCCCTACACTAAAATCCAACGTGTCCCCCATGGCCTCCGCTCAATGGGCCGTGGGAGTTAGTTATTAGTTTCTTTGGGCGCCCCCCCTGGTGAGTTCTGTTTTTAGTCTTCGACCAAGTCCCTAGAAAACCTTTTCATAAACTCTACTCCCCATCTTTACCTTCGCACCTCCCCCTTCCCGCCCTTGCAAAGGGCCACAGCCTTTCCTTTTGTATTTTTTTTCGGTATCCAATAAAAGGTCCGGTTGACACTCTCTTTCTTCAGTTGGCTTTCGATCGCTCTTTCCTCAACCAGGTCCCAAAAACTTCAAAAGGCGGCACGGTCTAACGAACCCCCCACCCCGGGCAAAACTGGCCTCCCCCCGTTTTCCCTGCTTTTTCTGGACGGCTCTGTCAGACAGCCGTAACATCCGGCCTCCCGGCCGAAGGTCTTTTTCTTGGACTCCTCCTCTTCTGTGTTGGTATTTATTCCGGAGCGCTTTTTTCTTTGGAGAAAGGTTTGTGAAGCGTAGTTGTATACCCAGTGTGGTTTTTTTTTTTTTTTGCCTTCTCGACCCGTCTCAAGTGTGTCTCCGGGGAAGTTGCTGGAACTTGTTTTTCCCCCGTCTTTTCCCCGTTGCCAGGGGCGTACTCCCGGGTCCCTTTCTGGAGGGCTCGATTTCGGTGCCAACGTCCTGATGTTTTTTTTTTTTTTAGTACGTTTTCGTTTGCTGTCAAATGTGCTTTGGTCTTGCGGTGGTCGAGACGATTGAATTTGCTCTGGCCCTTTTGATTAATTTGGAGGACGTCCTTGGCTTTCAGGTTCGGGTCCTAGGCCGTGGGCTCACTTCCCGGGAAATCTTGATTTTTCTCGAGGTTCTTGTGTCTTTTTCCACGATCTTTTTTTTTTTTTCGTACGGTATTTTTTGTCGACTCCTTCCTTCCCCCAGGACCCACGGTCTGTTTTTGTCGAGTACTCTTCATGTTCCTTTGCTTTTTCTATCCTTGTCCCCTTGATTCCCCCTAGGGACGTGCGGGCAGCGTTGGTTCCTAAGCTGATTGCCTGGGCTGGTACTTTATATGGCCAGTTTTTTCTTTTTTTTCTTTTTTTTAAGTGCAGGTTTTTGAGAAGTTTCCCGCCGCCCGCTCGGAAGTTTAGGGGGGAGCTCCCCTGGGCGTCGCTTTCTTTTTGAGTTCTTGGAGTCCCCTTTTTTGGATATCTTACAGACGCTGAACTGCGCGACGCTTTTTCCCCACATGTGTCGGTGGGGGCTTTTTTTGCAACCCTTACTTCTTTTCAGGTCCTTTTTTTTTTTGTTCATGATTTTTTCTGGAGAGTTTGCCGCACTCAGGGGTTTTCCTGGCGGGTTTTGGATGCTCTTCCTTCTTTTTTCGTTTTTTTTTCTCTTTTATCTTCCGTCCCGCCGTTCCACGCGTCCGGAGAGGCCTTTTGCGGCGCCATTTGGAGGTGACGCATTTCCTTCGATTTTCGCGGCCACGGCGCTTTTCCTCTATTTGGGTCCTCTGAAGTCTCTCACCCGTGGTTCTTTTAATCCGGGCCTCTTGTTGTGGGTAGATTCGACTTGCTTGCTTTACTTCTTTCCCCCAGACCCCTCGGTGGCCCTGGTTTAGAGGGTCGGGACTTTGTGGCTCTTTCAACTGGAACCCCCCCGATTTTTTTCTTCATCGACGTCTTTGGCTCCTTGTTTCATAGGGGCAGTGCGCCGTTTTTAGTCACGGACCTTTTTCTCAGTTATGGCTTTTTTTTGTTTCCTTCCCTCCCCCCCCCTGTCCTTACTTTTCTACATTGTTTTTACAAAGGAACATTCTTCTTTTGATCCACCCATTTTACGGTGTTTCTTTTTTCCTTCCTCCTCCCGTCCATTCCTCCGTGGACTCCCTTTTGGGGCGCCACGCCCCCGCTTTCCGTCCCCTACCTTTCCCTCCCGGGGTCTTTCCCCCCCGGGGGCCTTCTTTGATTTTCCTTGGCACTTCCGGACTCATGAAGGGACTTGCATCGAACGACCGCCTCTCCCAAGCGCTCGTTTCCCCCCTCCCCCAATTTCTCTTTTTCCTTCCCGCTTTTTTCCTCACATAGCTGTCTAAGAGGCCTTGGCGGTCGAGTTCTTGCCGCTTTTTTTCCTTTCATGTTTTGCGAGTTCTTCTTGCTTTAGATGGATCACTAGCTGCGGCTCTGAGGCGGTCGCACTTTTGCCGCTTTTATGGCTCTGATTCCTTCCTTCCCGCGGTCCGTAGTCTTTTTTTCCCCGTTTTTTTTTCAATTTCGAGGGCCGCCCTCCGGGTTTTTGTTGTTTAGGTGCCTTTCGCTTTTTTTTCCCCCTCGAAGAACTCTTACCTGCTACAGTGTCCCCGATTCTGGTCCCAGCCCTTGGTGAAGCGGTATTGTAGGGTGCCAGCTTTTCGGCCTAGGTTTCTTGAAGTTCTGGACCCGGGCCCCGGGTTTTAGTCCGTTGTCGTCGAGGTTCCTTCCTTCCCCCGGTTCTCATTGTAGTCCTTTCTCCCTTTCGTCGGAATCCGCCCCATGATGCGGTCTTGTCACTTTGGATTGGGCCTTTCGATCAGATCCCTTTGTAAGGACGCAAGCCGAGAGACCCCTTCCCCCCGCGCATGGTTCTTCCTCTTCTCCGTTCCCTTTCCCAGGTGTTGTTTTAGTCCGCTACCGGCTTTACTACTCTTACCCGGGGTCTCTCTTTTCGACTCTGGGGACTTCGGGCGGTTAAACAACAACCCCTTTCCTTTCCTGCTTCTCGACCGTTTGATGCCTTCAGGGCTGAGTTCCGTTTTCCCCGCCACCTCCTCGGGCCAGCTATTTTGACTCCATACCGCTCGGACTGGCATTTTCGTGTGGGATCCTTACGGCGTCTCCTCCTTCCCTTCGAGGCCGGGCCCTTAGCTCTCTTCGGACGGGATCCTTTCCTGGCCTCCGCCCTTCACCCATTTCCCCCCCCTCACTTTAGGCCTGGCGATTTCTACTCGGCAGCCTCACGCGGAGTTCTTCGAAGACCTTCGACTCGTAGCGAAACCCTTGCGCCATTCTTTGGCAGTCTCCTTGCACACTCGTTCTGTGTTAGTTTGAGGACGTTTTTTTCATCTCTCCGGTCATCTCCCCTTAGTTTCTCCCCCGTTTCCTCCTCCGGTCGGTCGACTTGAGCCCCCTTTAGGGTTCTCCTTTCCGAGCCGTCTCCCCCCCATTTTTCGTCACTCCATTTGGTTTCCGTCCTCATTGTGGTGAGCTTGGGCCGGCCCCTTTGAAAGCCTTTTTGTTTGGAGGCCGCTGTTGCAGCAGTCAGTCTGCATTTTTTCGCTTTCGTCGGCCTTTTTCGTTTCTCCGCCGCAAATCGCCGGTGAACGGGCCGCCTGACGGATGCAGATTCGGGCCATCTTTGCACAAACCCCTGTGTCTTCTTTTCCTGCGTTCTTTGCCGCTAGGGGAGCACCAGAACGGATGTTAGGGTTGGAGTAGCGGCCCTGGGCGGCTTTTCCTTTCTGTGTGGCCATTTTCCTTTTTCTTCCTCCCCCCCTTTTCTTCAAGGCGGATTTTGGGCCTACCACACACTCCAAGGCTTTTCTTTTTCGGACCATTACGGCCGGGGGCGACGTTCCTTTGATCATGTTGGCTTACTTCATTTCTTGTCCAAAATTTCATCCTCCTCCGTTTTGGTGATTAGATTTGGACAATTGTTTGCCCAAACCTCTATCAACTCTCCTTTTTCTACCTTTTGTTCGGTTCCCCGCGTTGATTTTCACAAAACTCAAATCTGGAGTGAGTTTTTTTTCCCATTCGAGCCATCGCCTTGCTGTGAATGTGATGTCGGAAACCCGATGGGCCCGGCGCCCCTGGCACCCCCCAGGAAACCCGATTGGCCCCGGACCGCCATAAGGGAAGACTCCTAGAAGTGTTTTTTTCATAAGTTATGGTACCCGGGCCGAGTTCCCAGACCTCTCCCCGTGTCCCTACCTCGGTTTTTCCTGAGGCCGAACCTCTGCCGTCGGCGTGCTTTTTACACAGGAATTCTTTGTCGGCGCTTCCCCCCCCTCCTTAATTCCGGAAGACCCGGTCCCCTCTCTTGCATCTGATTGGGGGGGACTTTGACGAATCGGCTTGTCGGGCTCAACGGGTCACACTTGCTCTTCCTGGGTACTTTCCGGCTCAACCCTCCTGGAAGACCCTCACCTTTTTCCTGCAGTTTCTATTTCCTGAGATGTTGGTAAGCTTTCCGTTTGAGAACCTGCGGGGCTCCGACTGCGTGCGCCAACTGTTTCACCTTCGATCTAGAAGGGGGGATGGATAAGATGGCGTTCCTCCTCCTAACCTCCCTATTTTTCCCCTGGGGCGGGCCCTTATGGACGCTTTTGGCTAAGACTTTTTTTAGGTCTTCGGTCACTCTATTTTTGGCCCTTTTCTCCCCCGCTCTACGAGGGTTCCGGCCGGATTTAAGGACTTTGGGGCGGCCGTCTCGATTCCCGCCGCGTTTCGATCTTGCTACTTCCGGCTTCGCCGTCCTTTCGGTACAGGTCTCCCCGACGGTTTCTTTTCGGATTTTTCTTGCAGACGGAGAGGGGCCGTTGTTTGCGTGCTCTGCTCCGTCCTCTTCCCGCTGCGGCTGGCCCCGGTTCGCCGGCGCCTCAGCACGGCACGTTCCTCCCCCCGCGTTCTCCACTCGCTCCAAACGCCTTTAACCCCTCCGGTCCGCCCGATCCGGCGCTTTTTCCCTCCCCCCCGGTATGGACTACTCCTTTCCCGATCCCGGATAGACCCCTTTTGACTGCCGGGTTCTCAGATTCCTTTTTTGGATTGAGGACGTCCTTGCCCGGTGGGAATTGTGTTTTTTTTCTGTTCACCTTTCTCCCTTACAATTACCGGTTGCGGCCGACTCCCTCCCTTTACTCTTGGGACTTTTTTTAGTCCCCTTCTTTACCATTTACGGCTGGAAGTAAGCTCAGAAATCCGACTAAACGACCGACCCTCTGCCCTTCCTGGTCCCTTTTAAAAATTTTTCCTTTAAATTACCGAAAAGATTGGGAAGGGACCCTTCAGTCCCCCCCGGGAGGCGTCGGGATACCCCCCCTACTTCTCGTTTCTTAGGGTGACTTGTTTGCTCGTCGGCGCGTCGCCTTTACTCGTCATTCCACCGGGTCTTTTTCGCACGTCGCCTTTCCTTCTTAGGCGCACAATAGCTCTCCGGGGTCTGACCCTTGGTGATCGTGACGGGTTCCGCGTTTGACCGAGGCCCTGCCCCGGGCAGGCCGTCCTACTTTGCTCTCCCCAAACCCCCCTTTTCCCGTTTTTTTTTCGTTCCAGTCCGAGCCCCCGTTTGGCGCCAAGCCCCCGTGGACCAGCCGCCCCTTTCCCCCCGCACCTCTTTCGCCGACCGGTCCCTTCGAAGGCCTTCCGTTTTATTCGTTTCCCTCTGGCTGGGACGCTTTACCTCCTTCTTTTGTTGGGGGGTTTTGGTTTTTTGGTTTTGGGGGGGGATTTCTCCCGCTAGGGACTCTTTCCACGTATTTTCCCACCGATCCCCTTTTGTTTTTCGGGGGGGGTGTCTGAGGTTTTTTTTAACTATTTTTTTTTCCCCCCCCCCCACGTTAACTTTCCCAAAATGGCAGGAGAAGGGGTACGGTCTCGTTCTTGCAAGTGCTTTTTTTTTTTTTCGGGACAACTGTAGTAGTGTTTTGCCATGAGTTTATCCTGGCATATATTTTTGATTTCTGTCTTTTTCTTTTCCCC